>Ga0209427_10000085_pt1 | contig 80242 bp, 91 predicted proteins | sample DeeMarSWOR136_30_FD_187465 | JGI IMG/M metagenome (GOLD analysis project Ga0209427, IMG submission 187465) | Marine sediment microbial communities from White Oak River estuary, North Carolina - WOR-1-36_30 (SPAdes) (version 2) | ecosystem: Environmental > Aquatic > Marine > Intertidal zone >... | reverse complement strand
CACCCGGTGTGGCTTACAGTTTTGCAGATGAGAAGGCACACTCGAAAGCGGACGAGATTTTGAAGCAACGTCTTCGTGGTCGTTGGTTAAGGCAAACCTATGTTTCCGCTTATCCCGAGCCCCGGGAAATAACGGAAGAGGAAATACAGAGTATTTTAGATTCAGGAGATGTATCAAAAACCGGTATACTTGCTGACAGATATGAAAAATTGATTGGCCTTACCGATGTGGACCTCTGTACACCAGTCCTCACATTTGTCTATGGTGAGGCACAACTGGGTGGCAGCGTTGCTCTTGTGTCGTTCAATAGATTGAGACAGGAATTCTATTATGTGCCGCGAAATGATACACTTTTAATCGAGAGAATTACAAAGGAGTGTATCCATGAGCTCGGTCACTGCTATGGTCTTTTCCATTGTAGTGATTCAAGATGTGTTATGTGTTTTTCCAGTAGTATTTTGAGTATCGATAATAAGCGAAAAGATTTCTGTATTGGATGCAGGGAATTTTTTGATACAGCAAGGAGAAAGGAGAATTATGCATCGCAGTAGAATTTTGGTGGTGGATGATGAAGAGATTATGAGGAGCTCACTCAGTGATTGGCTCAAGGAGGATGGCTATGATGTAGTAGCTGTTGAAGATGGCTACAAAGCGCTCGATAAGATCAAGAGTGAAGAGTGGGATTTGGCGGTGGTCGATCTCAAGATGCCAAAAATGGATGGCATCGAACTCTTAGAAAAAGTCAATCAGATGAGGCCAAGACTGCCTGTTATTATTATCACCGCCTATGCAACGATAGATAGTGCCGTTATGGCAATGAAGGAGGGTGCTGCGGATTACATCGTGAAGCCCTTTAATCCCGAAGAAATAAGCAGAGTTATTGGCAAACTTGTTGAACATCAACGGCTCCTCAAAGAAAACATTCTTTTACGGAGGGCGCTCGCAAAAAGATTCAGGTTTCAAGATTTGATCGGTAAGAGCCCGAAGATGCTGAGAGTAATTGAGATGATAAAAACTGTTGCGCCAACAAAATCAACTGTCCTCATACGGGGAGAAAGTGGAACAGGAAAGGAGCTTGTTGCGCGGGCAATCCATGAATTGGGACCGAGAAAAAAGTTACCGTTCATCGCTGCTGCATGTGGTGCGATTCCAGAATCACTCCTCGAGGCAGAATTATTCGGATATGAGAAGGGTGCATTTACTGGCGCAGTTTCTCAACACAAAGGGTGGATAGAGATAGCGGATAAAGGAACACTCTTTCTCGATGAAATTGGCGACATCAGCCCCAAGACCCAGATTGATCTCTTGAGGTTCCTGCAAGAGCGGGAGTTCCGCAGGATTGGTGGGAAGGCTCCTATCAGCATTGACATCCGAATTATTGCTGCAACCAACAAACACCTCGAGGATATGATTGCTCAGGGTGAGTTTAGGGAAGACCTCTATTATCGACTCAATGTTATTACCATTGAGGTTCCTCCTTTACGGGAGAGAAAGGAGGATATTCCAATACTGGTAGGACACTTCCTCGAGAAATATAATCTCGATACTGGTAAGACAATAGAAGGAATATCTGAACACGCAATGAAGGCGATCATGGAATATGACTGGCCTGGTAATATCAGGCAGCTGGAGAACGCCATTGAGCATGCCGTGGTGATCGCTGATGATGTTGAGATCCAACAGGAGAACTTGCCGCAGCAGTTTACAGTGCAGGGACAGAAGTGGCATGAGATTAAACCTGATGTGCCATTGGAAGTTATCGAGAGGGACCATATTTTGCAGGTTCTCGATGCAAACCATTGGCACATCAAGAAGGCTGCATCAATCTTAGGAATAAACAGGGTGACACTCTATAACAAGATAAAGAAGTACAAGCTGACGAGAAGTAAGGGGGAACAGTAGTTGTTTAAAAAAGCAACTTGAGTATAAAATATATACAGAAACCTCACGCAAAATAGAGCATTATAAAAACTGTATAAATCTATACACAGAGTAAAATCAATTTACACCCCTCTCGAGAGATAAACTTCCGAAATATAGAGTATTTTTTGACTGCTGTGCCTGGTACGGTTTTTGCATATGGATATATGTGGAGGTAAACATGAAATGCCCGTTCTTGGAACAATTAGTCATGGCATACTGCGATGCCTGTGAGGTCAAGAAGATGCTGCCAAAAGATCAGCTTACCGTGCAGAACCCATGCGAGGGGGATTATGCTCGTTGTCCAGTCTTTAAAGAGTTCTTAGCAAAGCAGAAAAAGGAGGAAATGATGAATCAAGATATGACAAAAGGGCTCGATGTCTCGACCGGTGAGAAGCCCTGTATTTGGATGAAGGCCGGTGTGATAGCCTACAGAATGTGTACCAGAGACTATGACTGCAAAAATTGTGAATTTGATCAGGCAATCATGGATGAGAGTGGTACCTATACGGAATCTCCAATGGTAGTCAAGGCAATTGAAAGATTGCGCCAGCTTCCTGCGGCAGACAGGAAATGCAGATATATGCTCACTGGCGACTTCTCCTATAAGATATGTTCGAACAATTATGAATGTTGGCACTGTGCGGTCGACCAGTACATTCAGGATGCAATTGATGCCGACCCCTATCTCCAGAAGAGAAGACAGAGCATGGCAAAGAGAGTAAAGAAGGTGAAGGGATTTACCATCAGGGAAGACTTCTACTATCTGCCTAACCATATCTGGCTGAAGGTTGAAGGCGACGTAGTGAAGGTGGGAGTTGACGATTTTGCCTCTCGGTTGATTGGTAAGGTTGAAAAAGTCGAACTTCCCGATAAGAATGTTATTCCCAAGGACGAACAGTGCTGGACATTAGGCAGCGCCAACCGTATTGCGAGGATGTCGTTACCATTAACTGCAGAGATTATCGAAAAGAACGATGCACTTTTGTCAGACCCGTCACTTGTACAGAAGGATCCATATAACCGTGGGTGGTTGCTGAAGATAAAATCATCCGGAGATATTACTGATATGGTCAAAGGTCCGAAAGCTATAGAATGGCTTGAAAAGGAATTTGACAAATTGCACCAAGAATTTGAGGAGAGCATTGGCATTACGATTGCTGATGGTGGAGAAATAGTCGAGAACGTACATGAACGACTCAGTGACGAAGAGTGGCATAATCTTGTAAAGCAATTTCTGTGGTGATGAAACTCGTGTCACTTTTATGGTGCGAGTGATATCGAGGACGTAGAGCCAACATATACAATCAGCTGTCAGAACCTGTGTCGAGTACAACCATCTAAGATACTCGACCAAGGTCTTTGTGTCTACCATTAATCATTCGCTGGTCAGCTCGACGAGGTGAGCCGCGGGTTGGCTTGCTACAGCACGCAAGCTTGTCTTTACCATCAATCTTAGCTTTTCTGCGTTTCGTTCCCTCATTTTACCGCAACGTGCGTGATTCTCTTGATGCTTGACTTTATTCGATTTCTGAATATAATAAATAATCATGAATAGACTGGCCATTAATAAGAATTTTATAAGACGAATTGAAGAAATTACCAATCAGAAGATTTCTGATTGCTACCAGTGTGGTCGGTGCACTGCTGGCTGCCCTTTTGCTCGTTTCATGGATGCACCGCCCAATCTGGTCATAAGGTTCATACAACTCGGATTGCGAGAAGATGTGCTCAAGACTAACGGTCCATGGTTTTGTGCAGCATGCCTCGTATGTCAGACGCGCTGTCCAAGGGGAGTTGATATTCCACGACTCATGGAGGCTGTAAGGGTGCTTCATCTACGGGCAAAAGAAGGTTTAATCGACGTGTCGCAGATAGACAAGGAGCTTCTGATGGATGCACCGCCACTCGCGCTGATGAGTGCATTCAGCAAATATTCATATTAATAATGAACCTACCCTATTATCCGGGTTGTACTTTATATACAAAGGCAAAGCCTTTAAATACATCTCTTCATTCTTCATTCTCGAAACTCGGCGTAGAGCTCAGGGAGTTGCCGCACTGGTACTGTTGTGGCACGACTTTCACGCTTGCGCGTGATAATCGTATGTCTTTGATCGCGCCTCTACGGATACTCGCGAAGGCACAAAAAGAGGACGGCCGAGTGTTGGTGCCCTGCTCGATTTGCTACAATACATTGAAAAGGGCAAATTATATACTGAAACAAGATACCGAGGCACTCGATATTATCAACGAACATCTTGAGGAATCCTATGACGGTAATGAAGAAGTTGTTCATCCGCTCGAATTCTTCAGGGATAACAAAGAGCTCGTCAAGAACAACATAAAGAAGGACTTAAAGGGCTTGAAGCTTGGTTGCTATTATGGTTGTCTTCTTTTGCGGCCAGAAGAAGAAATCAAATTTGATGATCCTGAATCACCGACTATGCTTGATGAATTTGTTAGTTTAATTGGCGCAGCACCGATTGATTTTTCCTTAAAAGTTGAGTGCTGTGGTTCTTATCTCGTTATCAACTCTCCGGATGCTGCTGTTGAGGCATCATATAGGGTTCTGAGAAATGCACGAGGTAATGGCGCAGAGGCGCTTGTTACATCCTGCCCACTCTGCCATTACAATCTCGACGCCCTTCAGAAGAAAATAAGAGCAGCACATCCGGGATTTAATGAAGTGCCCATCTTCTATTTTAGTCAAATTCTTGCCCTCGCGCTTGGCGTGGAAGAAAAAAATCTCGGATTTGAGCAGAATAAGGTTTCACCAATCAATATATTGAAGGAGTACGATTTATTATGAAGAAAATTGGTGTCTTTATATGCCACTGTGGCATAAACATAGCCAAGACTGTTGATGTCGAGGCATTGACCGAAGAGATCAAGAAGTATCCCGGCGTTGCATACGCAGAGAATTACAAATATATGTGTTCAGACCCTGGCCAGAATCTGATTCTGGATGCGATCAAGAAACAGAAACTCGATGCCGTAGTCGTTTCGGCATGTTCACCAACACTGCATGAAAATACCTTTAGAAATGTCTCGGAGCGTGGGAGTCTTAACCGGTATATGTGTGAAATGGCAAACATTCGAGAACACTGCTCATGGGTGCATGACGATAAAGAGATTGCTACAAAAAAAGCCTCTCACATAATCAAAAGCATTATTGAGAAAGTGAGGTATGACGAACCGTTAGAACCTATTTACGTCGACGTGACCAGAAGGGCGCTGGTTATTGGTGCTGGCATTGCAGGAATACAGGCTGCTCTTGATATTGCCAATGCTGGCATCGAGACAATTCTTGTCGAGAAGACCCCGTCTATTGGTGGACATATGGCACAACTCTCAGAGACGTTTCCAACGCTCGACTGTTCTCAGTGCATTCTGACCCCGAAAATGGTAGAGGTTGCCCAACATGACAAGATAAAACTGCTGACCTATAGTGAGATTGAAGAAATATCGGGTTCGGTTGGTAACTTCAAGGTGAAGGTGAGACAAAAGTCACCATTTGTAGACTGGGAAAAATGTAATGGATGTGCTGAATGTGACCTGGTTTGTCCTGTCTCTACGAATAATGAATTCGAATGTGACCTGACGTCGAGGAAAGCAATCTATCGTCCTTTCCCTCAGGCAGTTCCGAATCGATTCACCATCACGAAACTGGGCCAGCCGCCGTGCCGCATTGCCTGCCCAGCAGGCGTCAACGCACAGGGATATATTGCATTGATTCGCGCAGGGAAATATAAAGAGGCTCTCGAACTTGAGCGGGAAGCGAATCCATTTGCCAGTGTATGCGGTCGTGTATGCAATCATCCATGTGAATCTGATTGTGTCAGAGGCGAGCTTGATGAACCCATCGCAATTGCTTCTTTAAAGAGATACATTGCAGACTTTGGTTCATACCCTGTGGAGCAGAAAAAGCCTACCGGCGAGCAGATTGCAGTCATTGGTTCAGGTCCTGCAGGACTTTCCTGTGCGTATTTCTTGGCAAAGAAAAATTATCGAGTCACTGTATATGAAGCGGAGAAAGTTGTTGGTGGTATGCTTGTTTTGGGAATTCCTGAGTTTAGATTGCCACGCGCTTCCACAAAGGCCGATATTGATCATATCAAAGCTTTTGGTGTAGAGATAAAGACGGGTGTCAAGATTGGTGACAAATTGGGTATCGAAGATTTGAGGAAAAATTATCGAGCAGTATTTGTTGCTACCGGAGCCTATGAAGAGATGAAGTTGCGTGTCGAGGGAGAAGACCTGCCCGGTGTCATTCACTGTATAGATTTTCTTAAGAAAGTCAATTTAGGAGAAAAGGTTACTTTAGGAAAAAAGGTTGCAGTGATTGGTGGCGGAAATGCAGCAATAGATGCGGCACGGGTATCAAAGAGATTAGGCAGTGACGTAACAATCTTATATCGTCGTTCACGAAAAGAGATGCCTGCAAATGCGTGGGAAGTAGAGGAGGCAGAGAAAGAAGGAATAAAGATTGAGTTTCTCGTTACACCGAATAGAGTTCTCGGCACCAATAAAATTGAAGCAATAGAGTGTTTACGCATGGAACTGGGTGCACCAGATGCCTCGGGCAGAAGACGTCCGATTCCAATTCCTGGAAGTGAGTTCAAGATTCCAATAGACAATATGATTCCTGCAATCTCGCAAAAACCACAAATCGATTGGCTTGGTGAGGAATTTGAAAGAACAAAGTGGGGCACTCTCGTAGTAGACCCTAATACGCTCGAGACCACTGTGAAAGGAGTATACAGTGGTGGCGACATGGTTACTGGCCCAGCGACAATTATTGAAGCAGTAGCCGCCGGCAAAAAAGCGGCTGAGGCAATGGATGCACACATACGGGGAGTAGAGATTGAACATAAGGAATGGAAAAAGGCTCGTCCTGCACCCGAAACACTGATAGGTGAAAAGAAGGTACCACGGGCAGAGATGCCAAAGCTGAGTATCGACAGACGGAAAGGTTTTGATGAGGTCGAATGCGGCTTTGATGAAGAGACAGTAAAGCAAGAGGCGAGTAGGTGTCTTAACTGCGCAATCTGTTGTGAATGTCTCCAATGTGAAAAGGTTTGTGAACCAGATGCAATCGACCATGATTTGAAGGACAAAATCTTGGAATATGATGTTGGTGCAATAGTTGTGGCCACGGGTTTTGATATCTATGATCCTCTGTCGCTAAAAGAATATAGTTTTGGTACCATTCCTGATGTCGTAACATCGTTGCAGTTTGAGAGGTTACTATCTGCCTCAGGTCCTACTGTCGGTGAGGTGAGAAGACCTTCCGATGGACGCGTACCAAAACGTATTGTCTTTATTCAGTGTGCGGGCTCCAGGGACAAGGAAAATCACCTGGAATACTGCTCAAAGATTTGCTGTATGTATACGGCAAAACATGCACTTCTATACAAGCATCGCGTGCATGATGGCGAACCTATAATCTTCTATATCGATGTGAGAACAGGCGGTAAGGGTTATGAGGAATTCTACAATCGTGTTACCGATGAAGGAACGACATACATTCGGGGCAAGGTTTCAAAGGTGTATAAGGATAACGGCAAGATAATCGTTCTCGGTGCAGATACGCTATCAGGAAAACAAGTTGAGGTTGAGGCAGATATGGTTGTACTTGCAGCAGGTATAATTCCTACAAAGGAGAATGAAGAGTTTGTGAGAAAATTGAAGATACAGTGTGATGCAAATGAATTTCTCACCGAGGCTCATCCGAAGCTAAGACCGGTTGAGAGCAATACGCTTGGAATATACCTTGCTGGCGTTGCCCAAGGCCCAAAGGACATTCCCGAAGTCGTTGCTCAGGCGTCGGGTGCTGCGAGTAAGGCGATAGCAATACTTGTCAAAGACAAAATCACCTTTGAGCCAACTATTGCTGGGGTAGATGAGGATCTGTGTTCTGGCTGTAGTATTTGTGTAGGTGTCTGTCCTTACGATGCACGCGAACTCGATAAAGAAAAAATGGTAGTCAAAGTGAATGCGGCACTGTGTCAGGGATGTGGTTCCTGTAGTGCTGCTTGTCCATCAGGTGCAGCACAACAGCGGAATCTGGTTGACCGACAAATTGAAGAGATGGTCGTATCTGTGTTGGAGGAGAAATGAGCAAAGGAAATTTTGAGCCTAAAATAATCGGATTCTTTTGTAAGTGGTGTACTTCAGCAGCCGCTGATTTAGCAGGGACTTCAAGAAAAAAATATCCAGCGAATGTTATTCCTATTCGTTTCTTCTGTTCTTCTCGCATAGATCCACAACACATACTGCATGCGTTTAGAAACGGCGCCGACGGTGTATTGATTGGTGGATGTCATTTTGGCGACTGCCACTATCAAAATGGAAACTATAAAACCGCAAGAAGAGTTGCATTTTTACATAATCTACTCAGAGATATGGGAGTCGATAAAAGGAGGCTGAGACTCGAATGGATATCAGCCGCCGAGGGTGAGAAATTTACTAAGGTGGTTAAGGATTTTACAGAAGAGATAAAACAATTGGGGCCACTTAAAGGAAATGAAAAATGAGAAATTACGAGGCTATGTTCATTTTCAACCCAAATATCTCCGAGGAAAAGCTGGAGAAAGAGATTACGAGTGTAAAAAGGGCAATAAAAACTCGGGGAAAAGGCGACGTGAAATTTGATAACCTAGGCAAAAAAACGCTTGCATACCCTATAGAGAAATTCAATGAGGGAATTTATATTAGTTATCAGTTCACGGCACAACCATTAGCGATTGTGAAGATCAAAGAGGCACTCAGACATAAAGAGAATATTTTGAGATTTATGATATTGGTAGAGGAGAAATAAAAATGAACCCACTTCGTCTTGGCTATCTTAATTCCACATTTTTAATTGGTAGATTAGTTGCAGATCCTGAGCTGCGTTACACACAAAAAGGCTCACCTGTGTGTGATTTTCGCATTGCCTGTTCGAGACGCTATAAGAATCGCGAGACAGGTGAATGGCAAGAGGAGACCTTGTTTATAAACGTCGTGGCATGGCGACGTCAGGCAGAAACAGCCAATGATTTTCTCAAAAAGGGAAGCGCGGTACTCGTTGATGGAAGTTTGAGGTCAAGGCAATGGGAGACAAATCAGGGAGAAAAGCGCTCGACAATTGAGGTTGTCGCCCGTCGCATTCAATTCCTTGATATGCCTCCAAAGGAAGCAGGTGTAGAGGAGAGTGAGGCTCCACCGGATGATAAAACTGAAGCTAAAGATGATACGGATATCGAAACTCCCTTTTAGGACAGAATTGGAAAGGAACTAATATGCGTAAGAGAAAGAGGTGTCGTTTTTGCAAAAACAATGTAGACAATATTGACTATAAAGATACGTCGCTGCTAAAAGGCTTTGTGAACGAACGTGGAAAAATTCTGAGCGCAAGAATTACCAGACTCTGTTCATTTCATCAGAGACGACTTGCGAAGGCGATTAAACGCGCAAGAGAAATTGCCTTACTGCCATACGAAATAAAATGAAGATAATTTTATTGAGGCCAGTAGAAAGACTTGGTAACGCCTTTGACATCGTTTCTGTAAAAGATGGTTATGCGAGGAACTATCTGTTTCCTCGTAATCTTGCGATTCAGGCTACAAAGGCAAATATTCAAGGACTAGAGAAAAATAAAAAGCGATTTTCTAAAACGATTGAAACAATAAAAAGAATGAGTATGGGAATTGCGGATAAAATTAATAGTACGAGTATTAAAACTACAATAAAAACAGGTATTGATGGTAAATTTTTCGGCAGTATTACATCTCAAGATCTTGTCGCACTTTTGAAATCCGAAGGTATCGAGGTTGATAAGAAGAATATAGTTCTTGAGGAACCAATAAAGCATCCTGGGGTATATGATATAAAGGTTCACCTCGCGGAAAAGATTGATGCGACATTTAAACTTATTTTGATAGAGGAAGGAGCCTAGCATTTTAGAAGTTTTTGTTAGCGCTGTCGTTGAAGATCGCCAAAATCTCTCGTACATTGTATTGTTAAAAGAAAAATTTGGAGAGCGGACGCTGCCGATTTGGATTGGGGAGAATGAGGCATTTGCTATTGCCCTATCCCTCGAAGGAAAGAAATCACCAAGACCGATGACGCATGACCTATTAAAACTTGTCATTGATGCATTTCAGTCCAAAGTTTTAAAAGTCGAGGTAGTAGGGTTAAAAATGGTCAATAATAATGGGACATATTTTGCCAAGATATATCTTAAGTCTAATGGAAAAGTCATCGCCATCGATGCGCGTCCATCAGATTCCATTGCACTCGCCCTGCGAACCGACAGCACGATATTTGTTGATCCAAAAGTAATGGATGATAATGGAAGGGTACTCGATGGAGACACAAGTATATCTGAATTAAAACGCCGCTTGAGAAATACCAAACCTGAAAATTTTGGAGATTTTGACCTCAAGAAATAAGTATCTGAAAACAATTGAACACGTAATTCGATGACCAAGAAAAGCAGCTTGGATTTAAGCAAAATTTCTAGTGTTGAAAAAAGAATGATAGAAGAAATACTTGCAATTAAAAAGCGAGAAGTCAATAAAATCATGGTTCCGACCAATGAAATTGTCGCTTTCTCGTATGATAATAGCCTCAGGGACGTACTTTCTACGTACAAACAATATCATTATTCAAGATATCCAGTATACTTTAATAATATGGATCAGATTGTTGGTATTCTTTTCATTAAAGATATCATTTCTTTCTGGCATGAATATAAAGACTACCCGGTTGTTGAATTTGTGCGATTCCCCTATTTCGTCTATGAAGATCGTCCTGCCTTAGATGTGTTTCTAGAGTTGCAGAAGCTGAGGCTTTCTCTTGGAGTCGTAATAGATGAATTTGGTGGGGTATCTGGAATTATTACGGTTGAAGATCTCATGGAGGAGATTGTTGGAGAAATTGAGGATGAATTTGACAAAAGAAAGGCCGCTTTCATTGAGAAAATTTCTGCCAATGAGTATATTGTAAATACAAGAATGGAATTGGACGATTTTTCTGAATATTTTAAAATGACGATAGATGAGGATGATATATCCACGCTTGGTGGATTAATAATAAAAAATGCCGACCGTATACCGCGGGTGGGTGAGACGATTGTGTACAAGAATTTAGAATTCAAGATTCTGGAGGGCACGAGAAGAAAGATAAGTAGAGTGAAAGTCAAAAAGATGCACGGTTAGGCGTTATTTGGTTTAACGGCAACGCGGCCCGTTTCGTCAAAAGGTTTCGGTTACGGTCTAAAAACGACGTAACCTCATGACGGTAAACGATACGGGCTTCGTTACCCTTCAACGTTTGACTATCTTTACAATACGGGTATCGTTGCTGATAGGCAGCCCACAGATTGCACATACACATCAATCGTCGCACAACTGTGAGGTCACCACGATCAGTGGCGTTCTCTGACTGTTTCGTGATTCCTATGTATGTAGTGCCTCGTAGATTATCCGTGCAGTGTGTTTTCCAATATGTGGTGCCTTGGCTATATCTTCCTCTGATGCTTTTCTAATGGCATCGAGACTACCGAAATATTTTAGTAAAACGAGCTTCCTCTTTTTACCAACACCGACTATTGTCTCAAGTACCGATTCAGTTATTTTTCTGCCACGGACCTTTCGATGATACGTTACAGCAAACCTGTGTGCTTCGTTGCATATTCTTTTTAAGAGTATCAGCCCTCGTGAGCTTGAGGGAATAGATACTACATCACCAATTGGGCTATGGAGCTGGTCAGTCCGCTTGGCGATAGCAAATGTAGGTATATCAATATTTATCTCCTCTATTGCTTGAAGTGCTGAGCTGAGCTGTCCCTTTCCGCCATCAATGAGTAATAAATCAGGCTTCTCTCTCGCGCTCTTTAGATCTTTCATACGACGCAAAACAATTTCTTTCATCATAGCGAAGTCATTCTGTCCTTTTACTCTTTTTATTCTATACCGTCGATAGCGTTGTTTATGAGGTCTGCCATCTCGGAATGCGACAGAGGCACCTACAGCGAACTTTTCCTTCAGATTCGATATGTCGAACGCTTCTATCCAGCGCGGTGGCGTTTCGATATGTAAATGTTTTTGCAACTCCAATATCGCTGCAGGAACCCTTCTTTTGAATACTCGTTTTACCAGTTCACTTTCTGCGTTTTTCTGTGCCCATTTCAAGAGCCTTTTGGTCTCACCTTTCTCTCCAATAGAGATTTTTACTTGACGACCTTTTTCTCTGAACCAATTTGATTGAATCTCCCATTCAGTAGGAAACGCAGATATCACTATTTCATCTGGAACAAATGATAAGTGTGTGTAGATAAGCCTGATGAATGCACCTGCTATTTCTTGGTTACTCACCTGTGGACTAATCCTCAGATGGAATATTTCCTTTGAAATAAGTCGGTTCTCTCTTATTCTGAATAGACAGGCAACTCCATTGAACCGACTGCGGCCAATGCCAATGACATCTCTGTTGATATTTGTTGTTGTAACAATCTGCTGGCGTTGAGATATTCTTCTAATTGCAAGGAGTTGGTCTCGAAGACTTGTTGCCGCTTCAAATTTTTCATTCTCAGCATACTCCCACATTTTCTTCTCAACTTCCTTTTCTAAATCATCGGACTTTCCTTTTAAGAACGTGATTGCCTTGTTAACCAAGATCTTATAGTCTTTTTTATTGATCGTGCCGACACATGGTGCACTACACCTGCCGAGACTATATTCAAGGCAGGGACGTTTATATGGTCTCGTCAAGTCTTTAGTACATGACACAAGTTTGAAAATACGGCACAAAGCATCCCTCGTTTGCCTGAGAGCACGAGCACTCGTATATGGCCCAAATATAAGTGAACCATCTGGTTGTATGTTTCGTGTAAAAAATATCCTCGGATAGTCTTCCTGCATAGTTAGCTTCAGATAGGGGAATTTCTTATCATCTTTTAATCTGACATTATATCTTGGCTTATTGAGTTTAATGAGTGATTCCTCAAGGGTCAATGCCTCAACATCTGAATTTGTTATGATGGTATCAATATCAGTAGTATGTGACATTAAAATTCTATTACGGCTGTCCTGGGGATTAAGATATGAAGAGAGCCTATTCTTTAAATTAGCAGCCTTGCCAATATAAATGATCCTCTTCTTAGTTTTGAAGAGATAGACACCCGAAGCCTGAGGTGCTTCTCTGATCTTTCGCTCAACATCAGCCATTTTAGGTATTTAGGTATTTTGGAATTTTGGTATTTTAACCCTTTACCACCCCTATCGGTCTCATCCGCGCAACTTTTCTTGAGATACCAGCGCTGTGCACTGCATCCACAACCATATCGATATCCTTATATGCCTCTGGCACTTCTTCTCGGAGTACTTCATCACTTGCTGAGAGGACGAATATGCCTTTATCGGCTAACTCTCTGGTAATGCTCCGCCCTTTCGTCCTCTGCAATGCCTTGGTGCGAGACATAACCCTTCCAGCGCCATGACAGGTAGAGCCAAACGTCTCCTTCATTGCCCTCTCTGTTCCCAGAAGAAGATATGAATGTGTCCCCATGTCACCGGGGATGAGCACTGGTTGACCAATCTTTTTATATATGCCTGGCACTGCCTCATGTCCGGCGGTGAATGCCCTTGTTGCGCCCTTTCGGTGTACACATAGCTTTTTCATCTCACCCGCAACACTATGGTCTTCGAATTTTGCGATATTATGAGCAACATCATAGATGAGATGCATTCCTAAGCTTTCTGCGCTCTTACCTAATACATGCTCAAATGCCTCTCTGACCCAGTGCATGATACACTGTCGATTTGCCCATGCATAGTTTGCGGCGCATGCCATCTGTTCAAAATACGACCTTCCTTCGGGCGAATCGATGGGTGCACACGCCAACTGTCTGTCTGGTATATTAATACCATACTTCCTCGTGACTCTTCCGAGTACCTTCACATTGTCATCACAGACCTGATAGCCCAATCCGCGTGAACCAGTATGTATCATGACGGTTATCTGTCCGACGTCGTCGATGCCCATCGACTGAGCTGCCTCCCTATCATAGATGTCCTGCACTATCTGAATTTCCAAAAAGTGATTACCAGCGCCGAGAGTCCCTAATTGTGGTCTGCCACGTTCGAGTGCCCTTCTCGAGACTTGATCAGGATTTGCTCCCTCGAGTGCACCCCTTTCTTCAATCCTTTCGATGTCTTCATTCCAACCATAGCCTTTTTTTAATGCCCACTTTGCACCATTTCGTAGCACCTCTTTTACTTCTCGCTCATCGATACGTATCTTTCCTTTTGAACCGACTCCTGAGGGTACGTTGTTAAATAGAGATCTGACAAGCTCTTTTATTTTGTGCTCGACTTCATTGTCTGTGAGATCGGTGCGGAGTATTCTTACGCCACAGTTTATGTCATAGCCCACACCACCTGGAGAGATGATTCCTTGCTCTGTATCAAACGCTGCAACACCACCAATAGGAAACCCGTATCCCCAATGTATATCAGGCATCGCCATTGAGCAGCCGACAATACCAGGCAAGGTGGCAACATTTGCAACCTGTTCTGGAGCATTATCTTCTATTATCTTGGGAAGCATCCTTTCTGATGCATATATGAGACCGTCGGTCCTCATCCCTGCTTTATAAGTCTTCGGAATTTTGTATCGATTATTATCTATCTTAATGAGCTCACCACGCCAACCCATAAAACCTCCTTAACTAAATTATACTCTCTTTAAGAATCATGTCAATGAATTGCAATTACTTCAGAAAAGCCTCTATTGCAGATACCACATAGAACGCACCCAATCCAACACATGCCCGCATTTTTACTACTCCAATTCCTTTATCATCTTATCGAATTCTCTTTTCGTTATCTCGCCCCTGGCGTATCGCCTTCTTAATATATCGAGGGGTGTTTCTTCACCAATTCTCTTTATTATCTTATCTCGATCAATGAGGAGATATATAAGTGCCACAATAAGGCCGACGAAGACCACGACACCAATAAAACCTCCAAGAAACATCAGTGGCCAACCAGGAACAGGATATATCCGTGGACGAACACAGGACAAAGATGCGAGAACTAGAATGAGCAGAAAAGATTTGATCGAGTTTCTCATTGTTATCCTCCTCACATTTTCTCAAGGAAGTACGCTTCTACACAATTATATTATAATAGCTACATCTTGTCGAATATATTGCAGACGTCGATATTTTCATTAACATTTCAATCATCAATCTCTAAACTACAATCTGAAATTCCTGTACTATTTCCCCTGTGGCTTATAACCCTTACCAATGTGATACGCCTTGCCTATGTTTTCGCCGAGTTTCCAGTAGTTGTTATCATACATCGAATAGATGATTGGATTGATCTTTTTGATATCTGGTACATCATTTGTTAAGTATTTTTTCTCTGTATAGGATTCGATGATTTCTCCTATAAAGATATCATGTGTAGCAAAACCAACAGTTTCTATGAGTTTACACTCGAGCGTTATTGGACATTCTGAAATCATGGGAGCAGTCTTGAGTGAGCCATAAAAAGTGGTGAAGATCGTGGATTTATCTGCTTCGCGGCCAGAAATAATGCTGCAATAATCCACCATGCCCACCATATCTTCCGATGGAATATTGATGCTAAACGTTTTGGTTTCCTGAATTCCTCTATTAGTATAATTATTCCTGTTCAAGACCACTGCAGCAAGAGGAGGTTGAAAATTCACTATGCTCCACCACACGACTGTCAAGAAATTCGGCTTACCTTCCACTTGTGCACCAATCAAGGTTACTGCCGTTGGGTATACAGGTATCTTCTTTTCGATTCTCATTTTTTTCATGATTCCCCCTTACAACAATATCATCGCATACAAGATAAGTCCTTCTCTTTCATTCAATAAATATTATATCTTAATATTGTAGAATTTCAAGCCCGGCTTTCTCTTGTGTGGTTTTCGCCGTGCTTGACTTTTTCACATTTGTTGATTATTATTACCAGTGACAAGTTCATTACTACTCATTTGTTTGACATTAAGCACCTTACTCAAAGCGCAGGACCCTATTGGTAACGATATCTCCGGTGATCTCCAGATAGGTACAGTTGGGAATGCTTTGAAAAAACCAATCGTAGTGAGAGTAATTGACAGCCTCGGCAGGCCTCAATCGAATGTCAACGTAGTATTCCGTATATTAGAAGAACCAAGAGAAAATGTCATTTCCAATAAGTCTGCCATATTGAGTAGCAACTTAGTCAAGACGAATGACGATGGTTATGCGATGACAGCATTCACATTTGGCGCATCAAAGGGTAATTATTATGTTCTGGTTGAGACGCAAGGAGAGAGTCTGATTTTTAAAGAGATAGCTCTGGAGAAGAACTGGTTGCTCTTTCTTCTGTTTTCATTATTTGGAGGGCTCGGTGTGTTTATCTTTGGCCTCAATTATGGGAGCAAGGGGCTCATCCGTGCTGCAGGAGCGAAGATGCGTGACCTTCTCTTCTCTCTGACGAAAAATCGGTTTATGGCGTTAGTCGTTGGGATAATTGTGACTGTCATTCTCGGTTCGAGTACCGCCAGTTCTATTCTTCTCGTGAGATTTGCCTCGAGCAGTATTATACTTTTAGAGCAAGCCCTTGGAGTACTTCTGGGTATAAATATTGGCACGACAATAACCGTCCAAATCATAGCGTTTAAAATACTGGATTATGCCATTCTCATTGTTGGTATTGGCTTCTTTTTAATGCATTTATATCCAAAGCTGAGAAATATTGGCCAGGCAATATTTGGTCTAGGACTTCTTTTCTTTTCATTGAGACTTATGTCAATAGCTACAGCAAATCTTAAATATCTGCCGGACTTCAACAGTGCCATTGCGAGCCTATCGAACTATCCAATTCTGGGAATTATTGCCGCAGCAGTTCTCGCGTTTGTCCTGCGCTCAAGCGCAGCAACAATCGGTATTGTGTTAATTCTCTCGTTCGATTCACTCATACAGTTCCATCAGGCAGTTCCCCTCATACTCGGTGCCAACCTGGGCACTACTTTTTCTTCTCTTCTTTCGGCAAATACCATCGAAGGCCGAAGGGTTGCCTTTGGCCACCTCTTATTCAATGCAATTGCAATAGCCATTCTATTTCCCTTTATTAGGTTTATACCTGTAGTAATAAATGTTATTGGTGGTGATACAGCCCGTCAGATTGCCAATCTCCACACACTCTTTAATGTCGTCACCGCAATTATCTTTTTGCCCTTGCTTCATCCCTTGAGTAAGGTGTTAAAGTCTTTAGTTAAAGAAACAGCAAGGGAACGTCTCAGGCTGCACCGGCTTGATCCAACATTCCTCTCTACACCGGCCATTGCTCTTGGACAGGCTGCTCGTGAGATATTATATATGGCAGATATTGTTATAAAGATGATGGAAGATTCTATTTGTGTTTTTCAGAATAGAGACAATGATTTAAGAAAAAGAATAATCGCAATTGACGATGAGGTTGATACCCTGGAAGAGACGATTACGCCCTATCTTACAAAGATCAGTGAGGTGGAGATGGATAGCACATTGTCTGGCTACCATAGTGCCTTACTCAATGCAGTGAATGAAATCGAACATATTGGCGATGTCGTTTCTAAAAATCTTATGTCGTATGCCAAAAAGCAGATAGATACTGGTTTTACCTTTTCAAAAGAAGGTTTTACCCAGATAGAGAAGTTGCAGCGCTTTTGTCTTACTACATTAAGAACCGCCATAGATGCACTCGCAACGAGAGACAGGAGATTAGCAGAAGAGGCGGCACTCCGAAAAGAACTTGGTTATAAAATGGCAAAGGAATTGAATGAATTACATTTGGACAGATTGAGAAGAGGGTTGAAAGAGAGCCTTGAAACGAGTACAATACACGTAGATTTGGTCAGTGATCTTGAGAGGATAAATTTTCATGCTGCGGTAATCGCAGAGGGGCTTTTGTGAAACCGAGAAGGTATTTTTTATTAGCAATTATACTACTGGTTATCCTTGGGATATTTCTCACTCTTGGTATCATCAATAGTCGGAGAATAATGATGGAGCTCATAAAAGAAGAGGGTCGTTCGCTCCTGTCGATTGTTGCCTCGACTCAGGAGAATTTGATCTTTGCAGAAGGAAAATACGAAGATGAGATTATCGAGAAGTTGATCAATATCTGCAATTACCTGGAGACGACAGAGGTCAGTGAACGTATGCTCGAAAGAGTGAGGCAGAGTTTTGACATTTCTTCGATCGTCATAAGCAGAGAGCAGAAAATGCTTATGAGAGCGGGGTATCAATTTGGACTTTCAGATACTGTTGTCAACGACAACGACCGGATATTCTATGAGTATTTTACCATCGGTCAAACAAAATATCTGAGATTTTTATATAGAATAGAACATAGGGTCTATCAAATTGAAATTTCTGCTGAGGAAATTAAGAGATTTAGACAAGAATTTGGGATTAATAAGATAATTAATCAACTATTAGTGGATCCGATTGTAAAATACCTTGTGTTTCAGGACCAGAAAGGGATTATCTTTGCTACTCCAAATATTCAAACAATCAGTCGGATTGATGATGATGTTGTGTTAGTGGATGTTATCGAACAAAAGAGTGAAGCGAGCAGAATAACAGAATTCGAGACAGAGAACATCCTTGAACTCATTCGGCCGTTCATTGTTGAGGGACAGAATTTGGGTCTCTTTAGAATAGGCATAAGCCTCGATAGTTACAGCCGCCACAGCAGAGAAACTGAACGACAATTACTGCTTTTATTTGTCATACTTTTCGGTGCTGGTTTTGTATTATTCTTTCTCTTTATGAAATATCAATCCTATGTTGGTTTGACAGAAGTTTTTGACAAAACTCTGGGGGCAGTTGAGGATGCTGTATTGACCGTCAATAACAAGGGGATAATGACGGGAATAAATAAGGCTTTTTCCAGCTTGTCCTCTTTTGAAGAGAAGATGCTCTTAGGCCAAGCGTATTTTACCTTCTTTAAGGACGACCCATTTGATGTGCATAGAGTTCTGGGACAAGGATCAAAAGTCGTTGATGAGAAGGTGATATTTGGCAAAAATATTCAATACTCGACCTACCCGCTGTTTGATAATAAAAATAGAATATCTGGTGTCATTTCTGTGCTCCGCGATGTAACAAAGATGAGAGAATTTGAAAAAGAGAGGGAGGAGGCAGAGCGATTGAAGTTTCTCGGAAACCTTGTCGCCAATTTTGCCCATGAAATAAAGAACCCATTAAATGGGCTTTCGATCGCCACACAACGACTCATCAAGGAATTCCCTTCCGACAATAGAGAATATATACGACTGACTACGACAGTACAGAAAGAGATTGAATCACTTAACAAGATACTCAATGATTTTCTCAGCCTGGCACGACCACGAATAAAAGAGAAAGAAGAGTTTAATCTAACAGCATTGATGCAGAACACTCTTGACCTCATTCGAGAACAGGTGCTCGAAAAGGGTATAGTGTTAAAGGAAAAAATCAACAGGGATATAAATTTGATTGGAAATATGGAATATTTTAAAAGAGCGATTCTCAATATTCTCCTTAATGCAATTGATGCATTATCCCAGGTTTCTGATCGACAGAGAGAGCTTGTTGTCGAGGTCACACAGAGCCGTGGTGAGATCAGCATCGTTGTTGCTGACAATGGTATTGGTATGGACGCAGAAGAAAAAGAGAGGATTTTTACACCCTACTTTACCACCAAGAAGCAGGGAACGGGTTTGGGACTCTATATTGCCCAAAAAATCATAAGAGACCACCAAGGCACCGTTGAAATAAAGACCGCAAAGAATCAGGGCACCACATTTGTCATAATCTTTGAGCAATAATTCATAAATTACAATGAAATATTACTCAGAGGAAAAGACCGAAAACCTACGGCGAGCATTTGAAGAAACGGTCCTCAGTTGGCCAAAGGTCAGTGCCAAAAAGATGTTCGGTTGTCCCTGCTACAAAGCAAAAAACAAACTATTTGCATTTTTCGTTACAAGGGGCATCGTCATTACCCAGCTGACACAGGCAGACAGAGAAAAACTGTCGACTCAGTATCGTACCACTGTATTTCACGCTGGGAAGAAGACTATTCAGAATTGGGTGAGAGTGCACCTTACAGACGACAGCGATCTCGCACGGATTATGCCCTATGTGCGGAGAAGTTATGAGTCTGTATTAGCTAAAGCGAAGAAAAGTCAAGACTGATGATGATGACAAGAGGCGACACAGAACGGCAAGCGGTATTGAGAAATGAGTTAGTGGAAAAGACTGAAAGGCTAGAGAGCGACCCTTTCATAATAAAGCTGCGTTCAGTCCTCAAATTGGGAAAAACGCTCCTTGACATTGGTTGTGGAACTGCCCACATTATTCGTAGATTGGCTATACAGCACAAACGTGTATTTTTCGTTGGGCTTGATATCTCGCCAGCAATGCTCGCGATTGCGAGACAAAAAACGAGAGAACTCCCTCACACTGTATTAGTTGAGGGAGATGGGTTGATGCTTCCTTTTGCCGATTGCTCATTTGATACGGGCATAGCAAGATTAGCAGAATACTCACCTGCCGAGGCATACAGAATCTTGAAGCCAAAGGGGTATTTTTTTGAATATGGTTTAGGACCAGAGGCAGACAAGGAGATCGTAGATATTTTCCAAGAAAGGATTGACAAAGAAAATTTTTTCTTTCCTCACAATCCTGAAAAATGGCAAGAAGAGGTGTGTAGAGATATTAAAGATGCAGGTTTTGATATCGAGAACATAAATGAGTACAGAGAAAATGACTATTACCAGAATAAAGAAGATTTGATGGATCTCATTGAAATGGTGCCACTCGTTAAGAATTTTGATAGAATCAAAGATAGTAGAATAATCGATGATCTTGCGGCTAGATATATGGCTACAGAGGGCATCAAAATCACATGGCACTATTACGTTCTGTGTGCGAGACGGCTTTAGAGGGCTGATATGAGGAAGAGTGAGTTGACTTTGATGAATTTGTGGATAAAATAATTGAAAAATGGATACAATAATAGGTCGAAAAGAGACAAAGAAGATTGTGAACTTTGCCTTGAGCCAATCCAAGGCAGATCAAATTGAGGTAGTCATTTTTGATTACCAACAGGCACTGACGAGATTTGCAAACAACTATATTCACCAAAACGTAAAAGAATCAAACACGAGTATTTCGATCAGAGTAGCTTTTGGTAAAAAGATTGGCTGTGCTTCGACCAATGCTCTTGTGCCAAAAAAAATCAAAGAGACAGTGAAGTGGGCAGAAGAGATTGCTCGATTTCAACCAGAAAATAGCGACTTCATTTCCTTCCCAGAAGTCAAGAAAGAGAAAGGTCGTGATGTGAAGACATTCGTGAAGAAAACAGCGCAATTTTCAAACACTGATAGGGCACATGCAGTTGCCGTGATTGTTGACATCGCAAAGAAATACTCCCTCACATCTTTCGGTTCAATTTCAAACGGTGCTGCTGAGATATGTATTGGGAATTCTTTGGGGACATTTGCGTATGCAACATGTGATGATATTTTTTGCAATATTGTTATGTCGGGCAAGAACTCAACTGGGTATGCTCAAGTTGGGACAAGGAATTGTGATGAGGTTAATTTCAGTGTGCTTGCTGAGGTTGCCGCAAAAAAAACTCTCATGTCTGCAGATCCCATAAAACTGAGCCCTGGTAAGTATACAACAATCTTCGAACCGCTTGCTGCATCTGAATTTTTTAACTATCTTGGCGAATACGCATTCAACGGCAAACTATTTGAAGAAGGGCGATCTTATCTGACAGGAAGACTCGGTCACAAAGTAGTTGATGAACGAATCACTATGATTGATGATCCTTTTGACACAATGGGATTCGCCTTTCCATTTGATCTTGAGGGTGTGCCCAAGAAAAAGCTCATACTCATGGACAAGGGTATTGCCAAAAGCGTAGTCTATGATTCGCTAACCGCATCAAAGGTTCATAAAGAATCGACTGGGCATGCGCTTTTAGCCCCGAATCCGTTTGGTCCAGTTCCCTTGAATGTTGTCGTGAAAGGCGGTAAAAACAGCTTCAATAAAATGGTGAGTGCAACAAAACGAGGAATATTGGTAACGAGATTTCATTATACTAATATTATAGAACCTCATAAACTGACATTTACCGGTATGACAAGAGATGGTACATTTCTTATTGAAAATGGTCAGATAACAAGAGGCATAAAGAATTTGAGATTCACAGAGAATATCATTGAGTGCTTAAACCGGCTTGATAGCATATCCAAAAAAGGTGTGCTCGTCGCGGCAGAACCTGGATACAGCGGTAGATTCGCCTCGGGTGTAATTACTCCTGCGGTCGCGATAAAGGATTTTGGCTTTACAGGTGCGACAGAATTCTAAGATGTGCATAGTGCCCAGTCTAGTAGGAGAGCATAGTTTTGATTGACTATTTCAAACTACTGAGACCACAGCAATGGATTAAGAACGTTTTTATCTTTGCTGGTTTGATCTTTAGTCGACAGTTTTATTATGCAGAAAGTATTATCACCAGTATTTTTGCATTTCTTATATTTTCTCTTTTAAGCAGTGGTGTATATGTAATAAATGATATTCTCGATTATGAAGAAGATAAGATCCATCCCGTTAAATCAAAAAGACCTATCGCTGCCGGAAGAATAAAAAAAGAAAACGCATGGATAATTTCGGCGCTCCTGATATTTGCCGCTTATGTTCTAGCATTTTTTATAAGTAATTCATTTTTTTATACCTGTCTAGTCTATTCGTGTATGATGGTACTATACTCTCTAAAGGTGAAACATCTTGTAATCCTTGATGTCCTGTTTGTGGCAATCGGGTACGTGCTCAGGGCGATTGCTGGAGCAGTTGCGATTAATGTGGAGATATCGTCTTGGCTCCTCTTATGTACATTACTCTTGGCTCTTTTTATCGTTGTATCAAAACGAAGAACAGAAATTGTTCTCCTTGGTGAGGAGGCCGTAAAACATCGAAAAATCCTCTTCCATTACTCTATCGATATGCTCAATCAAATGATCGCAATCGTTACTTCGGCCTGCATCGTTTCATATTGTCTTTATACCCTTGCGCCTGAAACAGTTTCTAAATTTCATACGAGAGATTTGATTTTCACTGTACCGTTCGTTATCTATGGAATCTTTCGTTATCTCTTTCTGACCTATAAGAAACAAAAGGCTGATATCCCTGAGAAACTTCTTATTAAAGATCTTCCCTTACAAATTTGCATCATTTCTTGGGTGATTGTCTGTGTAGCAATTTTAGTAAATGCTCAACCTGCTCACTAAATTGAGTTTAAAAGTGTTCTGATTTTTATCTTCTTAATATAATAGTTGATGTCTAGTTTGAACGTTAAAAATATAATAATAAAAAGAATCATAAGGTACAGTACTGCCCGTTTTACTGAATACCTCAATGTATAGTAGAGCTCACCGTCGCCAATATCGGGCAGAGGGTGTGGTGCAATTGGCAAGTGATTTTTCTGCGCAAGGCAGGTAACATCAGTTAAGTTTATCACCGGCACACCTAACTTTGAAAAATACGCTAAAATTCCTTTTTTCAATTTTATCTCTCCTGGTTTAACAAATCCTGAACTAACATGTCCATCTGCCAATGAAGTCGCACCATCAGCAACATTGATAAATAGTTTAACATCTCCACCGTTCCTATAGATTTCGATTCTTTTTCTGATCGCTTCATCTAAATGCCTGCTTTTTAGAAAGCTGATATTATTCCTCATAATTGATTCCTCTATGCTCTTTCTACCTTCACGACTGCATTCCTTACTGATATCATCTTCGATACCGATAGATGCGGCAGCAGTCTTAAAGTCGTGTAATCCCTTTTGGTTAAGTATTCGCTCCATGTCAAGATAGGTGAACTGGGGGCGATTTGCACCCCACATAGTAGAACCTACCGAGGTAATGATTACGGGATCTAATTCTAAGACTTTTATTGCACTGAGGACTGCAATATTCAGAGCAGGAAATGAACCTGTAAAAGAAACTGCAGCGATGTCATTTTTTTTAAGTCCTGCCTCTTTGATAAGTTTGACAATCAAAGCAGCAAAATTTGGATTGGTTGAGGTCAACTTTGCATTCAGATCTCCCTTTCCAGTAGTGATGGCTGAATAGGGAATACCAATCAGTCCTGTTTCATTAGGATCAAATGCACTGTTGATTGAAATCTCCAGAGTATTTATAACATCTTTTATAGCCCTAAATGATTGTAGGGTGAGCTCCGCCGCTGCTTTTTTTTCGTCAAAGTATTCTGCCTTGACCTTGGAAATTGAGTTTAACTCAATGCCCATCAAGAAAATCGTTATAATACTGACGATCACAAGTGAGGGAACAGGTATTTTCCCTTCACGTAATTTCATGGTATGACAATCCCATTATGAATTACAATGATAATTAACCTCACCAAGCTTGAAACAATTAATATTGATGAGAGGGTCGGTATTATGCCTTGTCGCGCAATCCAATAGGCAATCAAACCAGGGATAAAAAACCCAAGACTCTCCATACTGATTGTTAACGAATCCAATGAAGCAGTCAATAACAACCTGGTCAAGTAGGTTAAGAGAAACCCTATCATTATAGACATGATGAGAAGCCTCCGACCATAGGTAATCATACAAAGAGAAAGCAATTGAACGATGAAATAGGCAATTATCCCAGTAGCTGCAAAGCTGATTACCTTAAGAGGGTCGTGCAATATGAGTGCAAGATACCCAGGAATCACAATGCCTGCAATTGCAATACCCACGGTCTCTGTAAGAACAAGGCTTAGACACATGCCTATTATCAGTGATTCAATCAACATCGCATTTTCCTTTCTCTAAGAAGTATGCGAGCAATGTTGCTCCGTAACCCACAGCATTGCCCATTGAAAACACCAAACTGCTATTAGCAACATATTTTGAGACTTCATCAAATACCTGCTCAGGTTTTTTCTCTCCTAGGTTTAAAATTCTATTTTTATCAATTATCGTATGCAGACCTCGAGCCAACACATGAGCTCCGCTTCCGGTGACGATATAATGATCAGCACTAAAATTTTTGATGAATTTCGCAAATTGTAGTGAACGAAAAATACGGTCCTTTCGGGAATTAATAAGAAGATTAATTTCAGGGTAGCTTTTATCGACTGATTGCCAAATTGAATACGTTGACTCAGGGTCATTAGCTGCCAAGGCGTTGATGAGTGTTATCTTTTTGCCATTGAAGTCGATTGTATATATCCTTGAGACACCTGGATCAGGAGTTGTAGTGTACATAGCATTTAATGTAGTTTGCTCATCTACACCAAGATACTTACACACATCTCGGGCAAGGGAGACATTCTCTTTATGCTCGATATATGGAAATTTTTTAATAATAGCATCTGAAATATCTCCAGCCTTTGAGGCGAAGATTTTAACATTTTTGTTGTGAATGTTATTTGTAAGAACTTCAAATGTTCGAGATTCTGCCGTAAATACCACGCAGTTCTTTGGCACTACACTAATAAATGTCTTTGCGACATCCCTTATGGTCGGTCCCATAACGTCAAGGTGATCAGCACGAACATTTGTGATGACAACAATAGTTGGTTCAACAATCCGTCTTGATTCAAGCCGTTGCAGATCTGGACGCAGCGTCATACACTCAAGGACAACGACGTCAGGATTCTTCCTCGCTGCTTCACGGATTATTTTGATCTGCTCTCTAATAGTTGGCATACCAAGACGAATCACCGGCACTTCTTCAGCATTGGCAAGAATGAGTCGTGTACTGGTCCCTGTTGTTTTGGCAATGACCTTTATACCACCTGCTCTGAGTCCTGCGGCAATCAATCTGACTACTGAAGACTTACCACGTGAGCCATTCACCATGATACGAACGGGAATGGATTTTAGGTTTCTCTGGTGATTCTTATCTTCGATTCGGTATAGACATATAAAAAAAAGTAAGAGTGCAAGAGACACAAAGACAGCTAACGGTATTATCATAGTTTATTATAGATAAACCGCCTCTATTGTCAATTATAGGGTCTGTAATACGGTGTATTTCACTGTCTAATTGCTATTAAACGAACTGCTTAATTTTGTGTCTAAACAGTAGAATGCGCTATGACAAATTTACGCAGAAAGCACAAGAGGCACTTGCCACTGCACAGGAGATCCTTGATGAATATAATCATCAGGAATTGGATACCGAGCATATCTTTTTGGCACTCGTTCGACAGGAAGACGGTCTTGTACCAAAGATTTTACAGCGTATCGATATAGTGCCTGATCTCATTCAACGCAGACTCGAGGCGTCGATGGAGACGAGACCAAAGGTCTATGGCGGTGCAACTGCACAGATTTATATCACACCGCGAGCAAAGAGATTGCTGTCTTTGTCACGGACAGAAGCACAGCGTATGAAGGATGAATATGTTGGTTGTGAACATATTTTTCTGGCACTCACCGAAGAACGCGAAGGTGAGACTGCAAAACTCTTAAAAGAATTTAGCATTACGAAAGAAAAGGTATATCAGGCACTCCAGATGATTCGTGGTTCGCAACGCGTTACTGATCAGGATGCGGAGAGTAAATATATGGTGTTAGAACGCTATGCACGTGACATTACTGCCTTAGCAAGACAGGGGAAATTGGATCCAGTGATTGGTAGAGATAACGAAATCAAGAGGGTGATTCAGGTACTCTCAAGAAGAACAAAGAATAACCCTGTGCTCATTGGTGATGCTGGTGTTGGTAAGACAGCGATTGCTGAAGGCCTTGCACAAAAGATAGTAGAGAAGAATGTTCCAGAAATATTGAAAGATAAACGGATATTGGCACTCGATATGGGTGCGCTGGTTGCTGGCTCTAAATACAGAGGCGAGTTTGAGGAAAGATTAAAAGCGGTTATGGACGAGATCAAGAAAGGGAAAGGTGAAATCATCCTTTTCATCGATGAGTTGCATACCATCGTCGGTGCTGGTGCAGCAGAGGGAGCAATTGATGCCTCTAACATGCTCAAGCCAGCCCTGGCAAGAGGTGAACTTCAATGCATTGGAGCTACTACACTCAATGAATATCGGAAGCATATTGAGAAGGACGCGGCATTAGAGAGACGCTTTGCACCCGTATTTGTAACTGAACCTTCAATAGATGATACCATTCAGATCCTGCAGGGGCTGAAAAATCGGTATGAGTTTCATCACGGTGTTGTCATTGATGATAGCGCAATTGAGGCAGCTGCAAAATTATCTGATCGGTATATCACAGATCGATACCTCCCTGATAAGGCCATCGATCTTATTGACGAGGCCTGTGCACGCGCGAGGATTGAAATATATTCAATGCCAGACGACCTAAAGGAAGTAGAAAAGAAACTGGAAAGACTGAGCGAAGAGGGAAGAGCGGCTGTTACCATGAGGAATTATGAACGGGCAGCAGAATTACGAGATGAGGCAGAGACCTTGCAGAAAGAGTATAAGCAGAAGAAGACAGAATGGATGAAACAGAGAGGAATTGATGATAGAGTGAGTGCCGACGACATTGCCCACCTTGTATCTACATGGACCGGAATCCCGGTTTCACGTATGCTCGAGTCTGAGATGGATAAATTATTGAAGATGGAGCAGAGAATTCATCTGCGTCTCGTCGATCAAGATGAGGCAGTCGTTGCGGTAAGCGACGCGATTCGGCGGTCCCGAGCAGGTCTAAAAGATCCCAGTAGACCTATTGGTTCGTTCATCTTTTTGGGCCCGACTGGTGTCGGTAAAACTGAACTCGCAAAGTCGCTTGCCGAATTTCTCTTCGATACAGAAGAAGCCATGGTGCGTATCGATATGACTGAGTATCAGGAAAAACACACTGTTTCTCGCCTGATCGGTGCGCCACCTGGCTACGTGGGTTATGAAGAAGGTGGCCAGCTCACCGAGGCTATACGACGTAGACCCTATCGAGTGATACTTTTTGATGAATTCGAGAAGGCCCATTCAGATGTATCTAATATTCTGCTACAACTTCTCGATGATGGAAGACTAACCGATGGCCAAGGAAGGGTGGTAGACTTCAAAAACACAATTATTATTATGACGTCCAATCTTGGTTGTGAAAAAATAACGGAAAGTCTGAAGAATGGCAATTATCAGTATGAACAGACAAAAAAAGATGTATATGATATTTTACAGCGCAGTGTTAGGCCTGAATTCCTTAACCGTATTGATGAAATCATTGTGTTTAAGCCCTTAGGATTTGAGGAGATTAAAGGTATTGTTGAAAGACAGCTCAAGAAAGTTGAACAGAATGTATTCGAATTTGGTTTTAAGATCAATTTCAACGATAAGGTAAAAGATTATCTTGCGCATGAGGGGTTTGATCCAGTCTATGGTGCGCGACCATTGCGCCGAGCAATACAGAGATTGATTGAGAATCCACTTTCACGGCGCATAATAGGCGATAAATTTAAGAAAGGGAGTACCATAAACATAGATGTAGACAGAGGTGAGATTGTCTTTCGATAGATGCCTCCTTGCCTCAGATGAATACAAACACTGAACATACAGAGACGCAGCTGTGGGTGCAAACATCCCTCTATATGTATTGACATTGAGAAATCCATATTTATACTATAGTGCAGCTGTAGATAACTTGGGGAATGTTCTTCGCTAGGTGACGTCTTGGAAGTTGATTGTATTGTGTATATTCTTAAATAGAAGGGGTTTTCTTGAATGTCCTTATTTGACCCTATCACAAAGGCAAAAGAGATTGAAAACATTGTCGTTCGAGATAACAAACGTAAATATTATCGTGTACCTCGTGCTGGCAGATGGTACGGTGGCATAGCAACAGCAGATTGCTGTGGCTGCAATCTAAAATGCATCTTTTGTTGGAGTAATAAACCACGTGATAATCCAGCACAAATCGGTGAGTTTTATTCTCCTGAGCAGGTGTTCAGCAAGATTAGCTCTTGTGCATCTCGACACAATTATCGTCTTGTCCGTATTAGCGGTAATGAACCTACAATAGCAAAGAGGCATCTCTTGAAAATTCTATCTCTCATAGATAAGACTAACTATCTTTTCATTCTCGAGACGAATGGAACTCTGCTTGACGAAGAATTTGTCATGGATTTGTCGAAACACAGAAATCTCCACATGAGAGTGTCACTGAAGGGTACGAATGCAGAGGAATTCTCGATGATGACCAGCTCAATTCCTGATGCATTTGAAAGGATAATAGCGAGTTTGAAACTTCTGATTGCGTATAAAGTCAGATTCAATGTTGCTGTAATGCTCTCATTCAGTCCTGGTAAGAATATTGCATTATTGAAAGAGAGATTACATGCTATAGCTCCAACTCTCCTTGATGACTTTGAAGAAGAGTATATCTTTCTTTATCCTCACGTTATTAAAAGACTGAATAATGCTGGTATGAAGCCTCTCGTGGCCTATACACCGAGTGGCATACCAAAACCATTGATTTGATCACACACATTTGATTTGCATTCGTTAAGCTTGCCTTTTCATAGATTGCCACTATAATAATTCATGCCTGAATTGCCAGAACTCGAGGTCATAAAAGAAAATCTCACATCACAAATCAAAGGCAAGAACATCAAAACACTCAAGATCTTTAAACCATATATTCTCAAAAGCTATTTCACTGAATGCCTCACCGAAGAGAAAGTAGAGAATATCCAACGGAGAGGCAAATATTTAATAGTCACACTTACTCATTATAGAATAATTATACACCTTATGTTACGAGGTTCTATTCAGTACTCTCTTCCCGGATATAGAGTTAAAAAAAACACCGCAGCGCTACTGGAATTCGAGGATGGCACAGTGCTTGAGTTGAGCGAGACTGGTCATAAGAAAAGGATGTCGCTCTATGTACTCTCTCAGGATGACATATTGAGAAACGTTGAAAATTGTGGGCTCGATCCGTTGAGCGATAATTTTACTCTCGCGCGCTTCAAAACGATTCTGCAAGAAGAGCCTCAACAACTGAAGTCACTTCTTCGGAATCAAAAGAAGATTGCAGGAATTGGTAATGCATACGCTGACGAAATTCTCTGGAAGGCGCGAATATCACCATTTAAGCTTAGCACGAAACTAACGAGCAGTGAAATCAGGGATTTATATGAAGGCATTATAGAGATTCTCGCATGGGCAATCGCGATAATACGAAAAAAGGGGATTTCAGAGAAGAGGGATTTTCTCAACGTTCACCAGAGAAAGAATCTTCCATGTCCCCGCTGCAACAACCCCATTCACATAGTAAGTTGTTCTTATGCCGACACCTTTTATTGTCCGCGTTGTCAGACAAAGGGAAGGATATTGAAAGACCGCCGCATGTCAAAATTGATTAGATAATTAAGGAGTTTCTCTACGCTATTTAAGAGATTAGTTGAATATTCAAGAGAGATCAAAAAGGTCTCAGCGAGGAATGCAAAGATCGACATTATCACTCAATTTCTCGGAGAATTAAAGAGGGAAGAGGCAGACATAGGGGTGAATTACATCTCAGGCAGCGTGAGGCAGGGAAGATTGAATCTTGCATGGAAGGCGTTTTCTGAACTAATGCGTGTCAGCCTGATCCAGCCTGTGAAATCACCCAATCTGCGCGAGGTAGATGAATTTCTCAGCAAGACACAGTCAGCACGAGGTAGATCGAAAATACAGGTTCTCAGACCACTCTTTATGCGTCTCTCTGCACAAGAGAGAGAATACCTTGTGATGCTCATTTTGGGTGATGTACAGCAGGGTGCAGGCGAAGGCCTCGTAAAGAAAGCCTTGGCTCAGTTCTTTGATGCAGATGACTCTGATATTGAATATGCGTATATGCACAAACCTAACATAGGGAAGCTCTTTGAGTATTTGCTCCGCAAAGGCAAGGTTGGTATACGGAATCTGGGTATACAGATTTTTACTCCGGTTCGACCTATGCTTGCCCAGATCGCAGAATCAATAGAAGAAGTTTTCAAAGAGTGCAGCGATTTTGCCCTTGAACACAAGCTGGATGGTATCCGCATACAGATACACAAAAGAGGTGATGTCGTGAAGATCTTCTCTCGTCATTTGAAGGAGATCACCGTGCACTTTCCCGAACTCGTGGATAGTGCAAAAACACTGCCTGTAGATGAAATCATTCTCGATGGCGAGGCTATCGGGATTGCCCGAGACGGTAAACCGCTGCCGTTTCAGCTCCTGGCAAAGAGGACAACAAGGAAGAAAGACATCGATAGTATCAAAAAGAGCATCCGGGTGATTCCTCAATTTTTCGATGTTCTCTATAAAGATGGACACGACTACACAACACTACCATATAGAGAACGATGGGAAATCCTCAATGATATGATTATGAATAAGCACTTCCTCATGCAAAGGATGCTTCCTCAAAGCAAAGTCCAAGGCGAGACATTTTTCGAAGATGCACTCAATAAGGGGAGCGAGGGAGTTATGGTGAAACTGCTCGATTCTCAATATAAGGCAGGAAAGAGAGGCAAGCTTTGGTTCAAGATAAAGAAGGCTAACACAATCGACTGCGTGATACTCGCGGCAGAATGGGGACATGGTAGAAGGACTGGGTGGTTGTCTAATCTCCACCTCGGTGTTCTCGATGAGACACAGTCAAAGTTCTTGATGGTCGGAAAGACCTTCAAAGGCCTGAGCGACGAGATGATGAGATGGCTGACCGAACATTTGCAGCGAATCAAAGTGCATGAGGATACCTGGACTGTCTATGTGAAACCAGAGATTGTTGTAGAGATTGCTTTCAACGAAGTACAGACCAGTCCAAAATATGATTCGCGTGTTGCACTCAGATTCGCTCGGGTTAAGACAATCAGACGTGATAAAACGCCGCATGAGATTAACACGATTTTGGACTTAGAGACGTTTATGAAGTGAGGAGGAATATATGAATTATGAAGAAGAAAAAAAAATGCATGTTTCTTTTTGTGGTTCTTACTGTCATATATGCGATTGGCATACAGGAAAGATTAGAAAGACTGCCACGGCAGCACTCGATATGGTAGATGAATATGGTGGATTTAAGCGGTTATTTCAGGACAAGGTCGGTGTTGATAATCTACTGCACGGTCTGAACATGCTTGCAGAATCCAGTATTTGCTCAGGATGTAAAGCAGAGACGGGTGCGAATGAGCGATGTGCAATCAGGAGATGCTGTTCCTCCAGGGGATTTGATCTCTGTAGCGAATGTTCTGAATTCCCCTGTGAGACACTCAAGACAAATCCTGGTGTCACAAAGTTTCACTGTATTGAAAATCTGTTCAAGATTAACGAGATTGGCATCAGGAAGTGGATTGATCAACAGTGGTCAGAATATAGCAATTAAACAGATGAGCTCGAAAGGAGATGTCATGCCTCAATTAGAAAGATACATAAACAAGGCACAGGAGATGGGTATTACTAAGGCGAAAATAATAGACCCTAAGACCGTGGTGGTTGGAAACTGGGTCAGACTGAAATGTCAGTATGGTTGTTCAGGATATGGAAAATACCTTACATGCCCACCGTATTCGCCAACGCCTGATTATACCCAGAAAATGCTGAGTGACTATTCTAGAGGCCTCCTGATGCAGATAGAGAACATTCCTCCTTCGATGGAACCAAAGATTCGTCTGAAACTAAAAACCACGGTCGCAAAGTTAGAGCGGGAGATCTTCCTCGATGGTTTTTATAAGGCATTTGGCATGACCTCTGGTCCGTGTTCCTTTTGTCGAACCTGTCATGTTGCGAAACCATGTAAATATCCTGAACAGGCACGACCGGCTATGGAGGCATGTGGTATTGATGTGTATCAAACCGCTCGGAATAACGGTTTTACCTTAGAGGTCGTGCAGTCAGAAGATTTACCTTGTTCATATTTATCGCTTATCTTGATAGACTGATCATAACATGGATTTTCATCTGTAATATGTCAAACTTGAACAGCCATGATTGAGATCGATGGAAGTTATCTTGAAGGTGGCGGGCAAATTATCAGGACTGCTATCGCATTCTCAGCAATAACAGGAAAGAGTGTTCGGATTTTCAACATAAGAAAGGGAAGAGAAAAACCAGGATTAAGGCCACAGCATCTCGAGGGCATTAAGGCTGCCGCAAAGATATGTAATGCTGGTACAGAAGGGTTAACGATTAATTCATTGGAAGTGTTGTTTCAACCAGGTAAGATCGCTGGTGGAATCTTCACCATTGATACAAGAACGGCTGGTTCAGTGACATTGATTCTCCAGACACTCGTGCCCATTGGATTACATGCGGATTCTCCGTTGAACCTTACGATAAAAGGAGGTACAGCGGTTCCTTTTAGCCCAACAATTGAATACTTCCGAAATATTTTTTGTTATTACTTAGGACGTGCGGGTACCCAGATTACTTTGAAAGTCCAGAGACACGGCTTTTACCCAGCTGGAGGAGGCATCATCTCAGTTGAAGTTAATCCAAATATGATAGAAAACTCAGAGATGCTGGAGCGCGGTGATTTGAATAAAAGAGAAGTTCTCTCAGTGGCCTCGGTGCACTTAAAATCAGCAAAAGTTGCTGAACGGATTATTGATGGTTTTAAAAAGGTGCTGCCTCATGCACAATTTACCTGTGAGTATGTTCAATCAGATTCACCAGGATGTTTTACCCATGCTACAGCCCATTACGAAAAAAGTCGGCTTGGTGCCAGCGCCTTGGGAAGAGTCGGCAAAAGGGCAGAGGATGTGGGTAAAGAAGCCGCGCTTGAATTGAAATCAGCTCTTGAAACAGATGCTCCAACAGATTCCTGGATGGTTGATCAGATAATTCCGTATATGGCTCTAGCAACATCGAGAACTGGCATGGCATCGAACGTGAAAATCCCGTCGTTGACAAAACACGCAGAGACTAATATTTGGGTGGTCAAAAAATTCTTGCCTGTAGATTTTAAGGTCGTGCATGATGTGATGACATGCACAAAGGTTAGATAGCACGCGAACTGATACATACAGAGATATTAAAACGTGAAGAGAAAAAAAGAGGTATATCAATCATTTGCGTATCTCTATACGAGAGGTCCTTATACCTTTAGCGAAGCCATGGCAAAATACCTGCCGCGAATCCTTAAGAAACTCAGAATTAAACCAAAGACATTATTGGATTTAGCGTGTGGTGACGGAAGGTTTGCAATCATTATGGCTAAGAAAGGGATGCGCGTGGTCGGTGTAGATAGTTCTGCTCATATGTTGAAATATGCACGAGACAGGGCAAAAAAAGAGAAGGTCAAGGTTGTTTTTTATCGCCAAAAAATGCAAAATCTTTCGATGAAAAATAAGTTCGATTTAGTGACCTGTTGGTATGACAGTCTAAACTATTTATTAACAGATGCAGAATTAATCAGGACGCTGAAGAATGTCAGTAACGTACTTAATGAAAATGGTCTGTTCGTTTTTGATATGAACACAATATATGGTCTATCTGAAATCTGGAGAAGACATTCCCCAAACGTTCAACAGAATACAAAGGAGATATTTGAAGTACATCATAGTTATCGATTTGATAGGAGAACTAATACTGCGTTTCTGGAAATAACCGGTTTTTGCAAACGTGGGCGACTTTGGTCGCGGATTGAAGAAGCACATCAGGAAAGAGGTTATACATTAAAGAAGATAAGGAAGTATTTTCATAAGGTGATGCTTAAAGAACTTGCATGTTGGGGAGATATTCAAAGAATGTCTACACCAAAGAGGACGAGTGGCAGAGTCTGGTTTGTCATGCAGAAATGTGCATGAAGGTGATTGAGCGAGATTGGGATTGGTGGGCATATTTCTGGCGGGTGATTCATCGTCAAACAATTCCCCATATCGATGAGTGGGACAGAAATGTTGTTCGGTTTATAACTAAAGTACTCGATTTGAAAAAGGGAGAGAAGCTGTTAGACCTTGGATGCGGTAGCGGTGAACATACAAGACTCCTTGCTCAGAAGGGCATAGTATGTACAGGGATAGAGATAGCGCCTTCACTGGTAAAGTATGCTCAAAAAAGAGCTCGGCAGGAGACTGTCAACGTTAAGTACATTTGCAAGGACATGAGAAGGATGATGTACAAAAATGCATTTGACTGCTGCATCATGGTGAGTGGCACATTTGGGTTTTTCTCAGACACAGAGAATGTAAAGTTGCTGAAAAAGATTCAACGATTACTGGGACCAAAAGGAAAATTACTGTTAGACATAAGAAATGCGCAGCATCCAAAGATATATGGAAAGACGTGGATGGAGCTGAATGGCGGCTATTTACTCACTGATAGTATTTACCATGAAGAAACTCACAGAGAAAGTGGCGAATGTATTTTTATCGACGAATCAGGTGATGTAAATGTTCAGACAGAAAAACTAAAGCGTGAATCACATCGTCTATACACATTATCAGAAATGAAACGCATGTTACGAAAGGTGAAATTAAGATTCCTTGATGCCTTCTGTGGCTTCAGGCTTCCACCTATCAACTATAGACTTTCTTACAAGTATAATATCATAATCATCGCCGAAAAATCATGCTCATGAGAGCATATTACATTGACTCTATTGACTCTGCAGCAGATGTGCATATGATTTACAGATTATCGAAATGTATTAGTGTGTTCAGATACTTATTATTGTTGTTGTTTTTTGAGAGAGGAAATTTAGAAGAGTATGGATTCTCAGGAGGTGATTGTGGGTGAGGCTGTTTTTGATAGTGTGGCGCGATATTATGATGATGAAGTTACATGGTTTACAGATGATGTTCCTTTTTACACAGAGTACGCAAGACAGTGCGGGGGTGAGGTACTCGAATGTGCCTGTGGCACCGGACGTGTTCTCATCCCGATCGCACAAACAGGCATTAAGGTCACTGGTTTTGATATATCTGACGAGATGCTTCGTGTTGCTCGCAAAAAAATAGAGAAACTCGATCAAAGAACAAAAGATAATATCATACTGCTCCGTGCTGATCTGGCACATTTTGATCTGCATAAAAAATTTTCCTTCATATTCATCGCTTTTCGTTCATTTCAATCGCTTCTGACAAGAAAGGAACAGGGTGCATGCCTTGAATGTGTACACAATCATCTTACGGATGATGGTGTTTTTATTCTCGACCTCTTTGCACCACACCATAATCTGCTAGCCCAGGAAAAAAGAAGCATGTATCTCGGGAGGTTTTATGACAAAGAAAATGGTGTCTATATAACACGCCATGCTGAAGACCACTACAACCTAGCGAATCAAACCCTTAAAGAGGAACGGTTCTACGAATGGATTGACAAGAAAGGTGTATTCCATCAGCACATCTGGACTTTTGAACTGTCGTATCTCTTCAGGTATGAGGCTGAGTTGCTTTTAGAAAAATATGGTTTCAGGGTTGAAGATGTCTTTGGCGATTTCAAGAAATCATCATACAATTATTATTCAGGCGAGCAAATTTTTGTAGCAAGAAAAAGATAGTGCGTAGCATTAATACCATAGTAAGAGATGCCACCGAAAAAGATATAGATGCGATTTTTCAACTCTGGGTTGAGTCTATGAAGTTGCATGAAGGACTCGATCCTCTGATCTTTGGCTTCATATCTGATAAGATGGGAGAGGCAAAGACATTTATCACTGCGCAATTCAGAAAGGAATCTTCGATCCTACTTGTTGCTGAGAAAGAAGAAAAAGTAATGGGTTATCTCTTAGGAGAGATAAGAGAACGACTTCCTTTCCAAAAGCTCCAGAAAACTGGGTACATCTGGGATATTGTTGTAACCGAATGTGAACGTAATAAGGGAATTGGCTCGCTCTTGTTAGAAAAGGCATTTGAATTCTTTAGACATCGAGGTCTAGAAACAGCAATGCTCAATGTGTCTGAAAAAAACACGAGTGCACTGCGATTCTATGAGAAACACAGATTCGAAGCGTACCTCAGGTCTTTAGTGAGGAGGAGATTATAGTTCAAGAAAGGATTGCCTAAATTTATTCTTTGAGACAAGTAAAATACAGTATTGTCGGTTCGCCATTCGGCGAGATCGGAATTGTGTGGGTAGACAACCGTAAAGGCACACAGATTATTCACGTATGTTTGCCGACATCGCTTAAGATGATTCAACATATGAGAAGCACCTATCCGAGTGCATTACCCGATGATGTACCTGTAATTCGAAGGGTGTGTAGAAAGATGGAAGATTATCTCACTGGTGCACGTATTGACTTTGCTCTCGATATTCTCGATCAATCGTGCCTGTATGCATTTCAAAAAGAGGTGCTATGGGCTGAACGTAGAATACCATATGGTAGAATCAGTACGTACGGAAGGTTGGCAATCAAGGTTGGTAGACCTCGTGCGGCGCGCGCTGTCGGAACAGCACTTGCACGAAATCCATTTCCTATCATCATTCCTTGCCACAGGACAGTCAAGGCAGATGGAACACTCGGCGGTTATCAAGGCGGGATCGAATTGAAGAGAGCCCTTTTAGAACTCGAAGGTGTCCAATTCAATCGTTCGGGCACAGTCGTATTGGAAAAAGTGTGGTGAAGCCTACCTTCACTCCTTGATGGTAAATTCCCAACAACAATAGAAATCTGGTGGATGGGGATCAGGTGGACATGCAATACAACGCGTTTTGATGCGTGGGTCGATTGTTCTTGCAAAATAAGTATATTCAACAATTCCTACTGATTTGCAGGGAAAATTTGGTAGGTTCTTTCTTTCTCTTGCTTCCTGGACTCGGCAATTGGCCATTCTAAAAACACATCGGTTTTCTGTGACCTCTACTACTTCTTGAACGTTGATGAAGGCATAGAGTCGAAATTGTAGTGCCTGGATTAATGCAGGAATTCCTCCTCCGGGTGCTATCTTAAGGCGTTTCATTATTCGTCGAGCCTCAATCTGCGTGAATAATTCCCACGCCTTTCGGTCGAGTTCAATGGCAGCCTCTATGCCACATGTATTCTCCACAGCTTGAAACCAAAGACCATCATGAGCCAGCCAATTTTTTGCTGCATCACTTAAGAGTGCCAGAAGTTCTTTTTTACTGAGATCGGCTGGTACTACCACACTCATTCCGCTGCCTCATAAAATGCTTGGCCTTCGTGAATGGTCCTCTTTATTATTTTTTTCTGAATCATGCGTTCTATATACTTTATTGTTTCATGTAAATGCAAATCCATGACTTTGCAGATATCATCTGCGGTGACGGGTCTTCTTTTTACTATATCAAAAATCATTTTCTCTATATCTTCACATTGAGCAGATACTCTTTTTGTATCTGTTTCGGCGACTATCTCTGCTCTGTCTCCCAAGATAGCTTTTACTCTCTTCAACTCTTCAATAGACAAGCGCGATGCGTATTTTTCGCTTGGCGGTCGGATTACTGTATTAAGATGGATCTTGTCTGGACCGATTTTATTTATGATATCTTTCAATGCAATTATCTCTTGGGACGTATCATTTATTCCTTTTACGAACATGAGTTCGAGCCATATTTTGCCTTTGTACATTTTTCTGAATTTTATTAAGCCTCTGATTACTTTTTCAATAGTGATAGCGCGATGCGCGCGGTTTATTTTTTTAAAAATTCTCTCGCTTGATGCACATAATGTGGGGAGCACTACATCTGCAGAGAGGAGGTCTCTCTGCACACTTGACTTGTAAAGGAGTGAGCCATTCGTAAGCACGGCGACTGGAATCTGTGTGATTTTCTTCACTTCCTTTATGAGATATCCTATTTTTGAATGAAGCGTAGGTTCGCCTGAACCGGAAAATGTGAGGTAATCAATATGATTGCCCTTTCTGAGTACTGTCTTTACATCGTTGAGTATTGTATCTGTTGGTGAATATTCTCTTCGCTCGAGCGTTTGCCTCGTTGTTGCACCGAGTTGGCAATATATACAATCAAAACTGCACAGCTTGAAGGGGACCAGATCGATGCCGAGCGAGAAGCCCAGTCGTCTCGAGGGAACCGGTCCGTAGATATACTTATGCTGCACTGCTGCTTATGAGAATAATGCTCTCTGCCCTGATATCGATATGTCGGGCAATGACCGGACATTTCACCTTGAGGAGAAAAAAAATCGGACGCTTCTGATTTGAAAGTGTCTCATAGTTACCCTGGCCTTTACTAATAATCATATCTACCTCTGCGAAGATTTTTTTGAACTCCCCTGAACAAAGTTCTAGAATTGTGCCAGGTGCATCACAACCAGAAGAAACGACCTCTGCAACCTCACTGAGACCTGCATCATCTGCATCTTCAATTGTTGCATCGTTGATTATTGGTCTGCTTCGTACTGCGTATTTTACCGGTTTTTTGAGCTGTTCGATGAGTAGTCTATCAAAGACTGTTTCTCCTGCATTGTCAGCGATATAGAGAATTCTCTTTGCATTATTGAGTGCTTTCTTGAATGCATCATATTCACATGAATCGAAATCTTTGGTATACAGGTCTGCTAATTCTTTCTCTAAATCAAAATCAGGATCAGCACCCAAATCTATCGCATTACCAAATGCAGCAAATTTTAATGCAGCATAGAGTGGATCATCGGATGAGGTTATTTTCTTTTTTAAATCTGGATAAAGCGATAAGAGACGTGACGTGCATGTCTTCTTTATCTCTCGAAATGGATCACATATGCCGGATACATGATAAATGGTTTTGTATACAATCATGCCGATTTCGGGTGGTGCGGATTCCAGTGAGATTTTGGTGAGTTGGAGCGCAATGCTGTTGAGCACCTCTTTGATATCTTGTTCGTTTAGTTGTGCTATGCGTGCCGCTTCTATTGCTTGTTTAAAAAAACAGGGGATGCACTCTAAGTATGTCTTCGTTTTATTCTATTCCTTTCATCCAGAATAACAACTTTTGTCTTTATGCTTTCAGCATCAGAAGCACTCACAAGAGCATATGACAGAATGCACAGTTTTTCACCGATCTTGCCTCTTCGTGATGCTGGTCCATAGAGCACTATTCTTCCCGAATTTGCTTTTTCTTCAATTATGTAGGTGATGAGTCGTTCGCCATTATTGTAGTTGAGGACATGGACTTTTTCGCCAGGAACGAGGTTCGCTGTCCTCATTATTTTACCATCGATTCCCATGCTTCCTTTGTAGAACAGCTGTGTATGGGTGATGGTTGCTTCTGTAATCTTTGATTTCAATACCTCGATAAGGATTCCCGGATTGCTGCGTTGTGCTAATCCCTCTTTTATTATGGCGCGATGGCTCGCAAAAGGGATTTTCGGAAGTCGTTTCGCTGAGAAGAACTTTGCGTCTGCTGTATCTGAACCAGGTTTTGGTTTTCCTTGTCGGTAATCTATCGCATAGCCAATCAGCAAGACATTACCATAGGTTCTTGTTGGTTCGGTGTAGACACCGATGAGTCTATGTAGTATCCCAATCACATGAGTCTCTTCTTTGAGCTCGCGTATGACAGCTTGCTCAGGCAGTTCATGCTGTTCGATAAACCCTGAAGGGAGTGCCCATTTCCCCTTATCTGGTGGCACTCCCCGTTTGACCAAGAGGATGTGTTCATCAGCAGTGCACACAAATGCAGCAACACTGGGTAATGGGTTGGCATAATGTGTCCAGCCACATCTTGAGCATGCTATTCTTTTGCCATCCCCTTTATTACTTATTAATAAAGTACCTTTACAAATTGGGCAAAATCTATAGTTTTTCATTTAGTTCTCTCATTGCTTGATTTAATTTTTTAACTAGATTTTCCACCTCAACATTATGCTGTCTGGCGAGTTCATCTATAGATCCCCAAAATGGATTGCCACAGACAAGACATGGTAGACCAAGATCAATAAATACCTTTGTGAGTGTTGGGTAGTCGTTGAGGAGATCTTCGACCGCTGTATCTTTGGTTATCTGATCCATTACCAATTATATGCAATACTATGCGAAAATCAAGCTCGAGGTTTAGCAGAATTGTACTAACAAATGTGAATCGTATGGCCTTGACGATGCCTCTGTTTTTGAATATACTCTTCAATGGTGTATGTAGTAGATCTTTTGCAGACGGTGGAGAGATTATATGCATGAGTGGGCATTGGCAGATGGTGTTGTCTCTACCGCACTCAAGGTGGCAGAAAACGAGAAACTCAAGAAAATCACGAAGATAAAGGTCAAGATAGGCGAATTGCAGCAGATCGATCTTGATATATTTAGGCATGCACTTGAAGACGTTATTCGGCCCCAAGAGGGCATGCTGAGAGATACTCAGATAGAGATAGGCACTGAGGCAGCGATTCTCAGGTGTAGAAATTGTCGTCGCGAGTGGCGATTCGCTGATGCAATGAGTAGATTAGATGAAGATGAGGCTGAGTCGATACATTTTATTCCCGAGATTGCCCACGTGTATATTAGATGCCCTTCGTGTAGGAGCCCGGACTTTGAGGTTATAAAAGGGCGTGGTGTTTGGATTGATTCTATTGAAGGTGAGTAGTAGACTATGGACCCGCGGCTCGATGTTATCAATAAACGAATAAAGGATGTCAAGAAGTTGGTTGCTGTTTCAGGGGGCAAAGGAGGTATTGGTAAGAGCTCAGTTGCATCTTTGTTAGCATTAATTCTTTCGAAATCTGGAAAAAGGGTAGGTCTCTTAGATTTGGACTTTTGCGGTCCTTCCACGCATGTTATACTGGGTATCAGGAATGTCTATCCCAAGGAAGAAAGGGGTATTTGTCCGCCTACTGCACATGGATTGAAATTTATGTCGATCATATTCTATGCAGGTGATAACCCTTCTCCATTGAGGGGGATTGACCTATCCAATGCCATCATAGAATTGCTCGCGATCACTCGATGGGGAAGGTTAGATTTTCTGATCATTGATATGCCTCCGGGAATTGGTGACGCAACGCTCGATACTATTAGATTCCTAGAGAGAGTCGAGTTTATTATAGTGACCACGCCATCAAAGGTTGCGCTTGAGACTGTCAAGAAAGTACTGCAAATGCAGAAAGAATTGGCTGTTTCCACTATTGGTGTTATCGAGAATATGAAGACGACAGATTCTTCACATGTGGCAGAGCAGGTAAAGGCATTCGATATTCCTTTCTTAGGATCAATACATTTTGATAAAGATTTTGAAAATGTACTCGGGGATGTTGACAAACTTTCAAAGACACAATTTGCAGGGGACATAAAGAAAATTATTACTAACACCCCTGCCTTCGCTACAGAAGGAGTATGAAATTCAAGAAGCCGAAAATCTTAAGTTATCAGGAAACAATTAGATTTCACGGTCACAATGGACCATTTCTTGCTCTTGGATACAGACTCGGAAGGTATCTTAACGAAAAACTGAGACCCAAGGGTATTATGGATTTGAAGATTACAGTCAAGACAAGGACTGAAAAACCATTCACCTGTATCGTTGACGGGCTGCAGTGCTCAACCTTTGCAACTATGGGGAAAAGAAACATTGTGGTGAAAAAGAGATATGGCAAAGATATCATGGTGATGATTGAAAAAGGACCGAGAAGCTACACCTACAAAATCACAAAAAAGGCATTAGATATATGTCTCTGTGCCGAAGACTTGAAAAAGGCAACCAGAAGGATATTGAGGAGCCCTGGCCATGCACTCTGGCAAGCAATACGATAATAGTGGTTGACTCACACTCGTTGTAGCTCTACTGAGGAATTCATTCTGTTTTAAATAACTAAATTATGAGATAATCAATCGGAGTGTTATATCAACTATTTTTTTCTTGCATCTTTTAAAGATATTGCTTTACTATGGTATGAAACATAATCCCAGAGTATTACTAACTCGACTATTGCCCAGCGCCGCGACTGTTCTTTTAGAGAAATACGTTGTACTGGAGATAAATACAGAGAATCGCGTTATGACAAAGAAGGAAGTTCTTAAGAAGATAGGTGATAAGGATGGATTGATATGTTTATTAACCGATACCATTGATGCAGGGATTATTGAAGCAGGTGAAAATCTTAAGATCATTGCGAATTACGCGGTTGGATACGATAATATCGATGTCATAGAAGCAACGAAAAGAAAGATTCCTGTGACCAATACTCCCGGCGTATTAACAGAGACCACAGCAGATTTGACATTTGCGCTATTGCTCTCTGTTGCACGAAGAATCGTTGAGGCAGATGGATTTGTGCGTGATGATAAGTTCAAGGGATGGGAACCGACGTTGCTGCTTGGCAGTGATGTTCACGAAAAAACCATCGGTATTATTGGTTTTGGCAGGATAGGCAGGGCAGTGGCAAGGCGAGCACGTGGATTCAACATGAGAATCATCTACTATGAACTCAAAAGGCTGTCATTAGAAGTTGAGAAAGCACATTGTGCAGAGTATAGAGATTTAGACGACTTATTAAGAGAAGCAGATTTCATATCCCTACATGTGCCGCTCACAGAGTCAACGTACCACTTAATCGGTGAGAGAGAGTTGTTACTCATGAAGAAGACAGCATATGTTATTAATACATCGCGGGGTCCGATTCTTGATGAAAAGGCATTGGTGCGGGCTTTGCGAACGAAAGAGATTGCTGGGTGTGCACTCGATGTCTTTGAGCGAGAACCAGAGGTTGAGGGAGCGCTTCTCACTATGCCCAATGCTATACTCGTACCGCACATTGGTTCAGCATCAATCGAGTCGAGGATGAAGATGGCGAAAATGGTAGCGGAAAATGTCATTGCTGCTCTCATTAAAAAGACACGACCACCGAATATAGTGAATCCGGCTATCTACGAATAAGAATGTGGTGTATGAATAGGAGAGGAGCGAGGTAAGGAAGCATAATGAGAATACTTGTTGCACCCAATTGCTTTAAGGAATCATTAGATTCTCAAAGTGTTGCAAGGCATATAGGAATTGGACTAAAGAGGGCTTCGAGAAAATTTGTGGTCATTGAATGTCCCCTTGCCGATGGTGGTACAGGTACTTACACGGTGATTACCAGGGCTTTAGAAGGAAAATTTGTGAAGTGTACAGTCTCTGGCCCACTCCACAAAATAGTAGTAGCAACCTATGGATATCTTCCTCGGCGGAAGACAGCAATTGTAGAATTGGCAGAGGCAGCAGGTCTGGTACTCGTGCCAAAAGAGAAGAGGACCCCAATGGTAACCACAACACAAGGTGTTGGTGAGTTGATTATGAACGCAACGAAGAAAGGTTGTAAGAAAATCATTTTGGGAATTGGCGATAGTGCGACAATTGATTGTGGAGTTGGTGCTCTGTCTGTTTTAGGTTTTCGCTTTCTCAACAGAGCAGGCAATGATATCGAACCTAATTGTCGAGGATTGCTCGATGTGGACTCTATTGATGATTCACGTGTTAGTAAAAAACTGAGACTGGTGAAGATAACCGTTGCCTCTGACGTTGAGAACGTGTTAACCGGTGCACGTGGTGCACTAGTCTATGCACGACAAAAGGGTGCAAAGCGCAGGCAAGTGCCCATCATTAATAGGGCACTCATGAATTTTAAAAAGGTCATAGTACAACGCTATGGAATAGATTTGGACAAAATCCCAGGTTCAGGTGCTGCCGGGGGTATTGGTGGGTCATTGAAGGTATTATTGAATGCCGAAATCCAATCCGGTTTCGATCTTGTGAAACAGATAGTCTCTCTTGAAGACAAGATCAAACAGAGCGATATAGTCATCACAGGAGAAGGGGTGGTTGATGAGCAGACCTTTTATGGCAAGGTGCCGAGGAAAGTTGTCGATATTGCATACAGACACAAAAAGCCTGTTATCTTCATTGCGGGACAGATCAAAAATAAGTCTCGACTATTTGATAAATATGGAGTTGTTGGTTATTATAGTATTATGAAACCGTTTGTTTCTCGAAGGCAGGCAATGCAAAATACGCCACAATTATTAGAAGCTCTCGCAACCGCCGTAGGTAAAAAACTGCTCGCACTTGACAGGTGTGCATAAATAGGTACAATGCACAGATGAATTTTTCATTCTACTTCAAGACATATTTTCACCTTGTCAAACTGCTTAGAATAAGGGCCAAAAATCCTCGTGAGTTACTAACAGGCATAAAAAAGGTACCTCTCTCTTCAATATACTATCATACGCACAGATTTTTACAGCAGCATCACTATCTATCGCCAGAGCCGCCAAATGATTTTGCCTATTGGTTAACAAACATACTAAACTTGAGAGATTTAGGTGAGCAGTTTTATGGTGTAGACACTATACATTTTCATAATTTGCGCGAATTAAGATCAGCATTTATTACTATTTTAGAAAAGTATCTATCGAAGAGTGGTAGGAACACGAAGTGTGCTGAGGGTTATGAATTTCATTTCATGAGCTGTACGACATTTGTCTTACCAACACCTTACGTGGCTCACAACATAGGAGAATTTGCTGAGATCATCAGGAAGATTAGTCCAAATTCCCTATACTATCATATATTCGAAGCAAGAATGCGACTCGAGAGGGATGAGAATGATTTCTCTGCTTGGTTAAAGGGTATTGGCTATGCAAATATTGCTCAAGAAGTCTCCAGATTTGACCCATATACAATAACACTGGAAGGCTTAAGGAAAAAGACTATTGGAATCATAGAAAGAAATGCCAGAGATTAGAGAATACATTCCTATCGTTGGGCAAAGTGTCATTGATGAACTATTCTTTTTAGCAGAGAAACTAGAAGGTAAAACAGTGCAGAACATAAACTCAACTGCAGTAGGAGGAGGAGTAGCAGAGATTCTCACGAGAATGATACCCTTGCTGCGAGAACTTGCTGTTGATGCACAATGGGATGTCATTAAGGGGGATGGTAAATTTTTTAGTATCACAAAGAAATTTCATAATGCATTGCACGGTGTAGACGTGGTAATTACTGATGAGGATTTCAGCTATTTCGTAGAAGTGAATCACAGTAATGCTGAGAATATGAATTTCTTAGGTGATATCCTTTTCATCCACGATCCCCAACCTATTGCTCTCATTGATAAGAGAAAAGAAGTAGGAAAAAATTGGATCTGGCGATGTCATATTGATTTTACCAAACCCAAACCAGATGTTATGGATTTCTTGAAGTTGTATATTCGAAGATATGATTGTGCTGTCTTCTCTGCACCAGCTTTCTCGAGGAATCTGACCATTCCTCAAGTGCTTGTCTCACCCTCAATAGATCCTCTGAGCGATAAGAATAGGGAATTACCGAAAGATATAATTGATTCAGTTCTGGAACGTTTCGACATTGATAAAGAGAGACCTATTATCACCCAGATATCTCGGTTTGATTATTTGAAGGATCCCCTTGGAGTAATAGAAGTATATAAGAGGGTCAAAAAATATGCTGATTGCCAACTCGTGCTGGCTGGAGGAGGCGCCACTGATGATCCAGAGGGTTTAAAGGTTCTGGAAGAAGTCCAATCAGCGGCTGAGGATGACCCTGACATCTACATTATTTTTCTTCCTCCTTCAAGTGATATCGAAATCAATGCATTACAAAGCGCATCCACAGTTATTCTGCAGAAGTCGTTGAAAGAAGGCTTTGGATTGACAGTTGCTGAGGCATTATGGAAAGGAAAACCAGTAATTGCATCCGCAGTAGGTGGTATTCCACTCCAGATAGCACACAAGTATTCAGGAATTCTCACATACTCAATTGAGGGTACGGCTTACTATCTGAAACAACTTCTGCAAGACCCAGATTATGCAAGAAAACTGAGTGTGAATGGTAGAGAACATATAAGAAATAACTTCCTTATCACGAGACATATCCGTGACTACCTGCTTCTTTTCCTTTCACTGTATTACCAAGATGATGTGGTTGAGTTATAGAAATGTTTCATACTCACCAGAGATGGGGTCAAATCTAAACATTTTACATCAGATCAGCGTTAGACTGTAATAATTTTATTAGATTAAAGAAGGCATTTGAGAGAGGATAAATCAAGATGCAGCATTGAGAAAGAGATATCATGAAGTCGAAGAATATCTCAAAAGATTGAAGATTGATGTCAAATGTTTAGATTTGACCCCAATCCTCACACAAATTGTGCACCACAACCGAAGTTTAGAAACAAGTTACCATAGGCTTCTCTGAAAAGCTCAATCGCTCTTTTGCCAGTACAGTGACTCGGTCCAACGCTGTGGACACCCATTTCCTGTAATCTGTATATGATCTTTTTTACGCCATTTTCGCTCTGTGACATCAAGTGAAAGCCACCTACAATTAAATAGATGTTTTCATGGGATAACTCTTTCGCAGTCTTTGCTATTTCAACAATACCTGGATGGGCACATCCTGTAATGATTATTAGACCCTTGTCAGTTTCGATTATCAGCGATTGTTCCTTTATGGTTGTACCCAACTCACCAGTTGTCATTGCTCTCTCACATATATGGCTTTGATGGGTTGTCTCTATGAAGTGCGCACCTTCATTCTTGATAGTATTTTTAGTATTGTCTGAAAAAGAACTGAGCAGGAATACATCTACCTTATTATTCTGCTGCAGAAAATGTCGCAGGCCACCAGTATGATCATAGTGGTCATGTGAGAGAAAGACACAATCAATATCTTTGGGGGTGATGTTGAGCTCTTCCATATTATCAAGGAGAATTTTGCCATCGGCACCGGTATCGAAGAGAATGTTTTTCTCTAATCCCGTGATAAGACATGACATTCCCCAATCAGTTGTTAGTTTGTCATTAAATGGAACATTATTGTAGATAATGGTGATTGCCAATTTTTGTGTTTCAACGGGTAAAGACATTGCTAGACCCATCAACATGATCTTCAACATAATGATACAGTATGAGACATATCCGTGTTTTTTTTGATAAAGAAATGATGTATCTTATACTTTCCTGTACAATTTCTTCCAAGGTTCATCCTGAGTACCCTCATAGTCTCGGATTGCCTCTTGCAGGGTATTTACGGCTAAGAGTGCACAGTGCCTATCCTCTTCTGGAAGACCTCCACAAAATCTAAGAACAGTTTCTTGAGTAATCAATTTTGCCTGTCTTATGCTCTTTCCTGCAGCCATTTCTGTTATGATACTTCCACACGCGATGGTTGTGCCACAGCCATCTGTGTCAAATGTGCACTTCGCAATGGTATTTGCTTTGACTCTGATTGATATTTCCATCATGTCTCCACACGGACCAGTGATTTTGCCGTAACCATCTGGGTTATTCATTATTCCCCAGTTTTTTGGATGCTGCCAATTTTCAATAACTTTTATTGAATACTTTTTCCTCACCTCTGCCATAATCTCTGCTTGAATTTTATCGGCGATCTTCCTTATATCTGGCATATTCTATTTAATGCTCAAGTTTAGGAATGGAGCATTTCATGTATTAACTCCAGATAATCCCATAATAGTCTGGTGATGAGAAATTTCTCCCCTACAGATGCTTTGCCTCGTTTCCCGAGTTGACGCGCTAATTTAGGATGTTTTAAAATCTCAACGACCCTATCTGCGAAACCCTTTATGTCATGAGGCTCAACCAAAAAACCATTTTCTCCATCCTTTATCTGAAGTTTTATACCACCAACATTCGATGCCACAACTGGTTTTTCTTTCCAGAGTGCCTCAGTAACAGTAAGCCCAAAACCTTCTCTCAGCGATTTTTGTATTATCACCGCGGCTTGTCTCTGTAGGCTATTCACGAGGATGTTATTCTCAGATGTGATGAGTATTATATCGCCATTCTTTATAAAATTGTCTGTGTTCTTCCTGAGCCGTTCATATGTTTGATAACTATCCGGATCATCTGTTGCCATACTTCCGCAGAGTACTAATCTACAATCGATTTTTTCTCTGACGCGTTTGAATATTTTTACGACACCCTCAGAGTCCTTCCATTTGTCAAACCGCGATATCTGACAGATAATGGGTCTATTTGTTGGAATGTTGAACTTTTTGAGATATTTTTCTATAGTCTTTTCGGAAACATCCATATTCTTTGTACTTAATGGATCGATGGCTGGCTGAATCACCCTCTGTTCTACAGGCAGATCCTTTCGCTTATATTTAGACGAAGATACGATCGCTATATCATACTTCAATATGTAATTTTTGAGAAAATCCCAGAGCTTAGGGTGGGGATGCGAGAGATCGATGTGGACTCGCCATATCCATGGTTGGGTCTTTCTGTAGAATTTGATTGATGGTAGTGGCTGGGGATCGTGCACAATAACGCAATCATGGTCTATATGATTATAGGTGGAGAAATCTACATTTGTTTGAATGTATATTTTCTTTTTCATCTCGGTGAGATTCAGTGGATCACCTTGGAGCGCATTATGGAATTTTTTCGTTATGTCAAAAAAATCCGGAGTGCCGCGCAATAATCGCCATCCTGTTGGTATTCCAATATCATTCATAAGAGGGACGAGTGCGCTGAGTATTTCAGCAACACCACCACCATAGTATGTTGAGTTCGTATGAACAACTGTCCTGCCGTAAAGACGGCGTGCAGCCTTATATATCTCAAACATGTCCTTATCAGAATGGAATCGTGCATACTCCTCTATCTTATGAGCCATGTGATATGTCCTCCTTCAAATTTCTACCAGTGTTGTCTCGGTGACTTTACGATTATCTCCTGATCTAGAGCCCTCGTATATAAAAGGAGTTCATTTCCTGTATGTTCGATGAGTGCTATTTCCTTCTTCATTCTTTCATTCTCAATCTTAGAAGTGATACGAATATCTTCTGGTCTTATGCCGAGAATGAATTTCTTTCCTTTTAATTTTTTTAACACTTCCATTTCCTCAATCGGCAATGTGAATAACATATCATCTAAGATTATAGACAGTTTGTCATTTTTTTCAAGTATTTCTGCATTCAGAAGGTTCATCGGTGGTGTACCGAGAAAACCGGCAATAAAGGTGTTTATAGGATTATTATATACATGCATGGCCTTCCAACCTGATGTATTTCACCATGCTGCAGTATTGCAATCCTATCACCTAAGGTCATTGCCTCGGTAATGCTGGGTGCCCTTTTGAGTAGCATATGACGAACAGGGCAGCAATGAACAAAAGACATTACCCCTACTTATTCTCATAGGTTGATATTACCTTGAGCAGCTCCCTGACCTCAGAAGGATTTTCTAAACAAAATGATGCTTTTGAAACCGTATAGCCGACCCTTATTGAATACGCCGTTGGAGGGAGAACGGCGAATACGTCTTCATCAGTCCAATCATCACCTATTGCCAAGATAAATGAAGTTCGTTTTTTCAGAATCCATCTTAGAGCGGCGCGTCCTTTATTTATACGCTTATTCTTTATTTCAATAACCTTACTTCCTTCTAATATACCGACATCGAGATTACTCGTTAAATCAAGAAGTGTGGCTGTTAGTTCGCTTGCTCTTATCGCTGTCAATTTTGGATCGGCTCTTCGGTAATGCCAGACGAGTGAAAATTCTTTTTCTTCTATAAAAGAACCCGGTGTTCTATCAACATATCTCTCAAGTGTCGGTCTTATCTGTTCTTTCCACTCATTATCGAGCGATTCCACTATCCTCCACTTTCCTTTTTTCATTTTTGTCCATACACCATGCTCAGCGATCAATCCAATATCAAGACCATTGAACCATTTGTCAAGCGTGTTTCTTTGCCTTCCACTAACAATGACCACTTCATTTCTCGAATCACTGCTGATGTTTTTCAGGACTCTGAAGATGTCTGTATCTGGTCTGGCGTCCTCGGGATCCTTCGCGAAGCTGACCAATGTCCCATCATAATCGAGCAGAAACAATCGGTGTTTGCTTTCAGAAAAATCATGTAGTAATCTTTTCTTTATATCTTCGGATAATTCTCGCATACAGACATGGCGTTGGATTCTCTTAATGTCGTGGAGCCGATCCATAAAATCGTTTGCCCATCTTTCGACATTATATCGTCTGAGCCGCTGCTGCATTATCTCGTTTCGCCTCTTCTGCTCTTTTTCTGACATAGTAAGGGCTTGTTTGATTGCTTCTGCAATTTCCTCTTTATTATTTGGATTAACAGTAAGTGCCTCACCCAATTCCTGTGTGGCTCCTGCCATCTCGCTCAGTATCAGGACACCCCTTTTATCTACCTTACTGGCGATAAATTCTTTTGCGATGAGGTTCATGCCATCTCTTAGAGGTGTTGTCAGAGCAACATCTGCAATGATGTAGAGCGGGACAAGTTTCTGAAAATTGAGAAATCGGTAGAGGTACCATATAGGCATCCAACCGATGTCACCGTATTTCCCATTGATTCTGCTGATGAGTTCGTCAACACGTCTTTTCAGCGAGGCATAGTGACTAACACGTGTTCGTGATGGTACTGCAACGAGGACGAGCGTAACTTTCTTTCTATATTTTGGATATCTTTCTAAGAAGATGTCGAATGCCTCGAGCCGCTCTTGTATCCCCTTTGTGTAGTCTAAGCGATCAACCGATAGAATTATTTTGCGATTAGCCATTTTTTTCTTCAATTTTCTCAATTCTTTTTGTATATGGATATCGTTGACAGCACGATGATATCGCTCATAGTCGATTCCCATGGGAAAAGCATCGGCCTTTATTGTTCGATTACCAGCACTGATTTTTCCAAGAGAATATTCAAATCCGAGAAGGCGTCTGACCGTTTGAGTGAAGTGGTGAACATAATCATGCGTATGGAAACCTATCAGGTCAGCGCCCAAGATGCCTTCGATGATTTCAGTCCGATAGGGGAGAAGACGAAATACCTCAGACGAAGGGAACGGGATATGAAGGAAAAAGCCTATCGTTGCTTCAGGGATTTTTTCTCTCAAAATCTTTGGTAAGAGCATTAATTGGTAATCGTGTATCCAAATTTCATCTTGAGGATTTGCCAGTTTGACAATTTCTTTGCAGAACTGTTCGTTGACACGAACATATGATTTCCAGAACGTATCATCGTAGACTGTATATTGTGTGAAATAATGGAAGAGCGGCCAGATCGTTTTGTTGCACATTCCATAATAAAAGTTTTCGACATCATAAGGTGTAAGAAACACAGGATGGCAATTCATTGTTAGGAGCTTTTTCCTGATAACCATTTTCTCTCTTTCAGCTTTTGCAGGAGTGTAGCCTGGCCATCCTATCCACAGGCTCTGGTACGATTTGTGGAATGAATCGAGTCCCGCTGCAAGACCGCCAACACTGGACTGAAGTTTTAGATTACTCCCTCTCCTTGCTACAGTCACGGGTAGTCTATTTGAGACAATAAACAGCTTATTCATTATACATCGCCCCTTCTTTTAATAATATCCAATTTTCCATTTGAGTCAAGAGGAACTATGTCAAAGATGATGAAGATATTAACAGGCGGTCTCGTCTTAGAGGATTTTACACGAGTAAAGACTTTATAACACAGTTACATCTCAGTAGATTTCACGCCTTCATGAACACGAAACAGCAAATTAACTGCTTTTTTGCAAAATCTTCTCAAGAATTTCGTTGAATGCCTTTGATGCCTTAGATTCTTTATCATGTAGTATAAATGGTCTTCCTTCATCACCCAATTCGACAATCCTCGGATCTATTGGAATTCTACCTAAGAATGGCACATCCAGTTCTTTCGCTGCTCTTTCTCCTCCACCCTCTTTGAAGAGATTTATCTGTTTACCACAGTGTGGACAGGTTAAACCACTCATGTTTTCAATAATTCCATATATGCGTAAGTTCAACCTTCTCGCAAAATTTACTGCCTTTCGTGAATCGAGGAGAGATATCTCTTGTGGTGTCGTTACTATAATCGCACCAGTTGCAGGTATGAGCTGTGCAACTGAAAGTGGCTCATCGCCAGTACCAGGTGGTGAGTCAATTACGAGCCAATCAAGTTCACCCCACATTACATCACTAAGAAACTGTTCAATCAATTTCATTTTCAGAGGTCCTCGCCAGATAACTGGAGTATCTGCATCGTGAAGGAGAAATGCCATTGAAATAATTGATAGATTCTTGCCTACCGAGATCGGCATTATTTTGTTTCTACCTGCGGGTTTTAATCGTTTTCCTTCTATACCGAGCATTTTTGCCAAATTCGGCCCGTGAATATCTACATCTAATAAACCAACCTTCAATTGTCTTTCACTTAATGCTAATCCTAGGTTCACTGCTACGGTGCTCTTTCCCACACCACCTTTGCCTGAGAAGATTAATAGTCGATTTCTTATCTTATTCAAAGTAGCGACAACTCCAGGGGTCTCGCTTTTCTTAGTCTTTTCTTGCATATCACTCCTTAACTACATAGTCATTGAAATAATCTCTCATATTGTTGAACCGACCGAATGCAGAACCTTCTCAAGGAATTTGTCTTCAGGGAGTGCACCCTCAAATTGAGTCGTTTCATTTATTATAACCTTAGGTACTGCAAATACATTGTATTTCTGGGCGAGTTGGGGAAATTCTTGGGCATTTATCATATCTGCCTTGATCATTTCACTATCATAGGCCATACGATGACCCAGTGCGACAGCCGATGAACAATAAGGGCAGGTGAGCGTCACAAACACCTGTATGTGGACTGATTTTGATATTGACTTTAGCTTATCTTTGCTCTCTTCAGACAAACCAGATTTACCTGTTGAGACCATTTGTATGGCGTTGAGCAATGTCGGAAATTCGTATCCAGCAGGCAAACCGTAGAGCCTTATGCCGTAATCTTTTTCACTTTTCACAATAGTAGCAGGAATTTTATCGATCTGATATTGTGCAACTTTGTCGGTATCCTTGATAAAGTCATAAATCTCAACACTCAACTTATCCGAGAGGGAAGTTACTTCCTCCATGAGGAGGCGGTTATCCTTGCATGACTCACATTCAATTCCTGGAACCTTAATCAGCTCACTTTGAGTAAATACGATGAGGTTAACTGGCTCTTTTAACTCCGCGAACATTTTCCTTACCTGGTTTCTCACCTTTTCTTCAAGAACAGACATCGTGCCTCCTTAGATCCAAATTCAAAAATCCAACTATTCCGCCTTGTAGGACTTCTTGTACACAAATTTATCAAGTGGTATTCTCTCCGGTCTCTTCTTTTCAGCCTCTATTTGTTTATCAGAGAGCACCGGGCTTATGGTAGTAGCATGCTTCCCCACAATAATGAGCGTAATGACCTCCATTTCTTTGGGAATGCCGAGTATTTCCTTTGTCTTTTTTGGGCTGTATCCCGCTATCGGATGCGCCACAAGGCCTAATTCAGTCGCTCTCAATATCATTGCTGCACTTGCCATTCCTGTATCAAAGAGATAGTAGTTTCTGCCTTTTATCATGCAGTCGAGTTCTGGCTTGCTAAATACAGCTATGATCATAGAGGCTGCTCGCGCCCATTCATTACCTGGGGACAAGGCGTCATGCATTTTTTTGAGCATTTCTGAATCATACACAAAGACGTATCTCCATGGTTGATTATTAAAGCACGAACAGAAGAGCTGAGCACTCTCAGCGAGGTCATTGATGAGTACGTCAGTAATTTCAGCCGGTGCCAGTGATCGGAAGGCACGTCTCGTGTATATAGCTTCTTTTACATCCATGTATGTTCTCCTAATCGTGTTATTCTCCCCAGATTATCACACCCTTATTGGACATATGGTAGTACTGTGCCTCGAGCAAGTCGTGGTGCCGTCGTTCATCCTCAGCAAGGTCCTGAAATATTTCTTTACCCTCAAGATCATCCAATTGCTCGGCTATTTTTTGATAGCGTTCACGCGCTTTTTCTTCGGCTTTGATGCCGAGGTCCAGCAGCTCGACGATTTCATCTTTGTTGGGTTCGAACTCTCCTTCGACCTCAGGCTTGATTTCGGGCATTTCTCGATGCGGCAATGGTTTTTCTATCTTTGCTCCTTTTTTTCGAAATTCAATAATCGTTTTCACATGTTCAAAATGGTTATGTTCAAAGTCCGCGAGTTCCTTGAACAGATTCTTTCCGGCTTGACTCTTTGCCTTCTCAGATGCGTTTCTGTAGAACGTCTCTGCTTCAATTTCACTGTTCATGGCTTCCTGTAAAAGATCATCTATACTTTTCTGAGATGTTTTGTTCATTACATTTTCTCCTTTCTATTTTTTCAAAAAATCTATGATTTCTTCGATGTCGGGTAGTTGAGAGATGTCATAGACTTTGACGAATATGACCTTTTGGTCTTCGTCAGCAATGATATTTGCCCTTTCAGAGAATCCTTCTTTTTGTCTGAAGATACCAAGCAGTTTTGCAACTTCTCCATGAGGCCAAAAATCTGAGAGTAATCTTGTGTTTTTTATTCCAAGTTCATGTTTTGCCCATGCATGCTTTGAAGGTATAGAATCAACACTGAAACCAAGTGGCACGGTATTCATTGCTTCGAATCTTTTGTAATTGTTCTCTAAGGATTTCATTTGTTGTGCACACACCTTGGTCCATGCAAGGGGATGGAACGAGAGTAAAATTTTCTTTCCTTTCAGATCAGACAATCGTAATTCCTTGCTATGTTGATCCTTTAAAACAAAATGTGGTATTGAATCGCCGATTTTTATAGTTTGATTGTTCATCAATGACCTCCACTTTTCTGAGAGCTATTATGTTTTTTACACTCTCTGATTTCTATTCTATTGCCATCAGGGTCAGCTACAAAATAGACCATGTGATCGTTTCTCTTTATTTCAATGACAGAAACCCTTTGTTTTCTTAACCTTCGCACAAATTTCTCTCTGTTTTCGACACAATAACCCCAATGGTTAATTCCGATACTATTCCGTATACATTCGCGGGCACGTCTTGTAATAGGCTCAAAGATCTCAAGCATCACACCGTCGGATATCAGTCTGATAAAACGACAGTCTGCTGCGATGCCAAATATCTGCTCGAAAATCGGCCTTTCGAGTTTCTCGTCTTTTATTTTTTTGAACGCGAGTTTTTCTGTATAGAAATTAACTAATTTCTTCGAGTGGTTTGTGTACAACCCTATATGGTCACATCTATGATTGCTCTTCATATTTCTCTATGGTTTTGATCATAATCCCTGATGAGTATATCCATTCCGTTTGGTGTTTCAAGAAGTAATTCATACGTTGCCTTTTCCCACATGACATCAGGTAATTCAAAAACGATGTTCATCGCGTATCTTTTACGGTATGCATTTTCATGAGGTCTGATCATGAGGCTTGACATTTGATTCACTATCATTCAAGATATGCCCTCTTCTCCTGTAAGCATTCTGAGCATCTTTTGTATGTCGGTCGTCGGTGGTTTACAGTGAGTATCTATGCATATGTATGCAGTTGCCTTGTTGTTGAATGCTTTGTGATGCAGAGTATACGGCGCAAGACGAGCGACCTCTGGTTTTTCTTCCCCATATGGTCGGAAGAGTACTACTATATTTGGAAAAAAGCGATTCCTTATCGCCTTTATCATACGCCTGGTATCTCGTTTGTTGAGATCACCAACAACGACCACCTCATAGTGTCTGCCAATCAAAAGGTCTAAGGCTACCATCAAATGAGTGTGGGACAGCGGGAACTGTTTTACCCTATGAGCAATCAGCTTCACCATTTCCGAGGACATTTGTGCGAAATCCGAATCGGCTGTGATGTGACCAAGCCTCATGAGATTCCACATGGCTACAGAATTTCCAGAGGGGAGAGCACTATCTGAAAATTGCTTTTGGCGAACCATAAGATGCTCACCATCTTCAGGCGTAAAATAGAAACCACCATTTTTATGATCCCAGAAGAGGTTGAGCATATCGTTATTGAGATCGAGTGCGGTCTGAAGATACTGAGATTCAAATGTTGCTTCATATAATTCAATGAGACCCCAGATCAAAAAGGCATAATCGTCTATATTTGCTGATAGGGCGGCTTCACCATCCCTAAATCGATGCACAAGTCTGCCGTCTTTTTGCATCGTATCGAGAATAAAGCATGTGGCTTTTTTCGCCACATCAGCGAGTAGATAGTCATCAAATGCTTGGGCACCTTTGGCAAGTGCAGCAATCATGAGTCCATTCCAATCCGTGAGAATTTTATCATCTTTGTGTGGATGTATACGTTCTTCTCGAATGCTCAAGAGTTTCCTTCTCACTCTTTTCAGACGCTTTAGAAAAGATTGTTCAGGTATGCCGAGGTCTTGAGCGATCGATGCTGGGGATTTTCGAAGGTGGAGAATGTTTCTTCCTGTCTCTCTCCCTGACGCCTCTTCAACGAAATTACCACCTTTCTGAATACCGAAGGCTTTGAATATGAAAATGGCGTCTCTGCCCAATAATTTCTTGATTTCATTGTATGACCAAACGTAAAATTTGCCTTCTTCTCCTTCGCTATCTGCATCTTCTGCAGAGTAGAATGCTCCCTGTGGTGACGTCATATCTCGCGACACATAATCAAAAATCTCACGCGCAATGTTTTCATATGTTTTTTTTCTCGTCGCCTGATAGGTTTCTGTATAAACGTACGCGAGTAATGCCTGATCATAGAGCATCTTTTCAAAATGGGGGAGAAGCCATTGTCGATCTGTTGAATAGCGGTGGAATCCAAAACCGACATGATCAAAGACACCCCCAGAGCGCATGGCGACGAGCGTCTTTTCAACCATTTCTCGTGCTCTCTTTTCACCGCTTTGCTTCCAGTAGCGTAGCAAAAACATGAGATTATGTGGTGTTGGAAACTTCGGCGCATTTCCGAAACCTCCATAGTCCTCGTCAAAGTTTCTGGCGAGATCTTCATATGTAGTTTTGAAAATTGTTTTGTCGAGAAAACCAGAACCAGATACATGAGATATATGCTCAATGGCTATCGCAACCTGATTGACAGTGTGAAGTATCCTATCTTGTTTCTGTTCCCAGAGTGTCTTGATTTGGGGTATCAGATCAATCAGTCCGGCTCTGTCGAATCTAGTCTCCTTAGGAATATAGGTCGCTGCGTAGAAGGGCTTTTTGTCCGGTGTCATGACAATAGTGAGTGGCCAACCTCCACTTCCTGTCATCAGTTGACAGACACTCATGTAGAGATTGTCGATATCTGGTCTTTCTTCGCGATCTACCTTGATACATACAAACGTATCATTCAGGAGTTTTGCGACCTCAGTATCTTCGAATGATTCCTTTTCCATTACATGACACCAGTGACAGGTGGAATACCCAATAGAAAGAAAGATCGGTTTGCTTTCATTGCGTGCCTTTGTAAAGGCTTCGTCTCCCCATGGATGCCAATCAACTGGATTGTACGCATGTTGTAGCAGATACGGACTCTTTTCATGTATCAGATAATTAGGTTTTCTTGATTTCCGCCTTTTCATATTAGTAGTACTTCTGCACTAGACAAACCGTTCAAATCGTTCTTTCTTTGCTTTACAGATTGGACAGACCTCAGGTGGTGCATCGCGCGCACACAAATATCCACAAACCCTACATCGCCAAACCGGAAGGGAAAGGCTCGAGGTATGACGAGTTCTAATCGTGGTCTCTATTTTTTTTCGTTCGGCTTCTGGTGGTCGCCTTTCAGGTATCTTTCCTATTTTTGTCTTTTCATCGACAACCGCTTGCGAGACGTAGAGGCCACAATAGCATGTGTCATATGCACTCACATCTGGGTCTCTATAGTCACAAGGACATACGATGTCGAGATCCTCCTCCTTTATCCCTGATGCCAATCGACAAGGACATGCTCGGTATCCGTATCTATTTTCGTTGGTGATAAGGCCGCTCACGAGTTCCTTTGTGAATTCGTTATCCGGATTGAGGTGATAGCCACTCGCCTCAGCTTCTCTTTTTAGCTTTTTGAAAAGTGTGTCAATGTTCTCTGCACTTATTTCTTTGTCATTAATCATCGCCTAACACCTCCTTCATCTTCTGCTCATCATATCCAGCAATACAGGTGCTGTTATCAATGACGATGGTAGGAAACGAGCATCGAGGATTCCACCGTGTGATTTCTTGTTTTATTTTCTCCTTCTCTTCTTCCTCAAGAAGATCAACATCTAAATAATCATAGGCTACACCATGGTCATTGAGAAACCGCTTTGTCTTTTTGCACCATACACAGGTACTCAAGGCATAAAGCATGATTTTGCCTTTGTCTTTTCCTCCAACATGTTTCATACCCATCTTTTCACCTCAGTTGGCATCATATCTTCTTATTTCTTTTCAACATCGATAATAAATTTCTCTGGATTCTCTTCGAATGCCTTTTTACACCCAGGCGCACAGAAGTAATAAATCTTTCCTTTATGCTCGATCTTATACTGTGCTGTCTTTTCATCTACCTCCATCTGACATACTGGATCGATAGCCATATACTATCACCTCCTTTTATTGTTTCTCCTGAAGGTTGGCTCGAATCTTTTTAACATCAAAGAAAGTGTCACCACAGTAACCGAACTCATTGCCATGGCAAAACCAGCAAATTCTGGTCGAAAGGCAATCCCAAAAAATGGATAGAGCAGGCCTGCAGCGACCGGGATGAGAGCAGTATTGTAGGCGAATGCCCAGAAGAGGTTCTGTTTTATCCGTGACATCACTTTTCTCCCCAGTTGAACCGCAGCCACTACATCCAGGAGGTCATTTTTTATGAGGACAATTTCACCACTTTCTATTGCAACATCTGTTCCACTCCCAATGGCGATACCCACATCTGCCTGGGCTAATGCGGGCGCGTCGTTGATTCCATCACCGACAAATGCTACTACCTCTCCTTTTTCTTGAAGCTTTTTAACTTCCGCAGCTTTGTCCTCGGGTAGAACCTCTGAAACTACATGTTCAATTCCGATCTGCTCAGCAATTGCATGAGCAGTCCGTTTGTTGTCGCCCGTAATCATTACGACTTCCAATTTAGTTTTTTTAAGTTCTTTGATTGCCTCTTGCGTTGTTTCCTTCAGGGTATCGGCAACGGCAATCACGCCATGAATTTTTCTATCAATTGCAATCAGGCTTACTGTTTTTCCCTGATTTTCAAGTCTTGTAATATCCTCCTCGATTGCTTCGGAGAATATAATACTATTTTCGTTCATAAATAGTCTGTTTCCTATGAGTACTTCTCTTCTATCAACTTCTGCGCGAACACCCTTTCCTTCGATAGTATCAAAGTGTTTGCTGACGACGAGCTCAATATTGTTTTGCTGTGCATAATTCACAATCGCCTCGGCAAGTGGGTGGTTTGAATTTCTTTCTACACTCGCCGTGATTTTCAGTAATTCCTTTTTATTTACGTCGATTTCTATGATATCGGTGACTTCAGGAGTTCCTTTGGTGAGCGTACCTGTCTTGTCGAATACCACAGATGTGAGCTTTTCGGATATTTCAAGTGCCTCTCCATTCTTAATGAGTATGCCGAGCTCTGCGCCTCTCCCAATGCCTACGGTCACTGCAGTCGGTGTAGCAAGGCCAAGTGCACAGGGACATGCTATGACGAGAACAGAGATTAAACGCGTTAATGCGAAGAGGAGCGTATTACCCATAACAAAATACCAGATAATGAATGATACAATCGCAATCGATAAGACGGTTGGAATGAAATAACCGACGACTCTGTCAGCAATTCGCTGGACAGGTGGTCTCGTCCCCTGCGCTTCTTCAACAAGCTTTATGATTTGGGACAGAACCGTATCTTTCCCTATTTTTTGCGCCTTGAATTTGAGTACGCTGTTCTTGTTAATCGTGCCACTGACAACACCTGTACCAATTTTCTTCAATACCGGTATGGGTTCACCCGTGATCATTGATTCATCAACAAAACTCTTGCCTTCGATAACCTCTCCGTCAACCGGTATCTTCTCTCCTGGTTTTGCCACCACTATATCATTTATTTGGACGTCTTCAATTGGCACCTCGATTTCTTGTTCACTGCGATACACAGTTGCTGTTTTTGGTTGCAGCCCCATGAGTTTCTTTATTGCCTCTGATGTTTTTCCCTTTGCCCGTGCTTCTAAATAACGACCAAAGGTTAGAAATGAGGCGAGCATGACCGCGGTTTCATAAAAAAGAAATTCTTTTGAGAGTATAATGTCAAACGTACCTAATATACTTGAGACAAATGCAACTCCGATGCCCATCGAGTACATGACATCCATATTGAGATTTTTGTTTTTGAGAGCGCGATATGCTGCCTTGAAGATAGGATAACTTACATACAAAAACACAGGCGTGGCGACGATGCCCATCATATAAGGCATGAAGAGGGGAAGGGTGAGAGGTATGTACATTAAGAGCATTAATGGAATACCAACGGCAAAACCGACGATGAATCTGTTTCGCTTCTCTTGGAGTGACTTTTCTCTTGCTTTTTTTTCTAAATCACCGGTCTCTTCACCTTCGACTCCAAGATACTGATAGCCGGCATCCTCAATTGCCTTTTTCATATCTGCGACTGCCGTCATACTTGGATTGTAGGTGATATATGCCTTTTCAGCACCAAGGTTGACATTCACGTCTATCATGCCATCCATCTTTTTCAAAGAATTCTCAATTGTTGCGACGCAGGTGGCACACGTCATCCCACCGACCTTGACCGTTGTTTTTTCATTAATTACATCATAACCGGCCTCTCTCACTGCCTTTTCAATGTCAGTAAGACTCAATTTTGCAGGATTATACTCGACTGTTGCAGTTTCATTGCCGAGATTTGCTCTAACACTATCCACGCCCTTGAGTTGTGAGACAGATTTTTCAATTGTCTTCGCGCAAGTAGCGCAATTCATACCAGCGATTTTGAGTTCTGTCTTTTTCTGCATCTGTGGTGCTATTTCTTGTATCCCGATAATTGAATCTGATACTTTTCAATAAAATGGTCAGGATGATACGAAATTTTTGCCTGACGTAAGCCCGGTTCTCCGAGGTCTTGTTCACGATTGATATACTGAACACCGTGCCAATCATTCTTGGCAAATTTTTGATTAACCACTGCGTAGAGTCCCTTTATTTCTGGGTTTGCTTTCTCGATATGGACGACAGCAACATTATCGTTCAACAATTCGCCAAAGGTGAATGCTTCGACATTGCCGTTCATTACTATGACAGCACCGTGCAGGTGCAGATCATGATAATTGGCCAGGGCTTCGCCAATAGCGTCCCACTCTCCCAAGAGATTCAAATCATCCTCACAACGTCGCAACCCGCACCATCTTTCTGTCAGTTCTAAACATGACTTCAGATATTTTTCGGTCAGTATGTCATAGTGGAATACATTCGAGCGAATGAAATTATTGATATGATTTCGCTTGGAATGATATTTGTTGCCAGGTAGGTTGGCAAGCTCTTCTGTTCGATAGAGATAGTCAAAGTGTTCTCTTGTTGGTTTGATTGATAGGTCTTTTATTCCTTCAATCTCTCTTACCATACGCTCGTCAGCACGTTCGATGCGTGGATTATTTTCTCTCTTTTCATCAGTGAACCACTCAAAGAGCGCACGCACTGGTTCCAGACGTGGAGATGGACCAATAGGTTGCAGTGCATAGAGACCAGCAGTCTTTGTACTGCAGAGAATCATGAGCCAATCTTTGTACATAGACCATAGGAAACCATAATGAGTGCGCCAAATAAAGACATTCGTGAAGGTCAGTTCAGAGGTTTGAGGTTTGTAGCTCCAGAGAATCTCTTGTATAAAATCACGGTCTGCTAATTGAACTGATCTAAACTCTGGAAACTGCGGTGTCATTAAGTGATGTCTATTTTCCAAGTGCCTGTTTCAAATCCATGGCATGTTCCTGTTCTGTTGCTAAAATTGTCCGCAATTGCTGTGCTAGTGCAAATTCTTTTAGCGTCTCTGCCTGTTCTATTCGTATCTTGTATCTTCTGATTGCATCTTCTTCTCCATCGAGGTCCTGCTGAAGCATCTTCATGTTGTCTTTCGACGTCTTAATCGCCCCAACATTAACACTTGGTGAGCCACCGAGAAAATCGATCTGGTCAGACAAGATCATCGCATGCTGCACCTCTTCATTAGCATGGATTTTTAATTCCTTTATGATATCGCCATAGGCTGCCCCAGTCATAACTGCTGCATGATTTATGTATTGAATTGCAGCAGAGTATTCCAGTTCTAAATCTTTGTTCAATAATTCTATTAGTTTATCTAAGGTATTGTTCATAATTGTCTCCTTTCAAAAAACTACCTTACCTAAGTAAAAGTATACCAAGTGTTGCAGCTCCTCCTTTTTTCTGCGCACCCTCTTACGAGAGTATGATTACTGCGTCTATGAACAGATCATATTCTTCGTCCTCATTAAGGTCGTGGATATGTATCTGTTCAACTTCATTTACCCCCTTGATTTCTAAAAGCTCTGATTCGTACAGAACCTTAACGTTCGATGCTCTTAATCTCTTCTCTAAATCTTTCGGTGCAGTGCTCTCTTTGAGATGGGTAACAAAGACAACTCGCGGAGTATATTTGGTTAGAGAGAGGGCAATTTCAACAGACTTGTCTCCTCTGTCTACTACTATTATTCTCTTATCTTTAAATATCGAGAAATCATCAACCGCATGGAACACGCCCTTGTTGAGGAATCCTTGCTCACCTACAATCTCCTTCTTTGCTCCAGTATTCACCGTAGCCTGTGTTGCTGATTCAGTCTTCTGTCTTTTCTGGTAGTTTTTGATTGCATCTTTGAGTGCATCTGCTGCAAGATTTGAACAGTGCATCTTAATTGGCGGGAGTCCATCGAGCTCATCCGCAACATCCTGGCGTGTTATTTTGAGCGCTTGTTCTATTGTTTTTCCTTTTGCCAACTCTGTTATCATGCTCGCGGTGGCAATGGCAGAACCGCAACCAAATGTTTTGAATTTGATGTCCTCAATCCTGTCGTCTTTTATCTTAACGTAGAACTCCATGAGGTCACCGCAGACAGGATTTCCCACTCTACCTACTGCTACATCTATCCCTTCCAGAGTGCCGACATTTCTAGGATTGCGAAAATGGTCCAAGACCTTTTCAGAATACTGAGTGGATTTCATACGATCCTCCTATCTATAGAGAGGTGAGAGTTCTCTCAGCCGCTCAACTACCCCGGGTAAGACCTTTAAGACTGCATCAATATCGTGCTGTTTCGTGAATCTCCCACACGTCAACTCCAGAGAGCCGTGCGCCTCCTCATGCAAAAGCCCCAAGGCAATGAGCGTATGTGAAGGCTCCAATGTCTTTGATGAGCAGGCAGAGCCGGTTGAGACTGAGATCCCTTTATCTTTGAGTGATATGAGCAATGATTCACCTTCGATGCCGTCGAATCTAAAGTGTGCATTATTCGGCAATCTCTCAGTTGGATGCCCATTTAGATGTGAGCGAGGAATGCTCTCTAATATATTATTAATGAGCGTATCCCGGTACACTGTGAATCGCTTTACTTCTCCATTCATTTCCTTCTGCATGATTTCTGCAGCCTTTGCCATTCCAACAATGCAGGGGATATCTTCTGTTCCAGACCGAAGACCACGCTCTTGCCCGCCGCCAATGATTAATGGATTTAGTCTCATATCCTTTCGAACATAGAGAACACCTACACCTTTGGGTCCATAGAGGTCATTTGATGAAAGCGTCAAGAGATCAATATTATCCTTTTTGACATCTAATGGCAATAATCCCTCGGCTGCCACGGCATCTGAGTGGAACGCTATGTTTTTTTCTCTACATAAAGCGCCGATATGAGACATAGGTTGAATGGTCCCGATTTCATTATTCGCATAACCAATAGAGATCAAGATTGTTTTATCAGTAATTCTTTCCACAATCTTTGAAATACTGACTCTGCCATACTGATCAACAGGTATCTTTGATATGGTGAAGCCATTTTTCACTAAGTACTTTGCGATGTTGTGTATCGAGATGTGTTCAATCTCAGCTATGATGAGGTGATCTCCTTTGTCTTTGTTGCGCATGGCATAGCCAATAATCCCGAGATTGCTCGATTCAGTAGCTCCAGATGTGAAGATTATTTCATCTTTTTCTGCATTGATGAAAGCGGCAATCTGCTGCCGGCTTCTTTCCAAGGCTTCTGTTGCCTCATCACCAATACTATGTAAGGATGAAGGATTACCGAACTGCTTACTAAAATAGGGAAGCATGACATCAATCACTCGTTGATCAACGGGTTTTGAGGACTGATAATCTAAATACACACCCATCTCTATTTTTTCTCCATTAAAACCACATTGTCGCCTGAGCCTCTAAGGCAAGGTCATTCAATGTTCCTGCGCCAACGACCTTCACTCCGGGTATCAAGGCGACCTTCTCCCATCCGAGCATCTGTTTAGATGCCTCACAGACATATATATCGATTCCCATGTCGAGGGTCTTCGTTATCATCTCATAGACCGTGGGAAAGTTACCAAGTTTGATCTTCTTTGCCTCTTCAGGTTGAAGTATGCGCAGTCCTTGACCTAGATAGTATACTTTTGCCTCGATGTCCATCGCCTTTGCAGTCTGTGCAAGGACCAATGGTGAGTACTGTCTCTCTGGTGCATCGCTCGTCTGAACATAGAGAATTGACTGCTTATCTTTCATTGTATCGCTCCTATTTTATTTTTTTAATCCAAAATCTTAATGTATCCCCATTTTTCTCAAATTTTACAATCTCATGTCCGGTTCTTTTAGCAAACCGCTTTAGATCCTCTTCTGCAGCAGGATCATCAGCCACCACCTCTAAGATCTCGCCTACCTCTATGCTGTCTATCTGCTCGCGCGTCTGAAATAAGGGCTGAGGGCAGTACAGACCAATGCAGTCGAGGGTCTTTCTTGGTTTCATCGCTTCAGGCATAGGTTTCTCCTCCGAGTTTTATTAGAACAGCGGTGCGAAGTGCTGCTCTGCCCAGTATTCCTCTTTAAGAAGAGTGAGCTGTTTCGTTATTGCCTCGAGGTGGTTCTGCTCCCATTTCTGCAGTTTGGCAAAAAGTTCTCTGGCAACCGGGTCATCAGTTTCTTCCTTCATCTTTCTATAAAAATCGATGGAATTTGATTCCAGCAGCGCACCGATACTGAGCGCAGACATCTCAAAGTGTTTTTCTTTTATTCTTGATTTCAATTCCTCACTAAAAATGGGGCTTTCACTTTCGAACATCAATGATGCCTCACCGAGTGATATTGAGGGTGCCCATTTATTGGAACTCGTGAGTGAATTAAAGTGTTTCTGAAGTTCTCGAAAGTGTTTTTTTTCATCCTCAGCGAGCATCTTAAAGACTTCTTTACCCTTCTTGTCTGTGGTCTTTTCTGCAGCCATGGCATAGAATTGGATTCCGTTGAGCTCAGTCTGAAGGGCAACCCTCATACCTTCAAGTGTTTTCTTTTTTTCCATGTTCCACTCTCCTCTTATCCCTCCCTACATTTGGACAACATACTCAAGTAAAAGATTTATTGCCTCATTGATTTAATCGATGTGACTCTATTACGAGAAAATAGATCACCAGTCTAGCAGGCTAACATTTTCTGCTCGATTATTTTATGAGACTTATCGAGGACATCGGTAAGGTGAGGATTAGTTCTATCGGCAGGTTCTATGTTTTCCAAGAAGAGTTTGATTGATTCATATATTACTTTTTTCTGACGGCTCTCTTCGCCTTTATTTAAAGGTCTCTCAGCCTGGAGCTTTTGTTCGCCTTCCATAAAACCTTCGGGGAAATACCAGTCCTTAAACCATGTGAACCCAAGTGTATACAATTTGCAACCAAGACGTGATACCGCTGCTGGAACGCCCAGCTCGAGCTGTTTTCGTGTGTCATGGTCTCTGTAGTAATCAACAAATAGATTCTCGCCAGGGTCGACAAACTGTGCCACATACTGCAGTAGAGAGTTCTCTATGTGTGAACCGAAATAATCGATAGTGTTATTTCCTATCAATATTTTTCTTTCTATGCCAAACAGCTCTATCCACGGTTTGTAATGTGGTCGCCTGCCTTGAAATAGCTTGAGGTAGAGAAGGTGAGTTTCGTTACCGTCCTTTTTTAGGTATACATCAAGATCTACTTCCTCTCGAAATCTCCCTCGCATAATATTTTTTGCGAATACCATATAGTCGGTAATCGAAACACCTTTCCTGAGATTTTCAACGATGTTTCTTCTCATCTTAACACATGAGCAGGGCAGTCGACTTTAGGGGAGGGGTGAGACTAGACCTAATATTTGCCGTCCATTCTGAACTCAGCAATGTCGAACCAGAAACCAGATTGAGTTACGTTGTCATACTGCGCCTGTAATAAGTCGTAGTGTAGTCTCTCTTCGTCACATATCTTGTTGAAGATTTCCTTTGCCTTTGGATCGCTTGACTCATTGGCAGATTTTTCAAAAAAATCGATTGCCTTTCTCTCGAGCTCCATGCCGATGCGTATAGCCTCGAGCTCGCTCGCCCGCTCTTCTTTCTCTTGTTTTTCTACTCGTGCCTTAAGCTCTTCAATGACCGATGAAGTACCTTTTTCCTCTTCTTCAATATACTTCTTCCAATCATCACTACCAATATGAACAGCAAATAATTGACCAAACGCCTTCAGGTGACCCATCTCATCGCGTGCGAGTTTCTCAAACATCTTCTTGCCGAGTTCATTATGTGTTATTGCTGCAGCATGTTCGAAGAAACTCCTTCCGTTTATTTCCAGTCTAATGGCTTCTCTCGCTACGTTCAGAATCTCGTCAGCCTTCTGTTCCATTTTATATCTCCTCTTCCTCTTACGCTTCCTCTTTTGTTGCGGGTGGTGTGAATACGCGCTGACCGAGTTCTTTATCGAGCATAAAAAGCCCACCACGTGCGTCACCCACGAGTTTGAGCTTGTGGACTATCTCGTCGGCTGACGATTCTTCTTCAACTTGTTCAGCCACAAACCACTGAAGGAAGTTATGTGTGGCATGATCATTTTCAGATATGGCGAGATCGACAAGGTCATTTATCAATCCCGTCACTTTCTGTTCGTGCTCAAAGACGTGGTCAAAGACTGCAAGAGGAGACTGCCATTTTATTGGTGGCGCATCAATTGCAGTCAGTGTTACCGTGCCGCCTCTGCCATGCACATAGTCAAAGAACTTCAGTGCGTGGACGAGCTCCTCCTGTGCCTGTATGCGCATCCAATGAGCAAATCCCTTCAGGTTTGCTGATTCGAAAAATGCAGACATAGAGAGATATAGATACGAGGAGTACATCTCTGCATTTGTCTGTTTATTGAGCGCATTCTCTATCTTCTTTTTGATCATCACTTGTGCTCCTCTCGTTAACTCTTCCACAATCCATGGAGATTGCAGTACTCGCGAGCAGTGACATTTTTTGCTTGGATCTTGAAGAATGCCTCGGGTTTGCCGCCAGGCTTTAAAAACTGACGATATGCCTGTCCATCAGCCATTACTTCAATCCACTCGATGTAGTGTTTCTCCTCCATGGGATGCGGTACACTGCCGACTGTGACCTTGAAGCCGTCGGCCTTCTTTTCAATGACAGGAACGTGCTTTTCCTTGGCTGCGTCAACAGTATTCTCTTCTATGAGTTTCATTGGTTGGCCACAGCAGACGAGTTGACCTGCACCCTCGTGTAGCACTTCAACGATATTTCCGCACACTTCGCATTTGTATATTTGTGATCTTTTGGTCATGTTACACTCCTTCTTATTTCTTTGTACGTGTCCTTCTCACCATCTGTTTGCCGCAGCACACTAAATCACAGACATCAACACAGCCACAGACCTCATCTACGGCAACGACGAGTCCACACTCACGACACGTATATTTTGTTCCCTTTCTCACCTTTCTTGTTCTCTTCACACTCTTTTTCTTTCTTGTCCTTTTCTTCATAACATCCTCCTTGCTCTAAATTTTTTAATGAAGGCATTTTTCCTTGCATTATTACTTATTTTTTATTTTCTTACACACGCTGCATCGACACTCTGTTTACAGCCCGATAATTTAACGAAGTGTCTCCGTTCTTCATCGATTATTTTATCAATAACATTACGTTGATTCTCAGGCACCAATTTTTTCACCTCTTGATAGTATAAAATGGAGTCGAGTTCTCTGTCTATCGCAAATTTCAGTGCTGAAGTAGCATCTTTGATCTTTCCCATTTCTTCCTTTAATTTATCTGGCGTAAAGATATGGTTGTCTGCATAAGCACGTAAATAAGCAAAATACTCACCAGGGTAGCCTTCAAAAGGTTCATATTTTTCTATTTGTGACACCATTCCCTCATAGGTCAGTTTATGTTTCATCTCTTCATCCGCGAGTGCGGAAAAGAGCTCCTTTACCTCTTTGTTATCCAATTTCTCAGCCATGCCTCGGTAGAATTTCTCACCATTTTCTTCTATCCTTATAGCGAATTGAAAGACTTCGCTGGGCTCGAACATACTCATTATCGACCTCCTTTAGGAGATTATATTTATCGCCCTATGCTTTGCAAGGATTTCATCTGCAAGTTTTTCGAGGGCTCTAAAGTCCTCTTTTCGTGGGTGTCCCTTCGTAATAACTGCTGGTATGAGTTCTACTTTAAGATTCCCGAGCATCCCAGTGATTGTCTCGACCATTTTCCCACCCCAGCCAAAAGAACCGATAATCGATGCAAACTTTGTTTTGGGCCTCAGTGCATTGGTCAGATACGTTGCATAGACTGCTGCTGGGTGTGGACCAACAAGCACTGTTGGTGATGCGATCACAATTGTCGCAGCATCGACAACTGCCATTGCCAGTTCGCCAATGTCTGTTTTTGTCAAGTTAAATGGCTTTACGGTGATATTTCTTTTCATAAGGGAATCGACGAAATGGGCAACCATCTTCTCGACACTGCCATGCATCGAGACATAGGGAATAATGACCTCATTTTTTACCTGATCAGAGATCCAGTCTCTGTAGGCATTGAGGATAAACTCTGGTTTATTGTGTACTGGACCATGGCTTGGTGCGATCATTTTCATTTCATAATTCTTCAGTTTCTCCATATGCTTTTTGATATTAGTTCTGAAGGGCATCATGATCTCTGCATAGTAGCGCTTTGCACAAACGTAGACTTTTTCCTCATCTTCAGCGTAAAGATCGCTGGTGGCAAGATGCGAGCCGAAGAGGTCGCAGGGAAACAGAATCTTATCCTCTCTTACATATGTCAACATGGTCTCTGGCCAGTGCACCCAGGGTGCACTGATGAATTCGAGCGTCTTATCTCCCAATGATAACGTTTCACGGTCATTCACTTCGACAAATTTCTCTTCGGGGATGAGTAGTAAATCCATGAGTATTCGTTTGCATTTTGGATTGGTCACTGCCTTTGCATTTGGATAGAGCTCGAGAATTTTCGGTAGAGTTCCTGAATGATCCTGCTCGCCGTGGTTTAAGATGACGTAGTCGAGATTATCTATGTTTAAGCTTTTGAGATTTTCTATCAACTCATCTTCTTTTGTTGGATCAACCGTATCGATGAGCGTTGTCTTTTCACTGCCTCTTATCAGATAGGCATTATATGTAGTGCCATCTGGAAGTGGTATGAGTTCATCAAACAATCTTCTATCCCAATCGATCGCTCCGACGGCATGAACTTCAGCCGTGAGTTTGCGTACGGTCATTGCTAGCCCTCCTTTTCAAACTGATCTTTTCCCGCACCACATACTGGGCATACCCAATCATCGGGCAGTTCTTCAAAAGGTGTTCCTGGTTTGATGTCTGAATCAGGATCACCTTCTTCTGGATTATAGATATATCCACACACCGTGCATTTGTATTTTGCCATTGTTATCTCCTTATGTAATTTGTGAGTTTTCACTCATAAATCATTTTTTGGCGAACATTTTCCTCAATATCTCGATCAGAGCTTTAGCTGCTTTAAACTGACGCAATTACCAGTTCTCGCCTAAGAGTTCGAAGTATGCCAGGGGATGAGCGCAGGCAGGACACTTTTCAGGCGGTTCTGTACCTTCATGGATATAGCCACAATTTCTGCATCTCCACTTCACTGACTGTGTCCGTTTGAAGATCCTGTTATTCTTGATGTTGTCGAGTAGTCCGAGATATCGCTTCTCGTGTTGTTTCTCCGCACCTGCTATTGCCCTGAAGACGCACGCGATATCGGCAAAACCCTCTCCATCTGCCATCTCTGCGAATTCAGGATACATCTTCGTGTGCTCATAGTTTTCACCTGCGGCAGCCTCCTTGAGGTTATCTGCTGTGCTACCAATCACGCCTGCTGGAAATGATGCACTAATTTCTGCTTCACCACCCTCTAAGAACTTGAATAATCTCTTTGCATGTTCTTTCTCATTATCCGCAGTCTCCGTGAAAATACCCGAGATCTGCTCATAGCCTTCTTTCTTCGCCTGTGAGGCAAAGTAGGTGTAGCGGTTACGCGCCTGTGACTCTCCTGCAAATGCAGTCAGCAGATTCTTTTCTGTTTTTGTGCCTTTTACACTTTTCATCGTTACATTCCTTTCTTAACGTAATCTCTCAAAAATAAACCGAAAAACGAGGTACAAGCCTCAAAATACCTGTTCCACAGCCTTTATTTCTGGGATTACTTCTTTTAGCTTTTTCTCAATCGCCATCTTGAGGGTCATGGTACTCATCGGACAACCAGCGCACGCTCCTGTCAATTTCACCTTTACGATTCCATCGTCACTCACATCGACCAACTCAACATTTCCGCCATCGGCTATCAATCCTGGTCTTATCTCGTCCAGGACCTTTTCTACTTTTTCTTTCATTTTACCTCCTTAATACCAAATGGAATAGACGTATGTCCCCAGCAATTGGACAGCGCTGACTGTCTCACTGTTTAGTCTTTTGATGTACTTTATTGAGACAGTCTTTACAGGTGCCTTTAAAATAGCCGTGTATTTCATCTATCTTGTGGCCCTTAACCTGTTCTTTCTCGATGATAGGACATTTCACATCAACATCGATTATCTTCCCACATTTCTTGCAGAGAAAATGGTGGTGAGACCTGGTCGTGATATCATAACGTAGTTCTGTGCCGGTGATAGTCACAGCAGAGACTAAATTCTTCTCCAAAAAGGCATTGAGGGTATTGTAAATAGTAGTCATGGATATAGTTGGTATCTTTCCTACAAGCGCTTCATAGATCATCTCGACAGTAGGATGTGTATCCATATGCTTGTTCAGATATTCGAGGATCTTGAGACGCTGGTATGTTGGTTTCAGTCCCTTTGTCTTGAGGACAATTTCTAATCTTTCCATATTTGGAATTGTTTTCATTATGGAATCATTATAATTAATAAAGAGAGTTTGTCAAGAGTTAATTTGTATAAGAAAGACAATGCTTTGTGGACACCATATAGTGGAAAATGTGATTAAAGTTTCCACATTTATTAGAGATATTTTCCAGCATTTTCTCGCACCTATCACGTGTTCCGAAATACTAAAGAATAAAATTGAGTATGCTCCCCACGATGAGCGCTGAACCAATCATGATGAGTGCTGCCTTTATCATATCGATGATCCCCAATTCCTTAAGAAGTATCACAAACGTGGCAACACAGGGAAAATACATGGTGAGGACAACACTTGCAATAATTAACTGTTTCAAAGATAGACCGAGCGGTGCAAGCATACCGACCGCAATGTCTTTTCTCAAGAACCCGATTATCAAGGCACCGACTGCCTCGAGCGGCAGCCCCAATACGTTGGTAACGAGCGGTGCAGTTACGGTACCTATGAACTCAATAATACCAAGTGAATATAACAGATTGATGAGCAAGACACCAAGAAGGACAAAGGGAATTGCCTCTTTTAAAAACCACCTTATTCTCATCCACACTTTTTTGAGAAGTGCACCAAAATAGGGGAGACGATAGGGTGGAATTTCGGTGAATATTTCGGGGCTTTCACCTTTGACAGAGAATCTCATGATGTTACCAGCAATGAGCCAGACAAAAAAGAGTGTTATGAAAACTGGGAAGAGTCCTCGCGCACCATATTTGCCGACCAGTCCAAAAATCATTGCAGTCTGAGCCATGCATGGCATAGTGAGCGCCATGAGTGTAGCAGCAATAAAGCGTTCTCTTTTTGTTTCAAGAATCCTTGTCGCAAGTACGCCAGGGACATTGCAGCCAAAGGCTAATAACATTGGCACAATTGCCATTCCATGCAATCCGACAATGTGCATTGTTTTATCAAGGAGCACTGCGAGTCTGGGGAGATATCCAGAGTCTTCAAGAAAACTGAGCATAAGATAGAATGCAACGATGTACGGCAATACTGCTGCGAATGGGACATAGAGACCGGTTGTTAATATGCCGAATGACTGACCAAAATCAATCTTACCATCAATGAGTTGACCAATGAGAAGATTATGCATCACTGTCTCTACGCCTATAGTGTGCGAAAGTTCCATCATCAAAGGAGCCCACGCATTTTCAAATAGCGGCTCAAAGATATAGGCGATAAGACTCTCGCCAATTAATCTGATAACCTGGAAGACCACAAATATGATGACTATGGCAATGGGAATGCCAGTCCACGGATGGATGGTCAAATCGCTGAGACGTTCGAAAATGGTGTGATGTTTATGTCTAATTACCTGAACTTTGTTGACGATGTTGCCAATTTCATGCCACCGTTCCTCGTTATCATACTGGTATTGTCCCTTTATTGCTTTGTGTAAGTGGTTTACCAACTCCTTGATACCTTCGCCAGTAATTGCGACGGTCGGCATAATAGGAATGCCGAGAATATTCTCTAGTTTTTGCACATCAATAGAGATCCCAATATGTTGTACTTCATCCCAGAAATTAAGGGCAATAATCATTGGTATGTCTTTTTTGAGTAGTTGTAATGTTAGATTAAGGTTTCTTTCCAAATTTGTTGCATCAATCACATTGATAACGATGCTATCTTTTGCATGGATCGCCTTGTTTAACATTTGGACTGCTACTTTTTCTGCTGGTGAAGTTGGGTCGAGGCTGTAAGTACCAGGTACGTCAATAACATCTATTTTCGCTTCACCAGAGCCGACACAACCCTTGCAGTATTCGACTGTGGTGCCTGAATAATTTGAGGCAATTACATTGACGCCAGTAAGCCGCGAAAAAATGACGCTCTTACCGACATTGGGATTACCAACTAAGAGTATTGTTTTCACCGTCAGCGCTCCTGCTCGCTCTCTGCAACTCTCCTCCTGGGAATAGTGTTATAAAGATCAGAGGCGGTGGCTATTTTCACTATCGTCCCCTTTCTGTATACTTGGCACAAGAGTAAGAAGAATTTTCTCACGACCTATGTTTTGAGATTATGTTGTATCAACAAAAACTCTGCGTGCCATACCATGACCGATCGCTACCTGCGCATTTCCAACCTTGACTAAAACTGGTCCATGCATAATTTGACTGCTGATTTTGGTTATTTCAACGCCGGGTCTTATACCCATTGCCTCCAACCGTGCCCTCATTCTATTGCCGCCGTGTACCTCAACGACTTTTCCGTGATGTCCAGTTCCCATATGTGCGAGATCAACGACAGCCATATTACTTTCTCCTTCTCCTCTTCTGACACCCATCACACAATCCGTACAGCACCATTCTGTGGGACGAAATCGAGAAAGTATATCGCTTGGCGACATCCTTCTGTATCTTTTCGATTCGATCATTTTTGAATTCGATAATCTTGCCACATTTTACGCAGATAAGATGGTCGTGGTGCTGTGTCTTGTGTACTGGTTCGAACCGTATGACGCCATCTCCAAAATTGCATTCACTCGCCAAACCACAATTCGAGAGGAGCTTTAATGTGCGGTACACCGTTGAAAGGCTCACCTTTGGATTGACCCTCTTGACCTCATCATACAATTCTTCGACAGTGTAGTGTCTATCCTTTTCTATGAAATACTCAACCACCAGGGACCGCTTACACGAGCTCTTTAATCCCATTTGTAATCGACACCTATAGAATTCCTGTAATGGATCTATCTCTCTTGAGTGAGGAGCCGTACTTTTTGATTCCTGTCTATTCAAGTCGTTCACCATTTTTGAATTTGAAATTCATTTTCACTATAATGATAATGAAAAAGGTGAGTTTGTCAAGGGGTAACTTTGTCATTACTGCATTAAACAGCAATGAGGTAATGATCTGACAAGCAGAGATTTCATACTTTGTTGGATTCATTGTGATTAATGGTGATTGTGTGACACTTAAGTGAGGTATTGACATTGTCATCTATTTCTATTATAATATAATAATGTGTGGGATAGCGGGATACATTGGACCACGCGACCTTTCGAGTGTCTTGCTCGGGAGCCTGTGGCGATTAGAGTATCGGGGATATGACTCAAGCGGTATCTCAGTCATTGATAACGGCGAAATGACGATAAGGAAGGTTCCTGGAAAATTGAGTGAACTCGAAGAGTTGCTCAAGGCAAAACGGGTAAAAGGACAACTCGGTATTGGTCATACAAGGTGGGCAACCCACGGAAGACCGCAGGAAATGAATACCCACCCCTTGGTAGATTGTAATGAAGAAACTGCACTCGTTGTCAATGGCATCATAGAAAACTATTTGCTTCTGAAAGATGAACTTGAGTCGAAAGGGCACATCTTCCGTTCCTTGACCGACTCTGAAGTCATAGTCCATCTCATTGAGGAGAATATGGATCTTGGTCTGGCTGAGGCAGTAAAGAAGACAGTTAACAGACTCACCGGCAATTTTGCCTTTGCTGTCATTTCGACAAAAGAACCAGAAAAGATTGTATGTGCGCGGCACGACGCACCACTTGTCTGTTGCTACAATAAGGATGAAGCTGCAGTGGCTTCAGATATTTCTGGCGTGATTGCTATATTTGATGAGGTGATAGATGTTCCCAATAATTCTATTGCTGTTCTCTCTCTTGGTGATTGTGTCTTTACTAGTTTTGATGGCGAGGAATTTCGGTTGGAGCCGAGGAAGATTCATATTCAGGTGCAAGATATGGATAAAGGCCACTTCCCACACTTCATGCTCAAAGAAATATTTGAGCAGCCCAAAGTTATTCATGACATAGTTTGCGAGAGAATCAGTGATAGTGCCATAAACCTCGGTATGGAGCTAAATATATCTGACATCGAACTTAAAAAACTTTCAAGGATAGTAATACAGGCATGTGGTACTTCTTGGCATGCTGGGCTTGTCGGTAAATATCTGATAGAGCGGTTTGCACGTGTACATACCGAGGTCGATATCTCGAGCGAATTCCGTTACCGTGATGCAGTACTCGATGGAGATACAATGGTGATGGCAATCAGTCAATCAGGTGAGACTGCAGATACCATAGCCGGATTACGTGAGGCAAAGGTTAAATTCTTGAAGGTACTGTCACTAGTAAACGTGCAACAGTCAAGTATTCACCGCGAATCTGACGGCACGATTGCGATCATGGCGGGCCCAGAGATTGGTGTTGCATCAACAAAGGCATACACCTGTGAAATACTTAACCTGTATTTTCTCAGTCTCTATCTCGGTATGTTAAGGGGATTTGTGACAATTCCTGAATTAAAGAAACATTTTACTGAGATAAGGAAAATTCCTGGGCAGATAGATACAATTCTAGATTTGGACCGAAAGATTAAAAAAATTGCTGAGGCACTTTATAATTCGAGAGATTTTTTATTCCTCGGTAGGGGATTGAATTATGCAACAGCGCTAGAAGGCGCCCTAAAATTGAAAGAAATTTCTTACATACACGCTACAGGTTATGCTGCTGGAGAGATGAAACATGGACCGATTGCACTGATTGATGAAAATATGCCAGTGGTTTGTGTTAATACGCAATCAGGTGTCTATGACAAGATGTTCGGTAATATACAGGAGGTGGTGGCAAGGGATGGAATTCCCATATCTATTGTTACTGAGGGAGATGAGAAGACCAAGGCAGTGAGTAGATATGTCATAGAGATACCAGAGTGTACTGAATTCATCTCACCGATATTAGCAGTGATTCCGTTACAGCTTTTTGCATACCATATAGCGACACTCAAGGGGCTTGATGTTGATAGGCCACGCAACCTCGCAAAGAGTGTTACTGTAGAGTAATCTATTTGAGAATAGATCATTTAATACTCAATCAATATAGATTATCCACAAAGATTAGGCTTGAGAGTATCAGAGATGAGGTTCATTTGATTGCAGGTGTCGATGTCGCAGCGACCCCTACCTCTCTTTTTGGCTGTATTGGTGTCTTTTCGTTTCCTTCGCTCGATTTGATTGAGTACTCATGCGCCCAGGCTGCCCACACAATGCCCTATATTCCTGGATTTCTTTCTTTTCGCGAAATTCCTGTAATCCTGAAATGTTACGAAAAACTTAAGCAAAAACCGGATCTTCTCCTTATCGATGGTCAGGGTATTGCACATCCTCGTGCCGTTGGTATTGCATCACATTTAGGGGTTATCTTAAATAAACCAACAATTGGCTGTGCCAAATCCCATCTCTTTGGAGAATATGAAATGCCTGGATCTGCAAAGGGTTCGTACAGTATGATAATGGATGGAGAGAAGAGAATAGGGTTAGTGCTGAGGACAAGGGATAAGGTTCAACCACTCTTTGTATCACCTGGGAACCTTGTTGATCTTGAAGATTGCAGGAAGTATGTTCTGGCATCGCTCAGCAAATATAGAATTCCTGGACCATTAAGATTTGCCCATAGAACAGCAGGGGAGTGGGCAAGGAGGGTTAATGTCTGAAGTAAGAAGAGATATTGTTACAGATACATGGGTCATTATTGATACCGAAAATGAAACGATACCGAAAATACATGCTGACGAGCAACAAGCAACAGATGATTGCCCATTTTGTGAGGGGCAGGAGGATCGTACACCAAATGAAATCTTTGCAATCAGAGACGGAACACCTCCAGACAAACCAGGATGGAAGGTGCGGGTCATTCCTAACATAAGACCGATTTTGAGAGTAGAAGGCGAACTCAAAAATGTCGGCGTAGGGGTATATGATATGGTAAATGGTGTCGGTGCCAATGAGGTGATTGTAGAGGCGCCCACGCACATAGTGAATCTCTTTGAACTTTCTCATGAACAGATAGGTCTGGTATTAAAAACATACCGCACACGGATCGAAGACCTCCATAATGATAAGAGGCTGCGCTACATACTCATTTTTAAGAATCATGGTCGTGCTGCTGGGGCATCAACTATTACGCATACCCATTCAGATCTCATTGCACTACCAGCAACACCAGTCCGTGTTAAACAGAAACTAAATGGCGCTCGCGAGTATTATGAATACAAAGAACGATGTCTATTTTGTGATATCATACAACAAGAGATCGAAATGGCTGATAGACTCATATTCCAGAGCGACAAATTTGTTGTCATCGCTCCATATGCATCGAGATTCCCTTTTGAGATCCTTATTATGCCAAAACGTCACGTCTTCAGTTATGAACTCATTGATAATGATGAAATTTCAGATCTCGCAAGGGTGTTGAAAAAGATCATTAAGGCAATGTATACAGATTTTGAAAACCCACCATACAATATAATCCTCAATGATAGCCCAAATCTTTTACCGAAAAAGAATTACTGGTTGACAATAAAACAGGACTATCATTGGCACATTGAGATTACCCCGCGTATTTATAGGCGGACCGGATTCGAGCTGGGGACAGGTTTCTATATCAATCGCATGGCCCCGGAAAAGGCTGCTCATATCCTCCGCACTCATTTATGATAAAGGCTGTAATCTTCGATCTGGATAATACCCTCGTTGATTTCATGGCAATGAAAGAGGCCGCCATTGAAGCCGCGATTCTCGCAATGATAGATGCTGGTTTGAAATTGTCTAAAGAAGAATCAAAAAAAGAGATTTACGAGATTTATGAAGAAGAGGGTATTGAAGACCAGCGGGTGTTTGATAAGTTCTTAACGAAAGAATTAGGAACTATTGATTACCGAATCCATGCGGCAGGCATCATCGGTTATCGGAGAGCCAGAGAAGCTGCGCTGGTACTCTATCCTCATGTCAACTTGGCATTAATGGAGCTCATCAAGCGTGGGTTAAAGCTTGCAGTAGTAAGTGATGCGCCCCGACTGCAGGTCTGGCTCAGGTTATGCCAATTAAACCTACACCACATATTTGATATTGTTATTACTTTCGAGGATACAAAGAAAACAAAACCAGCTCCAGAACCCTTTAAGAAGGCATTGCAAAAATTAGGGGTTGGAGCAGAAGAGACAATCATGGTTGGTGATTGGGCAGAGCGTGATATTGTTGGTGCGAAACTGCTCAGGATGAAGACAGTTTTTGCGCGCTACGGCGACAGATTCAATACAAAACACTCTGGGGCTGACTACGAAATTGAGGATGTAATGCAGGTCCTTGACATAGTGGACAGTCTCTCCCAGGAGTAATGCTCCAATATTGTGCGTAGGCACGATTAATCATCGATAGTCTTGGTGAGCGCCTTCGTGGCATAAATCGTCGTCATGGAGCTAGAAATGCCTATCCAGAGCAAGTCGAGGGTGTTTCACAAAGCTTTTGCATAAGGGTTGAAGATTAGTGTGATTTTATGATTCTGTTTTTTCTATATTTCCTAGAATTACCGGACAAAGAATTTTTAGTGTATGAAACGAATGACAAAGGCAAGATGGGTACCATCGAACTGGCCTCAGAAAGAGATAGTAGTGGGTATCACATAATTTATACGTGGGACAGGGTAATTGACGTAATCCTTGACAGTGTGGATTTTGGGACACTTTATATTAAAAAAATTGTAAACGATAGACTGGAGATGCGGATTTCACGTGAAGACCATTTTAAGGTGTTTTTTAAAGGTAGATATTATGTATATGAAGAAGATGGTCCTGTATATGATCGACACACCCTGGATTTCGCACTGAGGGGTTTCAATTATACTGACGAATTTAAGAAGACTATCCGTCTTCACATACCTGAATTGATGATTGTGAATGCGGAATTGGAAGTAATCGATGAAAGCATTATTTCAGGTCCATTAGGTGACATTCAATGCTGGAATGTCCAGATGACACCGAGAATATTGTTCTTGCGATGGAAATTTTTTTTCTGGATTGAAAAAGAATATCCACATCGTTTCATAAAATATGAGGATTCTTCGGGTAACAATAGTGTTTTACTCATAGAGTACGACGGATAGTATACACATTATACATGCCCCTGTTGACATATCTGTCGTATCTAGTATACTCTCGTGTTTGGTGATGTAAAGCTTTGGCTATGATAAGAAGATACTTTTTTTTGTTAATTCCATTTCATTTCCTGGTGAGTGATATTACCTATCACGTTCCTGTGGCGAACATGGAGTACACCATAGAATCGGTCGCGGGTTTTGATCGGGTCATGATGTCGGGGTCGTTTTCGCCGAGTGCGCCAGGGCATCCTGATTTGCCGGCACTGACCTATAATTATCTTTTACCGCGGGGTGAGAGACTCAAGGATG
>Ga0209427_10000084_pt1 | contig 80255 bp, 73 predicted proteins | sample DeeMarSWOR136_30_FD_187465 | JGI IMG/M metagenome (GOLD analysis project Ga0209427, IMG submission 187465) | Marine sediment microbial communities from White Oak River estuary, North Carolina - WOR-1-36_30 (SPAdes) (version 2) | ecosystem: Environmental > Aquatic > Marine > Intertidal zone >... | reverse complement strand
ATGAGGCTGTGTCCGGCCAACGGATGATTAACATCGAGGACGGCGAATTCATCGCCGATTTCCCTGACCCAGACCACGATGGCTTTCTCTCCGACCTTGGCATGGAGTCGTTCTCCTACCTGAACCCCCTCGGGAATTATGCTGCCAGGAACACGTTGCTCCAGACCGGGCTTGCGAGGTCCAAAACCGTCTTCGACTCACCCGCTTGCATGCCTATGACCGCTTGTGCCACACCTGGAATCACCTCGCTACCTCCCGCCGTAAACTCCAAGGGATCTCGACCTTCGGAACTGTCGAAAACAGTACCGTCTTTAAGCCGTCCAGTGTAGTGGACCTTCACCCGGTCTCCCGATTTCGTAACCCCCATAGACTTCTCCTCCTTACCTGGCAGATACGTGAAGCCCAACCGCCTCAACTAAGAGTCCGTCACCGGACAATAAAAGCTATGACCTTTTCACAAGAACCGTATTTTGGTAAGGAAAAGGTCAAAAGGCAAGAGTTCCCTGTATGTAGTATTCTAAGTTAAAATCTTTCTCTCCCCCCGAAGTCTTATCTGTCGAAAGGGATTCTTGAAGACTCCTTCCTGGGCCTAGCTTCCTGGACGATAATCTTCCTTCCTGAAAGTTCGCTACCATTCAATTTCCTTACGGCCTCCTGAGCCTCTTCTTCAGTGGCCATTTCCACAAAACCAAATCCTCTCGAGTTCCCGGAGTATTTATCCCTAATGATGTTGACTGCGGAACACTCACCGATTTCTCCAAAGTTCTTCTTGAGATCCTCTTCCGTCACTTCATAGGCCAAATTACCAACGTATAGTTTCTTGGACATCTTTATCTCCCTGTTTATAAGCCCTTGTGCCCATTCATAAAAACCGGCGTCCAGATTTGTGTCTCCTTCGGCTGGCCGTAAGTCTTTTCCGTTTTTTTTTGACACTAGGTTTTTCATAAAATCGTCGGTGTTTAAGTTCCTTTTGTACGCCTTCCGATTGCATCTTCTTCTTAAGTAACCTAATAGCCCTTTCAATATTCCCCTTAACCTCTACGCTAATGGACATTAAACCTCCTCTGTATCACCAGGGAATCTTTCCAGAGGAGAACCCTAGTGAAACGAAGATCTATTTCTTCATAAGCATCGTTAGGAGACAGGCTAATACCCTTTCCCTCCCCCACGGAAAGCCCGGTCAATTCTCCCCCAATTTCTGGTAAATCTCAGATTTACTATATCCAACCTGAAGAAACTCCTTGCGCGATATGAGACAAAAAACCCCCCCAGGATCCTAGAAAGTCCCGAGGGGTTTTAAATAATCAAATCGTGTGGGCCTCCTAAGAAACTGCTATTTTTATCCTAGGATAAATACATATCAAAATCAAGCATTAAATTGTCGTCGTCCCGTGACAACCATTTGTAAAGGGAGAATTTACTGAGTTTTCTAGAAACTCTTTTCATTGGATCACTGCGCATATTTCAACACCCTATCTGCCGTATGGGGGTTACCCTTCCGGGTCCTTCTCCGAGAGGATATATTTAATCATATCCAGAAATTTTCTGTCCCGTCTTTCGATGACTCTGCGGGCAGTATCGGCCGGGTAATCATAGAATCCCTTCCCGGTCTTGACTCCAAGGTAGTTCTCTTCAACCAGTTTTTTCAGCCACGAGGAGGGTTCGATTTGGCTGCTAATCTCCTTAAATAAATAGCTGGATATGGCTAAAAAGGTATCCAAGCCTCCCAGATCGGCTGTCTCAAAAGGTCCAATGATGGGAAGGCGAAATCCAAGCCCCATCTTCATTGCCATATCGACATCCTCGGGAGAGGCTATCCCCTGTTCAACGATATGGATTGCCTCCCGGAAAAGGGCGAATTGTAACCGGTTTCCTATGAAGCCTGGGGCATCCTTGAGAACAAGGACGGCCTTCTTCCCGACCCTGGTGGAAAGGTTGATTATCAACTTAGCCGTTTCCTCGGTGGTTTGGTCCCCTTTGATCACCTCGACTAGAGGAATGAGGTGGGGAGGATTCCACCAGTGCATACCAGCAAATTGGCCTTTGCGTTCCATGTTCTCAGCTATTTTGGTTATGCTGAGGCCAGATGTATTGCTGACAAATACGGCCTCCTCTTTTACGAGACCGTCCATCCTACCAAAAAAATCCCTCTTAATATCTATTCTTTCAGTTATAGCCTCGACCAAGAAGTCCACATCTTTAAGGTCCTCCCTGTCCGTGGTCAGAGTCAGTCGATTTATGGCCTCCTCGACCCCGTCCTCCGAGAGGAGATCTTTTTCGATGAGGCTGTTTTGGTTCAGCTGGATGCGATCCATTGCACCCCTCAAGATTTCATCTGTAAGATCATAGAGGATCACATTATATCCATTCTGGGTAAAGACCTGCGTGATGCCAGAGCCCATAATGCCCGCTCCAGCAACCCCAATCGTACATATGGAATCGATTTTAACCATTGGTTCACACTCCCGTGAGTATGCCTTCATGAATGAAGGCGAAAAAATAGCACAGGGGAAATGGTTTGTCAATCAGGCTGGAAGCCCAAAGTTGGAGAGGCACGGACACCGTTACCAAGAAGAAGGGTAGTTCCCACGTCTATCCATATAAATTGGAGCTTCCCCATCTTCTCCATTTTTCCATTGTATGAAGATCAATGAAAAACGGGAAAAAGAAGCTCTGAGCACGAATTAAGATTGTTTAGTAACCATTCTTAGTGAAGCCAAACGGCCGCAAATCCAATGTCTGACGCCGAAGGGCGAGTTTTGGAACGAAGTAGCGCCTAAGCGCTTATTTGCAGTGAAGAGCGACTTTTTCATACAACCTCCAACAAATATCTTGACAGATGAAAAATGATCTTCTAGACGTATATTATGTATATAAGATTTCACCTAACCCAGTTCATGCTCCTGTCCGTGTCAGAAGGAAAAACATTTCCTTCCCCAAAATTCCGAACGTCATAGGTCAAAAAAACTCCGCGGCCTCATCGGGTTCCAACAGAGAAAAAAGGTGAACAAAAGGCCAAGTCTTTCGACCTCACCGACGTTTAAGGGAGAAGATCCGCCATCTGAAGTCATTGTGGGTTTTTTTGTTCTTGAAATCAAACCTCCGAATAGGTTTCGCCGTGCTCAAAGCCATCATTTTTGACTATAATGGAGTCCTCGTAAACGACTTGAAAATCCATGAGGAGGCCTACTGGCGAGCTGGAAAGGAATTAGGCATCCCAGTGACCAGGGAAACCGTGAGAAAATACCGCTCCCATTCTCCGGGAGATAAAAGAAAACTCTACTATGGCAATATCTCCGATGAGACCTGGAAACAGATCAGGCGGCGCATGACGAAATTCTATTTTGACCTAGCCGAGAAGAGAGATGTCATCTTTCCTGATGTGAAAGTTGTGTTAACGTCTCTATCTGCCAGATATATGCTTGCCCTCATCTCAAATACACGCAGAGAGTACTTCGATAGGATATTTCCTCGAAAGCTGGCCAGTCTGTTCAGGGAGACGATGTTTTTCGATGAAATTAGAAAACCCAAACCCTCCGCCGATCCACTTTTGAAGATGCTGGAACGATTGGATATCCGCAGACATCAATGCTGCTATGTAGGGGATTCGGTCTTAGATGTCCAGATGGCAAAGAAAGTTGACGTCAAGGTGTATTCTGTGGCGACGGGAGATAATTCTAAAGAGGAGTTGCACGCAGCAGGAGCGGATTTGGTCGTTAACAATTTGTCAGAGCTAAATGAGAAGCTGGAGGCAGTCATATAAAAACCATTCGAAATAAGGAGGCCCATCATACATGTTTTCCAAATCATATGAAGAAAGGGTAAGGGAGCCATGAGCGAAAATTTTTACGACTTAACTGGAAAAGTAGCCATCGTAACCGGTGCCAGTCGCGGACTTGGCCAGTATTTTGGCCGGGCCCTGGCACGGGCTGGGGCTGACTTGGTCATTACGAGCCGCAATCAGGATTCATTGGCACCGTTCAAAACTGAGATAGAAGGCCTAGGCCGGAAGGCCCTACCCCTCCCACTGGATGTGTGTGATTACGATAGCATCCAGAAAATTGCGGACATCGTATACGAAACGTATGGAAAAATAGACATACTCGTCAATAACGCGGGCTGTAACATCCGCAAGCCTGCCTTAGAAGTTTCGTGGGACGATTGGAATCTCGTTCTCGACACGAACTTGCGGGGCGCGTTCTTTGTAGCTCAAGCCGTCGCCAGGAAGATGATTCCCCGAGGGTATGGCAGGATTATTAATATTGGATCGGTCACCTGTGTGTTCGGCTATGCCGGATTAGCACCCTACTGCGCGAGCCGCGGCGGAATAAGACAGCTTACCATGAGTCTCGCTGACGACTGGGGGATACATGGGATTACCGTTAACTGCCTTGCTCCGGGCTGGTTCAAAACGGAGCAGACCGCGGTACTGTATGAGAACAGGGAGTGGGTGGAATACCTATGTGATCGGATTCCCCTCAAACGTCCGGGAGAACCTCATGACCTCGATGGTGTAATTGTCTTTCTCGCTTCCGATGCGAGCGAATACATTACCGGCCAGACTCTCCTCGTGGATGGAGGTATCTCCACCGGCGCCACCCGTGCAACAGTAAAGAAGAAAGGGGCATAGAGGTACCCCCCCACTTCTTCGGCAAATCTCACTCACGCACGCCTGTATTCTCTGGAAACTCAGGAAACTTCAGGCCAATATAGGTTGATTTAGACGGGGACTCCTCATATAATACGGGAGAGTAGAAGGAACCTCCATCCCAGGTAAAGAAGGGAGCATACCAAATAGAAAGCTATCCTTCAGAAAGAGGAAGAAATCTCCATATCGAGCATAGAAGGATAAATGTTTGTAATCCAGGAGGCTTAAATGGTCTTATCGAAGCAAAAAAAGGTGGAAATGTATCGGACTATGGTGAAGATCCGGTCTTTTGAAGAGCGAATCGTTGATCTGTATGCCAGGGGGTTGGTTCCAGGGATTGCCCATCTCTATATTGGTGAGGAGGCCGTGGCTGTTGGCGCGTGCGCCAATTTGCGCGAAGACGATTATATCACCAGCACCCATAGGGGTCACGGTCATGTCATTGCCAAAGGGGCTGACGTGAAGTTCATGATGGCGGAACTCTTTGGCAAGACGACGGGCTACTGCAAGGGGAAAGGTGGGTCCATGCACATCGCTGATGTGGACATCGGCATCCTCGGTGCAAACGGCATTGCCGGAGGAGGTCTGCCAATTGCCGTGGGAGCCGGCATCTCGAGCAAATACCGAAAGACCGATCAGGTGACAATCTGCTTTTTTGGCGATGGCGCATCCAATAACGGCACCTTTCATGAGAGTCTGAACCTGGCAGCGGTCCACAAATTGCCCGTCATCTTTACCTGCGAAAACAACCAATATGCCATCTCCACCGAACAGAGGATGCACCAAACCATCAAGGACATCTCCATACGGGCCGTTGCCTACGACATACCCGGAATTACCGTGGAGGGGAATGATATCATGACGGTCTATGAGGCCGTTAACAAGGCCGTTCAATGGGCCAGAAGCGGGAAAGGTCCTACTCTGGTCGAATGTAAGACCTATCGTTGGAGGGGACACCACGAGGGGGACCCTAACCTGGGGGAAAGGTATCGAAGCAAGGAGGATATCAAGCCGTGGATAGAAAAATGCCCCATTAAGCGATTTGAGAGAGTTCTTCTCAAAAAAAGGGTTTTGACCCAAGCCAAGATTGATCACATTAAGGAGACAATTCAAAAAGAGATTGACGAAGCCGTGGAATTTGCCAATGCCAGTCCATTCCCCAAACACGGGGACATCTATGAAGATGTCTTCGAAGAGGAGATGGGAGGATTTAGATGAGAGAAATCACCTATGCTCAAGCCATCAACGAGGCCTTGAGAGAAAACATGAGGCGAAACAACAGGATCATTTTGATGGGTGAGGATATCGGGCGATATGGAGGCATCTTTCAGGTGACAGCTGGGCTTCTCAATGAATTCGGCCCTGACCGGGTGATCGATACACCCATATCCGAAGCGGGCTTTGTGGGGACTTGTGTTGGAGCAGCTATGACCGGCCTTCATCCGGTAGCCGAAGTCATGTTTATCGATTTCACCACCTGTGCCATGGATATGATCGTCAACCAAATGGCCAAGATGCATTATATGTCCGGGGGCAGGGGGAAGGTTCCCTTCGTATTACGAACTAACATCGGTGCTGGCAGAGGGGCTGCAGCTCAACACTCCCAGAGCTTCCACTCCTTCTTCATGCATATTCCCGGGTTGAAGGTGGTAACTCCTGCGACGCCTTACGATGCCAAGGGATTGATGAACATGGCCCTGGCCGACGAAAACCCAGTCGTCTTCGTCGAGCATAAGAAGTTATTCATTACAAAGGGCCATGTGCCGGAAGAGTCCTATGCTATTCCGTTTGGCAAAGCGGACATTAAGAGGGAAGGAAATGATATCACCATCGTGGCTACCCACGCCCTGGTTCAGAAGACCCTGAACGTGGCAGAGGAGATGAGCCGAGAGGGAATAGAAATCGAGGTTCTCGATCCCAGAACCATCAGCCCATTGGATAGAGAGACCATTCTGAATTCCGTCAGAAAAACTGGCAAGCTGATCACGGCAGATGAGGGGTGTGTATCGGGTGGTTTTGGGAGTGAGGTGGCAGCCATCGTTGCTCAGGAAGCATTTGACTATCTCGAGGCCCCCGTCGTCCGGGTGGGCTCCCCCGATACTCCCGTGCCCTTCAGCCCCCCCCTTGAACAGTTCTACATCCCTGACGAGGGCAATATCAGGGAGGCGGTGAACAAGATTCTCGAGTACCAGTAGTGTAAATGGGAGGACAATTCATGGCCACAGAAGTTGTGCTTCCCATGCTGGGAATCACCGTGGAAAAGGGAAGAATCCTCAAATGGCTAAAGTCCGAGGGTGACCGGGTCGAAAAAGGGGAATCAATATTTGAGGTGGAGGCCGATAAGGTGACAACGGAGGTGGAATGTCCGGCCTCTGGAATTCTAAAAAAGATCCTCATTCCCGAAAACGTGGAGTTGCCGGTTCTAACGGTAGTTGGTGTCATCACGGCCGAAGGAGAAGAGGTTCCGGAGAAATACGTCACCGGAAAACCAGGAATCGCCGAACCACCCAAAGGAGCACCCTTAGAGGTGATACTATCCTCCCCTTCGGTTGATGTCTCAGAAAGGTCAGATCAGATAAAAGCTGTGCCAGCGGCGAGGAAGGTGGCTCGACAATACGGGATCGATCTCTCCCTCATCTCTGGCTCCGGGCCTGAGGGAACGATTCTCAAAAAGGATGTGGAAAGCTACATGGCCCTTTCGAGGGTTGAGATGGCCGTGCCGAAGGGCGAGGAGAAACGGGCGACGCCCCTGGCGAGAAGGTTGGCCGAAAAAGAGGGTATTCCTCTCGAAAGCATACGTGGTACGGGGCCTCACGGAAGGGTGACGAAAGAGGATGTCCTGAAAGCTTCCGAAAAAAGGAAAGCCGGTCTCCCTAGTGAAGCTCCAGTCGAGACGCTCTTCGGGAAGACCATTCCCATGAGCCGCATGAGAAGGGTTATCGCCAGACGGATATCTCAAAGTGCCTTTACAGCACCCCACATCCACTTCTTCACCGATGTCGACATGGGGAAACTTATTGGGCTTCGAAACGAGAGTCTCTCGGACTTTGAGGACCAATTCGGAGTCAGGATCTCAATCAATGATTTCATCATCAAGGCGGTGGGACTCATCATTAGGGAGTATCCGATGCTCAACGCCAGCCTCGATGGAGAAAACATCAGGATCAATCCAGAGATCAACGTGGGCCTCGCGGTAGCCTTGGAAGAGGGTCTGATTGTTCCGGCCATTCCCCGAGCGGATCGTTGTGGACTGGAGGACATCGCCCGGATGAGGGTCGATCTTGTAGAAAGGGCCAGAAAGGGAAAACTCACCATTGAAGAAATTGAGCGTGGTACGTTCACCGTATCAAGCCTGGCTCAGTTCGGTATTACTTATTTCACGGCAATACTCAACCCACCGCAAAGCGGTATTCTTACGGTGGGAAAACTCGATGAGAAAATCAGCTTTATCAATGGGGAAGTCAGAACCAAGCAGGTGACTCGATTTGGGCTTTCCGTGGACCACAGGATCGTCGATGGCGCTGTTGCTGCTGCATTCTTACAAGCCTTCAAGGGGAAATTGGAGAGTCCTTCATGCACATTCTTACAACTCACCTAGGAATACCGAATTAGTTGGAGAGCATTGATGGCGACTTCCATTGCCGCACGGCCAGCCGGTGGAAAGGAATCACCCTATGACATCGCGGTGATAGGAGCAGGCCCTGGTGGATATGTAGCAGCCATCAGGGCGGCGCAGATGGGGGCAAAGGTCCTCGTCATCGAAAAGGACGAGCTCGGGGGAACATGTCTCAACAGGGGGTGCATCCCAACCAAGGCGTTCCTATCGGACGTGAAGCCCTTTTACAAAATAAAGAAATCCCCCCTCTTCCGTAGCAAAGATCACCTCTCCCTGAATATGGCAAAAATGGTGGCACGCAAGAACGAGGTGGTAGAGACCATGGTCAAGGGGATTGCCACCCTTTTCAGCAGCAACGGCGTTCAATGGGTTCGGGGTGTTGGATCTCTCCTGGATTCAAAAACCATCGGGGTCATCCAGGATGGAAAGAAGCGAACTTACAGGGCCAATAATACCATCATTGCCACGGGATCTACAGCGGCGAAAATTCCCACAGCCAGCATTGATGGGAGGAATGTTCTCTCCAGTGATGAGATTCTGAATATACGGAAGATTCCAGCGGAAATGGTGGTTATTGGCGGAGGAGTGATTGGGCTGGAGTTTGCCGCCCTCTTCAACGCCTTGGAAACCCGGGTAACCATCGTAGAGATGCTCCCCATGATCCTCTCCACCGAGGATGACGAAGTCATCCGCGGACTCCACATGATTCTCGAGGGGGAGGGCATAAAGATTCTGACCGACAGCAGGGTAATCGGGGCTTCCTCAAAAAAGGGCAAGGTTGAAGTAAAGGTTCAGGAGGGATCGGGAAAGAAAGCTCAGTTTACGACGGAAAAGGTCCTTGTAGCCGCGGGGAGAACTCCCTATACCGAAGGGCTAGGCCTTGAGAGGATTGGCGTCAAGATGGACGGACCATTCATCGAGGTCAACGCGAGAATGGAAACCAATGTTGATGGGGTTTATGCCATCGGGGACGTGGTTGGAAAGACGATGTTGGCCCACGCTGCCTCGGCAGAGGGGGTTTTTGCCGTGGAGAATATCATGGGAAAATCGCGCCAAATAGACTACCGAAGAATCCCCAGCGCCGTCTACACCTTCCCTGAGGTAGCCTCAGTAGGGCTTAAGGAAAGAGAGGCCCGAGACAAGGGGTTGAAGATACGGATCGGTAAATTTCCTTACCTCTACTGCGGAAAGGCGATGGCTATGGGCGAATCCGAGGGATTCGTCAAGATCATCGCGGAAGAGGAATTGGGAGAGATTCTCGGAGTCCATATTCTCGGGGAGAACGCTACAGACCTCATTGGGGGTTGTGTTCTGGCGATGAATCTTGAGGCTTCCGTGGAAGACCTGAGCGAGGCGGTCAAGGCTCACCCTACGTTTTCCGAAACGATCATGGAGGCCGCTTTGGACTGCAGAAAGATCTCCATCCATCAACCCTCAAAAAAAGGATCCAACACGGGAGACCTCTGAGGCACTTTGACCCGTTAATTGAGGTGATGAACACCTGATGAATCGAATCTTGGCTATCGATGTTGGGACGCAATCCCTTAGAGCCTGCGTTTTTGAGCGTGACTTCAGTGCCCTTGAAAAACAACAAGTATCCTATGCTCCTCAGGTTAAGGCGAAAAACTGGGTTGAGATCGATGCCGAGGTTCTCTGGAATGCCTTTATAAAAGCCTGCGGTCAATTGCGCGCAGCAAAGGAGGTGGAAGGCATCTCCTTTTCCACCCTCTGCCCTTCCCTCGTGCCGATGGATGCCGATGGGAACCCCCTTGCCCCAATGATACTCCATTTGGATCGGCGGAGCTATCGCCAGGCCCTGTGGGCGTTGGATCGTGTGGGCGAGGATGAATTCCTTCAAGTGGCCGGCAATCTCCCCATACCAGGAGGGATTTCCCTGACAAGCCTCCTCTGGGTCAAGGAAAACGACCCATCGGTTTATCGTCGAAGGGATGTGACTTTTGGACATGGGGTGACGTTCTTTATGAAACGTCTAACCGGAGGGTTTTTCATCGACCCTTCCAATGCCTCTTTCACCGGCCTCTATGATACGGTGGGATACGGTGATTGGGATGATGGGCTCCTGGCGGATCTAGAGATCGCACGGGAAAAACTTCCCCAGGTTGCCATGTCAACAACCGTTGTCGGGAAGCTCGATGGAAAAATCGCCGGGCTGGCAGGGCTTCCTCAGGGAATTCCCGTTGTGATCGGCGCCAACGATACCACGTGTGCCGCCGTCGGAGCCGGAGTCACGGAACTCGGAAAACTGATGAATACCACCGGTACCACCGATAGCATGGTCCTCTGCCTCGATCGACCGTTGACGGGGAAAAATCATCTCTTGAGAACCCATGCGTATCCAAATCGCTGGTTAGCCATGAGAACGGTGGGTGCGGGTGGTGCTTCTGTGGAGTGGTTTAGAAAGGCCTTCTGTCAGGAGATGTCCCGAGACGCCTTTTACAATGAGTACCTGGCGACTGTTCTGTCAGCACCTGCTGGACCCGGGGCCCGCTTCTATCCCTTTCTTACGGGGGATCGTCATCGAATCAGGCAGAAAACGGGTTCTTTCACCCGGCTTTCCCTGAATACAACGAGGGATGACCTCCTGTTGGCACTGGCCTACGGAATCGTCTCCTTTCAGGCAGAGGGCCTCCGGGAATGGCGGAAGCACGTTCCATTGAATCACCGTATTTGCCATGTAGGCGGCGGAGCCAGCGAGGCGTATACGCAATACAAGCAGAGATTGCTCAAGGGTTTTCAGTTAATCCAACTGGGGGAGACATCCCTGAAAGGAGCAGCCACGCTGGGGTTCGAAACGATAGAAGGGAAAAGGGGCGACTAGGGTTTAGGTGGCGGTTTCGGTCTTATCGACCGGTTAATGATCATGATTTCGTAAAAAGTCTAATTCAGACGGCAAAGAAAAAGGATTCAGATGCACGGCGCGCAAATCCTGAGGAATGAGGCGTACAAAGAAGTACGCTGCAGTGACGAAGGATGAAGCGGAACGCAGCCCTTCGGCTTCGCTCAGGGCCGTGAGCATGTCGAACGGCTCTTCGGCTTTACTCAGGGCCATGAGCCTGTCGAATGGCAGATGGACTTTTTACGAAGCCGTCAATGACGATAAACCATAAAAACTGATCTGGGGAGAGAAAATGGGTACTGAGATTCTCAGGGAAAAATTCTCCTTGGAGGGACAGACCGCCCTGATAACGGGATCTGGCCGGGGTATCGGCAAAGGGCTGGCAACAGCACTGGCCAAGGCCGGAGCCGATATCGTGGTTCTCGACATCGTCGAGGAGAACGCCCGGGAGACGGTGAAATTCCTCGAGTCGAGTGCCGGTGCGAAAGCATACCCCTACGTTGCCGATTTGACCAAGGCCAATATGATTCCCCAATACGTCAAGGAGATTCTGCATGAATGCGGCAAAATCGACATTCTGGTCAATAACGCCGGAATCCAGGTGCGAAAACCGGCCCTCGAGTTTACCCTGGAGGAGTGGAACAGGGTAATCACCATCCATCTCACCGCATCCTTTGCCATGGCCCATGCCATTGTCCCGGGGATGATCCAACGGGGTGGTGGCAAGATTATCAACATTTCCTCCCTCAACTGTGTCATGGCCGTTCCAAATATCATTGCATACACGGCCGCAAAGAGCGGGGTGGTCGGCTTGACCCGCTCTATGGCAGTCGAATGGAGTCAATACAATATTCGAGCAAATGCCATTGGCCCGGGGTTTTGTCGAACGGAATTGACGGAAAAGCTGTTTCAAGACCCCGAGAAAACCAAGTGGGTTATGGACCGTATTCCGATGAAACGGCTGGTGGAACCGGAAAAGGATTTGGGGTATGTGGCCGTGTTTCTCGCTTCAGAGGCATCTTCTTATATCACCGGACAGACAATATTCGTTGACGGCGGTTGGCTAGCCTCGTAGGTGATACCAAACTAGCGATAGCATGGAACTATCAGGTTTTCATCCTACCGGTAACCGAAAAAGGGGGAGTCAATGATGGATATGGAAAAGGGGAAATTTGCGCTCCCCGATGTCAGCCATATTGGCGTGGTAACCAATAATCTGGACAAAACAATGAGAGAATTGGAAGATCTCTACGGATTAAAGCCCTTCATGGTCATGGAGCCGGGCTACGTGAATACCTACCTTAGGGGGAAGCCTGCGGAATTCAAGCTCAAATCCGCCTTCTATCGGTCAGGTCAAGTCGTTCTCGAGGTAATTTCAGCTCTCGAGGGCGACACGATCTATGCCGCATGGCTGAAAGAGAAGGGAGAGGGCCTACACCACTTGGGCTACGACATTGAGGACATCGAGGAATGGATCAACTACTATAAAAGGAGAGGGATAGGAGTGCTTCAAAGCGGGGAAAGACCAGGGGTCAAGTGGGCCTATCTCGATACCTCTGCCTATACTGGAATGATCATGGAGCTCATAGAGAGGACCGAGGAGGGAAGACTCATCAAGTAAGGTTCGATTATCAAAACCTGTTGAGGAGATCTCTAAAAAGTCGCTCTTCACTGCTCAAAGATTACAGTGTAGCGGTGTTGCAGTGCTGCAGTTTTGCAGTTAGGGCGGCTACCAGCTTGATTCGAATATGTGATAAATTTGCGCTCAGAGCGACTTTTTCAGAGATTTCTTAAATACATATGGTAAATTGAAAATCGAGATACACTTTCCTCCTTCCAACAACCGCTCATTCGAGCAGAAAAGAAAGGATTACCGACGATGGAGATGGCTTCTACACAGGGCAAAATGAAGGCGTTGGTTTGGGTAGCCCACAACAAAATAGATCTCCAAGAGGTGGACAAACCCGTGCCTCAGAGGGACGAAGTGCTCATCAGGGTGAGGGCTGCCGGAATCTGTGGTTCTGAGGTGGAGGGTTTCCTCGGTAAGAGCGACAAAAGAATTCCGCCCTTGATAATGGGCCATGAATTCGCGGGTGACGTGGAGCGATCTGGAGCTGGTGTGGACGATCCTCTTAACAGCAAGCGGGTGGTCGTAGAACCCTATCTAACCTGTGGAGAATGCGAAGAATGTCTCCAAGGGAGGGACAACCTGTGCCCTTCCAGACAGCTGATCGGAGTTCACCGCCCCGGGGGCTTTGCCCAGTATGTCGCCGTTCCCCAAAAAGCCGTGTATGTCCTTCCCAATAGTCTCGACTACGTTGGGGGAAGCATTGTGGAGCCCCTTGCTGTTTCAGTCCGCATCTTTCAACAGAACCAGAGGGGGTTACTCAAGTGGGTCGCCATCTTCGGAGCAGGGGCTCAGGGACTTTTGGCCCTCCAAGTGGCAAGAATGTTTGGTTCTGAAACCATTATATCGGATATCAACCATTCTCGTCTTGAAAGTGCAACGGCATTAGGCGCGTCGGCAGTGATCCGTGCCGACCAAGAGGACCCTATGCAGAGGATTCATGAAATCACCGAAGGCGGAGGCGTTGATTTGGCCATTGAGGCCGCTGGCCTTTCCATAACGCGGCAACAAGCCCTGGCTTCGCTTAAGATAGGTGGAACGGTTGTTCTTGTTGGTCTCGGAACAGATGAGGCCATGACGACCTTTAACTGTGTAGACATGATCAACAAGGAGCTCCGTGTAGTAGGGGCCTACGCATACTCCACCTGGGAATTCTTGCAAGCAATGGATCTTCTTGCGCGTGAAAAGATCAATAGAACCGGATGGGTCGAGGAAATATCCTTGGAGGAAGGCCCTAAGGCCTTCGACGAGCTAGCCCGCGGCAAAGCCCGTGCGGCTAAGATTGTCCTCATTCCGTAGAATTCAAAGTCTTCTTGATTTTTATCTGCAATTTTCAAATCGTGAGGCATAACGCGGAACTGAGGGAGGTAAAATACGCCAGCATTTTCACGTCCCTCTCCAGTGACATGTTATGCTTCCTCTAGTACTTTGAGAGAGACGTCCTCGACTATGTCCTTGACCTTTTCCTTGTAAGCCAGCATATGAGGCGCTTCAAGATGGTCACGGAGAGCTTCCAAGCTCTCCCACTTCTCAATAATTGTGACAACATTTTCGTCTAAACTCTGTGGTGGCAACTCGGCGTCGATATCTACAGCTGGGAAATACTCGATACACCCTTTTTCTTCCCTAACGTTAGGTACATTGGACTTAAATATCTCAAGAAACTCGGAAAGCCTTCCTACCTTCACACGTATCGATGCAATTACATTAATCATAAATTCTCCTTCTGGTTTAAGAAGCATAACGAGATGATCACCTGACAAGATGGAGCGCCGCGGGATCTTGTTCAGGTGCATCACGTGGTTGCGTGGCCTTATCACAATTATGCTATATCTTTAAAATGGGTTTTGAGGTATTTGCATGCCTCCTCAAGACTCGGCAAAATTTTTGTGCAGTACCTGACCATCCATGGGCTGCAGTCTTTAAACGAAAGAGGGGAAAAGGCAACCACGAATTTTCCGAGATCGTGGCTAGCATAGAAAACCTCCATACTTGTCCCTATGCTCGGTTTGCAATAATTCGCGAGGACAATGTCAGCATCACGAATATCCTGTAGATCAAACTCAACAATTTCATTGGCCGAATCTACCTCTTTGTCGCGGAAATTTCTACGCATTGGATCCAATAATCTAAAATGTGATGAAAGCAGAGACTTAGCAATATCTCGCCACTTACGAGCTACACCCTCGTGCTCATCCATAATCGGGCCACTAAGATAGACGGTCTTCATCTTACAATCTCTTCCTTTGCCAGATAACGTCAGGGGTGCGGTTTACTGCGCCCGCTGCAGCGAGTTGTTAGGGCTCCCCCTCGTTTCAATACCCCAAAATTGAAATTTCGATAGAAGTATCAAGTCATCACCCTCAGACGTGCGGTCCAATGGAATTACTTGTACGTCCGGGAAGAAGTCACGTGGAACAGGATGATCTGCGAAAGGACTCAAAAAGAGGCAATGCCGTCGATTTACATGATCGAAAACAAGAACTGCGGAGATGGACCGATTCTGGTTCTGGGTCAACGCCGCATTTCCCGTTGGGAGATGATGGACCGCGGATGTAATTTCCCCAGATTCTGGGTCAAATGTTAGACCTACCTCACCCCAAAGCGCTCGCGCTACTGTCACACCGGTGAAAAACCTTGAGGAGAAGTTCATCGTGACTGAGACAACGGTAATATCTGGCCTAGTTTTTCCAAATTTGGCTCTTAACTTTCTGATGTTGCTTCTTATATGAACTTCAGCCTCAACCCGTCCGCCTGGGTCTGCTTGGGGATCGTGAACCTCTTTCACATCGCACAACACCGTGTCTCCACTTGATATTATTTTGAAGTCAACATCACCCCGACTCACCGGATATGCTCTTTTCGAACGAAAATCCGTTTTTTGCTAGATAATCAGCACATATCTCCTCGGAATTATCGGTAATAACAACTTCCAGTCCATTTTATAATCTGTTTACCAATACAGGGTTAAGAGTCCTAACTTAATTCTTGAATAGAGTCTTAAAAATTGATCAGATTGAGGTGATTGCGAAGCCTCCGTCAACAATGAGATTGCACCCTGTGATGAAGCTTCCCGCTTTCTCCGATGCCAAGAGGAGTGTTGCACCAATCAACTCCTCCGATTCACCAAAGCGTCCCATGGGGGTGTGGTCCATAATGGCCTTTACTCTTGATTTGTCCAGGACTCTTCTGTTCTGTTCTGTGGGAAAGAAACCGGGACAGAGGGCGTTGACTCGAATCCCGTGGGCGGCCCATTCTCGGGCTAAGTTTTGAGTCAGGTTCAAAAGAGCGGCTTTGCTAAGACTATACACAAATATTCGACTCAAAGGGCGGACAGCCGCCATTGAGGACATGTTGATGATACATCCCTTTTGTCTGTTATCAATCCAGTGTTTGCCGATGATCTGACAGGCCATATGGACCGTTTTCAGATTGGCATCCAGAATATTATCGAACTCCCCATCGGTAATGTCAAAATAGGGGATGGGAGGATTTATGGCTGCTCCATTGATCCAGATGTCGATGCTACCGAACCATTGCGTCACCGCGGGAATAATTGTTACCACCTGATCTCGGTGTGTCACGTCAGTCTTGAAAAAACGTGCCTCGTCTGGAGGACTTCCCCATTCCTGAAAGTGTGATTCGGCTTTTCCTCGATTACGCCCCACCAAAACAACCCGACAGCCCGCTCGCCAGAGCCCCCATGCCATGGCCCCACAGAGCACGCCGGTGCCACCAATAACCACGGCCACCTTTCCCTCGAGGTCAAATAAATCTTTCAAGAATTCCTTTCCCGTATGTTGCGTAGTAGCAGCTGTCATAATTCATTTTCCCCCTTCGATGGTTTTACGAAAAAAAACTGGCGCGTTCTTCCCATTCCCTATAGACCGGCCCTGCTTTTGCCCACTACCTCCCTGTTCACAACGGAATCGGGGAGCTTTCCCGCAAGGACAAAGAAAACGTTTTCTGCGGCACGTCTTTTCACCTCTGATTTCGACTCCTCGGAATAGAATCCGATGTGGGGAGTGAGAACCACGTTATCCCTCTGCATGAGGGGATTTTTCGTATCGGGAGGCTCCTTCTCCAGCACGTCGAGGGCCGCCCCACTGATCCATTCCCGTTCCAACGCCTCGATGAGAGCCGCCTCATCTACCACAGCCCCCCTGGATAGATTCATCACCAAGGGTCTGCGCTCCATTCTGCGAAACTGATCCCTTCCAAAAAGGTGGTAAGATGACTCCGTCAAAGCACAGTGAATCGAAATAAAATCCGATTCAGCAAGAAGCCTCTCGAAGGGAACCAACTCAATTCCCTCAGCCTCGGTAATATAGGGATCATGGCCGACCACTTTCAGGCCGAAGGCGGATACTCTTCTGGCCACCGCCTGGCCGATCTTCCCGCAGCCCACAATGCCATAGGTCATACCTTCCAGACGGTGGATGGGAATAGCAATTCGAAAATCCCAAGTCCCTGATCTGATGGATCGATCCAGGAACATAACCTTTCTCACCCAAGACAGAAAGAGGGCCAGGGTGTGGTCGGCAACCTCATTAGCGCAATAGGCCGGGACATTGGCAACGATGATCCCAAGCTCAGTGGCAGCGGACAAATCAATTCCGTCTACCCCCACACCATACCGAGAAACGACCTTGCACTGAGGTAAGCCTTCTAACACCCTCCTGGTGAGGGGAGCGTATTGATTGATGAGACCATCGACATCATGACACCGAGCCACGATCTCCTCCTCACCCGCTATTTGAACCAAATCCAGATCGGCTTCAATTCTGCTGAAGACAGCCTGTTCTTCTTCAATGGATCCGTGATCACAGTCTGTAATGACGATCTTTGGATGTTCCGTAGCCAATAATCCTCCTTAATCCCAAACAGCACTTATGTAAGAAAATAGGCCGTTCTTTCCAGGGAAAGGTATACTTGAGCCATTATCCTTTTCCCAAAGGTGAATGTCAATATGAGGATGGGAAGCATGATCAAGTTCTCCCTCCCATCCTCCCCTAACCGGAGATGACGGAGATTTTTCCACGCTCAAGTATGAGTCTAGAGTGGACAAGTAATGCAGTCCCTCGATTTTTTTATCGAACAAGGCTCAGTGTCTCATTATTTATATGGGCACGAGGATCGACCCATCCCCGAGCGGTTATAAAATTTCATGTAATTTATAAGAACTATTTAGATTTTTAATTTCAAATGCTTATTAAATAAAAAGTAGAATTATTCGAGATATTTATATGGTAAAACCCCCACGGCAATCCTAACGATCAGCATGATTTCAGGAGGTTGCCATTATCTCCCATTTTGTTATACTCTCGGACTAAAAAAGGGTTGAGGAATTTCATTGAGGGGCGACAAAATGACATTGAACGGGCGCGTTGTCCTAGTAACAGGTGCTGCGAGAGGGATCGGCAAAGCCATAGCGCTGGCCTTCGCGGGAAAAAAGGCCCATGTGGTTATTAATGACATTTGCCCAAAAGATGAATTGGAGAAGGTAGCGGAGGGTATCTCTGCCTTGGAAGTAAAAAGTATGGCCATACAGGCCGATATTAGCCAATCCAACCAGGTCAGAGAGATAATTGTTCAGGTCGAAAGGACCTTTCAGAGACTCGATATTCTGGTCAATAACGCTGGAATCATTCGAAGGGGTACGATAGAGACGATTACAGAAGAGGATTGGGATCAGGTCATCCTTACCAATCTAAAAGGGACTTTCAACTGCTGCAAGATCGTGGCTCCCATTATGAAACGTCAGAAAATGGGAAAGATCATCAATGTCTCATCGGTCGCTGGGAAAACGGGTGATATCACATCGGCCCCGGGTTATGGACCGTCAAAAGCAGCCATCGATGCCTTGACGAAAACATTGGCACGAGAGCTCGCCGAGTACGGGATCAACGTCAATGCAGTTGCGCCCCACGCCATTGAAACTGAAATGAGCGCCGAATGGTCGGAGGAAAAACGGAAATCCATCATCGAAGCCATTCCCCTGAAACGACTGGGCACACCTGAGGATGTTGCCCAAGCCGTCCTCTTTCTCGCATCGGACAAAGCTAGCTTCATCACTGGAGAGATACTGGACGTAAACCGCGGTTTCTTTATGGATTGATTGGGGCCACCTTTTTTGAGGAGTGAAGCGGAATCCCTATCCAGATAGATATAGGCCTTGGAATGTTCCCTCAAGCCCACGTTTTTTCCTTGACACGCAAAGCTTCCCCCATATATAATCCGGGTTATCAAAAGCTAGAAATCTGACGGTTCTCCTGCCTATGAAAGGGGGTGATAGAGAAAATTCTATAATAATTTGTCGTTGAAGGGAGGGAAGAAAAGCTTGGGTTGGAAGTTAGAATGTCAAGCTCATTTTATAGCCTAGCCTCACAAAAAGAAAGGAGATTGCTATGAAAAAGAGAAGTTTCATCATCGCGTTGCTGGCGGTCCTGTTGGTCATTCCCATTGCAGTTTCTGCCGGACCAATACAACTCACCGTTGCCGAAATTCACCCTAAGGATTATCCCACCACCCAGGGACTGTTTAAGTTCGCCGAACTCGTTAAACAACGTTCCAGTGGAAAGATTCTCATTGACGTCAAGTACGGTGGGCAGTTAGGCAAGGGTGAGAAAAAGGTGGTTGAGCAAGTACAGTTCGGTGCCTTGGATATGGCTCGGATTAGTGTTTCTCCGATGACTGAGTTCGTTCCCGCGTTGGAAGCCTTTGGTCTCCCCTATATCTGGAAGAGCCAGGAGAGCATGTGGAAGGTGCTCAACGGTAAGATCGGTAAGCGGCTCCTCAAAGCTGTGGAAAAATACAGATTCTACGGGCTTAACTACTACGAGGCAGGGGCGCGTTCCTTCTATAATTCCAAGCGACAGATCAAGACAGTTGCAGACCTCAAGGGATTGAAGATCCGTGTCCAGAAGAGCCAGCTCATGATCGATCTCGTAAATACCATGGGTGCGAACGCAACGCCAATAGCCTTCGGCGAGGTGTATGATGCCATCAGCAAGGGCGTTATCGACGGTGCGGAAAACAACTGGCCCTCCTACGAGTCCACCGGGCACTACGAGGTAGCCAAGTACTACACCCTCGACACCCATACCATGGTCCCGGAAATTACCGTCGCATCCAAAATCGCCTTCGATAAGAAATTGTCAAAGGATCAGATGGCACTGGTCAAAAAGGCTGCCCTGGATACCCAGACCTATGTCGTTAAGAAGTGGAACGAACGGGTGGAAGCATCCAAGAAGAAGGTTATGGCGAGTGGGAAGAACATCATTACCGAATTGACACCTGAGGCTCGGGAGGGATTTGTCAAAGCCGTACAACCCCTGTATGACAAGTATGGCGAAAAGCACAAAGCCATCATCAAGGAAATTCGCGCGGCGCAGTAAAAGATAGCCCGTCTAGGGGTCCGTTCCCTGCGAGCACCGCTTCTTGCGTCCGGTTCGGGGAGCGGACCCTACATGGGAAGGGCAGATGCTGGGAATCATTCGTAAAGTCTTTCATTCCATCGAACGGTTACTGGAATACCTGGCCATGGGAATGCTTCTGGCCATGACGGCGATCATCTGTTACCAGGTTGTGCTCCGTTACGTCTTCAACCGCTCCCCCTCATGGTCCGAGGAAATCGCCATTGTGCTCATGATCTGGTTCGGCATGCTCAGCATTCCCATCGGTGTGAGGCTGAATATCCACATCGGCATCGAGTTCATCTACAACATGTTCCCCCTGCGGATGCAGTGGATGATATCTCGCCTCATCTTCTTGCTCATTGGGGGCTTTGGGGTTGTTATGCTGTTTTCCGGCGCTGAACTCGTTGAGTTCATGACGATGTCCACTCTTCCGGCCACCAAACTTCCCAGTGCAGTTGAGTATATCGTAATCCCGATATCCGGGTTGATGCTGATCTTCACTGCCTTGGAATTACTATTTGTGCCGTACGGTGAATTTCTGAGCCGGGTTCAAGAAGCCTCCCGGAAGACCTCTGACAATCCTTAGTGAGCACGTTATGCAGGCTGATGTTCTGGGTATAACCCTTCTCGTGGGGTCATTTTTTGCCCTCCTGGCTATCAGGGTGCCAGTGGCCTTCGCCCTCGGGGCCTCCTCCGTGTTAACGGCCTGGTATCTTGACCTTCCCCTGATGATCGTCGTACAGCAGATGACCAAGGGACTCAACTCCTTTTCCCTCATGGCGATTCCGTTCTTTATCCTGGCGGGCCAGATCATGGGCATCGGCGGGATCTCCCAGAGGATGATTGCCATGTCCAACGTTATCGTCGGAAGAATCCGGGGCGGCCTGGCCATGGTGAATATCATGGCCTCCATGCTCTTCGGTGGGATCTCCGGATCTTCCGTTGCGGATACCTCGTCCATCGGGTCGATCCTTATTCCCATGATGAAGAAAAATGGATACGACGGGGATTATTCCGTCGCGGTCACCATTACCTCCTCCGTACAGGGGGTTATCATTCCACCCAGTCACAACGTCATCATCTATGCTCTGGCGGCCGGCTGGGTAACCGTAACGATAGACGGCATATCCAAGCAATTCTCCCTTTCCATTGGCAAGCTCTTTCTGGCGGGAGTTATTCCGGGAGTCTTTTTGGGAATTATGCTGATGGTCATCTCCTACTACCTCGCCCTCAAACGCAATTATCCCAAAGAGGAAGCGGTTGGATTTCGAGAGGGAGTGCGCAGAATCGTGGCCGGATTCTTCGGACTGTTGACAGCCGTAATCATTATAGGGGGCGTGATATCAGGGGTTTTCACCGCCACCGAATCGGCCGCCATCGCTGTGGCTTACGCCTTTTTAGTTACCTCGCTGGTTTACTGGGAGATCAACTGGAGAAGTCTCCGGATTATCCTTTTCGAGTCACTAAAAACCCTGGCCATTGTGGCTGCGTTGATCACCACATCCAGTGCTTTCGGATACCTCATGACCCGACTGGATATTCCCCGGCTTGCCACCGAATCGCTCATCAGCCTGACCACCAATCGCTATGTGGTCTTCCTCATCGTGAACGCGGTGCTTCTGATGCTCGGGATGATTATGGATATGGCGCCCTTGATCCTAATCACGACGCCCATCCTCCTACCAGTCGTAGCCCATTTCGGTATGGATCCCCATCATTTTGGCATCATCATGATGCTCAACCTCGGAATGGGGTTACTGACACCGCCCGTGGGTTCAACTCTGTTCGTCGGCTGTGCCATTGGAAGGGTCCGCATTGAGGATATGGTACGTCCCTTAATTCCTTTTTACCTCACCATGTTTGTGACCTTGATGTTGATCACCTACATCCCGCAGATTGCCATGTGGCTACCAGGGATGATTTCGAAATGACTCATGTTCCACAAATCTTCCGGATCTTCCCCTGCTTCATTTTCCCATGGCTGCCCAATTTTTCCCGGAAATAGGAATTAATAGTAGAAAAACATGGCATGAGAAACTCCTCTCGTCTTCCGAAAGTGTGGAAAAAGCACGGGAATACATGGGCAAGAAATGGAAGGTCAAAAAAATCTCAAAGCTCCAGGAATTGATTGAGGATCAGAAAGGATTGCGGGATCTGGCGAGCCAGAAATCAAGATCGGGTGTTCATCGTTCCAAAAATTATCCCATCAAGAGCATTTGGATATGCCTTCCCAGATGACTCCGCAACACGTCTTCGTGCAGTTGCTGATTCTTCCGAAGGATCGTTCGGATTCTTTCCCGAAACCGGTAACCGTTACCGGTTTTCTCGATCAATACTGACCCGAAGGTCACGTGGAGAATCTGGCGACCATGGTCCTGATCCAGATAGACCTCCTCCAGTTCCCCATCCTTGAGGTCACTCGCCTCGGGCACGAGGTCCAATCCGCTTGAAATATGATAAGTGGCCCGGTCCCTTTCGAAGCGTCCCCTGGCGAATTGGACGATTGACCTGAACAACTCCTTGTCTATCCGGCAAACCACCCGGAGGGCCTCAAGATAGCTGGTTCCCGCAGTCTTTACGTGAAAACGTCCCTTGCAGATACGTCCAAAGCTCGGATATATGCTGAGCTTGTCGCTCCCGCTGTGAACGCTGATCTTGTACGGTCCAAACTGCTCTGCGATGGCCATGTGTTCTCTCAATGACTCATCAAAACGGTTGAGATCGCCCTTGTAATCAATGGCTTTCTCGAAATCGCCGACGAATCGGGGAGCGATGCTCACGATTGAAGTACCATGCCGTTTCAGCTCAAGGGCGATGAAGAGGTGTTCCAGAGGTGAGGTGGGTTGAGGGGTTTCATCAACGGAAATCTCGATTTCAAATCGCCTCGAACCCATGCGTTTTGCCACGTGACGGGCCATTTCGTATGTGTGGGCCAGAGCCCGGCCGTACTTGACTGCTGCACGTTTCAGCGAAAGCTCCTCGAAGGTTACGCCACCCCCCCCCTCTCCGTGCTCGATTTCAAAGGTTCTCCCGCCATAGAGCTTGATGAGATCCGATGCCCCCTCAACCTTACCATCGATGAGATCCTGAAACCTCTCTTCAATCTGATCCGCGTCGTAGTCGTTGGCTTGCTGATCCACGTATTCCGAGGGATCAATGGTGAAGAAGACGAAACCAGCTTTGGCCGTTACATCCACATCGGACTTCGTCTTGAGGTGATCCGCATCGGCCCCAAAGGGCCCGGTCCATCCAGCTCGAAAAACCCCCCAGCTTACATCATCCAGGACTTGGCTGGCCGTCCGCTCCGTCCGGGACATCTCTCGAATTGACTGCTGGGCGAAAACTGGTAGAATCCTCCCCTCGGCACGGGCAGCGGCCATGGCGTGCCCGGGAGTGGCCAGGCCAATCCGATCCCCAAATCCGAATGCGGGGTTGAGCCCGAGTATCTGGGGACGGGTATAGGGCACGATCTCCCGCAAGGCGGCTGCATTCCGCGGGCTCAATGCTGCCATCAGTACCCGCAATCCCTGGACCTCGAAGGGGTCACCCTGCAAGCGAGTGAACCACGAGGGGACCTTACCCGCTTGAGAAACGCCGAAAAGCATGGCATCCCCATCCCGGTCCACCATACCCAACAAGCCATCCTCGAGCCTACAAAGGGAGGGAGACAATACCCTCTCGCTAACTAAAAGAGCTTCGAGTGACCCAGCCACGGATCTCTGATCTTCTACCTCAAGGTGTTTGGCACCTTGTCTTCCAAAGGCTTCAACCACTTCGTCGACGTGATACACCAGTTCCTCCCTATTACCTCTTTATCCGAGCTGTACCGCCGGCCATCACATGAAGGACCTCATCCAAGGTAATCATGCTCGTATCTCCTCTCGTGCTCTGGAGAATGGCCCCATGGGCCGCTCCTAACTCGACACATTCGGCCGGTGGCTTCCCGTTGAGAAATCCATAGATCAGGCCTGATGAGAAACCGTCTCCTCCTCCTACCCGATCCTCGATCTCCAGATTCTCGTAACGCTGGGACTCATAGAACGTTTCGTCATAATAGAGAATTGCGCTCCAATGATTGATAAGCCCGCTGACGACTTCTCGAAGTGTTGTGCCGACACCTTTCAGGTGGGGAAAACTCTCCATCAACCGGCCGACCATCCTCTTGTAGTTTTCCACCGGGAGCTCAAGGAGTTTCTCGTCTACCCCCTCCACCTCAAAACCCAGTACTTTCTGGAAGTCCTCCTCATTTCCGATAACGAAATCCATGTATTGGACCAAGGGCCTCGTGATCTGCTGGGCTTTCTCGCTTGACCACAGCTTCGAACGAAAGTTGAGATCATAGGAAACGATGGTTCCTGCCTTTTTCGCCGTCTCCATCGCTTCTGCCGACACTTCCGCCGTGCTCTCGCTGAGGGCGGTGAAGATGCCACCCAAATGGAACCAGCGTACCCCCTGTTTTTGAAAGAGTTTTTTCCAGTCAACGTCGCCAGGACTCATCTGAGAGGCCGCCGAATGGCCCCGATCATACATGGTAACGCTAGCCCGCAACCCTGTTCCAACCTCCGTGAAATTGAGCCCGCATCGATTCTGTTTCCCCACGCCGTCATAGGGAACCAAAACCACATACCGCATATCAACTCCGGCGGCCCTCCCATGATTCAAGATGAGCCGCCCCAGGGGATTTTGCGGAAGTTTGCTCACCCATCCAGTTCTAAGGCCCAGACGGGCCAAGGCATAAGAGACATTGTATTCCCCGCCCCCAACCCACATCTCCAGGTGCCGAGCGAATTCTAATCGTTCATGGCCGGGAGGGCTCAGACGAATCATACATTCCCCGAGGGTCACAAGGTCAAATTGACAGGATGCTCCATCTCGAATCGAAAAGGTCATGGTAAAATCCCCTCCTTTTTCTGCCCTTGGCCCCTGATTTCAGGCCGGAAATGGGACCCCTAACTCCTCGCCCAATCGGCGGAGGAGCTGTGCATCTTCTTCCCTGATCGGACATCCCTCCTTTTCTCGCCGCATCTTGGTCCTCAACTCAGGCTCTCCCGGTACCAGAATCTCCTCAACCCCGGGCCCCCTTGGTTGACTCTTCAGCTCCGCGAAGAGGTCGTCTACCCGCTTCTTAAATTCATCCACTGGGCAGAAAGCTGCGATATCGATAGCCTGAACGTAATGACCCATGAAGGCTTTGTTGTCCCAGTCATCAAACTTGCGAACGATGTGGAACCCGTAGGGCATTCCCGTGAAGCGACTCGAGAGAATTTCGATCATCAGGCCAATGGCATATCCCTTGGCTCCGCTCATTGGGACGACGGCATACGCCTGGGCTGGATCGGTAACCGGTTTCCCGTTTCGGCCTACCGCCCAGTTGGGTGGAATTGCTTTCCCGGCTTCGGACGCAGCACGGACCTTTCCGAAGGCCACTTCGCTGGTGGCCATATCCATACAGAACCAAGGATAGGCTCCAGCGGGAATGCAGCAACAGATCGGATTGGTGCCGAGAAATTTCTCTCGCCCCCCGAAGGGAATAACGTCACATTCCCCATCGGACATCACCAAACCGATACAGTCTCGTTTCGCACAATACTCCGCGTAGTAGGCGGCTGCTCCGAAATGATTGGAGTTTCTCACTACGACAATCCCCGTTCCGGCGTCCTGAGCCATCTCCACAGCTTTTCGAGCAGCTTCAAAGGTCGAGAGCTGGCCCAGTGAGAAATCCGCGTCCAAAATCCCCACCCCTGTCCTCTTCCTTTCGAAGCTAAACCGGGGAGTTGGATTGATTAAACCCTTCCTCAATCTGCGAACATAGAGGTTGGCGAGGTAGATGCCGTGGGTATCTATCCCTCTGAGATTAGCCTCAACCAGGATTTCAGCGACCCTTTTCGCATCCGCCCCAGGAACGCCGGCCTTTTTGAATACCCCTTCGCCAAAGGCTCTCAACTTTTCCGCGGGAATCATGTAGGGTACTTTCATGCCTCTCCTTTCTTTCAAACCGCTCTCAGTGCTCACTCCACTCCGTATGGAATATACCTTCCCGGTCCACCCTCTCGTAGGTATGAGCGCCGAAGAAATCCCGCTGCGCCTGGGTGAGATTTTGTGGCAGCCGATCCCGCCTATAGCTATCGAAGTAATTGAGGGAAGCGCTGAGAGCCAGACAGGGAATTCCGAGCCGGTTCGCCGCCCCAATGACCTTTCTCCAGGAATCCTGGGCCTTCAATATCCAGGCAGTGAATGCCGGGTGAAGGAGCAGGTTGGGAAGATCGGGTTGCCCAGAATAGGCCTCCTTAATCAGATCCAGGAATCGGGCCCTAATAATACACCCGCCTTTCCAAATCCTGCTGATTTCGGCCAGATTGAGGTTCCAACCATATTCCTCTGAAGCTGCTCTCATCATGGCCGTTCCCTGGGCGTAACTGCAAATCTTGCTGGCGTAAAGGGCATCACGGACCGCATCGATCAGCTCCTCCTTCTTCCCTTCGAATCGCTTTTGTGGGCCCCCAAGGGTTTTGCTAGCAGCCAGTCGTTCTGCCTTGTACGCGGATAAAATTCTCGCTTCTACGGCCGCATTGATGGTCGGAACGGGCACCCCCAGGTCAAAAGCCGTCTGGGAAGTCCATTTTCCCGTGCCCTTCTGGCCTGCTTTGTCCAGAATCATATCGACCAGAGGCTTGCCTGTATCTTCATCGATTTTGGTAAAGATTTTCGCCGTAATCTCGATGAGGAAAGAATTGAGTGTCCCTTCGTTCCAACGGGCAAAAGTATCGGTCAGTTCCGCCGATTCCAAACCCAAGCCCGTTTTCAAGATGTCGTATGCCTCCCCAATCAGCTGCATGTCGCCGTATTCAATCCCGTTATGTACCATCTTCACAAAATGGCCTGCCCCTGAGGGACCGATGTAAGTACAGCAGGGTCCGTCGTCCACCTGAGCAGCGATCCTGGTCAGCACAGGTGCCAGGCGATCATAGGCTTCTTTGGGCCCGCCCGGCATGATGCTCGGCCCCTTCAATGCCCCCTCTTCTCCGCCGCTGATCCCGGTCCCCATGTAATGGATGCCTTCCCCAGCCAAGGCTTCGTGTCGTCGTTCCGTATCCCTGAAAAAGGAATTTCCTCCGTCAATGATAATATCTCCCCTCGATAGATAGGGTTTTACCTGATCGATCAGCTCATCTACGGCGGGACCGGCCTTCACCATGAAGATGACCCGTTTAGGTGAAGCCAGGGAATCGGTCAATTCCTTAATCGAGTACATTCCAAGGATATTTTTCCCCGAGGCCCTGCCTTCCACGAACGCCTTCACCTTGTCTGTAGTCCTGTTATAGACGGAAACCGAAAACCCCTTGCTCTCCATGTTGAGAACGAGATTCTCCCCCATTACGGCCAACCCAATTAGGCCAATTTCTTGTCTTCCCATTCCAACCTCCTTAGTGCTTCGATTCGCAAATACGGTGATGTATTTTGCCAAATTGAGTCTGGAAAATTGCTCACTCAGCACTAAGTCCTGAGTAAATAAGTTCGCCTTCGGACTTATGAATCGAAGGACCTAGTTTGCCCGAGCTAATGGCTTCTCACCCCTCAGCACGGCAACCAGGTTCTTTACGGCCATGGTTGCCTGTCGAACTACATTCTCGTACGTTCTCGAACCGATGTGTGGGGTCAGGATGACGTTTTCCAAACCGCATCTGACCAAAGGATCATTGCGTTCAGGGGGCTCGCGTTCCAGAACGTCAGCCGCATAACCAGCAATCTTCCCTTGCCTTAGGGCGTCCAAGATATCTCCCGTGTTAACCAGTGCCCCCCGGGCGCAGTTGATCAAATAAGCGCTTGGCTTCATCAACTGTAGTCGTTCCCCGTTAATGAAATACCGGTTCTCAGGGGTGAGGTTCATATGTAAGGTGACAAAATCGGCCTGTCCAAGGAGTTCCTCGGCCATCGGGCATCTCCCCACGGAATACTGTTGGCAGAAGGGATCATCCCAAATCGGATCGCATCCCAATATCTTCATTTCAAAAGCCAGCGCCCTTCTCGCCACCTGTTTGCCGATTCGTCCCATTCCAATAATCCCTATGACCTTCCCCCACAGTTCATGTCCCGTTACTCGCTTCCACTGGCCATCCTTTACCCATTGGTTTTCCTGGGGGATGTTCCTGGCAAGGGAGATCATCAAACCAAAGACGTGCTCGGCCACCGTGACATCATTAACCCCCGGGGTATAGGTCACGGGTACACCCAGTTCCCGTGCAGCCTCAAGGTCGATCCGATCCACACCGATGCCGTATTTGCTCACAACCTTGAGCTTCGGCAAGGCCCTCTCGATCACCTTTCGCGTAATGGCATCATCGCCGCAAATTATGCCATCAACATCTCCCACTAAATCGATCATCTGGTCTTCGTTCAGCGGTCCCCTGGCTGTGACTCTATCACATCCCTGTTCTTCCAAAAGCTCATGATGCGCCCCGGGCGTATCCATAAACGATGTTGTCGTGATTAAGATACGCATATTCTCCTCCGGTCGGATTTAAATGGCCATGACGGAAAGACAACCACTTACCATGACGTTAGACCCCCCTGATAGAGCTACCAGTTTTCTCAGAGGAAAGCAAGAGGGACCGCAATGTCTCGGGCTTATATAAGAATCGATCCTCCATCTACAAAAATAGTTTGTCCGGTGATAAAATCGGAAGCCCTTGAAGCTAGCAATATGGCCATACCCACATAATCCCCGGGATCTCCCAATCGCCCCAACGGAATGGACCGAAGTCTCTCTTTAAGATCTTCCGGATGCTCGTCAAAGAATTTCTTGTTGAGATCGGTCATTGTCGGTGCCGGTGCGATAGCATTGACATTGATGTGATACGGAGCCCACTCCAGGGCCATCACCTTCGTGAGGTGGGATACGCCTGCTTTGCTTACGGCATAGATCCCCCGGCCCGGCTGAAGGACCTGGGCTATGTTCGAGGAGATATTTACGATCTTGCCCTGTTTCCGTTTGATCATTTCCCTGCCGACAATCTGGGAACAAAGGAATACCCCGCGGAGATTGACGTCCATGATGGAGTCCCATTCCGCATCGGTAATCTCCTCGATGGGCTTTCTCACGATGATCCCCGCACAATTGATCAGGATGTCGATCTGACCGGAGTCTTCCATGGTCTGAGCCACCATATCCTGAACGGAGTCGCGTTTTGTTACATCGACCGCAATCGATTTAGCCTGTGACCCTCCCGTCCGCATCTTTGCTGCTGCCGTTTCCGCTCCGTCGGAATTGGTAGCCGCGATCACAACGAGAGCTCCGGATGATGCTAGACCTTCCGCAATGGCAAAGCCAATACCCCTAGATCCACCGGTAACGATGGCAACTCGTCCAGAAAGATCGAACAGATCCAATTAAGGTCCCTCCTTTCAGAAATTCTTCGCCCTATGGCATTCAATTATCTTTTTCCCGAAAGTGAATGTCAATATCACGGAGGGGAAAAATGAATAGGACTTCATCTCCGTCTTCACTTATTCCTGAATAGGTTGCGCTTCAATCACTCCACCAGGATCCGCAAGCTCCGCCGCAAGAGCCGGACCATCGGTAGAGGAGTATTCCCCACTTCCGGCGATGGTGATCACCCTAATTTCCGCCGCCGACGCTCGAATAGTGAACACGTGTAGGACCACAATACATAAAATAATTCGTTTGGCGGTTTGTACCAGTCCTAAAGGACGCATACCAAAAATCTTTTTCATTTTTCCCCTAACCGCTTATTAAGGACATAAGGTACGGTAGGTAAGACTTACGAGGTCGATCATTGCAACGCAGCAAAGAATCTCAGGAGCGCTCCTCTGTTTTTACCCTGAGGTGGGGAGGGTCCTTTTCAAAGATATGGATTTTATCCAAATCCAAGACCAATTCGATCTCCTCGGAAAGTCTCGCTTGGGTTCGTGGATCAACACGGGCAACTAAGACATTTTCCCCAGAGGTCACATTAAGCTGGACCTCAGACCCCAAGGGCTCTACCACCTCTACTACTACCTGAATGGATCCACCCTGGAGGCTCTTTTCGGCAAAGGATTTGTCTTGGATGTCTTCGGGACGGATCCCGAAGATCACCTCTTCCTCTATCTTACCGCGGAGATACTGCTCCTTTTGTGGCGGTATCGAGAGCTCAAAGCTTCCCGCGTCGACAGAGAGCCCTGAGTCCTTTGAAATGATCTTGGCGGAAATGAAGTTCATGGCCGGGCTCCCGATGAACCCTCCCACGAACTGGTTCACCGGATACTTATAGACCTCCATGGGGGTTCCCACCTGTTGAATCTCCCCATCCTTCATGATGACGATCTTCGTCCCCATGGTCATGGCTTCTACTTGATCGTGGGTCACATAGATGATGGTGGTCTTCAATGTATGGTGGAGCTTTGAAAGCTCTGCTCGCATCTGAACCCGTAATTTCGCATCCAGGTTGCTCAATGGTTCATCAAAGAGGAAGACCGACGGCTTCCTCACGATGGCCCGCCCAACTGCAACCCTTTGACGCTGCCCTCCTGATAATTCCCTCGGCTTTCGGTTCAAAAGTTCCTCAATCCCCAGAATTTCGGCTGCTTCCCTCACCCTCTGATTAATTTCAGCCTTGGCGTATTTTCTGAGCTTCAGCCCGAAGGCCATATTCTGATATACGCTCATGTGAGGGTACAGGGCATAGTCCTGAAATACCATAGCTATATTCCGATCCCTGGGCGGAAGGTCATTGACCATCTGGTCGCCTATGAAAATTTCCCCCGCAGTTACTTCCTCCAATCCCGCGACACATCTGAGGGTTGTTGACTTACCACAACCCGATGGCCCAACCAACACCACAAATTCCATATCATCGATCTCCAGTTCGAAATTTTTGACCGCCTCCACTCTATCAAAATTTTTTGAGAGACTTTCGATAATTACCTTAGCCATTTTTTTACCCCCTTTAGTTTCGGTGTAGGAATTGTTCAAAAACGATACAACAAGAGGCCATCGGAGCTCACCCTTTCACCGTACCGGCCGTCAGGCCGGAAATGTAATAATCCATCAAGAAGGCGTAGATGATGACCGGTGGTGCTGCGGCCAACAGCGCACCTGCCATCAGTCCGCCCCAGTGATACACGTCCCCACGAATCAGGGTGGTAACCGTGCCGACGGTCAGTGTCATCTCTTCATTGCTGTAAACAAACGCGAGTGGATAGAGAAAATTGGCCCAGGAGATGGTAAAGGCAAAGATGGTTGCCGCGATGATCCCGGGCATCGCCACCGGAATAAAGACCTGGAAGAGCATTTGATACCATCTCGCACCGTCAATCAACGCCGCTTCATCCAGCGCCTTGGGGATGGAGCCGAAATAACCGATCATGATCCACGTACAAAACGGCACGGCCAGGGTGGGAAATACCACCACCAGTGCCCATTTGGAGTTCAACAGTCCTAACTTCCCAAGCACTTTAAACAACGGTATAAACAATAGGGTTTCCGGCACCAGATAGGTCAAAAAGACCCCTGTAGCGAGTACCGCCGACCCAAAAAACCGCATGCGGGACAAAGAGTATGCCGCCAGGATACTGATCGTCATCGAGATCGCCACAGTAAAAATGGTGACGATAGCGGTGTTTTTGAAATGGGTGAGGAAATACGTATTTGTAAGCAGATTCTTGTAGTGATACAGCGTAGGTGCCTGGTTGATGATCCAGGGAATGCCTTTCACGCTCGATATTTCCTCATTCGTCTTAAATGAGGTCACAATCATGTAATAGGGGGGAAACAGGAAAAAAATGATGAATAGTATCAAAAAGAAGTAGGCCAGGATCAGTGCCCACCTCCGGTTCCGCTGTATATTACTGAAAGAGAATGCTTTGCGTATCATACCTGTCTCACTCTTTCCCGGACATTGCGCAGGATAAAGAAGGCGGCAACAGCCAGTACGGGAAACAAGAACAAGGAAATACAAGCTCCCAGCGGAATATCTCCCAACATAATTCCGAGGCTAAAGGAGTATGTGCCGAACAGATGGGTGGTATTGCGGGGTCCACCCCTAGTCAATACTTGGACAATATCAAAGTTGGCAAAGGTGACGATGGTCGAAAACAGCATGGTGATGGCGATGATGTTTCGTAGCATCGGAATCGTAATATGAATCAGTTTCTGCCAGGCGTTTGCCCCATCGATAGACGCAGCCTCATAGAGATTTGCCGGTACTGATTTCAACGCGGCCAGATACATGATCAGGAAAAAGGGACTTCCCCACCAGATGTTCACAAGAATCACGCAGAACCGCGCCCAGAAGGTTTCGCTCAACCAAGGGACCGACGTGCCAAAAAACGTTTGGAGTATCCAGTTGAGCGCACTGTGGCTGGGATCGAAGATCCACCACCAGCCCAGCGTGCTCAGGGCGGGGGGCATGACCCAGGGAATCAGAGCCAGACCACGCCAGAGGCGCTGTCGATGGGTCGGAATGGCATCGATCAGATGCGCCATGATAAAGCCGATCAACGCCTTAAAAAACACCGCGGTCAGGGTAAACAGCACGGATTGTCGCACGACCATCCAGAAGGTGTCTCGTTTGAACAGGAAAAGATAGTTTGCCAATCCTACGAAGCGCGTTTCCTTTCTGTTCAACAGGCTCAAATTGATCGAATAGAAAAACGGATAGACGATCAGGCCGATAACGAGCGCCAGCAGCGGTGCGCAGAGTAGGAAAGCCAGCGTGGGTCTTCGCTGAAGAAACTTCCGGAACTTCGTGAACACCGTGCCGATGTTCGCCGCTGCTTCAGATCCGGGTGCCTGCTCCTGAGCGGCAGGTTGGCTCATGTTTTCACCTCAACGAACGTACATTCAAAAAAAGATAGGGTAAATTCTTAGATATGCCCATGTTCTGGATTCCCGTTTACGCAGGAATGACAAGCAATTACATAAAATTAACATTCCCGCAAAAGCGGGAATCGAGGAGTCAACATTCCCCAAACTTATTGAGAAACTAAAGGATTTATTTCAACAAGATCATTGAACCCGTTTGATCCTGGATGGGTATCAGGGCAGCAGCAGAAAAGCTGCTGCCCTGTCCTCACACTATCGGCATTTTACGAAGAAATTTAGCCGCGCATAAACCCTCCTAACTCATTGACTGCCCATTTGATCGCGTCGTCGATAGATTTTCCCTCCTGGGTCACCTTGGCTACCGTGTTCGGGAACAGATCCTGGTCGTATATTGCGGCGGAGATAGCAGCCGGCGCCGGATACCCGCAAATCATCGGGACCTCATCACCCTGTATCGGGTAGTTGTACAGGGTACCGTCAGGCGGACCTGTATACTTCCACACTGGATGTTTGTTAAACGCCTTGATCAGCGGGATATCATAGCCTATGGCGGCCGCAATCAGTTTGTCCTGCTGTTCCTTCTGCAACAGATGGACAAGCAGGTCTTTAGCCGCGCTCTTGTTTTTACTGAATTTCCAGACCCCATTCATACGGGTTAAAGAGCCGCGAAACCGCCCTTTCGGACCGGACGGTGTGTCGTGGTGCCAGAGTTTGGCCGCCGTTTGTATTTGATCACGTACAGCCACCCTCCAGGCACTGGGTGGGTTCTGGATGGCCGAACCCCGGCCCGAGATAATCCACGTGTTGTTTGAGGCGTCGTCCCAGGCATAGACCTCTTTTGGCATATACTGGCACAGCTTTTTCATATATTCCAAAGCGGCCCGTGTCTCATCGGAATCGAAAACGATATCCCCTTTCTCATTCACCGCCGTGGAACCAAAGGACATAAACAGGGCGCCCGTCCAATCTTGGGAGTCGCTTGTAGACCCGAGCGGACCGCCAAAGGGGAAACCGGCTGCGTGTAGCTTTTTGCACCCTTCCAGAAAGTTATCGTAGTTCCAGGTTTTTACCAGCTCTGGATCTCGATCGGGGCCGGCCGGAAATATCTTTTTGAGATCCATACCGGCGTGCTCCTTCCAGAGGTCCAGACGGGAGACCATGGGATACGAATGCGTACCGATGGGACCCGGTGAGGAATACCAGGTTCCCTCGACTCTTCCAGAATACACGGCGTCGGGCGTCACCTCGCCGTATTTCGATGTAATCTCTTTGACCAGATCGTCCATGGGCTCCAGGCTGTCTTTATATAGCGCTGTATACAAGGTGGGAAGATCACAGATATCGTGACCGGTCTTGGCCCGGGATTCGGCAGCGAGGGTTATCAGATTCTTGTCGCCGCGCGAGGTAACATAGTCCACAGTGACATCGACCCCGTTGGCCTTGCCCCAATCCATGATGATCTTGCGGGAAACATCATTGGCGCCGGGGATCCAGTGGTCCCAGAGAAAAACAGACAACTTCCCGGCAGAGTGAGATGTTTTGACATACGGTCCCACGGTCAACGCGGCGGTGGTGACAGCCACATCCTTGATAAACTTTCTTCTGGTTATCTTCTTTTTCGCCATCTTGTTTCCCTCCTTTCTCAATAACCCCCTTTCTCATGAAATATATGTGTCTCGCATCCCCCCCTTCTCATGAGATGATTCACTATTTCCTGTTTAAACCACTCGGCTTCAGAACCGCCTCATTCTATATCCATGTTTTAATTCTTGTCAAGTGTGTATTTTCTTATACAGATCCCCTGGCGAATCTCACCCCACATGGGCCTCTCTTCGATCAATATTTCAGGGCACCGGATGTTAATCCCCTGACAATGTATTTCTGCGCCAGCAAAAAGAAGAGCAAACTCGGTATCACCGCGTATATTCCCGCGGCGCACATGCGATTGTAATAAGTATACTCATCCCCGACAAAATAGTAGAGCCCCACCGTGATGGGCTTGAGCTCATCGTAGTGAATGAAGAGGAAGGGGGCAAAGAATTCATTCCACGCCCACATGAAAGCAACAACCGCGATTGCGTAGACCCCGGTGGCAGCCACCGGGATAACGATTCGAAAGATTGCACCGGTCCTGGAGCAACCATCCACAATTGCCGAGTCTATCAGTGCGCGGGGAAATTGATCAAAAAATCCCTTCAGTAACCATACGACAAGGGGATAGCTGAGATAAATCAAATAGAATACGACAGCGAGCCGGGTGTTGAGCAAACGGAGTTTCATCAACACTAAATAGTAGGGGAGCAGCAAAGCCAGCGGAGGTATGGTGCGCGTGAACAGAAAGAGCCCGAGAACCATGTTACTTCCCTTGTACTGATACTGGCTGAGAGCATAACCGGTAAATGTCCCTGCAACGACGATAATGAAGGTGGAGACGAGACACATGATGAGGGAATTCTTCAGGTACGTGGGAATCGGCGCCTTATACCAGGCCTCATACATAGTATCCAGCGTGAAGTTCTCCGGAAAATAGGTGGGCGGGTATCTGAACGTTTCAGAATGTGTTTTAAAGGCCGAGAGCCCCATCCAGATAAACGGCGATATCATGAAGAGGGTAATCACGCCCAAGACCACATACGGGGTAGCCCGGTGATCCACGATTTTGACCAATGCCCTTCTCATTTTTCCTTTTTATCCCTTCTTGAGAGTGTAGTATATAAAGAAAGCGCCGATCGCGAAGGTGAGGATAATCAATATCACGCTGGCGCTGGCTGCTAAACCGAAATTCAGAAATTCGTACATATAATCGAAGAGGTAGGCACCGAGAACATAGGTACTCTTAGCATACCCCCCTCCAGGCGTCATGGAATAGATGACGTCAATACTTCTGAAGGAGAACATGAGCGTTATCAGCGTCCCGATGAGCATGGGGCGGCTGGCAAGTGGCAGGGAAACGTGCCGAAATGTATGGAAAGAGTCGGCCCCATCCACCTTAGCTGCCTCGTATAAATTCGGCGGGATTGATTGAAATCCTGCCAAGGTAATGATCGTGAGGAAAGGTATGCGCCTCCATGCGTCCGCGATGATTACCCCGGCCATGGCCATGCTCGGCTTCTTATAAATGTTCAACGGCTCGCTTATCAGTTTCACTTTCATGAGGAGATCACTAATGGGCCCGAAGGATGGGTGGAACATCCACGCCCAGAGGAAGCCCGAAAGGATGAGAGGAACTGCCCATGGCATGACTACCAGCGACCTGAAAAAGGCTGAGCCCCTTACGATCCTGTTTAGACAAACGGCTAGAATCACGCTGGTAAGAAGCGTCAAACCCGTCGAACCGAACGAGAATATAAAGGTACGTATCAAGATTATGGGAAGCGAGGGATCCTTTAAAACTTCTCTATAATTGGCCAATCCGGTGGGAATGACGGGTAATATGTTGTCGTAGCGAAGGAAGCTTATGTAAAAGACATAGGAAAAGGGAATAAGAACCCAGAGAAGCAAGATTGCCAATCCAGGAACTGACAGTACCATACCATACCCGGAATTGCGTAATTTCATTTACAGAGCGCTCCTATGCGTTCTTTTGGAAAACCCCGGAACCGAGCCTCAAAGAGCTTGCCTTGAGCCTCTTGAGACAAATTACGAAAGGTCACCGATTGCCAAGGTCTTTTCGAGGATATAGTGGCCTACCTCAAAGGCCTAAAAAGGATATCTCGTAACGGGGAAAATCCTCGTACGCAGAGAGGAAACGAACCGAAGAAGAATTCCTTCGTATTCACCCCTTCCTCTCGTCCAAAGTTTCACTGGATGTCCAGCTTCCCCTTTTGGGGGAGGTTAAAGGCAGAGAACTAACCTCCCCCATTTTTATTTGCCGGCGTTAATGCGTGTACTTCTTGATTTTAGACAGAGCTTCAGATAGGGCCTTGTTCGAATCCATTTTCTCTACGATGGCTTTCCCCAGGTATTCCGAGAGAATATCTGAAACGTAGGCTGCTCCGGGCGGAAGTGCCTCCAAACGAGCGGTCTTAGCCGATGCTGCCCTCACCTCGGGAATGGTTGTCCCCGCTTTAACCGGCTTTTTAGATCCGATCTTCTTGGCCACAGCCGTAGCTAGCTCCCAGTCCACCTTATTCACGATATTGGGATCTTCGTACACGGCGGGCAGGAATGAATCGTTCCCCTCGACGAGGAGCTCGTACATGCACGCCTCTTTACTCCTGTAGAAATCGAAGAAAAGCATGGCGGCTGCCTTGTGCTTGTCATCCGCGAAGTTGTTGATTACATACTCATCGTAGTTTATGTAGCCGCTGCGATTTGAATCCGGCTGTGCGGCATCCCATTTCGGTGGTTGAACTGCGGCCCAGTCATCTGCCATTTCCGGGAAATCGAGGGGGAACTTCACGGCGTAAACGGAATATCCGAGCATCATGGCCGCCTTGCCCATACCGAATGATTTTTGATAATCTTCCCACGAATATCCCAGACATGCCACATCAGCTATGTCCTCGTCCATCATCCTTATCAAGTAGTTCCAGGAGTTTCTAAACTCCGGTGTGTCCAAATTCCATTTTCCCTCCTTGAGGAGCCTTCCACCTTGGGAGTATGTGAGGGCGCTCAGCATGGCTATGTGAATGTGACCGGCTCTGGTGGCGCCGAAGGTGAAACCGTAATAGTCTTTCCCGAGATTTGCCTTTGCCCATTCCCTGCACTTCTTGGCAGCCTGGTAGACTTCTTCCCAGGTTTCCGGAATCTTTGTAACTCCTGCTTTCTTTAACCAGGATGGCCTGTAGTAGAAGACATACCATTGAACGATGTTCACCGAGCCATAATAATGACCATCCCAATTTATGGCATCTACCATGCCGGGAGGGTACAACTTCTGTACCTCTGGAGTCCACAGCTCATCGATGGGATGAGCCCAACCGGCAGCGGCAACGTGCACATATTCTACCTCAGCCCGAACAAAGCCAAAATGGACGCTCGGGTCCTTCGAGGTAACCACGGATAAGAACTTGGGAAATGTGTAAGCAGATCCCACTTCGAGCACCTTCACACGGATCCCGGTTTTTTTCTCGAAGAGCTCCATGCCGATGGCCGTAGCGATATCACCCTTCAACGAACCACTGTTAAAGAAAACGAGCTCCTTGACCCCTTTTGTGGCCTCCTCCCATCCCTTGGGAAGTATATACTCGTCTGCGAGCAGCCGCTCGGTCATGGGTTTCGGCTTGTTCCAATCGATGTACTCGTATGCCTTTTTTCCCTGTGCTGAGGGGGTAAATCCGAGTGCCAGCACAACTGTTACGGCAAAACAGAGAGCTACTGCATTCTTTCCTTTCATCGTTTATCCCTCCTTTTTCTTATTCCCTGAGCTCATCGGGCCTTCCCGATTTTTCACCTCCTTTCGGCCCAATTTGTTTCCCTCTTCTATAGGGGGCAAGTCCAACCTATATAAGAATGGAAACCATCTGTCAAGCTATAATTTACGTGAAGCTTCCTGAATTCCTAGGGGAACACCGTTGGCCATGAGCATATTATATTGGAGGAGTTGTCGACATTGAATAGGGTGTACGCTAATCCCCTGAAGCGAAGGGACAATGGTGTTCGCTTAGGAAAAGTAAAATTTGCCATATGATCAACGAGTTACAAAAATACTCCTTGTAAAACTCAAGAAACTTCAGATAATTTAAGCGATGCTTTCTTTAGTGACGGTTCATAAAGCAGGGTTATTTTCCCTTGACAGATATTCTGTCATCACCCTACAATGAGCGGCGACGTTGAGGTATCTACCTGCCGCTGACCTACAAATCCCGGAGAATTAAGGTATCATTAAAAGCCAAGATCTGCAGCAGGACAAATCGGGAGTGATGGATGAAAAAGGCATGATGGGAGATTCTGATGAGTTTCCTGTTTGAACCCTATGAATTCGCGGGCATAAAGATGCGCAACCGCTTCGTTCGGTCCGCCACAGTCAACAACCTTACCAACGAGGAGAACCGGATTACCCCCGAGCTGTGGAAGCTCCATACCGATCTTGCGCGAGGCGGTGTCGGCCTCATCATGGCGGGCGTCTGGCGACCCAAGCGGGAGTGGACAATCGGCCATATTTTCCAGCAACCCTGCCTGGATGTACGCGGGATGGAGGACGAAATACGTGGGGTGGTGGAAGAAGTACATCAGCTGGGAGCGGCCTTCGTGCCCCAGATATCTCCACCCTTCAGAATCAACGGCAAGCAGGTGAGCGGCTCTTCCATGGATGTTACCCTCGTTCCCCAACCATTGGATGCGAGGGACATCCGCGACATCAAGGATGCCTACCGAAATGCGGGTAGGGTCATTCGGAACGCTGGGTGCGATGGTGTCCAGCTCCACAGCTGCCATAACGACGTCTTGAGCCGTATGATCTCTCCCTTCTTCAACCAGCGAACAGATCAGTACGGGGGTTCAGCCGAGAACCGCGCCCGCCTCGTGCTGGAGCTTGTCAACGAGCTGAAGCAAGGCGCCCGCGAGGATTTCCCGGTGATGATCAAAATGAACGCCTCCGATTTTCGGGAAGGCGGCATGACGGTGGATGATGCGGCCGAGGTGGCCTCAATCCTCGCCACCAGCGGTATCTGCGCCATAGAACCATCCTGCGGCGGCGCAAGCGCTTCCTACACCCCCTCCGGTCCCATCGCCAAGGATGAATGGCACGAGGGCTATATGATTGAGTATACACATCGCATGAAAAAGGCCGTCGATGTACCGATCATGGTAGTCGGAGGTATGCGCGACCTGAAAATGATGGAGGATGTGGTAGTCAACGGCAAAGGCGATCTGATCTCCATGTGCCGACCGTTTATTCGCGAACCGGACCTCATCAACCGCTGGCTCTCGGGAGACACCTCGCCGTCCCGGTGCGACTCCTGCGATGGCTGCCTCCGGGTGACTGAGCGCAGCGAGAAGCTGCGTTGCACAGTGACGACTCGTGCTGACGGAACTCCGAAGAAGAAAGCCTAATCCCGGTCATATGGCTTGGTTCTCTATTCCTCGCGAGTCTCCTACGAGACGGGGATCTGAAAACGAAAAAGTTATCCGTTTCTATAAGGAGAATTTGGACGATAAACAGCGAAGGCAAAAAGAAATCTCACCCCATACCGTAACAAAAATGAAAATTGGAAAGGAGCGAATACGATGAAAAAAATCGGATTTATCGGAGTGGGCATAATGGGGAAACCCATGGCCAAAAACCTTATTGATGCTGGGTATAAACTCATAGCGTATGATATCGTCGAGAAGGCCCTGAATGAAGTCGTTGAACATGGAGCGGAGAGAGGTACTTCACCAAAAAATGTAACGGAAAATAGCGATATCATCATTACGATGCTTCCCAACTCCCCAGACGTAAAGAAAGCCGTACTTGGAGAAAACGGTGTAATCGAAGGCATAAGGGAAGGTCAAATCCTCATCGATATGAGTTCTATTGCTCCTCTCGTTTCACAGGAGGTAGCTGAGGAACTCAAGAAAAAGGGAGTGGAAACGCTGGATGCTCCGGTGAGTGGAGGGCAGGAAAAAGCGGAGGCTGGTACCCTTGCCATCATGGTAGGCGGCAAAAAAGAAGTATTCGAACAGTGCAAGGAGATTCTGGACGTTATGGGTGGAAGTGTCACCTTAGTAGGTGATATTGGTGCTGGGCAAACTACCAAGCTCGCAAATCAAATCATCGTCGCCATTAATATTGCCGCCGTGGCTGAAGCCCTGATCATGGCGAAAAAAGCGGGTGTAGATCCCGAGGCGATTTTCAACGCTATTAGAAGAGGTCTTGCCGGCAGCCAGTGCTTAGAGGATAAAGCGCCCAGGATGTTCGAGGGGAGATACGATCCTGGATTTAGAATGAAACTACATGTCAAAGATCTCACCAATGTTTTGGAAACGAGTAGGGCGCTCCATACAGCTATGCCTCTAACTGCCCAGGTTATGCAGATGATGCAGGTGCTTATGGCTGAGGGTCATGAAAATGTGGATCATGGTGGGCTCGCACTGTACTATGAAAAATTGAATGATCTGTCCTTGAAAAGGACAAAGAGCTAAGCAGTATATCGATTGGTAAGATCGGGAACTACAAAAGGAAAGCGGACCATCCGGGTGTAGTCTTTATTGATCAGTCTGCATGGGTTAGAATTACCTATGGATGCGCAAGCTGCTAGTCCCATCCGGGGGAAGATGACTTCCGGGAAGAGAGAGGAGGAACGATGATGGAACTCAAGGGAAAGAGAGTTATCATTCTGGTGGAAGAGATGTACAACGAGTACGAATACTGGTACCCTTATTATCGCCTTAGAGAAGCCGGGGCGGATGTCACGGTTGTGGGTTCGGGAAGCTCCGAATCCTATAAGAGCAAGTCGGGATTGCAAGTAAATGTCAACACCAGCGCTGATCAAGTTTCGGCAGCCGATTACGACGGCATCCTCATACCAGGCGGGTATGCGCCGGATCATATGCGTCGCTATCCATCCATGGTCAAACTGGTGAAAGATCTTTTCGAGGCGGGGAAAGTCGTAGCCGCAATCTGTCATGCGGGCTGGATGTTGGCCTCCGCGGAAATCGTTCAGGGTAAAACCGTAACGTGTTTTTTCTCCATTAAGGACGACCTAATCCATGCTGGGGCAAACTACGTTGATCAAGAGGTCGTTGTCGACGGGAACCTGATCACTAGCCGGAAGCCTGACGATCTGCCCGCTTTTATGAAGGCTGTTATTGCAGGACTTCAAGGCGTTTCAGGATGAGGCTCATTCTGGAAAAAGACTCACTATGCTCCCGAATTAAGGTTATGAAATATCGCCGCCTGAAAATTGCATAATTGAAAAGGAGAGGGATATGGATATGAGGGAAATAAAAACCCACGTTTTTCTCTCGCCCAATAGGATTTTATTCGGTATCGATGCAGTTAATGGTGTGGCGGCTGAAGCTAAGCAATTGGGTGGAAAGAAGGTCCTCATCGTAACGGATCCCGGGCTGATCGAAGCGGGTTTAGTCGAGACAATCAAGGCCCCTTTGGATTCAGATGGTATCGCCTTCTCCATTTACGACAAGGTGAAGCCTGAGCCTCCCGCACGTATAGTTGACGAATGCACCCAATACCTAAAAGATGAGAATTGCGATTTGATCATCGGGGTGGGCGGCGGGAGCTCCTTGGATGTGGCAAAGGGGGTATCCGTCATGGCCACTAACAAGGGAAGCATATTGGACTATTCAGGGACAGATGTCGTCCCGAAAAGAGGCCTCCCTAAAATCCTCATTCCCACCACGGCCGGAACCGGCAGCGAAGTCACCCGGGTCCTTGTCGTCACCGACGAGGCCTCCAATATCAAAAAAGCGGTTTACAGTAATCACGTCCTCTCGGATGTGGCTATCGTCGACCCCATGATGACCCTCTCCATGCCTCCCAAAGTCACTGCTGACACGGGCATCGACGCCCTGGTCCACGCCATCGAAACCTATGTATCGGTCAATGCCACGCCTTTCTCAGACATCCTTGCCATCGAAGCCATAACATTGATCGCCGAAAATGTAACGAAGGCCTTTGCCAAGGGAGAAAATGTCGAGGCCAGGTATCATATGTCCCTGGCTGCCACCATATCAGGCCTCGCCTTTAGCAGCGGAGGGCTGGGGGCAGTCCACGCTTTATCAAACCCTCTCGGAATTGAATACCACCTCCCCCACGGAAGGACAAACGCCATCATGCTTCCCCACATTATGACGTACAATCTTATCGGCAACCCCATGAAGTTCGCTTTGATCGCCGAAGCCATGGGGGAAGAAGTTGAGGGTTTAGCTCCCATGGAAGCCGGGGCTTTAGCGGTAGAGGCGGTTAAGGAACTCCTCAATCAGCTTAAGATCTCCATCCGTTTGAGGGATTACGACATTCCCCAAAAGGATATCCCCAAACTGGTCGAGGGGGCGATGAAAATTTCTCGCCTCTTTGTGCCCAATCCGAGGAATTTAACCCGGGAAGACGTGGAGGAAATCTTTCGGATGGCATGGTAATCACGCCCGGAAAGACTAAACGCCGAGGAAAGAGCTGAATTCCCGCAATTTCCCGCATCTTAATGTTTGTCCATAAATGAACGCAATCTCCCCTCGTCATCAAATTGAAGTTGTAAGGGTTTTTCGTCAACAGTGATACCTTCTTGCTTACTGAGTTCGGGCAATAAAGCCTTTGCAACCCAAAAGGTCTCCAACTGGAGGGTATTGACGATTCGAGCCATTCGGACATGTTCCGGGTCCAAAACATGGGATAGAGCCGTCTCGAGGGCGACCCTATCGTTTTCCAGGGTAAGGGGAAATCGCACGCTGCGCCAGACTCCCGAGGTAATGGTATTGGTATACGTTGGCTTGAGATCTACCTTGTCCATCACTTTACGGGTAGTGAGGTCCACCATGCCTATTCCTACGGCGTTACCTTCCGACTCAGGGGTTAGGTCCAGTACGATGAGGGTCCGATAATCAGGCTCCCGGGGACCTCCCTCCCTCCGCCAAAATCCAATAACATTGGGATCAATTCCCGCCCCGCTTATATTTTTTCCCATTTCATCCACGATGAGAATATCAAGATCCCCTAGCGGAATCTTCGGTAAGAGCCTTCGAGCAGATTTCAGCAGTTCCGTGTCGACCTCGACGAATTGTTCAGGGAGGGTCAATTTTACGCTATGGACCTGTTCAAGGGCATTCTCCACAATCGCCAAGCCGCAGAGGACCGGGGCCTTCGCCAGAATAGTTCGTGCCGCCGGCGTGATGGTGGAGGCCAAACCGAACTTGTGCATATTTAACGCCCCCTGATGTTTGCCGCAGCCCACAGTGAGCATTTTGCATAAACCTGATTCCACTTCGCCCCGCAATAAGGTATGTGGCTTAACCCGATTAATGACCACGAGATGATCGGCCTCAAAGGCATCCTTGGAGATGAATACTTCCGCCCCAGAATCCAATCGACCCACCGAAATCACATCCATGCTGGAAATGATCGGTGCATTAACCGAGGATTCGGTGATGCCAAGGTGGTTGAGTAATCTGGCTTGTCCTTCGGCATTGGCATTGCCATGCGAGCCCATAGCCGGAAATATGAAGGGATTTAGTGCCATGTTTCGAAGACATCCCACCACAGTGCCCACAATAGTTGTGAGGTTATGTATGCCCCTGGATCCCACTGCGACACCTACCCTTTGGCCCGGCTGGACATTCTTCCCGGTGTTGAGGCGAGAGAATTCTCGACGAATCGCCCCGGGGACGTCTTCAATGGATGCCGTGTCAAACCGCTGTTGAATACGATACATGAGAGGATAATTCATTTTCTTGCCTCCATTATAATGCACCATATTGCTCATATACCTCCTGTGGTACCGGGAATTCAGGCTTTCGACCTTCCAAGACTGCTAGGATATCACGGCTTACCATGCTCATCCTGGCCATGCTTTCCTCGGTATGGGCAGCCATGTGTGGTGTACCGACAAAATTATCCATTTTAAAGAGTGGATTACCAGGGGGAGACGGTTCCACCTCAAATACATCAGAACCCGCACCGGCAATCCAATTCTCCTTAAGGGCCCTGACTACATCCGCCTCATTCCACAGGGGACCCCTGGCCATATTGATCAAAAATGCGGTGGGCTTCATGAGCTTCAAGAGGTCGGCATCGATTATTCCCCGGGTTTGAGGCAGAAGAGGCAGATTAATCGAAATTAAGTCCGCCTCACGGAAAAGATGCTTCAGCTCGACCCTTTTGGCATCGAGCTCCTTTTCTGCCTCGGGAAAACCAACCACATCGTAATAGAGCACGGACATCTCAAAACCCTTACGACAGATACGGGCCGTTTCCTTGCCAATCCTGCCGAAACCCACAATGCCTAGGGTTTTGCCATAAAGCTCTCTTCCAATAAGCTCATAGCGGGCTTTCCAGTTTCCCGCTCGGAGGGCGATATCTGCAAGCCTCAATTTCTTTACGAGACCAAGGGCCAAAGCCAAAAAGTGTTCAGCAACGCTCTGTGTATTCGCTACAGGGGTATAAACCACTTCGATTTCCTGTTCCTTGGCTGCCATGAGATCTATGTTTTCAAGCCCAACGCCATGTCTTCCGATCACTTTAAGTCGCGAGGCCGAATCCATGAGCCTTTTCGTAACCGAACCCTTAGCACGGACAATAATGCCGTCCACATCATGCCCTTGCCTCATTAGATTCTCCTCTTCAAGAGACTCGGCGTAAACCAAATCACATTTCTCCTTGAGGAGCTTAATCCCCTCAGGATGCATTGATTCATAGAGAAGTACTTTAAACCTCGAATTCATTTATTCATCTCCTCCTTGTCCTATCCAAATACATTTCCTGCTCTCATACAACGTTTGCACTATAGCACATTCCGAAACATAAATTTTTCGATCAGGATGACTGGAAGACCATACCAGAAGTTCCTGAAAAAGGCAAACAGTCAGAAACCGAAGCTTCCTGACTTCCTGAGGGATTCCTTTGTCCTCGAGCATAATCTGAGGGAGAAGTGGGGGAAGTATTCATCAGTTTCAAACTCCAAACAGGTCATTGCAGGAGCGGCTGTTGGTCGAATTCCCTGGAGCGAACATTAAAGAATTTTGGCTAACCATTCTTGGTGAAGCGGAACGGCCGCAAATCTAATGTTTGGACCCGCAGGGCGAGTTTTGGGAACGAAGTAGCGCCTAAAGCGCTCTTTGCAGTGAAGCGAACTTTAGAATGGTCCAAAATTCTTTTCAGTCTTCCTTCGGTAAAAGAGTGGCCAAATCCGGCAAATTATCCGTTGAATCGAAGGGCAAATCGAATAATGTGTCGCTAACCTCAATGTCTGCGCGGCCTTGAGCGGACTCAACTAGCGCGCTCGATACAGCCAACCACTCCAGGTCCTTTGTATTTGAAATCCAAGCCACCTTAACCGTCTCGGGTTCCCACAATCCGATGGTCCCAAAAGCCGCATCCACGGCAGCTCTATCAGTAGGCAACGCAAGGGGAATACGTGCCTTTTCCGGGGACGAGGAGGTGATAGAATTTATCGCTGTGGCCTCGAAATCGACCTTTTCAACCGCCCGCCGTGTTGTGTAATCCGCCAGGCCTATTCCACTGGCATTACCCTCTGACCCTTCAGTTAGATCCATGAACACGATTCGTGTGATCTTGGGGGTCTCACATTCTTTTTCGTAAATGTTCATGATACGACCAATGACTTTGGTATCGAAACCCGAACCCGAAACGTCCTTTCCAATTTTGTCCACCAAGAGGATATCCAATTGGTCAAAGGGTAGCTTTGCCCTGTGTTGCTGTGATTCCTTTAACAACTCCGGTTCCCGGTTAAAGACCTCACTGGCGGGAACCGCTTCCACCCGCCGAAGCTGGTTGCGCTGATCCTCCAGGAGGGCAATCCCTCCCAGGATGTTGAGCTCCTTGAAGAGGACTTCCGCAATGGCATGTATGGCCTTATAGTAGGTGATATTTACGGCCAACCGATGCATGGCTTCCGCGCCTGGTTGCCGTCCGAGTCCTACCACGGCCATCTTCAAAATGCCTGATTCGGTATCCCCTATGTACTCGGTGTGTTCCTTAACCCGGTTGACGATAAGAACGTGGTCCGCGTCGACAACCGCTCTGTCGGCATAAACAGGGACATTCTCTTGAACGCGCCCAACCTCAACCACCTTCCAGTCAGAGTAGACGGAGGCTCCCATGGACTCCTGGGTGATGCCCAAGTGTGTCAGGATCTTCACCTGCATTGCGGCCTTAGCACCACCATGACTTCCCATAGACGGGTACAAAAATGGCTCTCCACCGGCTGTCCTTACCGCTTGTACACATGCGGCCAAAACATCTTTCATGGAATCTATGCCGCGGCTGCCAGCCGTCAAGAGAACTTTGTCACCCTTCTTGATGGGTTTAAGCAGACCCGTCCGCTCGAGCTCCGCCGAAACCCACCCCTTCGGATCGGGTCTTGGATGTTCAAGAAACCGCTGCCTAATCAGGCCAAACTGCGGGTAATTCATTTGGATACCTCCTCAATTTTCCCCTTCGATTAGAGGGCATGCAATCCAAATAAGCGCGAGGTCAAACGAGTTTGGGAGAATCAGCACAAAAAAATGTTCTCCGAGACTTTTCCGAAAAAGACTTCTACCCCTTCCAGTGGGGACGACGTATTACCAGACGACGGTTCCCTTGGCCAATGCATCCTGAAAGACCTGTGGGTCTCTTTGGGCAAGCTCAATGACCGTCCCGTTTGGTTCTCTCAAGAAAACCAGGCGAATCCCTGGAGTTGGCTCGAATGGTTCCCCAAGGAAATCGGCCCCCTTAGCCTGAAGGTCTCGGTAAGCAAATTCAAAATCGTCCGTCTTGATCCCTATGTGATGGACTCCGTAGTGCTTCATTGGTTCCACGGGCTCGGAGGCGGGACCGACCTCCATGAGCTCGAGCATGCTGTCGCCTATACGAAGAAAGGTAATTCTCTTTGAGGCGTCCAATCTCCTCCTCAGAATAACCTCGGCATCAAACATCCGTCGAAAATAATCGACGGAGGCATCGAGATCACGACACTGGATGCTGACATGTTCGATAGAATAAGACATCGATTTTTTCCCTGTCCATGGGCTCTGAATGGCGCCCCTATGATACCAAAAAGTTGGGAGAGCAACAACTCATAGATTGGGGGCAATATCGACAGAATGGTCTCATAAAAGTCGGCTTTCTCCGGGATTTCACCCCCTATGAATGTTACATCTCACCTGCTCGAACTTGTAAATCGACGAAACCGTATCTGGCCCCAGAGTCGAATAATTCTAGCATCCTTACAGATATCATAATAACATATTTCAAGGAGCGCGGGGGAGGAGTCCCCGGAACCCCAAATAATTTTTCTAGAAAAGCATTGACAAAACAATTCTCGAAGGGATAGTGTGAAACCTAATTTCATAATATGAAACATTTTGGTGTTTCTAATCACTCGAAAAAATTAAAGAGGAGTTTCTACAAATGAAAGCTGCATTTACCCTCATACCCTCTGAATCGCGGAGGTTGATCGCTAAGGCCGTCGTACACATGGAGGAGATCAAGGCCGCACAGGAGAAAGCGTATATCATCTTGAATGGTGGAACGACGAACGGCTTCATTGTTCAAGAACTCCTGGGATTGAGGGACCTTGAACCTCAGAAATATACTGCGGGCACCAACACCCATAGACTCCTTTGTGTTACCGATCCGGATAAGCGAACGCCCTTCCCTATTATCCTCTACAAGGGCGAAAGGTCTTCAAAAACCCTCACGGAGGCTTTGGAAGACTTTCATATCGAGACCGTCCTCCTCAAAGGGGCAAATGCAATAGACCCGGAGGGGAATGTCGGAGTGATAACATCGGGTTTCGATGGCGGAACCATCGGGGCAACCTACGGGACCGCCACATCACAGGGCCTGAGGTATATTTTCGCCGTGGGCTTGGAAAAGATGGTGTCTTCGGTGAGAGAGGCAGCCGACTGGACAGGGGCGAAGACCCTCGATTACACCATGGGAGCCGATTTTGGAATGTACTGCATCCCAAACGGAACCGTCGTAACGGAGCTCGAGGCCCTGAAGATATTGGCTGACGTGGAGGCACAGCACATCGCATCCGGCGGTGTCGGCGAATCGGCTGGTTCGGTGGTACTGGTAATCAAGGGGGAAGACCAAAATGTCAAAAGGGCGATCTCCATTGTCGAATCGATTAAGGGTGAGCCGCCTTTGAAAGGATTCAAGGGCACGTGCAAGATATGCCCCTACGCGTGCAGGTTCGCCGGATCGGAGATGGAGGATCTCCCGCCATGGCTACGGGATTGATCCCTCATCACGAGCGGGAGAGCAGAGGCGACAAAATGAGGTGTATCAAGGACGTTTTTGTGAATGGTGATCGGTTGTCAACGGCCGTTTTCATGAGGAGGTCATAATGAAATTCGCACGCTTCGAATACCAGGGCAATGTCTTGCTTGGGGTGGTTAAAGGAGAAGTGATTACCGTTCTCGACGGTTCATTGTTCGAGGACTACGAGGAGACAAAAACGCACTATCCGCTGTCCGATATAAGGCTCCTTCCACCTGTAATACCCACGAAGATCGTATGTGTCGGCCTGAACTATCGAAAGCACATACAGGAAATAGGGTCCGATGTCCCGGAAAGGCCTTCCGTCTTCTTGAAGCCGCTCACTTCACTCATCGGGCATGGAGATGCCATCATCTATCCCCGAAACGCCGAACGAGTAGACTACGAGGGGGAACTCGCAGTTGTAATCAAGGATAAGATAAAAGACATCCCGGAAAATCAAGCCTTGCAGTACGTTCTGGGATGTTCCTGCTTCAATGACGTGACTGAAAGGGCCCTTGTGATGAAAGATCACAGGTTTCTGACAATCGCCAAGAGCTTCGACACCTTCGGCGCCTTGGGGCCCTACGTTGTCACCGATCTTGACCCCAACAAGCTAACGGTAAAGACTTATCTCAACGGCAATGTGATGCAGCACGACAGCACGGATAACTGTATCTTCAGTGTCCAACACCTTTTGAGTTACGTATCCCAATGCATGACCCTCTTCCCGGGCGATGTCATCAGCACGGGAACGCCAAAGGGGGTGGGGTCGATGAACCCGGGTGACGTGGTTGAGGTCGAGATAGAGGGCATCGGAAGACTGCGAAACACGGTGAAGGCTGCCCTAACGGCACCTTCCTAACGGGGGTCAGGGGAAATATCAAGGCCTTAGAATGAAACTAACATCCCTCGATAAGAGCCTTCAGGTCATCGACCTGTTGAGCAGGCACCCGGAGGGATTGAGCCTTTTCGAGCTGAGCACCATGCTCGATTTCCCCAAAAGCACCATCCATCACATCTTACATACCCTTCTTCCCTATAATTATGTTTCCAGGGACCCGGAGACGAGGAAATACTCCTTGGGGTTCAAATTTCTGGAAACCTGAAGGTGTATGGCAAAAATACCATAACACACCTAGATCGATTATTAGACGAATTGAAAAAGTAAGAAAGCGGGGATACGCGGTCGATGACGAGGAATATCACGAGGGAGTTCAATGCATAGCCGCCCCCATCAGGGCAGGTGGGGAAGTTGTGGCAAATCTGAGCATCACGGGTTCCATTTTCACCATGACAATGGAAAGAATTAAGGGGGAACTGAGGGAATTGGTAATGAGGACAGCGGAAAAAATCTCATCTGAAATGAGATGGTAAGGCAGTAGATCTTCCTATGAAGGGCCAAATTCCGGGGGATTGTCGTCCAAATCCCTGGAGCGAATATTAAAGAATTTTTGCTAACCATTCTTAGTGAAGCGAAAGGGCCGCAAATCCAATGTTTGCGCCTAAAAGGCGAGTTTTGGGAACGAAGTAGCGCCTAAAGCGCTCTTTGCAGTGAAGCGAATTTTAGAATGGCCGAGATAATATTCCTGAGCGGCGAAGAGCGGCCTTTTCAGAGACTCAAGGAATTTTTCAGAGAGCTCAAACAAGATGATCTTTTAGGAGGTGAGATCAATGAAATTCAAAGACAGAGTAGCAATTATCACCGGGAGCGCTCGGGGGATTGGAAAAGAGATAGCGCAACGTTTAGCTGCGGAGGGAGCTTTGATTATGATAAGCGATATAGACTCGGACACAGCACGGGAAGCGGCAAAGGAGATAGGAAGATCTTTCAAGACAAAGGTGTCCTCCGTTCAGACCGATGTTAAGAAAAGAGGCGACATCTCCAATCTCATTGAATTAACCATCAGGGACTTCGGACAAATTGATATTCTCGTCAATAATGCGGGCATCATGTACCCAACTAAGGTCGAGGATATTTCAGAGGAAGAATGGGACGAGGTTCTCGATGTAAACCTTCGAGGTGTTTTCTTCTGCTCCCAGGCCGTTACTCCTCTCATGAAAGAACGAAGACAGGGGAAAATCCTCAATATAGCATCACTAGCCGGAAAGGTCGGTGGAATTGCAGCAGGAGCCCATTACTCCGCTTCCAAAGCCGGTGTCATTTGTCTCACAAAGACTTTCGCAAGGGAATTAGCTCCCTTCGGGGTAACGGTAAATGGCATCGCGCCCGGACCGGTGGATACGGCTATGAACCAGCTCTTTTCCCCCCTGGCGCAGGAGGATTTAAGGGAAAAGTGTCCGCTGAAGAGGTTTGCCGATACCGGGGACATCGCAGAAGCCGCAATTTTCCTGCTTTCCGATGGGGCAAAACACATTACCGGCGAGATATTGGATATCAACGGGGGCATGCTTATGGATTGACGGAATGGGAAGAGCAATGGAAATCAGTTAACGGGGAGACTATGTCTATTTTTTCCCTTCCCACCACTTCTGCCACTTTGGGGGGTCTTTACCAAAGTCCTTTCCTGTTATCGCCTTCAGCGCCAATGCTGCTTCCTTCCCGACATCCTTAATCTCGTCCCCCAGGGCAGCAATGAGGGGTTCCACTGCACGGCGATCCTTTATCTCCCCCAGGGCTCATGCCGCCATTACGCGGACATAGACACTCTTATCCTTCAGGCAGAAACCAGGGGTGCTACTCCACGAGGATCCTTTAACTCCCCCAGTCTCTCTGCTGAATACCATCGAATCTGCCACGATTCGTCCTTCAAGTCATTAGCGAGGCGTTCTAATTCATCCTTTGTCTCTCCCAACACCTCTGCTGAATACTGCGGGATCAGAAAAGTAATGAGGGCCAAAAGAACTACAATCGTTTTCATTCTTTGCATAGTTTTCCCCCCTTTTCCCTGGCAAAATTGATGATCGTTTCAGCGGGATCTCCCTGGACCACGGCCGACTGGACCTCCTTCAGGCCCTTATTCCTGACCTCCCTTTCGGCAGCCGCGATGATTCCCTCACCGATTTTTTGCAGGTAAACCGTCTCGGGCGGCTCCTCGACTTTCTCAACTCTAATATATTCGAGAACCTCATCGGGAATCTTAGTCTCGGAAACCACATGCAGGAGATAGAGCATCGCGCCGTACTGTGAGGCTATGTCGGTTGCGAGGTCAATGGCCCTTCTCGCATGATCCGAGCCGTCTGTTGGAACAAGGATTTTTTTCACCATGAGTCACCTACCCTCCTCTCCTGAAATCTTCCTCTTAGTACTTCATCATGAAAACCGCGGAATGTCTCAATTTCTTGGCCAGCCTACATAAGCTGGGTTCTTATAGTCGAATTTGTACCTTTCATTCACTATATATGCCTTTCTATTACGAAAATGCCCTATAATGCCTTTCCTTGTCACGATTCTTCTAAGAGATCTCTAAGAATTAGGAAAACGAGCTCTGAGCGCGAATTGAAGATTTTTTCGTTAACCATTCTTAGTGAAGCGAATTTTAGAATGGTCGAAAAAATATTCCTGAGCGGCGAAGAGCGAGTTTTTCAGACATCTCTCTACCCCCCCATCGCCAATTGAACTTCTATTTCTTGTGAATCTCCTTTCAGTCTGTTACGATATTTCAGCGCCGAATAAGCCAAACCATTCGTGAGCGTGGGGAGGACTAAAAGGTGCTAGTAAAGGTCATAAAATGAAAAAGTTCAGCTTGATTTCCGCAAGCACCCTAGCTCTGATCTTTATGGCTGGCCTGGTCACAAATGGTGCGGTCGAAAAGCCCATATGTACCGATCTCAACGATCAGCGTTACCCAGCGATATCGGGGAACCTAATCTTATGGACGGATATCCGCAAGGGAAAGTGGAATACGTACATGTATGATCTGAGCACCGGCAACAAGAACCGGATAACTTCCAGCCTCAACAGCCAACATTATCCAGCCATATCGGGGGACAGGATCATCTGGGAAGATTACCGCAACGGTAACGGCGACATCTACATGTACGACCTATCTCTAGCTCCAATATTATGCCCCCTGCTTCCCGTTCGAACTCCTATTAGTATCAAATCCAAGACTGCATCTTGGACCTTTGAAGTAGCGTCATACGTTCCCCCTAGTAGGATAAAGAAAGGAGTAAGCCATTGACCAAGAAAACATTGGCAATGAGCCTGATTATTTTCATCATCCTTCCCGTGATATCTCTTGCCGGGGAGATCGAGATAGGAGATGTCAAACTTGAATGGAGAGAGGACTTTGCAACAGCCTGGACCTTTTGGGCCAAAATCCCGGTTACGAATTATGCCAATTACGAATATAGGGTTATCGGCAAGCTTCTTTTTTCCGATGAAAATGGGTATTGTAAAGGCGATAACTTGTATTCGAACCGCGAATGTTTAGGAATGATCCCTTTCGCTGCGATAGATTTCTCGTATCCCCAGTTCAGGCTCGATCCTGGTTGTCCCATATTTCAATCGCTAATCGTTAGCCCTAGGAAAGCAACAAGATCATAGAAGAAGAAATAAAAGGCTCCTCTTTAAGGTATTTGACAATTGAAGGAAACTACGTAAAATGTAGACGTTCTGATGACGCAAGAGAGCCGCAGGGGTTCTGCACGATCCTGGCAACAGAATTAGACCATCCCCCACATGGGAAACTGACGGTGGCTTTAGGATCGCGTGCGAACATACTTTGTTTCATACACTCGCCGACTTTTTAATGGCTACAGAGACGGATAGGGAATTTCATCCTGGTTTTGATGACGGTCCTCGTTGCCAGATCGACATCGACGTTGTGCTAAAATGGTTTATATCGCTTCATAAAATACAGAAGGAGAAATCGATTTAATGGGGTTGCCTGAAAGGGTAAGCAGGGTTCCTAAAGTTAACCATGCCCTCACTCCCCAGGAAGGAGGGCAACCATAATATCGAGGAGGTGGCAAAATGAAAAAACTGTTCGCTTCTGTATTGGTCTTCGTCTTTTTAATGGGGATGGTGGGAAGCAAGGTTGGACAGGCTGCCGAAAAGTACACTTTCTATTTCCTTTCCCATATTGGCCCAGCAGACCCCAACATGAGATGGCTTACCACGGCGATAGATGATTTTGAGAAAAGGTACCCTGAGGTCGAAGTGAAATATGTGGCAACCGAAAAATTCTCCATCAAGAGGCAGGTGGAGGATGTGGAAACAGCTATCGCTGCGGGAGCAGACGGTCTGATCATTCCCATAACCGATCCCACGGCTCTGGATGCTCCGATAAGGAATGCAGTAGAAAAGGGGATCCCGGTCATTGCCGCAAACATCGCAGATCCCGATAAGAAGCTACCCTATCTCACCTATGTGGGCGGAGATGAGTATGCAGTCGGGGTAAAACTCGGGCAGAATCTTATTCAAGCGTGGAAAGATGGGAGGATTCCAAAACCACAGAAAGTGATGGTCCCTGTGCACCACATAGGCCACGTCGGTCTTGAGTATAGAGCCAAGGGGATGACCGACGCCATGAAGGAGATTGGGGTACCTGTCGAAAAACTGGGTACTGGCGATGAACCTACGAAGGCTAAACAAACCATGGCCGCCTATCTTAGTGCTCACAAGGATGTCAATGTAATCTTTTGTGTCGGGGCTATGAGCGCACCCTGGGCCTATGCGGTAGCTTCCGATCTCGGACTGGACCCCGATGTCGACACAAAAGGGGTGACCATTCTCACTGTCGATGCGAGTCCTGTGTCGCTGGAAGGTATTGCAGACGGAAAGATCCTTTGTACCCACTCCCAGGGATTCTATTTACAGGGCTATCTCCCTCCAGAGTGGCTCTATTTTTACCTTCACTTCGGATATACGCCTCCGCCGGAGATCATCACGGGGCCCATTGTTATCGACAAAAAGAATGTGCAAAAATGGAAAAAACTCGTGATGACTATCTTTGGAGAAAAAACCTATAAAGAGCTAATCCTGTGGTAGTTTGGACCAAGCATGCCGCCTTTGGGAGTGGGGTCATGGGTTGACGAAGTCGCTGGAATTGTCTACTCTTTCGACGGTCACGCAGGTTACCCGGATATTATTTATTATCAGCCTTGAGAGCGAATAGTCGGGTGTCATCGGGTATGATGTGGAGGAGGATTGCGGTGAAAACCATAGGGGAATTCTTGAGCAAAAGAAGGGAGCTCGGTGCAACTGTAGGAAGCATCCTGCTCGTACTCTTATTCAGCCTGGGCACCGGCGGGGTATGGCTGTCGGTGAGAAACGCGCAGTTATTATTACAGATAACCTCTCTGCTGGGAATAATGGCTGTAGGCCAGACCCTCCTGATCATATCTGGCGAATTTGATCTTTCTGTCGGCTCTGTGTTTGGATTGTGCGGGGTAACGTTCGTCACCCTCGTGTCCCAGGCTGGCTTTGGTGTTGTGCCTGCATTCATTATCAGCATTTTGATCGCTCTGTTTGCGGGTTGGCTGAACGGCTTGATTGCTTTGAAAGCTCGTATTCCATCTTTAATAGCAACGTTGGGAGGACTATTTATCTATAGAGGCCTAGTATATTATGTTACTGGGGGGTTCCAAAGAAGTTTCCCCCGGGAAGTCAGAGGTCATTTTCTCATCAAAATGTTGGGGGGTAGCTTTGTCTATGGATATAACAACTCCATCATATGGTTCCTGCTTATTACTGTAATAATCAGCATCGTTCTTGCTTACACCGTTTATGGAAATAGGGCGGTGAGTGTGGGGGGAGATCCAACGAGTGCTCTTTCCCGGGGAGTCAATGTGATAAAAACCAAATGGATCGCTTTTATCACCACTTCCACATTGGCTGGATTCGCCGGACTCTGTTCGGTGTCCAAGCTCTACATTGGCGCAACCACCCTGGGAGAGCAAATGGAGCTTGAATCCATAGCTTCAAGCGTAATTGGTGGCTGTGCCCTAACGGGGGGAGTAGGCTCAATATGGGGAACTGCCATCGGTGCATTTCTCCTTTCCACCATCAGAAGTGGTCTCATCATGATGGGGGCTCCGCCTTACTGGTTTGTGACTTTCGTGGGAATCATTCTGATAATCGCCGTCATATTTAACGCATCTCTGTCGGCCTGGATGAAGAGGAGGTATTACCTATGAGTTTGACTAACGATTACTTCGTTAAAATGGTGGGTATCAGTAAGAGATTCGGGGCCATCCATGCGCTAAGAGATGTGGATTTTGATGTTCGGCCTGACGAAGTCGTCGCTTTGGTCGGCGATAACGGTGCGGGAAAATCAACCTTGGTGCGAATCCTCTCCGGGGTCTACGCGCCTACAAAGGGCGAGATATTTTTCCAGGAAGAAAAAGTAAACATTTCTTCCCCCGCAGTAGCTGAGAAGTTGGGTATCGAGGCTGTTCACCAGGGTTTCGGACTTGTTGACTGCATGTCTATCTCACGAAATGTGTTCCTGGGACAGGAACCGACTGTTCGGAAAGGGTTTTTCTTTAGATTCCTTGATCTCAATAAGATGAACCAAGAAAGTGACAGGATACTCCAGACTATCGGGGCCAGATCTCAGGTGAACCCCAAATCTGAGGTCGGTTTTTTGTCGGGGGGAGAAAAACAATCGATAAAGATAGGCAGAGCCGTACTTTTTAATGCCAAGTTGCTTATCTTGGATGAGCCTACCATGGCTCTCTCGGTCAGGGAAAGGCACAATGTCCTGGAACTTGTAAGGGATTTGAAAAGACAAGGGGTTGCGGTAATATTCATCAGCCATGACATCCATGTTGTCTATGATATCTGTGACAGGGTTGTGATTCTGGAAATGGGTTCCAAAATTGGAGATTTTCCAAAACATGAGGTGAGCGTAGATCAAATTGTCAAAATCGTAAGGAGAGAAGAATAGCGATGGGCTGCTACTCAACAACGGATAAATCATTCTACCAGGCTCTCCAGTTAATCAATGCCGGGAAAATAGCTACGGAAGAACTCATATCCCACCGCTTCTCACTCAGGGAGCTGCCGCATGCTCTTCGTTTACAAGGGGCAGGTCAGGGACTGAAAAAAATGATAGTGTTTGATTAGACAAGACATTTCTCGCAATCCCCCACGGGCGATCCTGGAGTGGTATATCCTTCGGATTGCATACGAAAGAGCAACAGATGGGTTTTTGTCAGATCTGAAGTCATTGGTCAGAAAGGCAGAGACATACCTCGCCCAATCAAAGATTGAAGAACTCCACCATCCCCTATTTCACGCTTAGCCTCTGAAAACTCCCATTAAAGCGGGAAATGACATGCCACTTTATGGACCTCGCCGATGTCTTTGAGTTGGGGTTCCGTGGAAGGGTTGATGCATATTTCAGGCCTGCCCCGCGCATGGTACACCGGGCAGCGTGGGGCAAACCGGCAGCCGCGGTAAGGACGCTCGAAATCAAATACACCCCAATCGGCCGATTTACCCTCTGAGGAGGTGCCAGAAGCTTCTCTGCTCTCCTTATCAACTAGGGAAGACCAGAGGATATGGGTATAGGGATGCCGTGGCGCCTCGGCAATACGATTTGCCAACCCCATTTCCACAATCCTCCCGAGGTACATGACCGCTACCTTGTGGCTGACCAGTTCCACAATCCGTAGGTCGTGGGATATGAAGAGGTACGACAGCCCCAGGTTCTTCTGTAGGTCCTTGAACAGGTTGACTACCTGGGCCTGTATGGAGACGTCCAGTGCGCTCGTGGGCTCATCGGCAACGAGAAATCGCGCTCCTACCGCAAGGGCGCGGGCAATGCCTACCCTCCGTTTTTCTCCACCGGAAAGTTCATGCGGGAAGTTGGTGAGCTTGGTCTCCTTCAGGTTCACCTGTTCAAGGAGTTCGCCTATCTTTCGGTCGACCTGCGAACCGTTTATGTCCTGGTGAACGCTAATTGCCTCTTTGAGTATTGCCCGGATGCGCATCTTGGGATTGAGGGCGGCATCGAGATCCTGAAATATCATCTGCATCTCTTTCCTGAGCGGCCGGAAGTCCCGCGCGGAAAGATCGGTGATGTCTTTGCCGGCGAAGAGGATTCTACCTGAGGTGGCAGGGGTAAGCCGCAAAATGGTCTTGCCAACCGTGGTCTTTCCGGAGCCGGACTCCCCTACAAGCCCTAGGGTTTCATGCTCTTTGAGGTAAAAGTTGACTTCATCCACCGCAGGGATTATCCTCTCCTGCCCACGGAGTGCCGAGAAGAGGCCCCTGGGCTGGAGGAAATGCTTCTTGAGATTGACCACTTCGAGGATCGTTTTTCCCATAACGGCCTGGCGTTTCTAATCAAAATAGAGCCAGCACCTCACGCAATGTCCGGGAGATATCTCCCGGAGGTCTGGCTCGTGATATTGACACTTCTCTCGGACCCCCTCAGTAACCCGATTGCAGCGAGCATAGAACCTGCAGCCTTCGGGAGTATTAATGGTATCGAGCACATCCCCCTCGATGGCCTGCAAATAGGCTTTCTCCTTGATATGCTTTTCGCTCGGTATGGATGCAAGGAGGGCCGCGGTGTACGGGTGCTTGGATTCAAGATCTACAAAAAGGATGTCCCTGGCCGGGCCGTACTCCATGAGCGTGCCGCCGTACATCACGGCCGCGCTGTCGGAAAGCCGTTTAATGACTTCGATATCGTGGCTGATGAGCATGGTGGTTACGGTAAAGGTCGACTTGAGCTCTTGCAGCAGATCTACGATCTTTGACTGTATGGTTGCGTCGAGCCCCGTGGTCGGCTCATCCGCTATCAACAACGACGGCTCCGAGGCCAGGGCCATGGCGATCATTGCCCGCTGACACATGCCGCCCGACAGTCCATAAGGATAGCTATCGAACCTGAGGCGGGGGGAGTCGATCTTCACCTGTTCAAGCCAGTACAAAGCCCGTTCTTTTGCCTTATGGTGGTTCTTTATTAGGCTGTTGAGCAGTATGGCCTCGGTTATCTGTTTGCCGATGGGGATAAACGGGTTGAGGGAAGATCGCGGATTCTGAAAGATCACGGAAATTTCTCTTCCGCGAATGTCTCCCATGAGCCGCTCCACCTGTTTTTCCCACCCCGTGCAGTCCTTGTGCACCTCCATAACTCGCCCGTCTTTGCCCTTCAGGTGCACGTAATCCCCGAGGTCCTGGAGCAGGTTTGTCTCGATGCCGTCGGTTTGAAAGCCTATCCTTCCACTGATAACGCCCGGCTCCGCGGTAATGAGTCCTATGATCGAGAGCGCCGTAATGCTCTTGCCGCTGCCGCTTTCCCCTACCAAGCCCAGCGTCTCCCCCCGGTTGATCCGAAGATTGACACCGTCCACCGCGCGGATAAAGGCCTGCTTCCCCTTCGCGAAGAAATAGGTGCGCAGGTCTTCTATTTCCAAAATCGGCACGCCCCTCATTTGCTCCTTTTCCCCTCGAGGATATTGTTGAGGCCGTCTCCCAGCAGATGGAACCCCATGATGGTAATCAGTATGGCCAGGGCAGGCGCTGTGGAGGGCCAGAACTTGCCCTGCATGAGATAGTTGGCCCCGGCCTGGACCATATTACCCCACGAAGGCGTCGGCTCTTGCACCCCGAACCCGAGATAGCTGAGGCTTGTTTCGACGAGAATGGCCTCGGCCATGCCGAGCGTTGCCTGGATGATCAGCACCGTACGGCAGTTGTACCAGAGGATATGCTTGAGGATGATTACCCTGCTCTTCAGGCCGATGGCGATGGCGGCCTCGATAAAATTCTTCTCCTTGAGGAATTGAATCTTGCCCTTAATGAGCGAGAGTACCACCGGTACGTTCGTCAATCCGACGACCACCATGATGTAATAGATATCGGGCTTGAAGGCGGCAACCATGAGCAGGATGAGCACCAGCCGGGGAAATGAATCGATCAGATTTGCCACATAGGTAATGGGCACCTCGATGCGTCCACCACGGTAACCCGCCACCACCCCGAGGAAAGTGCCCAGCGTCAGGGCGATGCCAATGGCCAGGAGTCCCGGGAGGAAATACGCCTGTATCCCTACAATAAGCCTGGAGAGGATATCCCTCCCCACGAAATCCGTACCGAGCACGTGGCCGGCAGTCGCCGGTGGGGCCATCAGCAACTGGAGATCCATTTCCTGAGGGCTATGCGGCAGGAGATTGGCGGCCCCCAGGATGTAGGACGCTACCACGAGGGCCACGACGAGCAGGCCATAGGCCACGTAAACGAGCTCCAGGGGGGCGGCCTTTTTCCAAAAAGGCAGGTCCGAGTACGCGCCTACGTGGCGGGAAACCTGGGAATACCTCCTCATACGGTCGTATCCCTCATGAAATGATCTCCTCCTTACGATGCCCTCGGATTCACCATGATGTACACGACTCTCTGCAGCAAGGTGCCTAAACGCACAAGGATAGCAGCAGCGATGGCGATCCCCATGATAACCGGATAGTCCCTGTCCTGGGCGGCCTGCCATGCCATCCTTCCCATGCCGGGCCAGTTGAAAACCTGCTCCACCACCACGGCGCCGCCGAGGATAAAGGGAATCTTCGAGGCGACGATTTCGGTTATGGGGATCAAAAAGCCCTCCTTAAAGGAATGCGCCCATACGGATGCTCCTTTGGCGCGGGCTGTGCGTATATAGTCTTCGGCCAACACGCGCCCCATCTCCTCGCGAAGGAAACGGACAACCTCGCTGATGGTCCCATTGCCGATTCCGAGCACGAAGATGGGAAGCAGGAAGTAGAGCCAGCCCAATTCCTGATCGCGTGAAAACCTGAAGAGAATCGGAAACAGCCCGAACTTATGCATGAATATATAGATGACGATATACCCCAACCAGAAGACCGGCAGCGCTGAGACCACGTAGGCAAACATGGTAAACGACCAATTCAGCACGGTTGTTCCGCGCCTCGCTGAAGAAAGGGCAATGGGAATGGAGACGAGAAGCGTTACGAGCATAGAACCGATGGTGAGATAGAGGGTGTTAATTCCCACCCTGACAATCTCGTTCAGAACCGGGAGCCCGGTACGGATCGATGTGCCGAAGTTCCCCTGGAGCATGTTTCCGAGCCATAAGAGGTATTGGCCGTACCACGCCCTGGGGACACCGAAAGCCTCGCGCACCCCTTCTCGCGCCGCAGCAGTGCCCATTTGACCTTCAAGCAGCAGGCTGAACGGGTCCCCCGGCGAAAGGTAAAGGACGAGGAAGACCACGAGGCTCACCCCGAGGAGCAGAAACGCAGTAATCCCAAGCTCCCTGGAAAGCAACAGAGCTACCGGTCTTACCGAGGAGAGTTTCATCCTTTCAGGAGCCTCAATCATGCAGGGCCCTCACGTGGAGGGCCCTGTATATGGATTTGTAATACAAAAATTCTATTGCTGATCTTGCTCGGGGATGTACCACCCATCAGCAAAGGAGAAGAACTTGTACGGGTGGATAGCCACGTGTCGGAGCCTCTTGTGGTAGGCAGCATAGTTCGTAAGCGTCCAGAGGAAGGTATACGGGCATTCATCTGCCAGAAGGGAATGGAGTTTCCGGTATATGGTCCTCCGCTTTTCGTGGTCGAGGGTCAGCTTACTCTCCACGATGAAGCTGTCTACCTCCGGGTTGGAATAGGCGCCGAAATTGTTCATCCAGGGCCCGATCTCGGACGAATGGAAGAGGGAGGTGATGTCGGCGGAGTCGTCAAACACCCAGGATGCAAAGATGACATCGAAGTCATGGTTGAGAAAAACGTCCTCCTTCCAGGCTAACCACTCCTTGAACTCTCCCTGTATGTCGATACCAATTTTGCCGAGATAATTCTTAAAGGCGAGGACAACGCGCTTCACGGCTTCACTCTCCTTTTCGATCGGAACTTTCAGAGTGAGGGAGAGTTTCTCGCCGTCCTTTTCCATAATACCATCATCGCCCTTGGTGAATCCGGCCTCGTTTAACAGTTCAATCGCCTTTTGAGGGTCATACGGGAGAGGCTGAATATCCAGGTTATAGGCCCAGCTTCCGGGGGCAAACGGACCGGAAATAATTGTTCCCTGTCCCTGGAAGAAAGAATCGAGCATCTCCTGACGGTTTACCGCATGGGTAATCGCTTTTCTCACACGCTTATCGGCCAACAGCGGATTTCGGATGTTATAGCCAAAGAACGAATACGACAGGGCGTTGTACGGCTGCAAGACAAAACGCTTGTCCCCTTGTATCTGGGGTATATCTCTGGGGTTCACCAGCACGATCATATCGATGGCATTGAACATCAGGGCCTGACTCATAATATTCTGGTCCGCAAAGGGTTTCGCAATAAACTTGTTGATATGGGGCCGGCCCTGGAAGTAGTTGTCATTTGCCACCAGTATCACCTCATGGTCCCCGGTAATATTTCTCAGCATGTAGGGACCGGTCCCGATGGGTCTGTGCACAAAGGGGTCTTCCCGCGTGAGAAATTCCGAATTTTCCGGCCCGTGTTTCGGGATGATCTTGAAGCTGAACTTGGCAAGGGCATTCAATATAGGCCGCTTGAGGGTAAACTCGACGGTGTGGTCATCGATTTTGGCGACGCTCTCGATGAACTCAAACCGGACCTTGAGGGAGGTGATGGTTTTGGGATGCATCATGACATTGTAGGTGAAGATGACATCGTCGGCGGTAAACGGCTTCGGCTCCTCGCCCTCCTTCGGATGCCATATCACATCCTTCCGCAAGTAAAAGGTGTTCTTCAGCCCATTATCGGAAGTCTCCACTCGCTCCGCGAGCTCCGGCACAATTTCCTGCTTTTCATCTATCCCAACGAGGCCGTTAAAAATCAGCTCGCTGATTCGCAATGAAATCATATCATTGTTCGTTATGGGATCCAGGGTCGCGACTCTGCCGTATTCACCGTAATTCAGCTTGCCGCCGTCCGGATTCCCGTCAGTTTTCCCTTTCGCCTTTGCCCGAGGCAGCATCACAACGAATACCATAAGGGAAATGATTAACAGAACACTCGCTAACCTTTTCATAACACCCTCCTTGCCGTTAATAGGTGAATACCTTCAAACACCTCATCTTGCACCATGTTTTATCCGTTGGTATTTGTGGAACTCCAACCGTTTTCAAATGAAAATCGAGATACTTAAAGAATCCTTGCGTCCCCTGCGCTCTTCTGCTCCATGGAATACATCCCCTGCATGGCCACCTGTATCTGACGGACCGCCGGGAACTGCTTGCTCATCGCAAAATAGATCTCCAGAGCCTCGGAGAATCGCATGGTTTGATAGTATGCCTCCGCCAGATTGACGAGCATAAGGGGATCGTTGTACTCAATCCTGTTTTTCTTGCCCTTGTTCCGCCCTGCCTCCATATAGGCAATGGTCTTCCCGTAGTCCTTCTTATCCAGGTAGTATCTCCCGAGGGCGACATTGACGCCGGAGAATTTTCTCCCCTCCCCCGCCTCGGCTAAGGCGCCTGCTTTCGTCAAGATCTCATTGCATTCCACCCCAAGCCTGCTGCAGGCACTGAGGATATCCGCAAGGAGGTCGGGGGAATTGGGTCGTTGCTGTAGAAGTTGGTTCCACCTGCTCATTGCCTCGGTTTTTCGGCCCTGAAGGTACATGAGAGCTGCCTGTCTGGCTTTCGCCTTCGTCTTGAATTGTCTCGGTGCCCCGTCGGATGAAATAAACGACGAGGTAACTTCTGCTGATTTGTCGATGCAACCGAGAACGGCATACGTCTCACCGAGGTAGTAGCTCGCCGCATTTCTGGACCTGTCATTCGCCGTTGCTTTGGTGAGGTATTCTATGCTCGCCTTTCCGTACAGCGTGGCAAGGTTATCGAGCAAGCCAAGGTCGTAAAAACGGAGCACCTTGTTCTTGCCTAGAACTTCTTTGGAGGAAAAAGTCTGCAGATCCGTCAACCTGAGTAGGTCGAGGGCCTCCTCTATAAGGTCAGCCTTGACATAGACTCCAAGGGCGTTCTTGATGACCCGTATCGGCATCCCATTCCCGGATTTCTGGGCCAGTGCAAGGGCTCCTTCGCACATTGCCACGGGATTCTCACCGGCCAGACCAGCCTTACTGTACGCCGTCGCAAGTTCCGAAAGGACTTCCGGGTCCCCTTGATTCACGCTCCTCCAGAGGGCCTTCGCTTTCTGGCCGTTTCCCGCGAGGTGATAACTAAGTCCCGATTCCACCCTGGCAATCTCCCTGTGCTTTTCCAACACGCTTTTATCCAGGATAAATCGTTCGAAAGAGCGTGCCGCTTCACCAAATCTGCTAGCCTTCAGGAGCACCTCGCCCATATAGAGGTCCACCAGGCGGCTTCTGGCCTCCCCCCGAAATTCGGCGAGTTTCGTAAGGTAATCGAGGTGGACTGATACCGAAGTCCGGTAGAGCTCACGGTGTAACTCGGCGTTTTTCAGATAAACCAGCCCCAGGCTCAGATGGGCAATCCCCTGCCTGCCCGCCTCGACGGAACCCAAGGAGGAACGGAGCAGGGTGGCCGCGTCCTGGTAGCGGTGCATCTTGTAGAGCGCCATCGCCCGCTTCACGGGGTCATGTGCTGGGTACGCCGGCGCTGCCAGCAGGATAACCATGAGGCAGCACGGGAGGATCCGTCTCATATTCCTTCCTCTCAACAAAAGAGAGCTTCCCTTCGCTATCCACCACCTTAGCAACATGGATATGGTCCCACTGCTCAACCTGGGCGCGAAATGCGATCGTCCCGTCAGCCGAGCAGCTCAGGTCATGGTTCATCTTAGCCCCTGTCCTGAGAAGGAAATTTGCCCTTTGCTCAATATCAACGATGTAGATGGGATTATATGCCTGGCGGTCGTTCTGCACGTAGACGATCCTGTGACTGTCCGGCATCCAGGCTGCTCCCTGTTCTACGTCCGGGATAATGTCCGTGGCCACGACCTTCATGGCAAGCCCCTCGCCTTCCCTGGGGTCCGAACCATCAGCGGCAATCACGGCCAGCGACCATACCTTCGGGTCATTCTCCTCGTTATAGTTGGTATAGAAAGCGATCTTTGTGCCATCCGGCGACCATACCGGCCTCAGGTCGTCATAGGGCCAGGTGGTGAGCGGTTTCAGGGTCCCGAGAGGGTCTTTCACATCGCCAATGAGGTAAATGTCGTGATTCTCGTTGCTTCCATAGGTCATCACGATCTTCCGGCCGTCGGGGGAAAACTGGGGGTGCAGATATTCCCTGTCCCCACGGGTCAGGCGCGTCAGCGAACGGGTTGTAAGGTCCATTAGATAGATATCCCCGTAACCCGTGCGGCCCGATACAAAGACCAGGTGATCATCGACAGGGGACCAATGCGCAAGGCCATCCTTTGCCGTATGATCCGTGAGTCTTTTCGTCCCGTCGCTGCCGATGGCACCGAGGTAGAGGTCGTAGTTCCCAGTACCGCCATTGCTCATGACCACAAAGCGATCTCCCCCAGGCGCCCAGCTGATCCCTGAGTTGTAACTCACCTCCTCGAAGGTGCCGGGAAGGAAGAACTGCATCGTATCATCTTCGGACAGCTGCAAATATATTTTCTGGACAATTGTGCCACCCTGACTGGCGATGATGATTTCCTTCTTGTCGCCAATGCTTCGTTCGAACGCGATCAGCTCCCCGGACGGGGACCACACGGGGCTTGAATCGTTGCGGCCGGGCTTAATCTCGGTAAGTTCACGGATCCACAGGGGTTCTATCACTCTCGGCACCTCTGTTGCCGCCTCCCTTTCCACCGTAACGCCCTCGGGGAGCTCCTCCACAGGCGACGGTTCGTCCCCCGTGACAATAGGTTTGCTTGCCCCGAGCCCCGGTTTGTCTCCAATCTCATTCGCCCTATTTTCACCGGGTTCATCTTTCTCCACCACACCCCCCGACTCGCCTTCTTCGGGAGGCACCGCCTCTGCACCCTCTTCCACGACCGTATCCCGATCCACCACGGTTGACTGCACCTCAACTGCCAGGGCCACACCGGCAATGATCGCTGCTGCAAGAACCGTACAAGCCCATACCCGGAATTTCACGCCGCTAACCTCCACACCGCGCTAGCTCAAATCCTTTATCTGCGCCCAGTATCTCCTTGCAGCGTTGCGACACTTTACAAAGCTGCTTTTTCCCTCCAGCTTTTTCGGAAAAAAGTCGAAGTATTCACGCCATGCAAGATTGGCTTTACCGAGAAGTGATCTCTTTTTGGTAATCAAAAAGAGCTTATGATACGAAATAGCCCGGTAATAATAGGTGTCGTGGACGGCCTCATCATAGTGCCGGGTTGGGAAAAAGCGCTCATTCTGCTTGGCTATTTTTAGTTTTTCTACCGCCCTGGCGAGATTCTGGGCTGCAGCCCTCTTGTCCTTTTGAATGAGTTGATTTCCCTTTTCATAGTAGGCATGTCCCAGATTGGTGTAGGTCACCGCGAATTGCTTATAGATTATCTGTTGGTTTTCAGGAAGTGACAACACGTTCTCAAACTCACGAATAGCGGCATCATAATCATTTTTTTCGTCCAGGTAGAGTTGGCCAAGCCTGTGGCGAGCATCTGAATAATCAGGATGCCCTTTTTCAGTGCTGGCATAAGCATGGATCGCCGCGTCGATGTTGCCATTTTGTTCAGCCATCTTCCCTATCTTCATATAATCCTTCACGAAAACAATTTTATTTTCCCCGGTGCGCTCGAGAGTTGCTTCATTGAATTCCAACACCTCTTCCCAGTCGCGGTAATCGCCCCCCACCGAAAGCTTTACTTTGCGGAAACCAAAATTCACCGGTTTCCCGTCCAGAAGAGGGGTTTTACCGATGTTGACACCATCGACAAAGACATCGGCCTCGGACGGCTCAGACTCGACCTTCAACAGGGCAGTGGCAACATCAAGGGTGAACTCTTTCTCCTGCTTGCTCTGATCAACGCTGATCGTTTCATGCATTGGCTGATAACCGTATCGGGAGAGGAGAATATCGTATTCTTGATAGAGGCGCACAGGTATTTCCACCCTACCATTCGAGCGGGTAGTTCCGACCCAGGTATTATTGAGATATACATTTACCCCCCACAATGGCGCTCCATTAAGCGAAGATCCGCCTTTGGCCAGGAGAACAAAGGAATCCTTCGCAACATCCCTTTCCTCTTCGAGGTATACGCGGCGGACGACCTTGCCCCCGACATTAATTTCCTCACCCTCGTTTAAGGCGACAATCTCGGCCCATGACGATGTATCATCATTCTCCTTGACGATGAGCATGCCTGCTTCATGATAACCCTTCACTCTGCCGGACTCGTCCAACTCAGCAGCCATGTATTTGAACTCGTTACCCCGTCTGATCTTATAGTCGAGTTTTCCGAGGTTGATTCTGTAGCTGTCATCTTGAACGGCGTCAACTGTTCCCTCAAAGGGAAATTGATCAATGATATTGTCAACGATCAATTTTACGGTATTCTCAATGTGCTTTTTCTTACTGACTTTGTTTATTTGACTCAGGATTGTGTCTCCGTCAGAGAAGTTGACCGTGGTTTCGATCGTCATTCCCCCACCATCCTTCGTCACGCTCCCCCCGATAATCATATCAACGGATTCGATAAGCTGCGTATGGTGCCAACCTTGTGTCGCAACAGTTTCCATATCGAGGCTTGATTCCAACATCTTTTCCCGAAGCGTTGGCTTCGGCACCTCCAGAAGGCTTGAATACATGGATAGACTATCGCTGAGCGATCTTTCTATCGTGTTCAGGATTTCCGATAAATCCTCTTCCGGCGTGTTATTTACATAACCATATATACCTACCTTGATTGGCTCTGGTCTGGCAGGATAGAAAACCCGTTGAACACTCTGGTTGCCTTCAAAGTTGATCGATGTCTGCCACTGGTCAGGAATATACCCCGGAGCAGTGAGTTTGAGTTGTGCCTCTCTGCCCGCCTTGCCTGTATATACATAGGAGAAGACGCCTTTGGTATTGGTCTTACCAAGCTGTCTATCATCCATATTGACGACGACGTCGGGAATTCCCCTTGAAACCCCATATGCCTCGGTAAGCGCCGCAACAGAGACAGTTCCCTTTGTAACTTTTGCCTTTGCCGCTTTGGCTCTCCGTGTTGGTGCCTTTGGTGCCGGTGCCTCTGCTGCTGGGGTCTTTGCCACAGGTGCCTTTGCTACTGCTTCCTCAGGTGCCGGCGCCTCTGCCGCTGGTTCCTCTGCTGCCGGTGCCTTTGCTACTTCTTTCTTCCTAGATAGCGAGACTTCTACCCTTTCTCCCGGTTCTACTCTGACGCTCTTTCTCCACGTTTTGTATCCTTCTTTGCTTACTCTAACCTTCAAGCCCTTCTCCGGCAGAACCTGGTAATTGTGCACGTACTCCCCATCTTCGTCCGTCTTTACGTTCACCTTGTCTTGAATACGAATGGAGACTCCTTCAAGTGGCTCATCATTCTCCGTTACATAGAGGGTAAAAAACTTGGTAGCTTTGAGGGCGACCTTGAACGGATACCTGTCGACAGTCCTCTCTTTTGGTAGCTTCACCACAAATGAATCCTTCCAGGGCGCGATATCATACCCGGAGGCTTCTTTCTGAACAGCCACGAGGACTTCTGCGCCGGGCTGTCTCTTGATTCTCTTTGAAAAGTATCCATCGCTGTCAGTAGTCCCCAACTCGACGCTATCCAGCAGGACCTTGGCCTTGGGCGCCGGTTTGGCGTCCACGGTGACCTTCACCTCCACGTCAAGTTCCACCTGTTTCCCGGCTTCACAGGCAAAGATCAGAATCGATAAGAAGAAAATTAAGACTATTTTTGTAATGTGTTTGACCATGGTCTTTACCTCCCAAAAAGATAACCGGCCATTAGGACCGTCGGCCGGGAAATGAACACTGCCTCCCTCATGATCATTGCCATGCATTTCATCCTAAAAACTATCCTTTGCGATATTCGAAACGGAAGTGAGGCTACATTCCGGGCGGCCGGATGTTTACTTCTCCGGGATTTATGATCTTATCCGCATCAGAACTGGCGCCCGCAATAGATTTCCGCTCAGCTTCGGTAATCTTTTTGAGTTGGAACTCCAACTTCTTACGCGTGCTGCGACCTATCTCCACAGCCCGTGTTTCCGTATCATAGCCGATTCTTGTTGCCTCCACCTTATAGGTGCCCTGCGTTATCGCATCCTTTTCAGATTCAAATTTTCCATCTTCTTTTACGATTACCGAGTAGGAGGCCTCTTCCACCTTGGCGGTGGTATTAATCATATTCACTACCGTGCCTTTCGGATTTTCTCCGACAACCGGTTTCATATCTGGGTCCACGAGCTTAACCGTGCCGTGAATCTTCGGCGAGCAGGCCGAAAGGAGTAATGCAATAGCAACAAATACGAAAAATAGAGTGGTTCTATGATTCATGGCTCTTTCCTCCTATAATTTTAAAATTGCAAGGATTGATATCTACAATCGTTTATCCAGAGGATAACGATCGGTGCCTGCGACGGAGATTGTTCTTACCAGTTTTACCTGCAAGCGCCCGGGGGCAGAAGAACTGGCCAGAGATTCACTACCTGCGCTTTCTTTTTTGAGCTCTCGGCTTCTCACTCTTTTGGGCCTCCGTTTTCGTGCTTTTTTGGGCTTTCTTGTTCTCCATCTTTTGAACTGTCATTATCTGAGCGTCAGTTTCTTTGATTAGTTTCTTGATCTTCAGTTCGGTCGTGTCAAATTCAGCTTTGACCTGAATGCCATCAGATTCCATGCTGAGTTTCTTGGTCTTTAGATTGGCTATCTCTTTTATGTTTTTTTCCTTATCTCCCAGATTTGAGTTGTCTATCGCTTCCACCTTCTTGATTTCCACCTCTAACTCCGCCTTCTTTTGGTTGATTTCGGAAAATTTCATTCCAAAATCCGCACATTTCCTCTCAAGAAGCGCCCGTTCTTTTTGGAGCTCGGCAAGCTTCACTTTTTCTCTGGAGAGTTCCACTTTGGCCTGAGCCTCCTTCAAATCAAACTCCGCCTCTCGGACGGGGGCACGATTAGCCGCTGGAACCTGTGAATACAGGCCTTCTTGCGCGCTGCCTATTGAACTCTTGACCCCCGGGATTTTCGATGTTGTACGTTTGAGGACTGGAATCGAGGAGCATCCGGCGAGTAAGGAAAGTGCCACCAAAACCGCCGAACCCATATGCCAAAATTTCTTCATGACATTCTCCCTCCTTTGTTCACAGGTAATAATTTGGGTCACTCGTTTTAAGCCAAAAATGATTTGACTTACACGCGCCTGGCCCACCTCAAAGCTCATTCTCATACCGTAAATGACGTCTTTCTTCGTAAGAGGGCTTTTTTTAAGCGTTTGATAGTAGATTGATCGTGCCATGAAGTTGTTAGATACCCTCCGCGGTCACGGAGTCACGGCTGTGTGGCGTTTTGGTCAGGGTGATCGAAATTCTCATGCCGCTGGCATTTTTCCGTAGACTGATCACTGCTGATTTTCGGTAGGTAGCTCCCGGTACCTGGCATTTCGTCTAAATTAGCATAATCCATGCCAAAGTTCGTCAAAGAAGGGGACTGCCAGCAAACGAGGGGAAATACAGACTTTGGGGGAATGAAATGGCCTGGAATGGCTTGAAAAAAGTATACGAAAATCGATCAATTCTGACCTTTTTGCATATTTGCTCGCCCGGGGGACCCAAAGAGAATTTGGTGAACCCGAAGGGATCAATTTTTGAGAAAAATCCACTATTCGTTTATGTTCGAGGGTCAGACCTTCCCAGGTTGTTGCCCAAACCCCCTTTCGCTGCCCGAAAAGATTTTTTGGCCATTCTAAAGTTCGCTTCACTAAGAATGGTTAACAAAAATTCTTTAATATTCGCTCCAGGAGGTTTGAGCAACAGGCCCTTCCATTACAACATTCCTACTATTACAAGGCCATACCCCTCCCTGGGTAGAAAATACCAGGCCCTCTTGCAGGCAGGAAACTGTACCCTCACGAATCGTTTGACTTTGTCGGTTTTAGGCCGTATTAGCAGGCTGGAATAGAATCCACAAAAAAGGCAAGGCCACTGCTGAACCCCGCCTTTGTTCTTGACATTGATTATGGGTTTTCACTCAATCCTGCTTTATTTACTCCACTGAGCTAATAACAATCCGTCCGGCCGAATTCGGCGGCAAATACAAACTAAGAATTTGTTCTTAAGGCTTTTTCAGGGGGTATAATCCCAGGAGTAAATTTGGGGGAACCTTTAAGGGAGTCACATCTGGCTTCTATTGGCTCTTATCGCGCTTCTTCTCTGTCACCATGTACTCCTTCAGCAGTGCCTCGCTGCTCATGCGAGTAATTTTGTAAACCTCCAGTTTTATATGGCCAATAGCTTCATCAATAGATAAAAAGTTATCCTGATGGGGTATTTCCGAGGGCAGGAGATCTTTCACCTTCGCAAGTCGGCGGGCTTTTTTCCCGGTCACGAGGTAGCGATATCTGGATATCTCGACTTCCAGCTCCTCTATTCGCTTCAGATACCGTGCCCGCTGCTCCATGCACTGATTAAGCTCTCTCTGTTTCTCCTTAATCAAATCTCTTCTAAATTCACCAAGCTGACCCTGCAACTGGGCGCGAAGATTGCTAACTTCCTCTTTAGCTTTGGAAATGGCAAGACGTTTCTCTTTGATGACCTGACCGGCTTTCTTAACCTCTCTGAAGAGCTGCCCGCCCCTCATTAATTCTTGCAAATAACGCTGTTTTTCAGACTCCAGACTCTGAAATTTTTGGTTTAAGGACTCAAGCCGCCTCTCTGCCCGCTTTAATTTTTTCAAGATATCCGTACCTATGGTCTTCATTCAGGAACCTCTCTAACGACCATAACAACTCTTTGAGCTCAATGGTTCTCCCTTTTCATTCTAAGGAAAAGGGGACAGGTGTACTAGCTACTTTTTATATGTTTACCACTTAACTTAAAATTCTGTCTTTCAATTCTTTCCTTATGGCTTCTTTCCTAGCCAAATCAACCTTTAGGCCAAGAATTCCTTCAAGATGCCCCTCCAGCTCGATGAACTTAAAGAGATCAGAAACCTCTTCAAACTCAACGAGAATATCTACATCGCTCCTTTTTCCCTGCTCCCCCCTGACATAAGAGCCAAATAGTCCTATTTCTTTTACCTGATATTTCTCCGCCAGATCTTTTTTGTGCTCTCTGAGTATTTTTGAATCTTTTCATGGAATTTCATTCTCATTGCCTCGCCGCTTCTATGACAAAATAAGTGTACCGTTTTCCAATTTCTCTCTCATTTTACAAAGAGTTATGTAAACTGCAAGCAGTTTTTCGGGTTTTCGCGCCTTGTCCAGAAACGTGGAATTCCTCCAAAGAGATTTCCTTCCAATCCGGGCCATAAATCTCCTATGCTAAATTCTCACTCTTCCACTCAACGGCCCTTCCCGCGGCCCAGCGTATCTGCTCGCGCGAGCACTTCTCAAAGTCCAGCTTCAGTGATGAGGACGATAACCCAACCAGAAGAAGGGGTGGACACCTGACCATTCTCGGCCCTTTCTCTTGACCAGAGTCAGTGCGAGGATATGGTTGCTGGGACTAAATTGTAAGGCTGCTCCATAAACGGGAGGGCGCCACTTTTTTGAATTGTCACCTTTGGTCATTTGGGTCAACCGCTCAATACTCACGTCTATCTATCTAGCAACGGACCAGGTCACAGAGTACATAAAATTCGTTCGTTTAATTGGTTCTATCTGGTTGAAGGGCCGGCGAGGATGGCAGAGGAAAGCATCTTTCCGCTCAATATCATGTTGGTGGGAACCTTGCAGGGAGGGGCATAAATCGCGCCAAGTAAAGGGATGGGGTCCATCTCCATTCTTGATACTCATACATCTCAATGCCTAACGGCGGATTTTGGCCTATCAACCAAAAAGTGTGCTTAGTTAGTTCCATTTAGGTCAGATTGATTAGTTTGTTTGGGGATAACATTCTTCATGCCTGGAGTTTGCAGCGAAAAAGGTGGTAAGATCCATGTGCCATAGGTGAGCATTCAATGACCCAAAAGCCTTCAACCATTTCCGGGTAGTGGATGACGAACGAGGTTTCTTTTCGCGCTTATGTGCCATTCCTTCTGTATCTGACGGCGATCTTCTATCTCAATTTCCTTTCAAGGATAATCCTGTCGCCCCTGATGCCGACAATTGAGAGCGACTTAAACATCGGGCACACCGAAGCGGGTTCCCTCTTTTTCTGTATTTCCCTGGGATTCTTCTCTGGGCTTTTAGGTTCCGGGTTCGTTTCATCTCGTCTGACCCACAGATGGACGATTGTCCTTTCGGCGGTGACCGTGGGAGGATCACTGCTCGGCGTCTCCCTTAGCTACACCCTCTGGTGGATTCGATTAGGATTGATCATGCTGGGCTTATCAGCCGGCCTGTACCTCCCATCAGGCATTGCCACCCTCACCGATATGGTGAGCTCCAAGCACTGGGGAAAGGCTATAGCCGTTCACGAACTGGCCCCTATCCTGTCCTTTATAACGGCGCCGTTCCTTGCAGAGGGAATTATGATTTGGTTTTCCTGGCGGGGAGTCCTTGCGGTACTCGGCGGTGCCGCAGTCGTTCTTGGCGGGGCCTTCACGTACTTCGGAAGAGGGGGTGCATTTTTTGGAGAGATTCCCAGCCCAAAAAATCTTCGAGTTCTTCTCACTATCCCCTCTTTCTGGATCATGGTGGTATTTTTCAGCATGGGCATTGGCGCAAGCCTCGGGGTTTATACCATGCTTCCCCTGTATCTGGTGGCCGAGGAGGGAGTGGAGCGTGCCTGGGCTAACACCCTCGTGGGACTCTCCCGGATTGCAGCGATAGGTGTTGTTTTTATAGCGGGATGGGCCACGGACAGAATTGGCCCGCGCCGAGCCCTGGGAGGCGCGTTTTTAGCCACCGGAATGGCGACCATCTTCCTTGGTTTGTTCCACGGGGTGAGGATCCTCCCCGCTCTGTTTCTGCAGCCCGTGTTATCCAGCTCCTTTTTCCCGGCAGGTTTTGCGGCTCTCTCTAAAATTGGGCCAGCCCAGATCAGGAACGTAGCAGTTGCCCTCGTCATGCCCATGGCCTACGTCATAGCAGCAGGGGTTATCCCGGCCGGGATCGGAATTTTGGGAGATCATGGCTACTTTTCGTTGGGGTTCATACTGGTAGGCATACTGGTTATGGGAACCCCCATACTTCTCAGGTACCTAAAATTCCATAGGGATGGTTAGTTAGTTGCATTAGGTTAGATTGATTATTTGAGTTAATTGGGTTTGTCTGGTTTATCTCGTTTATTCGATTAGATCGTTTGGATGGCTTAGATCGTTACTTGAGCTGCACTCGAATCTACCAAAGCCCGGACCAAGTATCATTTTGTTTCTCCCTTTTCAGAAAAGGAAAAGGACGAATTTAAGGGTCACCCATTAAGAAGCACCTATCATATTCCTTAAAAAACTATGTACTTTTAGATCTTTGAAGCGAACAACAAAATGCTGCAGCGTCCCCGATGCATCCAGGCGGACTTGTCGTGTGGGAAGGAGGCCCCCCTTAGCCGATGGGATCCACCGGCTCCAAAAAGTAAAACCGGTGGAAGTCGTGGAAGTCCATGTCCTGGGTATAAATTCTCTTTATGCCGTGTTCTCTCATCAATACTGCTGTCTGTAAGTCGTACATCAAGTTGCCACTCAGATGAGGAACCTCTTTCATCACCTCGGCGGCCACTTCGGCGTGCCGTTCTGTGGGGAGAAGTATGTCCAGAGAAGGCGAGGGCAGGACAGCCTCGAGAAAGTTCCGTGCATGAGTTGCCGACCGGGGTGCCCGGAATATTCGTGGATGGGTCGTTACACGGAGAAATTCATACAATATCCCCCAGATTGAGCACCATGCTGACGCCTGATTTCGCCATTCTTCAAGTACCTCGAAACAGCGGGCGTGAAATGGGGAGTCCTCATCCGCAGCATAGACCAAGATGTTTGTATCTACGACGAACACTATCGGCCTTCCATAGCTTGATAGAGGGTTTCGCGGTCAGCAATATCAACCAGGTGTCCCCCGCTCTTGAAGGTCGGCAAGGCCGGGAGGTCTCGCCTGCTCTTCTTGGACTTGAAAAGGAGACGCAAGGCGGACTCCACCAGTTCAGACATAGTACATCCCCGCCGGACTGCCTCCCGCTTCAGGAGCGCCATGATGGAATCATTAATGTTTAGAGTTGTCTTCATATGTTTTCGCATACATTATAGACGGATGTATGTCAAGCAGAGGCATAAACCCTTCTCCGAATAAAGAAGTTCCCGAAAAAGGAGTAAGAGGGGTGAGGGGTGAGGGGTCAGGCCTTCACGGGCTGTTGCCCAAATCTCTTGGAGCGAACATTAAGGAATTACAGATTTGCAGGGAAGCGAACTTTAGAGTGGTCAAACATTCCTTTTAGAGAGCGACAGGGGATTTGGGCAATAACCCCTTCATTCTTAACATTGATGAAAGAGAAGCGATCCTCACTACTGAACCGCGCGCGGTCCAAGCAGCTCCAAAATCCGAGTCCTTGTGATGATCCTGGGGAGGTGGTATAGTTGATTTAAAGGTACAGGAGTCGTCAGACCGCAAGTGAGAAACCATCATGAGAGTTCGTAAACCAGGAAAAGTCTGTGATCATCTTTGGTATTTGGGCCATGAGGAATCGGGGATCTATCTGTTGGATGGTGGCGATGAGGTCATGATCATAAACGGTGGCCTGAGCTACATTGTGCCCGAGCTGCTCCGGCAGTTGGAGGAGTTCGACATCAGCCAGGAAAAAATCACAAAACTCCTCATCCTCCATTCCCATTTTGATCATGTGGGCATCGTCCCTTTTTTCAAACGACGTCATCCCGACTCGGAAATCTATGCCTCTGCCCGGGCCTGGAAGATCTTGGGGATGCAAAATGCTATCGATACTATCAACGAGTTCAGCCGAAGCGTTACGGAGAAGATGGAAATGACGCAGAGGTGCTCCGCTTATGATCTGGATTGGCGAGATGACGGGTCAGGGATTTCCATATCCGAAGGGGACCGCATCAGTGTTGGTGCCATAGCGCTCCACATCCTTGAGACACCGGGGCACTCTTCATGCCACATTTCGGCCTACGTTCCCGAGCTCAAGGTACTCTTTCCATCAGACGGCGGCGGTATTCCTTACAAGGGGACCATTATCCCCTCTGGAAACTCCAATTTCACCGCGTTTCAGGGGAGCCTCGAAAAGCTCAAGGACCTGGAAGCAGACTACGTCTGTGCCGACCACTATGGATATGTGACAGGGGATGAGGCACGAAATTTCATGTCGGATACCATCGAGGCTGCACGGAAACACCGCGCTGAGATAGAAGAGACCTACCGGCGGACGGAAAATGTCGACGTCTCCGCTCAAGAGATGACCGCTTCTTTTTACGCTGAAAATCCCGACTACTTCTTGTCCCGGGAGATCTTCGAGGCGGTATACCGCCAGATGGTGCGGAACATCGCTAAGGACTTGGAAGGACAGTTGTAGATTCTTGAAACTGAGGACTCATAATCTCCTTCTTTGAGAAGCATTTCAGCACTTAAGGACCCACTCCCCCTTCCCAATTGGGTTGCCCGCACATTAACGTACGCCATTCCTCCGACGAATTGTAAGCAAATAAACGGAATTGGTACCTCCAATAGATTTTGTATTTCACCCTGGACTCGATGGCAGAAGATTGTCTTTTATTGACTTTTGCCGTCTTTCGTTTTTTCAGGGTACTGCAGAGGTTAGGCGGTCATTCGGTGTTCTTTGACAATTCATCCCATAATCAGTATGTTCTTCACTAAGCTTGCGAGTCTCCCAGTGAATAATAGCTTTCCATGCTTGTTGGATTATTCAAAGATTTTGCTGCATAAACGATATTTATGAAGGCGCGAAAACCCGTGTCAATTGTATTTCTCGAAAAGAGGAGGAAAATAGATGGGGGATAAGAAGATTTTGCTTGTGATGGGAAGCCCGAGGAAAGGGGGCAATAGCGCAACCCTTGCGAAACAGGTGGCCGCAGGTGCCGAAACAACCGGAGCAGAAGTGGAGAGCTTCTACCTTCACGGCATGAATATTCAGCCGTGTACAGCTTGCGATGAATGTCGGGAGGAGACGAGCAAAGATTGCGTGATCGATGATGATATGCAAAGCTTATATCCGAAACTCCGACGAGCAGATGCACTCGTAATTGCCAGTCCCATCTACTGGTTTACCGTCTCCGCTCAAACGAAAGTGTTCATGGATCGATGGTACGCCTTAGGAGGTCCTCAGGAGGAATACGCCGCCTTTGCGGAGAAGCGGATCGGCATCGTCCTGACATATGCCGATGTCGATCCCTTCGCCTCCGGGGCGGTCAACGCATTGCGGACATTCCAGGATGCCTTCAATTACGTCGGAGCCGAAATTGTGGGAATGATTTATGGAAGTGCCTCCGAAGCTGGAGAGATACAGAATAATCAGGATCTAATGGATAAAGCATATGAATTGGGAAGGCAGCTTGGCTCTGGCACATAGAGCCTCCACAAAATTCTGGGGTAAGGTCTTCACAGGTTGTTGCCCAAACCCCCTTTTGCTCTCTGAAAAGAATTTTTGACCATTCTAAAGTTCGCTTCACTGCAAACCTAAAACTCATCTTTCATATGTCTGAGTTCGGCCAGGGCCATGCCAATCACCATGAGCATACCCCCGGCCAGAGCAACTCCTGAAAGCCTTTCCCCTCCGTAGAATCGCGCGGTGATCGCGCAAAAGACGGACTCCATCAAGAGAATCAGGGCGGCCCGAGCCGGCGGGGTAACTCGCTGAGCCCTCGTCTGGGCCACGAAGGCAAAAACCGTTGCCATAAGCCCCGTAAAAATCACGCTCTTCCAGACGGAAAGAGGGATACCGGATGGGATAGAGGAGAGAGAAGAGATCGCAAAGGGCAGACTGAAGAGGGCCACCACGCCTATCTGTACGGTGGCCAGGAGGTAGACATCCATGATCGGGGCATATCTCCCCGTACAAAGGATGTGCATGGCATAACAGATGGCACAGGCCAGGACCAAGACGTCACCTCGGTTGAATCCATCCCCATACCCACCAGTCAGGAGGAAGAGGCCCATCGTGGCAACGATAATCCCAAGGACCGTGAAAGGCTTGGGGATTTGCTTGAAAATGACGATGGAGAAGATCGGGACAAAGATGACATTGAGCCCAGTGATGAAGCCCGCGTTGGAGGCTGAAGTGTGGGCAAGGCCCGTGGTTTGGAAGGCATAGGCTAAAAACAAGAAAACCCCCAAAACAGTCCCAGAGAAAACCATGAATTTGTCGAGTTTGGGGAGTTTCTTGGCAAAGATCAGAATCATGAGGAGAAACGACAGGCTAAACCGCAAAAAGAGGAAGGGATAGACTCCCACCTCGGCGATGGCCTGTTTGACCATGATGAACGTCAATCCCCAAACAAAAGCCACCAGCAGCAGTATAAAGTCAACAATGATCGAGGAATCCTTTTTCAGCCCCATGTACTTCCTCCAGTGGCTTGGACACAATACCAGCCAGATGTGTGCTTCGTCAAGACTCTGAACTCCGTCAACAGGCCTGAAGTTTCCCCACTCCTGGAGGAAACATTTTCGTAGCTTTTTCCCCTTCCGTTGGGCTGAGCCCTTCGGTCTGCCCTCGGCCATGAGGTCTCGCTCAGGAACAGTGGAGTCCCCCGGAAACTCAGGCAACTTTCCGATAGGATAAATGGAACTCAATTGCCCGCGGGTTTTGGGTTGGAATACTTCAGCTTTCGGTATGCTCTAAGAGGAGGAAATGATCCCCTTTTCCCTCAAAAGGGGTATGGGATCGATAAAATGTTTATCCAATCCCAGTTCCTCGGGCTCAAGGCTAAAAGCCAGTCCCATGAGCTGAGTGAAGTAGAGGATGGGAAGGTCGAACTGGCCGTCCATCTGCCGCTGTCGGGAATCGAGGTTCACATGGCAGAGGGGGCAGGCCACGACAATTGCCTCGGCCCCAACGGCCTTGGCGTTGATCAGGATCTTTCGGCCGAGTTCCAAAACAATATCCAAATTGGTGAAGCCAAGGGAGGCGCCGCAACATCGGGTCTTATAGGACCAATCCATGGGCTCGACCCCTAATTGTTTTACCAGCTTATCCATATTAGTGGGATATTCGTAGTCCTCAAATTCCGTAACCCTGGGAGGCCTGGTAATGACGCAGCCATAGTAGCAGACCACCTTCAGTTCTCCAAGGGGACGGGTAACCTCGCGGCCTATGGCCTCCAATCCCACGCGATCGGTGAAGGTGTTGAGGGTGTGTTCCACCTGTAACCCACCCGATGGTTCGTAACCGATCTGGGCCTCCACCCTCTCCCTGAGCTCCGTGTCCCTGGCCACATGATACAGGGCAACCCGCATCCGCAAATAACAGGAAGGGCAGGGAGCGGTAACAGACGAGTGTCCCGTCTCCTCCATCAAGGCCAAGTTCTTCATGGGGAGAAGGGTGGATAAGTAGTGGTCCGTTGAATGGGCCGGAGTAGTCCCACAACAGGTCCAGCCCTCGGGCTCATCCACGGTCAATCCCACCTTCTCCGCCACCGCCTTGAGGGAGAGGTGATATTCCACCGAAGTGCCGTAAAGACTACAGCCGGGAAAGTAGGCCACCCGGCGTTCGGTGCTCGTGACCTTCTCCGTCGTTGGGGCCTTCCTCCTCCGGACGAGATGGGGCAATAGCTTCAGCTTTCCCTCTCTGAACATTTTCATGCCTACGGGCATATCCTTTGAGAAAACCCGTCTAAAATCCAACTCCCCCTTGAGAAACATGCGCAGGTAGAGCTCTCCCATCAACCCGGCCTCGTACATGCGCCCGAACATCCGAATACCATGGAGGGCGGCGCTGTAAAAGATGGGGACCGAGGGAACCCCAGGGGAAATACCCTGATTGCGAGCCATGATCTTCACCACATCCATAACCCTGGTGATATTGATATCCTGGGGGCACCGGGTAGCGCAGGTCTCGCAGGCCGCGCAGAGCCAGATGGTCCTTGAGGTCAGAGCCAGCTCCCTCTCGTCCAGCTGGATAGCCCGCATGAGCTGATTGGGGGAGAGGTCGAAATAATCGGCAACGGGGCAGCCCGAGGCGCATTTTTGGCATTGATAGCAGAGGTAGACGTTTTCCCCACAGATCTCGTGAATTTCCTCGGCAAAAGGAGTTTGAGCGGCTCCTTCCCCTTGACCCTTATGGGGAGAAATAGCCCATTTCACGGGCCAACCCCCTCCATTGTGGACCCACCCTTTGCGGGAATCTTTCCATCCTCGGCCCGTTCGACCAGATCAGGATCATCGTCAACGATTAAGATTTTAGGCATATCTACTCCCTCCCTCTTTGTTTGACTTATTTACGGACACGATCCACGGGAAACAGGCACGGTTTCTACGCCGACGGCCTCGGGTGAAGACCCGCCTGTTTAACGATCTCCGGGACCTTCTGCTCCCACTCTATGGCCATAACGTGTACCCCAT
>Ga0209427_10000082_pt1 | contig 80543 bp, 69 predicted proteins | sample DeeMarSWOR136_30_FD_187465 | JGI IMG/M metagenome (GOLD analysis project Ga0209427, IMG submission 187465) | Marine sediment microbial communities from White Oak River estuary, North Carolina - WOR-1-36_30 (SPAdes) (version 2) | ecosystem: Environmental > Aquatic > Marine > Intertidal zone >... | reverse complement strand
ATTCGGGCAGGTGGTTTTTCTCTTGATGTTGGGGTTGACCAGTCAATATACGACTTTAACACAACCAACCGAAAGTTTTCTCTCTCCTATCAATTCTAATCTGCATCAAAGATACTCCATGTTGTATTCGCCGTTGATTAGCAATACTGTTAAATATCACAAGGCATTTTTGCCAAATTGGTTGAGTTTAATCTCACACCCTCCACCGTCAATACACTCAGGAGCATGAATTTCACATAATGTTATGCTTCTAGTAACCGGCGCAACTGGTTTCATCGGCAAAAATCTCATCCCAGAGCTTGTGAAGCTGGGAAGGCTGAGGATACTTGTACGTCGCACCTCAGATGTTGCGTTATTTAGAGCTCATAGAGATATCGAAATCGTACATGGTGATTTAGAACAGAATAGAGGAATTGATGAGGCATTACAGGGAATCGATGCAGTCATCCATTGTGCCGCGAGAACGATTGGAAAAAATTTTATCGAATATTATAAAACAAACACTATCGGAACAGCACATCTTCTCAAAGCAATGAATAAAGGAGGAACAAAGAAAATCTTGTATCTAAGCTCTAATGCTGCCTGCGGTCCCTGTTGTGAGAAAAAACCGCTCAGAGAGACAGATCATCTAAAGCCAATATCGTCCTATGGTAGATCAAAGAAGATTGCTGAAGACATCATTATGAAAAGTGGTATTAATTACATAATACTCAGGCCAGTTGCCGTATATGGACCATATGACGAAGAGATATTGCGATACATAAAGCTACTCAATCATGGATTTTGTCCGATCATTGGTTTCGGTGATAAGTACATTAATCTTTTATATATTGCCGATCTAGTTCAACTCATAATCACGCTCATTCAAACGAATAGATTTAACAATCAGATATATTTTGTGAATGATGGACAGTGTTATTCTTACGAAGAGGTGCTGGAGCAGATCGCTGTCCTTTTACAGAAGGATAATTTCAAAATACACATTCCGCAGCAAATAGCACAATTGTGCGGTTTAATCAACGATATATTCTTACCTCCACAAAGAAGCCTTATCTGGCGTGACAAGGTCAAGGAGCTCGCGGAGCATTATTGGTTATGCCACAACGAAAAACTAATGACCGCGTGTGGCTTTGTGCCGAGGTTTAGTCTTGAACAGGGTATGAGAGAGACCATCGCATGGTACAGAGAGCATGATTATCTTAGATAGCCTCTCTTCCCTTCGCTTTCTCAGGCCTGTGCCCTTGACAAATCACTGAATTTCAATATAATATAATAAACTATGATGAATTGGTATGCAACGTACACGCGATGTAATCATGAGAGGGTGGTAAATAAACTCCTCAATGAGAAGGGTATTAATACTTTTCTGCCGCAGATTATCGTGCCAAGTAGGCGTAAAGATAGAAAAATACTCATCAAGAGACCCCTCTTCCCAAATTATCTGTTTGTTGAACTTGACCAGGTCAGGGATAATTGGATGAAGGTCTTCCGCACTCCTGGTCTTGTGCGGATATGTGGAAATGGCAGACCAACACCAGTCCCAGATGACGCGATAGAGTCGATTAAAATATTTGTGAATAGCGATAGAAATATCTACCCGCTTCCCTATCTCCGGATTGGATCAAGAGTACAGGTAATATCTGGACCATTGGCTGGAGCAATCGGCATACTGGTGAAAGAAGACCGCAAGAAGAGAAGACTCGTCGTCTCGATTGAGTTGATGGGGCAATCTGTTGCAGCTACGCTCTATGACGACGAGGTAAGACCCTACTAAAAAATACGCAGTAGACGCAGAATCATCTCGCCACCTATGAGTTGGCGAGATTCGCAGGATCAGTCACTACCATGACTTCGCATAATCGTCTTTGATTCGCAAGAATATTGGAAACGAATTCTGACAACGTCAGAATGATATTGCGTTTTCTGTGAATGAAATGATACTGCAAGTCCTGCCCGTCACAGATGGGCAGGGCGATACTGCGGTATTATTTATCAGTGGAATGCCTTGATGCCGATTCTTTCGTAGACCTCATCCATTGTCTTTTCGGCAATTACCGTGGCCCTCTTTTTTCCATCCCTCAGCACGTCATAAATATACTCTCTCTTGCTCCGCAACTCTTTCTGTTTTTTTTGAATCGGCTCCAATTCCTGATCAATATTCTCAAGAAGAATCTTCTTGCAATCGAGACAACCGATTCCTGCTGAACGACATTCTCGAGCGCAATAGTCGATATCTTCCTGTTTAGAGAATGCCTTATGCATCGTGAATATATTGCATACCCCAGGATTGCCAGGGTCAGCACGCCTCTTCCTGTTCGTGTCAGTCACTGCGGTTGAGAGCTTCTTCCACATTTCTTCCTTTGTCTCATCAAGATATATACAGTTATCGAGGCTCTTGCTCATTTTATTCACGCCGTCGAGCCCCAGGATCCGCGTAATAGGACCAAGCATTGCCTTTGGTTCAGGAAACGTGTTGCCAAAATATGAATTGAATCTCCTCACAATCTCACGCGTCAATTCGAGGTGAGGTATCTGATCGTCACCAACCGGGACAACCTCTGCCTTATAGAGGATAATATCTGCCGCCATGAGTACTGGGTAGTCGAACAACCCCATATTCACATAATCAGGATTCTCTTTGCTCTTTTCCTTAAATGTAGGGACCCTTGAGAGCCACGATATCGGGGTTATGGTATTCAATATCCAGGCAAGTTCGGTATGCTCAGAAAGCGTTGACTGCAACATCAATATGCTCTTTCCTGGATCAATACCTGCAGCGATGTAATCTACTGCACAATTGAAGATCCCCGCCTCCATCTCCTTTGGGTCGAAACGGACCGTTATTGCATGATAATCGACGATTCCGTAGACGCAGAAATAGTCATGCTGGAGTGCAATCATATTCTTCATCGCACCTACATAGTTGCCAATATGTAACCTACCCGAAGGCTGAATGCCGCTAAAGACAATCTTCTTCGTCATGATCAAATGATATGCGAAAATGGCAGCAAGTCAATATAGGAACTGAGCATTCTGGTCACTCTTTCCCTATGCTCAATGCCTTGCGTATGATGAGGATAGTGGTGATAACCAAAATGACCACGCTCAAGAGGATGAATAATCTCCTCGATGGCCGCATAATCTTCTCTTCTGAAACTATCACCCATAAAATGTACAATAATCGTTCACAATCTCTTGTCTATGTCCAGGGCAGCCTTCAGACCTTCTTCTTTTGTAGTAATGGTACCCTCGAGCTGCATATCGAGGAGCTCCTGGAGTATGATCTTGAATTTAGGACCTGGTTTTAGCCCCATGGCAATTAAATCATAGCCATTGATAAGCCGCTCAACCTTCGGCTTGGCATCATCTGCCCTCTTCAACTCAATCATCCTCGTAAATACCTTCTCAAGGTGCCGCGTCCAGCCAGCAGTGGCAAATCCATCAGCCCAGGCGAGCATCATCGCACCAAACCACTCGTCTTCGAGGTCACGGAAAAAGCGTCGGATCGCGCGGTCAGTCAACTCTTCATGAGTCGCGAGAAGATGAAGTCTCATGTGTTCCTTCACTAATTTTTTCACCATGACCACGTCGTTGCGAGAGAGTTTGAGGCGATGGTATCCTAATACGTGAACAATCTTCGCTCCCTTTTGATCATGTCCGTAGAAATGGACCTCGCCTTCTTTGAGGAGAAAAGTGTCGGGTTTTGCGACATCATGGAAGAGGCCGGCAAGTTTCACCAAGGGAGTGCGCCGTTCAACAGCAAAATACCGAGAAAACTCTGGTTCGATCTCTTTAAAAAAGCCGCTGCGCATCAACTCCTCAATGGCGTGATAGGTATTAAGTGAATGACCCCAGAGATAGGAATCTTCAATTATCTTCCTCGCCTCTGGGAAGATTTCTCTGAACAAGCCGAGTTTATCTATCTCTAAGATTGCGCTATAAGAACAGGGAGCAGCCATTATTCTCATCAACTCGTAGCCAATACGCTCGGCAGCAACCTTCTTGAGAGTCACTTCCCGTGCATGTTTAAAGAAGTCTTTATTCAGTCTAAAATCTAATTCCAACGAGAATCTGAATCCCCTTAAAACCCTGAGGGGATCGTCTTCTAATGATTGGTCAACAGCTAGTCTCATAACACCTTTTTTTAAATCATTGAGTCCCTTGAATGGATCGAGGAATACTCCTGTATCAAGGTCAAGTGCCATTGCATTGATCGTAAAATCACGCCTCTCGAGGTCGTCGTTAATACTCTTTTTGCCGATTCCAATAAAGTCGTATATGATCTCACCCTTTACGACGCGTGCTTCATCATCTTCTAAACTCAAGAGCACAAAAGCACCGTCTATGCTACGGGCAAAGGCTCTCGCAAAGCTTACACCCGACCCTGAAACCGCAAAGTCATAATCCTTTGGTTCAATACCGAGCAGGATATCTCTGATGGTTCCGCCGACAAGATACAAATCGCGCTTGCCCTTGAGATTCTTAACGTTCTGAATGTATTGATCCGCAGAGGCAAAATGAGTCAAGTCTTTCATCATGTTATTCTATTCGTAATTGCATACAATGTCAACCAGAGTACAACATCACAACTCACATTGAGGGGATCAGATTTAGTTATTCAATTGCCCACACCTATCGACCAGCGCAGGCTCCATGGTTCATCGGTCTTTGTATAGAACGGAAAGTTAAAGGATATCGGACCCAAGACAACCTTTGCACCAAAATCCATCGCATACTCGCCATAGTAACCATAGTCGGCAAAAAGTCTGATTGGAAAGTGAGAGGGTAATTCAAGATTAATACAATACATCTCAGCAGACTTGATGTGAAGGGTCTTGTAACCGAGCATATTTCCATCACCTCGAATATGGAGATGATTCTGTGGCGACAAATATCCGGCCTGTCCAAAGAAGAGGTCTGCCAAGATGCTAATGCGCAGTGCACCACTCAGATAGAATTTCTCCTGGGTCGGTGCATTCCCAACAATTCTTCCTGCAAAGAGCCGTACGGTAAAGGGAATGAAAGTATTCATTTCTTTATTGATCTCACAGGATGTCTTGAGATATTCAAACTCACTGCCAATGACCTTGCTGGAGAAGGTAAGTCCACACTGTATATTCCATGTCTTATATCTATAACTGAAGCGGTTATCAAAGATAATATTCCTGCCGAATTCCCAATCACTGCTGTCAACCGAGGAGTAGGACCTCAACTCAAAATAGGATAGACTGTGAGTCAACCCAATGCTCTGCATCAGTGAGAAAGGAATACCGATACTCGTCACGATGCCGCCTCCTAACGTATTCTCACCATGGGAATTCGAGCCTTTGAACATCACCCGCGCCCGCATACCTCTTCTAAAGAGTATCGGCGTCTGATAGCTGAACCCTGGATAGAAGATCTTACTCTCGAAACCATAGGTGCAGCCTGCAGTCCACTGATGTCTACCTTTCACAAAATCGAAATCAACAAATTGAGCACCGAATAGATAGAGCCCTGTCGTGATGCCGTCGTAATAACCATACCACAAGTAGGGTAGATAGAGTATTTGGTAAGCATCGAGTGAAGGAAAACGAAAGATTGGCTTAATTGAGAACTTCCTGGGATAGTAGTTGTTCCAATAGTTCGGCTCGAGGGCGTATCCGTGAGGGTCAATGATTACTCTTTTAATCGTACCTGCAGATGCGGGCAGGCCAATCACCTGGCTCTTCTTCTCAGACCCTATCCTGAATACATGTGCTCCAGAGTCTGCCTCAACAAAGACATCGACTGGCATCTGAAGAGCACCTTTATTTTCAATCTCAGCACTGCTTCCTACTACTTTCTTAACCGCCCAGTCAGAGAAGTCTGTTGTGTTGAGAAACTGAGAAAAGAGTGGTCCCAGATCCTCTCCACTCTCCTCCTCACAGGTTTTGATAAAGTCTTCGGTCCTTGGGTGCTTGAACGTGTATTCCTGAATATACCTCTTCAAGATGCTATCGAATCGCTGTCTACCTAAGATGCCCTCGAGATTAAAAAGGAAGAGGGCAGGCTTTGCATATGCACTATTTATATAGGCAATGGGCACGTCGATGTATTCATAGGCTGGAGTGAGGATAGGTATTTCAATGCAGTTTGTCTGATTCAGATAATAAATCACCTTGTAGTAGTATCGTCTGGATAATGGAGGAATAAAGGGAAGTTTGAGCAGGGAATTATCCTTACCATATCTGTCCTCGCAGTACCTGATCTCGGAGTACGTAGTAAAACCTTCATCGAGCCATGCCTCATCCAGTTCATTTGAACCAACTATACCATAGAACCATTGATGTGCTATTTCGTGAATTATCGTAATCTCAAACAGCCTGGTGAATTGATCTTCTCCTGGACCAATGATGACGAGCTGAGGGTACTCAGTGCCACCATGATAGTATCCATTCACCACACTTAAATTGCTGTACGCATACTGACCATACCACTCATTAAATCGTTTTACTGCCTCCATTGCAAAGAGACCAGCATTGCGCCACTTTTTTTCACTCTGTTTGAGATAAAAGACAGATAGTAGGATGCCATCAACTTCGTATTGCTCGACAAGGAAATTCGGGTCACAGACCCAGGCAAAGTCATGCACATCTTCAGCAGAGAATCTCACCGATTTCCTCTCGCCCATAGCAATCTTTCCACTATGCGAGACGAGGGCGTCGATGAATCTCTTATCGTGAGGATCGATTCGTTCGCCCGTTGCAGCCACTACATAATCGCCAGGTACTGTTAGCTCGATTCTATAATCACCATACTCTCCGTAAAACTCGCCAATTGCATGGTACTGATCACGATGCCAACCATACTCATCAAATACGCACACCTTAGGATACCAGTGTACCATCTCATAGTGATGGGAATGATATCCCAGCCTGGAAGAAAATTCGGGAATCTTCAGAAGGTATTCAATCTTAAAGGTGATTGAATCACCGGAGCTCAGGGTCTGACCTAAATTGATCGCCATTATCGTACCATCAATTATGTGTTGCAACGAATCCTCTCCCCTGATGATATGCTCTATGTGAATAGAACCACGTGCTTGCTCAGCCTTGAGAAAATCTGAGTCTCCCAGTTGCCTCCTCTCTTGTGCATAGATTGTATGACCATCCTTATAGGCATTGGCGTATAAATGCATATAGAGTGTATCGAGTGAGTATGGCGAATTGTTATAGTACGTAAAATATTCAATCGCCCTCAATGAATGTTCTTCAGTATCAAGGTCTGCCTTAATCTCGTATGATACCCGTTGTTGCCATCCAAAGAGAAAAAAAAGGGAGAAAACGACCATATCATGGATTATATCTATTTATCACCATGAATCAAGGATTGACACCAACACCCTATCTGCTATAATCAAGAATGTTGTTCCTCCCGATCTCACTCCTCTTCTTTCTCATTCTCATATTCATTCTGCCAGTCTTACTCATCTTTATTCCTGTACACGTAATGGGGTATGCTTTTCAGAAACTTGGACTCTCTGCGATGGCTGGTTTTTCCTATTTTGTATTCTCGTTGCTGGGAAGTACTATCAACATTCCCCTGAGAGAAGAAGTGTGTGCTGAAGAACCAACGTTCTCGCCGCTCATGAGACTATTGTATGGCCAAGTACCTCGATTGAAACAGAAAAGGGTATTGGCGATAAATGTGGGCGGAGCTGTTATCCCGCTTATGCTCGCAATCTATCTTCTCTTGACCAAGGCTCCCCTCATGCCGACAGCGATAGCAACTGCGCTCATGATAGTAATCACCACATTCCTTGCCCGACCAGTGCCCAACGTTGGAATCGCAATGCCTGCACTCATTCCCCCCCTGTGCGCAGTCATTTTGGCCTGGCTGCTCCACCATCAAAGTCCCGCACCGGTTGCCTATGTGTCTGGAGTTGTGGGGACATTAATCGGTGCCGACCTGCTTAATCTGAACAGAATCAAGAAAATGTCTTGCGGTGTAATGAGTATCGGTGGTGCTGGTGTTTTTGACGGTATCTACTTGGTCGGTATAATCGCAGTACTTCTCGCGTAACCTCCATGCCGTATCATAGGCGATTCTCAAATTTCTTTACAAAGGTCTTTTCTTTTAGTTCCTCAATCAATTGTGAAAAATATTTTTGAAGGTCTTGTTGGGTAAGATATTGATAGATCTGATCACGCATCTTTTCAAATGTTAAGGGTTCTTCGTCGATCTTCTCTTTCATATATATAAGATGGTATCCATACGGTGTCAACAGCGGTTCACTCGCTTGACCCTGCTCAAGATCTTTCACAACCGCGTCAATAGGAGACGATAATTGATTCATAATGAACTCACCAAGGTCAACAGTAGGGTCATCAGAGTATTCCCGGGCGAGACTATCAAAATCTGCACCACTCGCGACCAGTCCAGCCAGTCTTCTGGCAAGGTTTTCATATCTCAGTGTATCTGCCCTCGTTACACTCACCGCGATGAGAATCTGTCGTGCTAAGACCCAATCCGGACCTTTATTCAGCACCTCGACAATATGGTAGCCGAGTCGTGTAGGAAATGGTTGAGAAACGACACCCGGTTTTAGGCTAAAGATAACATTCTCAAATTCCTCTATGGTCTCGCCTCTTTTTATCTTACCTAACATCCCTGCTTTATATCGCGTATTCTCGTCTTCAGAAAATTCTTCAACCATAACACTGAAATCGGCGCCAGCGTAGAGTAATTTATAAACATCCATTGCACGCTCAAATCCCCTTCTCAGCTCAGCTTCACTCGGCCGTATTGCCAGAAGAATATGGGAAAGTTTCACACGACCAGGACGAATCGCGATGGAATCTTTATTCTCTTCATAAAATCGCCTTACCGCAATTGGTGAAACCGTTATTTTTGTAGCTATCTTCTTCTCGACAAGGCGTTGCGTAATCAATTGTGCCCTGATGTTATCCTCATTATACTGTTTCAATTCTTGCAAGGTGATGTTGTTTTCCTCTAAATCTTTAAAAAAATCAGCCTCCGATGGATATCGTTCTTTTATTTCTTCGATTCTCTGCTCCACAATTGACACAACCTGCTCGTCTGCTACAGATATCGATTCATTCTCTGCTTCAATTAGAATAAGTTTTTGAGAAATAAGTTCATCGAGCACGTAGTCTCTTAATTCATCGATGCTGTTGAACATCTTTTGTGCTGCTGGGTCGCTTGCGAGAAAGCTCATGTTCTCACGAACTTCGCTTTCAAGGATAACATCACTACCTACGTATGCGGCAACCTGATCTGCCAGTGTTGAGAGTATCACAATTAAGATAAACATTGTTCCTTAGATTAAGTTTTCTGCTCAGCGTACATTCAGATACTCATTATTGTTTGAGGGGCGAAATATCGATGGTAATTTTATATTGTGTCTTCAGACTATCAATATATTTTGCCAAGAAATCTTGATATCTCGCTGACAAAAGATAGTTATAGATCGCAGCGCTATACTTATCATAATCAGCCTTTGCCACAACCTTCTTTTTGTCAATCATCTTCACAATCAGGTAAGTTCCTTGTATATAAGGGATTACATCAGAGACCTCTCCTGGTTTCATGTCATAAATAATCTCTTCGATTGCAAAATCAGCAATCGTTCCCCTTGGAAGGTATTCAGTGATTACTTTCGGATCCTCGGGATTCTCTAGTCTCGTAAGCGAACGCTCGCGCGCGAGCTTGAGGAAATCTGCCCCCGCCCGTATCTCGTCCAGTGTCCTCCTGGCACCCTCGTAACTCGGTAGAACAATCTGCCCCAATTTTACTGCATAAAGAAACTCATCTTTGTGTTTGTCAAAATATTCTCTGATTTCGCTCTCGCCCACTGAATTCCCACCAAACTCTCGACGAACCAATTCCATTGCGAGAAAATTCTTTTTGTACTCCTCCAGAGCTACCCGAATTGAATCTTCTTTATCCATTTCCTTCTTCTGAGCCTCAAGATAAATAATCTCTTGCTCTGCCCACTTTTCGCAAAATTCTCTGAGTTGTTCATCTGAAAGCTTTTTGTACTCTGCCTCAGGCAGATAATTTTCAAACTCACTCTTGGTTAGTGTCGAACCATTGACTCTAACCAAGATATCTTGCGGTTGCTCGGCACACGATATGATGAGCAGTGGAATGATAAAAAATAATGTCTTCTTCACTTTTCCTCCCGCAGTAATCTCACCAGTGCTGTCTGGTTGACTTCAGGATTGTATTTCGTATGCAGATCGTCATATACTTTTTGCCGTAAAGCAGCTATTTTTGCATCTCGGACTGTCGTCTTTACTCTTACATACACATTTTTTAATTCTTTATCTTCGTATTCATCTTTATGTTCGTTGTAATAATCGACAACTTCCATCGAATCTACTGCCACCTTATCCACCACCTCATCCGAGTAAAACTTCTGATGCAAGAGTGTCAGAAGAACAGTACGCAGCCGCCTCTTCATTTTAGGTGTGTTGTCAAGATGTTCCCTGCTGGCCCTGTCATACAAAAGATCAGGAACCAACACCCGCTCGATCAATATCTCGGGTTCAATCCTTGACCGTAAATACTGACGGCGTACTGCATCTCGAACTGTACTCACGTATACATATGACGTATCGTATTTCTTAACAACCCATTTCGCCAGATCTTCCTCAGTTATCAGTGAATCAGGTTTTGTCAGTGCCTCCAGACCTTCTGGGTTATATTCGATCTTCGCTTCCTTAATTAATCTATCAATTAACTTATCACCCAGTTCGGTCGCCTTCTCGCGTAAGAGGTTATTCTTAATATTTTCTTTTACCTCTTCATATTTAGGTGTATCGGACTTTTTGTGCTCAATCAACTTGAGAAAGTAAAAGTAATCGCCAAGGTTTATCGCATCAGAGACACTACCTTCCTTCAGCTTTCTGACGGGTTCTAATATTTCAGGTGGTATTGACATTGCAGAAAATGAGCCTATATCACCGCCTTGTGTTATGGTGTCGAGTGAGAATTGTAAAAGGGAGTCAAATGGAACACCTTTCCTCAATTCGCCTTCAATGTACTGAGCAAGAGACTCCTCTGAAACTACGATTTGAGCAAGATGATACTGGTCGATAATTTTTTCATAAGCCTTTCTGGTCTCTGAATCCGAAACCTTCGCCTTATTTATGATCTTATCTTCATAGTAGCTGCGTGTAAGAATATCTTTCCTTTGTGCCTCAAAGGCAGTCTGAATAACTGGGTCTTCGGCATAGCCCCTTTCGCGAGCCTCTCTGACCATAAGCATTTGGTCAATGAACGTAGTTACCTTCTCCAACCTCGCTATCGAATCATCATCTGGTGTAAACTGAATTTTTTCTCTAAAGTCCGCGACAGTATATTTTTCGTCATCAATGCTTACCAAAACCTGATTTTCAAATGAGCATCCAATGATGACCATGAAGAGGGGTACAGAGAGATATTTGGTGTATTTTAATGTTATCTTCATGGCCCATTGTACACAGATGCATCCCAAAGTCAAGCCTTGATTTCGCTCAGATGGCGGATATAATGAATTGATGCAGAAAGTTGTACTCTATATCACGATAATTATCATTGCTGGATTCATAATCCTCTCAAAAATCTTTTCTCCGATATGGCTTTTGCTCCTCGTTTTGGCTATGCTCTGGTCCTACAGACAAGAAAAGAGCGTGCGCCCGATATTCTTGCTGAGCATCGCCCTCTTTCTTCTTTACTTCATATTTCATTACTTCTCAATCCTTGTGCCATTTATTATCGGGCTCGGTCTTGCATATATGCTCACCCCTCTGGTCACTCTTCTGGAAAGACGAAGAATCCCTCGAGTCATTGCCATCTTGATCTTCCTCATACCGATCATCGCGGTTTTCCCCTTAATCGCTTTCTTAGTCATTTCAGGTTTGATAGGAGAATTACAGGGGTTGATAGAGAAGGTCCCCGATGCGATCCAGCAGATACAGGCATATTCAGGTACCGTGATAGACAAACTGATTGAATTGGGGATTGAAATTGATCCAAACATAATTGCCAATACTATCACGTCGCACCTGACAAACATAATGAGTGGTCTCTTTACCACGATTGATCAGATTGGTAAAGGTATCGGGGGAATTATCATGGTCATCTATAATCTCGTATTCATCCCGCTCTCTGCATACCTCTTTCTCTCAGATCGAGAGGCAATAAATAATTGGTTCAGAAACCTCTTTTGTGCCAAGGATAAAAAACGGCTCGATGAATTTATCAACAGACTCAATCTCTCTCTCGCACGCTTTTTCAGAGGAACACTACTGTTGATGCTGATTGTAGGTTTCATCGTTGGGTTCTCATTATGGATTCTCGGGATAAAATATTATCTGCTTTTAGGGGTGATCGCAGGATTCTGCAATCTCATACCTAATATCGGCTATATTCTCAGCTTCATACCTGCTATTGTCATAGGACTGATAAGTCCTGCCCCACTCACTAATCTCATAAAGATTGTCTCTGTCTATGTGGGTGAACAGCTTATTGAAAACCTCTTCCTCGGTCCAACCATAATTGGTAAATCAGCAAAGCTCCACCCCGTTGTCGTCATGGTCATATTAATCCTTGGAGGTGCCATATTCGGCTTCTGGGGCGTCCTGCTCGCCGTTCCAATAACAATATTGGTGAGGGAAATTCTGAACTACTTCCTTGGTCTGCGTCTCTAGAACGTAGCCCTCGCATCCTTGACTGACCCTAGTTTATAGCTATAATAGAGTTCATGGTAGTGAAAACACGCAAATTCACGATAGTCATCAATGAAGAATGGTGTAAGGGTTGTGAGATTTGTGTAAGTTTTTGCCCGAAAAAGGTCTTTGCAATGGAGAGAGGTATAGCAAAAGTCATCGATGCCGACGCTTGTACCGGCTGCCAATTATGCGAAATTTATTGTCCAGATTTTGCTGTAAAAGTGACGAGGATAAATGATGCAGCCGTCGAATAGGAGCGCAAAATTAATGACGGGTAATGATGCCTGTGCCGAGGCAGCGCTCATTGCTGGTATGCGCTTCTTTGCAGGATATCCAATCACTCCATCTTCTGAGATTGCCGAGGTGCTCGCCAATCGACTCCCTCAAGAAGGCGGAGTATTCATTCAAATGGAGGATGAAATCGCCTCGATGGCGGCAATCATCGGCGCTTCTTTAGTTGGGGTAAAATCGATGACTGCAACGAGCGGCCCTGGATTCTCTTTGATGCAGGAGAACATTGGCTATGCGGCAATGGCTGAGGTACCGTGTGTCATCGTGAATGTCCAAAGAGGGGGCCCAAGTACTGGACTGCCAACGCTCCCTTCCCAGAGTGATGTCATGCAATCCCGCTGGGGAACCCATGGTGACCATCCCATTATCGTTGTTGCTCCATCAACCGTACGAGAGACCTATGATTGGACCATAAAGGCATTTAATTTTGCAGAACGATTTCGTGTGCCAGTTATTGTCTTGCTTGATGAAATCATTGCCCACGTAAATGAAAAGATAATACTCCCCAAGAGAGAAGACATAAAAATCATCGAGCGGGAGCGAACTCAAGAAACACCAGCGTCATATCTTCCATATGGTTTTACTGATACAGATATACCTCAGTTTGCCGATTTCGGTACTGGTTACAGATACAACGTGACCGGCCTCAGTCATGATGAGACCGGTTTTCCGACCAATGACCCCCAAAAAATCGACGACCTCTACAGACGTCTCAATCGCAAGATTGAGAGATACAGGGATGAAATCACGGACTTCACAACGGAGTCGCTTGATGATGCGGAAATATGCATAGTAGCATTTGGCTCAAGTGCGCGCTCCGCCTATAGAGCGATACGAACGGCAAGGAAAATGGGAATAAAAGTTGGTATATTCCACATATTTGTCATCTGGCCATTTCCATATAGAGCCTTGGCAAAGTTATCGGAACGCATCAAGAACTTCATTGTGCCAGAGATGAATTTAGGCCAGATAGCACATGAGGTTGCATGCGCAACAAGGTGTGATGTGATTAATGTAAACAGAGTTGATGGCGGATTAATCACACCAGATGAAATTTTAGAAAGGATACATCATGTTTCCGTATGAGAAGTACTTGAGACAAAACAGATTCCCTCATATCTGGTGTACCGGATGTGGCTGTGGTATTATTATGAAGGCTATGTTACGGGCAATCGAACGTAGTGAAATCCCAAAGGATAGCATCGCCCTTGTTTCAGGTATAGGTTGCTCTTCGCGGACTCCTGGTTACGTTGATTTCAACACGCTACATACTACACATGGTAGGGCAATCGCATTTGCTACGGGGCTGAAATTGGCAAAACCAGCATTGAAAATAATAGTGGTGACCGGTGATGGTGATGCGATAGCAATTGGAGGAAATCATTTCATTCACGCTGCACGACGTAATCTGGATATGACGGTCATCATCTACAACAATCATATCTACGGCATGACTGGTGGACAGGCCTCTCCAACGACGCCAGCTCATAAAAAAGGAACCACTGCTCCATACGGGAGCATGGAGCCACCATTTGACATCTCTGGTTTAGCAATCGCAGCCGGCGCATCATTCGTTGCACGCAGCACCTGTTATCATGCGGTGCAGCTTGATAAATTCATCCACAAGGCATTACTAAAAAAAGGATTTTCATTAATCGAAGTATTATCTCCCTGTCCTACCTACTATTCCCGCCCAAATCGTCTCGGCACCTCAGTTGATATGCTCAGGTGGTATAAAGAAAATAGCATTCCCTTTGAGACTTCAAGAAAAATGTCAGATCATGAAAAAGCACATAAAATAATCATTGGCATTCTGCACGATAAGGAGAGACCTGAATTTTCTGATGAGTATTATAAATTGATTGAGAGAGTACAACAGGTGAGTAAAATATAGAATGAGGAGGTTTTTGTGAGTTTCAGATATGAGTTTAGACTAAGTGGGTCTGGAGGTCAGGGACTGATCCTGGCAGGTAAAATTCTCGCTGAGGCAGCAGCGATCTATGATGGTAAAAACGCAACTCAGAGTCAGTCCTATGGTCCTGAAGCACGGGGTGGTTCGAGTCGCTCTGAAGTTATTGTATCTGATGAGGAGATAGACTACCCAAAGGCAGTGAATATTGACCTACTACTCTGCTTTACTCAAGAGGCATGCGACAAATACTACAAGGATGTTAAGGATACCGGAATTATCCTTGTCGATTCGAGTTACGTCACCAAACTCCCCCAGGGCAGATTTAAGATCTACACGGTGCCTATCACAGAGGTTGCTGAAAAAGAAGTCGGTAAGGCATTGGTGGCAAATATTGTTGCTCTTGGGATCATTACAGAGTTGACCAAAATAGTATCAAAAGAAGCAGTTGAATCTGCAATCCTCTCACGGGTGCCAAAGGGTACCGAAGAACTGAACCTTAGAGCGTTTAATGTTGGTATCAAGAAGGCCCAACAATTAAGATAAAGAAAAATAATAACACAGATGTGTACCCTGATTGGTTAAATTACGTAGATAGAAAAAGACAACGAAATTTGGCTCAAATTCTTCAATGCTTGTCTCAGTTACAAGACAAAAAAAACTTAGATTTTATCGTTATCGGCGCGTTGCCCTTACTCATGAGAGGTTATCTCGCCTATAAGGTCTACTGGGATATTGATCTGTTATTCAGAGACGATAAAGGGATAAGAGAATTTATGAAAAAACCGAAACCGAAAATGCTGAGAATCGTCGAATATGACGATGCACTCATGGTGAGCAGAAATATCACGAGCTTCCATACTGCATGGGCATTCAACCGTATATGGTTCAATGTAGATTACATTGTGCGCAAAGGATTTTTTGAATTCTATACCCACAATATCGATGCCTTGACACCATACACAGAGTCCATAACAGTGGGTAGTACGAGCTTCCAAATCTGCTTATACATGGCTCATCCGTGGGACATCATTACTGAAAAAGTGATTTCGCCCCGCACGGCACGGGATGTTGAGCTAAAGATTGATACGAGTGTTGACCTGAGACATATTTTTGCCATATACACAAGTGAGAAGACCAATATGGAGTTCTGGCATTACATCTTTGAGAAAACAAGATCACTCTGTAGTGAACATGAATTCAAGATAAAATTCCTAAAGATCCTCTCATCCGCAACAGAACTGGGTTATCGTGATCTAGAGATTTCTCCTGATTCAATAAAACTACTTCGAGAATAATGAAGGATTTTTTATTCCATCTTCAAGAGAAAACAACTCAGTTTGGCAATCACTATCGCAAGTATATTCAGGCAGTAAACAGAAACCTTGACCATCTTATTCAGAGATTGGAGGAAGAAAAAAAACGTGATGAAGTACATATCCTACATCCTGCATATGATTTTGGTGCCGAACTCAAAATAGTTGGGTGTGTTGGTAAAAACATCGAAGAGAGATTAGATTTTTTGGGAACATATTTTTCCCTCCAGTTTCTCTTGAGGAACCTACAGGCAATTGACCTTTTAAGAATTGACATCTTTGCTTCAGAGGCTGACAAGTTAACTGTCTATAAAGAATTCATGCTCGATGCAGGAAATAGTTTCCGCATGCTTACTGCTCACTATATCGATGAGTTATTGCGTGTCTTTATCGAGAAAAGGGACTGCCCAGAGTTTGTCATCCTGGGAGTCGGTACAAAGTCTGATCAAGATGATATCGATGTAGGTATCATTGATGATGGAAAGAAAAATAGACAAGAATTTAATCGCGCCATTTCCCGCATTAGCCACGAAATGCTTAAATTCGCAGTATCATTTCACTTCCACCTTTCAGAGCATATCGGTAGACACTACTACTCCGCCTCGATCGACGAATACAAAGATGTATTGAAACAAGAAATAGGAGACTACGTAATCATTAATGAAATGTTGAGCGGCGCAGTGATTACAGGAAGTAAGCAGCTATTTAAGAAATATCAAAAACAAGTTATTGATAGATATTTTTATCACCCTGATGGTGAAAATAAATATCATGAAGGCTATCTGAGAGGAATACTCGGTGAGGTAAACTCGCTGCTCGCGAGACCGATAGGCTCTACCCACATCAATTTCAAAGAAGACGCATTGCGTATGATAAAAGGCGTCATTTGCGCCCAGAAAACAATCCTCAATATTGATAAAGTGAATGCATGGGATATACTCGAGAGTCTCAGAACGAAAGATCCAAAAAAATATCATGAGTATAATGTTCTCGAGAGGGCATTGACCTTTTTTGAAATCTTTCGATATCTCTATCAACTATTTGTAACCCAGGATGAAGAAATCGTGCTCGATGATGTTGCCCTTAAAAACATACGACGGGTTGCGAGGATACTTGGCTATACTGACCTCGGCAAATGTCGTGCAGAGGAGCACCTCTTGGTTCATTACTATGAACATATTCAGAGTATAAGAAGAACAATTCCCGTGATACTTAATGATACAAAAAAACATTTAGAGGTGAATTCAATCTTTGTTCCCATGTTCACCTCCAGTTATAGGGGCAACATCACACAGGATTTCTTGCGGAAATTCAAGTTCTTTAGAGGGACATCGTTCTGGGATGATATCTTGGATCATTTTAAGAGTGAAGAATTAATGAAAAGATTTGTGAATGATTTGAACGCATTTCAGCCTGTAATAAGGAAAAAATTAATCAAAGGGTATATGGAATGGGTCAAATATGATTTTTATTCGTTAATAATGTTTCTCACTATATTAGGTAAGACAAAGAGTGGATTCCCAATATATAAAGATTTAAATAACTATTTGCTCCAGATAATAGACACCATTCCCGATGTTGTGAGGAAGATCGCTTATGTTTTCAATCGCTTCCCCCATCTTATCAATAGCTATTTGTCACTCGGCGATGAGGAGGTCTTGAGATTTTACCTTGAACTATTGGAGAAGAAGGTATATGAAAAAGAGATTGTTGCTATCATCGATGACCTCAGATATCTTATTAGAGTTCACCTTCAGAGCAGTCTATTTTTTAAGAGATTTTTCCTGAGAATCCTCAGTAAATATCCTGAAACGATCACACTATTGAAAAACCCAGCACAACTCGAAGAATTTGCTGCAGGCATCTATAGCGATGTAGAATCTATGCGAACCTCTAAGGAGAAAAAGGAGAAACTCGGTGATTACTACGATTTTGAGATGATGCGTCTCGGTCTCAAGACACTACACGGTGTCTCTGTCGAGGAAACAAACGCAGAGTTTACAGAATTTTCCGATAAGTATATTCGCACCCTCTTCGACATATGTCGTCGCGAGATAGATACACAATATACAAGAAGGATTATAACCGACGATCTCTTGGCAGTCTTTGCGGCAGGAGGACATGCACGCGAGCAGGCATATGATGATGATTACGACATTATTGTCTTACTCAATTCAGATAAGCCTGAGATGCTATCATACAGCAACAGAATTATCACTAAAATGAATGGAGAGATTATCAAACACGGCACGATACCACATCATAGATTTGCCGATTACTTTGGCAGATATGTCATTCTTCTTAAGGAAGTTGAAAAGCTTTTAGGAGAAAAACGACCCGATATATTTGTCGAGAAATCTCAGATGCTTGGAGCCCGTTTGATTGTAGGATCTCATCGCTTCGCGAAGGAATTCGTAGGAAGAGTAGTAAAACCTTATATCTTCGACACGAAGGATGAATACATAACACAGATGAAACAGGAAATAAATGCGAGACATTCTGCAACCGATTCTGAGACACTCGATAAAAATAATATAAAAGAGAGCATCGGAGGATTACGAGATATCGAGATGATGCTGTTGATGATTAAGGCCAAATTTAGTATCATGGAGCCAGTCAATTCGAGACTCTTTAAGTATGTTGCAGAGTCGCGAAAAGACTTAGAAGACGAACTGTTGAGATTAGCGAATGCCTGCAGTTTTCTCAAGAATCTACGTGACGTATATCGTCTGACTGCAGGTGCCTCAGACACCATATTACCCGAGGCACTGGAAACGAGTGCCGAGGTTATGGGATATAAAGGGAGCAAAAAATTATACAATAAATTCAACAGAGTGCGTCACGAAGTCAAAGAGACAATCGTACATTTAGTTGCCAAATTATGACAGGCATCTGTGAACCAATAACCTGCACCACAGCCCTTGACAATCAAGTAATGACCTGATATAATCAACCGTAAAGCTGTATGTTTTTCTTCCATTAGAGGAGGAGGGAAAAGCATAGGACACAATAATTTTATTATATAAAAGGAGGTCTTATGAGTATATTATTAGTTCTTTTCCTATTATCTCCCCGTGAAAAGGCACAGCTGACCACCCCCCTTGAAGAATATATATGTACAGGCAAAGAACTCGCCTCCCAATCAGCACCGCTTCTTCCTGCACACTTCTTTGAGAAACTCACCGATACGATCCCCTGGGTCTTTGTGGACCAACTCACCTTTTCTGAACCGTTGATGAATAATACCTCTTTTTCTCTACACAACTCAGATTGGAGTATCGAATACTCTTCGACGCCCGAGACCCTCTCAACACTTGCCCAGCTTGCACTCTCCTATGCACCGTTAGGGTTTCACAAAGAACTAATCGCAGCATTTCACCGGCTCGATACCTTACAAGATGTATATGCCCAGCTCATCTTAGATACGCCGGCTAAATGTCTCGATGAAGTGACCTACCAAATCTGTCATATCGGTCAGGAGATACTCTCATACCCAGAATTTGAACCGAATTTGTTGTTAGTAAATGCCGACCTCTTATATGAAATCGATGATTCTTTACAGTATGCTGATATCGTTGACTATTACGGCTGTTCTTTGATGCACTTCTCAACAGTGCGCTACAGAGTAGTGGAAGATGGTGACAGTATCTGGTTCGAATTACCACCAGAAATCTATTATGAATATATTGTCCACCCAATCATCTCTGACGAATTTCCTGATATGAGTGAATATGTCTATTCCAAGTTCTGGCGAGAATATCTCTTCTATGAATCTGATAGTGGCTATCCAATTCTTGGTGAAGAGATCAAGAATGCAAAGATTTTGTGGAACCGCGAAAAACAGGTACTTCCCCCAGGACGGCCATTTACCCCTGAGAACGGTGCCCTCGATATGATTGGCAATTGGGCTACGTATACCGTACCGCAAGCAGCATCGGGAAATCGACCAATCCAGCCCAATATCATTGCCCATGAGCATAATGGAAATTGTGGTGAGCTCCAGGACGTGCTGACCGCCGGAGCACGCGCCTGCCTGGTGCCCTGTGTGTGTACCATGGACCCGTGCGAAGACCATGTCTGGTGTGAATTCTATGATGAAGGTTTCTATCCCTATCAGGTCGATCTTGGTTTCGGTGTAACCCATATTGCCGACACGAGTGTTGCCTATGATGAGCAGGTGGGTGGAAGCAAACGTGTCTCTGCAATCTTTAACTGGCGCAGTGATGGATATTGGTGGACCGTCACAGGGACGTATTCACATGTCTGCTCTCTCTTTGTCTATGTATACGACTTAATGGGCAGACCGATCGATGGCGCAAGTGTGACCATTGCCTCTGAGGGATGGTATGGTGGAATCAGTACATCAACGCGGGCACATACTGATCCTGATGGTTACTGTTCCTTTGCATTGGGCGATCTCAGAAATTTCTATGCACGGGTATCGACACCAATCGGTTCGTACCCACCTGCTGCAGGTGAGGTGATTCAAATAATCGAAAACAGTCAGTCTGGAGCTAAATACTACAAGGTCTTTTACATTGACAATTATCTACCAACAATATTCTGTTCTGATACAACAAGTACTGATTCGCTCTCGCTCTGGAAATTCGAAGTCGTCTTGGACCCGCTCCAAGCACAGAGCAGTGGGGACTGTATAACACGATATGGACCTGGAGATTCAATCAGAGTCTATCGCAGCTTTTATGAAGAATACGCCAAGGGGAATATCGATCTCTTCTTTGTAGACAGTGCAAATTTCGAAAAATATCTCTTGGGCGAACCATTTAAGGCATTTGAACAGGTCGCTGCAAGTGCTGATACCTTTGCATTTATTGCCCAGGATTCAGCCCAATACCATCTGATTTTCTCAAATGAGGATGTGTTGTACTACACACCATTCTGTAACATAAAGGTTAATCTTTACGAAAATTCTCAGGTCGGAATTGATGAACTCGTGCAAAAGAAATTTCTCAACCAAAGATTACCAACGGTCCACAAGGAAAGGCTGCTCCTCTATCTCAACGAACCAACCCAGATAAAGATATACGAGACCTCAGGCAGGCTCGTCTATGATTCAAAGAAGAAAGTACAGAAGATTGATAGAGTCCTCTCTGCTGGTATCTACTTTGTCAGAATGGTTTCGGATAATCAGATTCAAATGAGTAAATGTGTCATAGTAAAATAGGAGGAATAATGAAGAGAACCTTCATCATCATGCTTTTATTTATCTTCGCGGTTCCAGGATTTGCCATCTTTAGCGGAAAATCTCATGATAAGGGACTCCTCTATCTGCGCATGACCAACTATGGCACATTCGGATACGAGAATCAGGGAATATGGCCAAAAGGAACAAATGAACACTATATTTTCGGTGCAGGTGTCTGGGTTGGCGGTCTCCATAAATCCTCTACCGACACGACGTCACTGACTAATGCATGCACTGCAATCGATACCGAGATACTCGTGTATTCCACTGTAGGATTTGATTCAGCAGGACTGCTCTTGCTTGAAAACGAATTGGTCCTCTATCACAACAAGACCGATACGTCTTTTAACGAACTCATCAGAGGATTTGCACAGACCGAAGCAATTGGCCACTCACAGAACACACAGGTGACAGAGATGGATGTAAAGGTCTCGGTTGGATATGATGCATCGTCTGGGCAAAGTGAGTTTGCTCCTGGTGACCTGCCAAATGAACCGGGCTACACGAATCCTGATGAGCGCGTTCTTATGACCGACGACCCACAGGATACGAGTCTCTGGCCCCTGCGTGATTCGCTCAATAATCCGATCATTCGTTCAAAACAGGATAGTTACGCAATCTTCAATGACCAAGACTCGTCACGATGTCCACATCCGCTCCTCATCAAGATCATTCAGATTGGCTATGCCTGGGATTATCACTATTATGAGGACTTTATCTTTATTAATTATCTCGTTGTGAATGACAGTCCGGACACCATCTTTAACACGCACCTGGCAGTAAACTGCGATGCTGATATCGGTGATGCGAATGATGATCTGATCGACTTTAATGAATCTAGGGACCTTGGCTATGCCTATGATTCTGATTTCAATGAACCGGGATGGATTCATACGCCTGGATTTATGGGCTTCGATTTTCTCGAGAGTCCTCAGGATACCCTTGGTCAGCAGATAGGTCTCACTGCATTCAAGATTACGCACAATCCCGGTGTTGGTGGCCAGGGTGAACCAGATCCAGGAAGCAACTTTGAGGCATATCAACTCATCGCTGGGTACAATTATACTACAGGCCTGTACCATCCTTTTGACACCATAACAGCACCGACCGATGTCAGGTTCCTCCAGTGCACAGGCCCCTTCGATTTCGCACCAGGCGAGACAGCAAAGGTAGTCATTGCAGTCATTGCCGGTGCAGACACAGCCGATTTTTGGGGAAATGATGTCCTCGCCCAAAATCTCTATGATTCTGGTTACCTCACCCATGATGTGACAGTCCAGACACCAAATGGAGGCGAAGAAATCTCAGGCACGTATCGCATTGAGTGGACCGATTCTTCATCGACCGGCGCACCACTCTTGGTCGATATCTCGTGCAGCCGCGATGGTGGAGCAACATTTCAGGACATCGTGACCTCCATCCCTGACAATCACTATTACGACTGGAATACTACTGGCTATGCCGACGGCACACGATATACCATGAGAGTAACAGTTCATGATACAGTTGCGGTCGGCGAGGATTTCTCAGACTCAGTCTTTACCGTAAACAATCCGGGTAATGGAGTCCCTGATGTCATACTGCTCTCTCCTCTATCAGGAACGTTGAGGGATACTGTTCAAATCACATGGTGGGCAGATGATGCAGACGATGATACACTCAGTATCGATCTCTTTGCGAAGATGGGTGAGGGTGAGTGGGACACAATCGTGGTTGACCTTCCTAATACAGGAGCATATGACTGGAAAACCTTCTATTTCCATAATGGCACCTATAGGCTCATGGTTGCTGCCAGGGATAATGACACATGTGCAGTCGATTCAAGCTTGACATCTGTTACCATTATCAATGATCATCCACCAGCGGCAGACGTCGAACATGTCCAAGGAGGATGCAACTCACTCACACTCAACTGCTTTTCATACAATCCTGATCAACTCACGGGTCATACCTATGAGGTCAGCTTTTATCCCATTGAAAAGGGCGCTTCACCCCATGATGTGTATTACGCCTACAATCTCTGTGATACCACTATGGGTATCTGCTTAATTCAACACTGTTCACTCGGTGTCTACCTCGATGGTAGACTCTGCCGCGATTATTCGCCAATAATAGATGGGTTTGCCCTCGAATTCAATATTCAGATAGATGAGAATTCATTCAGATTCATCGATTTTGATATAGTGGAAAATCAGAGTGGATTTGATGGCGACCTTGAGATAGAGAATGAAGATAGTCTTGGAACTGCACCACCAGTAATGGGAGTTGAATGGCCATTTCGTGCCTCGGACTATGTGGTCAGATGGAAAAAATATCCAGCCGATACCACAAAACTCACCATTGAAGTCTATGATACAACGAATGTTACATCTATTCCGTATAACTCTCAGCGCATCGATTCATGGCGATTTGAGCCTGGAGCCCCAAGTGAGACATATAATCCCTCGGTTCACAAACGCTTCTACCTCTGCGGAGGCATCTTCTGGTTTGATGAAGATGGTACGATGACTATACCACCCGATGATGGCGATGTCTGGCAGATTCGCTCATCCGGCCATCGCGTTCCCTGCAATAACAATATCTATCGCTTTACAGCAACCGGCATCAATGAAAATACGAGTCAGCCTCTCCGGCCACTCTTCTCGGTCCTGCCCAATATATTTAGGACGAGAACATCAATCAGCTTTGCAATAACCAGTGAATCACCGGTCACAATATCCGTCTACAATATCTTAGGTCAGCGTGTTGCCGTCGTTCTCGATCGTATCTGTTCACCTGGCGTATACAATATTCCATGGACAGGAAAGAATCTTCCTTCGGGTATATATTTTGTAAAGATAAAGAACAAAGATATTGAAAAGGTGGAAAAGACTATCTATCTAAAATAGAACTATTGACTCGGCTAACTGACAGAATAGAATAGGGTGTGAACGATATTCATACCCTTCGTAAAATTATAGAAAAAGACACGCGCTATCCTCTTGAGGCGTATCTCTTTGTCCTCGAGGCACTCTATTTTACACGTAAGAAATTCAAGAAGGAACGACATGTCACTGGACAAGAACTCTGCGAAGGAATAAAAGAATTCGCACTCAGTCGTTATGGTCCCATGACAAAGACAGTATTTGAGCATTGGGGGATTAAAAACACAACTGACTTCGGCAATATTGTTTTTAATATGGTAAACGAGAAGGTATTGAGTAAGACGGAAGAGGACAGCATCGATGATTTTAAAGATGTCTATGACTTTGATGATGTCTTTGTGAAAAAGTATCAGTTTGGCATTAAGAATACAAAAGATGAAAAAAAATAATATGTCACACGCTCTCATCGGCCGCTGTGGGCTCTACTGCGGCACCTGTGATATCTACCGTGTCTATCTCAATAAGGAAAAAGAAAAACAGAAACGTATGGCAGAGTTTTTTAGATGCAAACCCGAACAAGTCCGGTGCCAGGGCTGCCAGAATCTCAGGCCAGATGATTGGTGCTCAGGATGCAAAATCCTCGCATGTCTGGCTAGACATTCATACCGATATTGTTATGAATGTAATAAAATTGAGACGTGTGATATTTATCAAGAGTTGAATGGCCGCTACGATAATCTTCCTTTTGAGAACTTAAAGCGACTTAAAGAGTGCGGTGAAGACAGATGGCTTAAAGAACAAAGACAAAGATGGAGCTGTCCCCAGTGTGGCACAGCGCTTGCATATGAGCAGGAAAAATGCCCTCCATGCAACGGTGATACGACGCCAGAGGATTAGCCTACCTGGCAAACAATATATTTTGGGAATATTACTATTTTGGTATTTTGGCAATTGCCAAAATACCAAAATGAGTCACTCACGTCATGGCCAAAGGTAACAAGCTAATATTTGTGGATGTTTTCACCCTTTTCAATTTCATCGAGATTCACGTTTGATTGAGCCGAATATATTGAATTTGGATACTTGTCAGAGATTTCTTGAAAAACTGCTACGGCATTTTTTTTAAAATTCACATTCTCTGTTATCTCAAATAAGACTCGATTGAGATATCCAATCTCCAATAGTGCCAACACATATTCTTCAGTGTTTTTGTATTGTACAATAAATTCCTGCCACATCTGCAATTCTTCTTGAATGGGTTGGAGAGAATCGCGCCAGGGAAGATTCCTTTCGCGTGTGACATTGAGGAGGCGATACACTGCCTTGGATGAATACACACTTTCAGGAAACTCGTCGCGTATCCGCTCATATGCCCCACCAGAATAATGCCAGGTGTTGTAGTTTTTGTTGAATATGAACCCAGGCATACTATCGGCAGGAGTAAGGTGCCTTGCTATCTGCTCATTCGACAATCCATGATAATAGAGGACCTCGGCAAGGTGTTGAGACTTAGTGAAAAATCTTATAAAGACATCGAAGAGCGATGCAGCCTTACCAAATTCACCATCATCAAAGTAGCCGTGCGCAAAAACAAATAACTTCTCCTCTGCAATGTTCATCTCGAAATCAATCAATACACCTTTATGAACCTTGCCAATTCTATTATCATAGGCAACCTTTACCAAGTCATTCTCGTATTCAATGATATCGACCACATCACCAGTGCCCAAAGACGTCATCTTCTGGTCGTCACCATAAAACCAGACATTATCAACAAGAATAACACCTACATTTGTAGTAAGAAGAAAAAAGGTCAGAAATACCTGCATAAGCAAGTATATGAAATTCAATAACCGAGTCAATAGCACGTACGTCGTCATTTTCTCACTAGTCAATTGGCAGAATTATAAAATGACTGTAAAAAGATTGACTTTGGATAAATTCTGTAGTAATATAGGATTGTGAAGGCTCAAGAGAACTCAAGAAAACACAAGAGGAGGTCCCTCACTTCATACTGAAGTTCGGGACACTGAATTTTTCAGCCAAATCAAAGATTTGGGAAAAATTCGTGAAGGCTTGAGATGGCTTAAGGTCTCTTTGTGCCCTTTATCAGTCTTTTCTGAGGCCTTTTTCCTTTATGATGAACAAGGAGGCTAGATGGATTTTCATATTTTAGTCATCAATCCTGGTGCAGGTTCGACCCGGGTCGCCCTGTTCAAGAATGAAAAATCACTCTTCGAAGAGACAATCAGACATAGCGCTGAAGAACTCCTCAAATTTCCTCGAATCATAGACCAGCATCAGTTCCGAAAAGGGAAAATCATGGAGCTCCTCACTGCAAAGGAGATTAACCTCACATCACTGAGTGCAGTCGTCGGCAGGGGGGGTCCTTTCAAGCCGCTGACGAGCGGAACCTACCATGTGAATAAAAAACTGATTGAGGACATTCAATCAGGAAATTATCAGTCTGAACATCCCTCACTCTTAGGTGCTCTGATTGCAGGGGAGATCGCCAATCAACTCACTATCAAGGCATACTTTGTTGACCCGGTCTCAGTCGATGAGTTCTGGGAGCTCTCCAGATTCTCCGGACTAAAAGAGATAAAGAGAAAGGCACTGAGCCATGCCTTGAACGTGCGTATGAAGGCAAAAAAGGCTGCACAAGAATTGAACAAACCCTATCACGAATGCAACTTCATCATTGTCCACTTAGGAACAGGTATTACCGTTGCAGCCCATCTCAAGGGCAAACAGGTCGATTCCTCGAATGCTAACGAGGATGGACCATTCTCGCCTCAGAGAACCGGTGCCTTACCCACAATGCCGCTCGTGAAACTCGTCTTAGAAGGCAAATACGAATTCGCTGACATGAAAAAGAAATTGAATAGGCAGGGTGGCATGCTTTCTTATCTTGGCACCGATGACATCCAAGAGGTTGAAGAGCGCATTTTAAAAGGAGACAAGGAGGCAGCATCTACATATGATGCAATGATCTACCAGATCGCAAAAGAGGTTGGTGCCTATGCTGTAGTGCTCAAGGGCGAGATCGATGCAATCATTATTACTGGTGGTATTGCCCACTCAGAGAAGTTTGTGAACCAACTCAAGGAGTGGATACACTTTTTATGCCCTCGATTCTTTGTGTATCCTGGTGAAGGTGAGATGGAGGCATTGGCACAAGGTGTATTGAGGGTCCTCAGAAAAGAAGAAGATGTAAAAATCTATCAATAATTGACAGACACAAAATTCTGGGTATACTAACAGATATTTGTATTACAAATAGCCTCAAATCTAATGATAACCGTGTATTATCCATTTGAGCGTATATGTGAAAGATAAGGAGGAATAGATGAGAAATATGGTCAATTTAAAATTCGATGAGATACCGACCCAGTGGTATAATATATTGCCTGATCTGCCAGAACCCTTACCTCCTCCCCAGGATCCAAAAGAAGGTCCATCACGCATCAAGAACCTACCAAATATAATGACCGGTGAATGTCTTAAACAGGAATTTTCTGAAGAGAACTGGATTGATATTCCTGGCGGCATCATGGATCTGTTTGCAAAGGCAGGAAGACCCAGACCGCTCTTCAGGGCGACAAACTTAGAGAAAAGACTCGATACACCAGCACGGCTCTACTATAAGAGCGAATTCTTCAGCCCGACAGGGAGTCATAAAGTGAATACCGCACTTGCCCAATGTTGGTACTCAAAACAACAGGGATTCGAGCGGGTAACTACAGAAACCGGCGCCGGACAGTGGGGCACAGCACTCTCTTATGCAGCAGCAGTAACCGGACTCAAGTGCACTGTCTTCTGGGTGCGAAGTGTGTATAATTGGAAACAAGACCGATTGTCCTTTATGAAGCTCTTGGGCGCAGAGGTGTATGCCTCACCGAGTCCAATGACTGAATTTGGTAAGACGCTCTATGAGAAGAATCCAGAACATGTAGGCTCACTCGGCATTGCCATTTCTGAAGGTATGGAAGATTCTCAAAAAGACCCAAAGGCAACCTATTGTCTGGGGTCAGTTCTCAATCATGTGCTCACACATCAAACAATCATCGGTTTAGAGACCCAAAAACAGTTTGAAATCTTTGACGACTATCCAGATTTAATGATTTCATGCCTTGGTGGAGGTTCTAACTTTGGTGGATTTGTGCTCCCGTTTGTCGGTGATGTCTTAAAGAAGGGAAAGAAGATAAAGTTCATCGCTGCGCAGAGCAAGGTCGCACCGAATCTACAGGGCAAGTATGAATACGATTTTGCTGATTACGCAGAAACAACACCCATGTTAAAGATGTACACACTGGGACACAAAACTGATATGGAACCGATTAAAGGAGATGGGCTACGGTATCACGGCTGTTCGCCAATAATCAGTCTATTGCGAAGTAAGGGCTATATTGACACCATCGCCTATCCTGGTGATGAAAAACATGTGTTTAAGACTGCAAAGATATTTATGGAGACCGAAGGATGGTTGCCCGCACCAGAATCCGCCTATTCGGTCTGCTGTGCCATTGAAGAGGCACGAAAGTGTAAAGAGAAAGGTGAGAAAAAGGTAATAGCCTTTAATGTCAGTGGTCACGGTTTTCTGGATATCCCTGGATACCGAACCGTGCTCGGAATCAAATAAAGACATTAATGAAATCTTTGCTCTCTGGAAACGAGGCAGTAGCACGCGGTGCCTGGGAGGCTGGATGCACTGTAGCTACTGCCTATCCAGGGACGCCCTCGACAGAAATCGTCGAGAACATCACTCAGTACCCTGAGATATACTGTGAATGGTCGATAAATGAGAAGGCTGCCTTAGAGGTCGCTGCTGGTGCATGTTTTGCAGGCGCACGGGCACTCACTGCAATGAAGCATGTTGGACTCAATGTTGCTGCTGATCCCTTCTTTACCATGGGCTATTCTGGAGTGACTGGCGGCTTTGTCATTGTATCGGCTGATGACCCTGGTATGTGGTCTTCCCAGAATGAACAGGACAACCGCCACTATGGCAGACATGCAAAAATTCCGATTCTCGAACCTTCTGACTCCAATGAAACAAAACTCTTTACAAAACTCGGGTTTGAGATCTCTGAAAAGTTTGATACACCAGTTTTGTTAAGACTTACTACACGAATATGCCATTCAACCTGTCTTGTTGAATTAGGAAAAAGAAAAGAACATAAAATCAAGGGCTATGTAAAGGACATCAAGAAACGACTCGTGTTGCCTGCACATGCCAGACTACTGCACGTTGTTGTTGAAGAGCGATTAAAAGAGCTGGCTGAATTCAGTGAAACATTTACCTATAACAAAATTGAATGGGGTAAAAAGAATCTCGGTATCATCACGTCAGGTATCTCCTATCAATATGCAAAAGAAATCTTTCCAGAGGCGAGCTTCTTAAAACTCTCTTTTACCTATCCCATACCAAAAAAACTCATCACGAAATTCGCACGCCGCGTGAAAAAGATGATCGTTATTGAAGAGGGAGACCCCATCTTAGAGACTGAGATACGGGCAATGGGCATCAAGGTCATTGGTAAGGACAAGATCCCCTTGTGTGGTGAATTAACACCGCGGGTGATCAGAGATAGTTTTTCCAAAAAGACCAAGAAAAAAATACAGACTGCCAAAATACCAGCACGGCCGCCGGTGTTGTGTCCTGGCTGTCCCCATCGTGGAGTCTTTTATGTCATAAACAAACTCAAGCTGGTCGCAACTGGTGACATCGGTTGTTATACACTCGGTGCCTTACCCCCACTCAATGCCATAGATACATGCGTCTGCATGGGTGCCTCAGTCACTAATGCACAAGGGTTAGAAAAGGCACTAGGCAAAGATTTCAGCAAAAAAGTGGTTGCGGTACTCGGTGATTCAACCTTCTTTCATGGAGGCATTACCGGATTGGTAAACGCGGTGTATAACAAAGGAAATCTCAACCTTGTAATCCTCGATAATTATACAACGGCGATGACCGGACATCAACCCCACCCAGGCACGGGTAGGCTTGCCAAAGGTGAACAGGGGAAACGGATTCCACCTGAAGAGATAGCAAAGGGATGCGGTGTAGAATTTATCAAAATTGTGAATCCTGGTGACTTAGAAGAGACAGAGGCAGCCTTCAAAGAAGCACTCGCATTCGATGGTGTCACAGTATTAATCTTCCGAAGACCCTGTGCCCTGTTATTAAAACCGAGCCCTCCCTATATAATTGACTCAGAGTTATGTAATGGCTGCGCATTATGTCTGCGAATTGGTTGTCCTGCAATAAGTCTGCACTATCCTGAAGACCGTGAAAAACCTTTGGCAGTAATCGACCAGGCTCTCTGTTTTGGCTGTAAATTATGTGTTCAAGTGTGTAACCGCGATGCAATCGTCTTGCCAAAAAACAAGAAAATAGAGTGAAAAAAAATACCACTAATATTGTGATTTGTGGAGTGGGTGGTCAGGGGATCATTCTCGCATCCAATGTGCTCTGTTCTGTAGCCTTTTCAGAGGGGCTCGATGTGAAGAAGAGCGAGGTCCATGGCATGGCACAGAGAGGTGGCAGTGTAATCACCCATGTGAGATTCGGAAAAAAGGTCTATTCACCACTCATTGAAGAGGGCACATCAGATTTCATACTCGCCTTTGAGCGCCTCGAGGCATTACGTTATTTGCCGTATTTAAAAGAGAATGGCATTATGATTGTGAATGACCGCGAAATTCCACCGATGAGTGTCTTGGTCGGCGCAGTAACGTATCCTCAGGATATTGATAGAAGATTAAAAAAACGAGGCGAAACACACTTTGTTGATGCAACCAGTATTGCCTTCGAATTGGGCAATGTTCGCGCTGTCAATATCATACTTCTTGGTGTACTCTCCAAATTTCTCAATTTCAAGAAGCAATCTTGGAAAGAAGCAATAGGAAAGAATGTAAAAGAGCGTTTTGTAGAACTCAATATTACTGCATTTAACAGAGGGATGTGTATTTAGACAAGTCATTGAGCAGGTGCAGAGATACTTGAGTTACACACAATTTCTAGAAAGAGCCTTATAGTGACGACAACCACCACTCGTTTTTATTATATTTTATTCCTTATTTTTGTTTTCTGCGGATTTTTGGTTTACGCACAGATCATCACTTCATTTTTTTTGTCAGATGATTTTATAAGTCTGTACGAGATAAGAAACGTGAGTCCTTTTTGGACTGCTGCGCAGGGACCGTTTTTTAGACCTCTCCTCTCTCTGAGTCTCATTTGTGACCATACAATGTGGAGTCTCAATGCAACGGGATACCATGCAACCAATATTATTATTCATTCTATAAATTCGTATTTAGTCTTTTTAATCACTATTTTGTTACTCAATACATCATCGTCTCATGAAAAAAGAACATGGACTCTTGCGCTCTTATCAGGGTTCATATTTTTAATACTTCCAAGTCATACCGAGGCAGTAGCATGGATTTCCGGAAGGACAGATGTGATCGCAGCCTTTTTTTGTATTTTGTCATTCTATTTGTATTTGCTCTACAAACAACACTCCAAGGTGTGGTATGTCCCAATCTCAATTTTGCTTTTCTTCTGCGCTTTACTCTCAAAAGAATCGGTAATCGCCCTTCCTTTTGTGATTCTTGCTTATGAAGTATACTCTTATTGTATCAAGAGGACGAATAGTCGCAACCGTACAAGCGTCTTATATGTGCCTCTCTTATACTGCTGTGCCCTTGCCTTATATTTATTAACGAGGTTTGCTGTGATTGGGACAATCATCGGTGGATACGGTGGTGGTAAGGTACATCTCAACGTACATCTTTTGCGAATCTTTAGAAACGTGTTCTTCTATTCTATGAGAACATTCTTGCCGCCTATGCCAGATATGTTTACAATCGTGCTCATATTCATTGGAATAGTATCTGTTGTCATACTACTCATTGCGTGGTCGGCAAGCAGGTGGTCTTTGCGAATCCCCACAATACTTTATTTCTTGGCGATTGCCTTCATTATCTCACTTGTCCCTGTCATTAATTTAGGTATTTCTCTCATAACGACACAAGGTGAACGATTTATCTATCTCCCCTCTCTATTTTTTTCAATATTGATGATCGTTGTACTCGACTATATTATTAGAAACCGGCGATACTTCACAATTGTATTCATTTGTCTCTTTTTGTTTTATGGCGTTTCAATATATTTTGCAAATAAGAATTGGAGAACAGCAGGAAGCATCTCAAAACAGATACTCTATTCGCTCAAGGCAATAGAAGGAGCAGACAGACTATTTATTATTAATCTCCCTGATAATACTCATGGTGCGTATATCTACAGAAATGGTATCAGGGAAGCCCTCAGCCTTTTTGGCAATACTGATCAATTTAAGAATGTAATTACGATTTCTTTCAACAATGTTTATGATATGGACGACGTGGTGGAAGTCCAAGAACGTTTTGGTCTCTATTCGGTTCGCTTGTTGAACCCACGAGCATCGTTTATCAGATTCAGTAAGCCTCAGAAAGGTGACACGGATAGTGGGTCCTTTGAAATAGAAAATGCCGAAAAGAGAAGTTTTGACCTGAGGCTGAAAAATTTAAACCACAATGATAAATTAGTATACTATTCGTCAGGTATTATGGAACTATATAGATTTTAGAGTACTCCGGTCTTGGCTTTCTACATTATTAAAAATCTAAAGAACTAGATTATATGAAAATAGCCGAAGTGAAAATTTAAGTAGAAGATAATAAACAACTCTACTATTTGCCGTCCGATTGTTCAACAATTCTAAAATTATCGAATTATCTCATAGAGATTGCAATATGTTCCTTATATACTGTAAAATAGAATTAATCTACACAATACGGAATGTTCTCGACAAGCTCGAACAATAATGTTATTCAGACAATAGGTGTGTTTTCGACCCGCCATCCGCCAAACTGTATGGCGGATTCCTGGCGGGTTCGAACAATAATCCTATATTATTCTTCGAATAGTTTATTATGACCAGCAGGAAAGCTCTCGATTAGCTCGAACAGTAATCTTATATCATTTTTCAAAATTCTGCAATTGGGTTACATTACAGACAACTTGCGAGATTGGATTGTATACTGTGTGTGAGTCTCTAACGGTGTTGACGATTGATTACAAAATGTATATAATTGACTACAAAATGTATATGGTTGAAATTTATGATGGGCGATCTTTCTTTATTAAAGATAGAAGTAAAGTGGGAAAGATGTTATCATTTTTTACTTTATTTTATGACTAACATCATAAAGGTGTGATGGATCAAAGATTAACGGATTAGTAATGGTAAAAAAAAGTATTGTAAAAAAGCAAACACAGGATTATGACAAGTCACTCTCTTCTATTGTAGAGAAGATCGAAGAGAGCAAGCATAAAGCAATCACAACAGTAAATGAACTATTGATTGAACTTTACTGGTTCATTGGCAAAGCAATTGTAAATCTCCAAGAGCAAGGCAAATGGCAAATGGGGCGATGGAGTGGTTGAAAAACTGTCCGAAGATTTGAGAATGAAGTATCCTAAGCAGAGTGGATTTTCTGCAAGGAACCTTTGGGACTGCAAAAGATTCTATCTCATCTACCGAGATTTTCCAAAACTGCGACCACTGGTCGCAGAAATTAGTTGGACAAACAATTTAATCCTGCTAAATTACACAAAGACTATGGAAGAAAAAGAATTCTATATCAAGATGTGCTTAAAAGAACGATGGAGTAAGAGAGAGCTGCAGCGACAAATTGATTCTGCCCACTTTGAAAGATTTGTTCTTTCTAAAAAACCAAATAAACTGATGAAAATAGAGCGGGATAAACTTGCTATTCCTTCAGATGATATTCATCGCCATCTAAAGAATGAGTATGTTTTAGAGTTCTTAGACCTGTCAGAAACTTTCTCAGAAAAAGAACTGCGCAAGGCAATTCTTGAGAATCTGCGGGATTTCTTTCTGGAATTCGGTAAAAATCTATCTTTCATTGGAGAAGAATATCCCTTAGTGGTAGATAATGAAGAATTTAGGATAGACCTTTTATTTTTCCACAGAGAATTAAAGTGTCTTGTGCCGATTGAGCTTAAGATAGGCGCATTCAAGCCCGAATATGTAGGTAAAATGCAGTTTTATCCTGCAGCTCTTGATGAACACATAAAACTTCCACACGAAAATCCCTCAATCGGCTTAATTCTTTGCCGTTCAAAGAAAGAAAGTGTTGTCCGTTTAACCTTAAGTAAAACACACAAACCCATAAAAATCTCAGTTTATAAAACCAAATTGCCCGATAAAAAACTCATCCAGCAAAGGTTGGAAAGAATTAAACTGCCGAAAAAGTTGATAAGAACAACTGAATGACGATGGCACTCAAGAATTATCAGAACAGAACATTAGAACAAATTAAATTCTGAAAAATAATCCATGGCCAACATAATCAAAACAAAGGGGATAGTTCTCAAGACTATGCTCTTTATGGAATCGAGTCTGTTTGCCTCTATCCTGACCGAGCGCTATGGTAAAATTAAGGTACTCGCAAAGGGATGCCGCCGACCAAAGAGTAAACTCTGTGGCACCTTAGAACTCTTCAACCTCAATGAGATAATCTTCTACAGAAGGGAATTTAAGGAGGTCTATACACTCAGTGACGCAGTGATTTTAGATGATTTTGAGAAGATCCGTCAATATCCTGCGAAGGTGAACGCTGCTCTGGTACTCTGTGAATTTTTTGAAAAGAGCATGCCAGCCGAAGAGCGAGATGAAAATTCATTCAATCTTCTCTTAAATTTTCTCAAAGAACTCCAGAGAGCAGATGAGTCTTCCATCAAAGCAGTGACTTTCAGTTATCTCCTCAGAGCGCTTACCATCTCTGGTGTGAAACCTCATTTAGATAACTGTGTCAAATGTCATAGACCAATTAACTACAAAAAGGAGAAGATAGACTTCAGTATCGACGCAGGTGGCATTGTCTGTGACAAAGATTTCGATGATACCGTAATCTTTCTGAGCAGTGCCACACTAAATACGCTCAACCGAATTTACAGTGAGCAAGGCAGAAATATAGACAAAAATTCATTGAATGAAATTGAGAAGATCATTCCCGATTATATATACTACCATATGAATAATCTTGTATTACGCTCACTGAAATATCTTAAATGACATTCATGTTATTGCAGTTCAATAGCTTAGAACAACAATATTAATGCGGCCATTATCGCTGCCATCTTCAAGGAATCGTTGTAATCACCGAGCCAGCAAAGAAATTGCTGACTCGAAGAATATCCTTCTCACTGGTGTTCCGAGGATTGGAAAGACAACGATTATTCACAAGATAATTAGTAACATAAAGAGAGGATGTGCTGGATTCTATACAGAGGAGATGAGAGAAGGTAACCAACGTGTCGGTTTTAAGCTCATAACTCTTGATCACAAGGATTGTATCCTGTCACATGAGAATATCAAAAGCCGTCATCGAGTTGGGAAATATGGCGTAAATCTTGAGTGTATAGGATGCATCGGGGTAGCATCCATGCTGGAGGGCATTCAAAAAAAGAAGGTTATCATCATCGATGAGATCGGCAAGATGGAGCTCTTTTCAAAAGATTTTCAAGAGATTGTCATTAAGGCGTTGGATTCAGAATCTCCAGTGTTAGGGACAATCCTCTTCAGGCCTCACCCGTTCTGTGATAAGATTAAAAAACGGGAAGATGTTGAGATTATTGAAGTAACAACAGAAAATCGCGATAGGTTACCTGACCTAATTATAGAAAAACTACGGTAACTTCAGCAATATCTCTTCATTACAGAGCAATTCGAGGAATTTCTTCACGACGTTTGATTTTTGTGTACATGGTGATTTCGAGAATAGTTCTTCGCTGAGTTCAGAGAATAAGATTTAGCAATCGGAACCATTACAGCTAAGTCAACCAATTTCGGTCCAAAGTGGCCAAATTGGGCATTAGGGCTCAGGAAGGATCATTTCCCCTCCCTAACCCTAACTACAGAGATCCCTGCTCGCCAATGTGTAGAGCAAAAATGTTGGGATTCCTACCTCAGCAAGATTAGTTTTTTCACCTCTTTATAATTCCCTGCCTGAAATTTTAGGAAGTAGACGCCGCTGGATAAGGCATTTGCACTTTTATCCATGCTATTGAATCGTATGATATGTTCTCCATCAGCAGTCATTTCATCGAGCGCCATTTTTACCTGCTTACCTGATGCATCATAGAGCATTATAGTTATCGGCATTGTGGTAGGGATGGAAAAAGTAATGTTAGTACATGTGCTAAATGGATTCGGAAAAACTCGAAGTGCTGAATTTCTATTTACAGAGGAGGTATTGTCTTCGACTCCTACAACATCGTGATAAATATCAATCGAATCTGAATTCTGTGAGATGTAATGTGTGGAGTAGCCAGGACAGTCTGGATTCTCAACAACTGTGGTGTCTGGGATAATGACTAGTTTATAGGTGAAATAGGTCATCCAATGCTCTAAAGCCACGAATAAATCACTCTCCAATTGCCAAAATACTGTAGTATCTCCATAGCCGCCTTGGATTGGTATAAAATCTATTTCTACTGCCTTCGGTCCGTTAAAGGCATTAGGTGTGCCTGAACCAGTACTGTCTGCCCAGAGCCAGTAACCCAGAATATCATAGCCTGTTTGATCTACACGTCTGGTCTCGGGTGGATTAGGAATTCTCACCCAGATTGTGTCATTATTTCCTCCACCACCACCTGTCTTACTCACGAGTGGCTTTGGTAAGACATTCAAAGTATCATCAGGCTCCCAGCGCTGGACATCCTTGTCATCTAAGGTGTCGGTGAAAAGCCAGTAGAATCCCGTATGATTTGGGTTGTCGCCGTAACCGAGACTGTCAACTGCATAGGCTGAATCCCATGAGCCGAAACAGAGAAAAGTATCACCTGGAGAATATCCGCCAGGTAGAGAGTCGAGTTCCATTTTCCATTCTATCTTGCCGGTACCAGTCCAGACGGTCTGGTTTGCTCCAGAGGTTTCATCAAGCACAGTAGTCAAGGGATCGTAAATATTGTAGATAAACATCTTATAACCATCTTTTCCGAGAGCAAAAGGTACACCGACTACCCACTGTGAAAGGGTCTTCTTGGCGAATAACAGAGAGGTAAACAAGACTATAAGTACGACTATACGATTGGGTTGCATATCATCCTCCTTTCTACTGATTTATTATTTAGCAATAATTATGCCAGGTGAAAATAACGAAATTCCAAGATATTTCCACTGAAAAACGTAATAATTGTGCTACTTTGCGACACTATGAGGACAAAAAGCCATGAAAATGTGAACTGAATTGAGTTTGCTGAAGAGTCTTGGTGTCTTATTTTAGCACCCTTTTACTCTCTGGATGGATATAGTCTTTTAATGGTGATGTAATTAGGTGAAAGTACCCAAATAAGACAAACTAATTTGTCATTTATTCTTTATGTCTGTGTTCAGATGGAGAGAAATTTTATTTTACACCATATTTTTGAGGGTGATTCTTCGCTGAATTTATACTGCCTTATTACTAGATGTGAATATTGAATGAGGCTTTAATTTAATATCTCTTAATTCCCGAATATCCACGTAATTTCATCTTCATTATATTCTAAATCTAAAATACTTTTTTTGACTTCACTCAACTTTCCTTCTGACTCTAAATTCTCTCTGAAATCACGTATTAAATTACCGAGTAACGTGAGGAATTTATTTCTGTCATGCATACTAAAAAGACCATCAAGCAATAGTCTCAATGCATATTCAGCCTTTTCTAATCGAGTACTCACAGGGATATTATAAAAATTCTCAATATCATTCATATATATCTGCCACGAACCTTCACAGCCAACCTTTTTGCAAAAACTAAGAAACTTGATTGAGCACAGATAATATTTAATGTCCAACTCTATCAGGCTTCTGTACAGTGGTTCAAGTTTAGGATCTATTTCGATTGGCTTTGCTTTTTCCATGTCATCTCCATTTGTATTGTTTTATTCCGGGGAATCTCTCATAACTATTTTAATCTAAACTTGAAGTTTGTCAAGTGGTGAATGCAAACTATGACACACATCGTTACCACTCTTTAAGAAATTTAAATTACAAAAACCAGGATTTGGTGGAGAAAGGTTATAGAGGGCTAAGAAATTCCTAGAGGCAGCAGAGGATTTTGGTGGAAATTTTACATCGTGATTTTGGGATAACTCTTCGCTGAACTCTGAATAAGATTTCGCGATCGGAATCGCTTCATTTTCTACAAATAGGTCAGAGGCGTTTTATTAATGCAGAGATAAGAAAAACAGATGCCAGAAGGAGTACAATCGTAGCACCTGAGGGCAAATCAAAAAGATACGAAAACCACAATCCTGCTACAGTCAAGATAACGGCACATACTGCCGAATAAAATATCAAGTTCCTCAACTTATGGGTAAATTGTTGGACGATGGTCGTGGGAATGGTGAGGAGTGCAATGACAAGGACAATACCAACGACCCTGATGAGTACTATGATACTGAGGGCAACAAGACAGAGTAAGATGAGATACAGAGTCTGTGTCGGTACTCCGGCAATCTCTGAAAATTCTTCATCAAATGATAGTGCCTGAAATTCTTTGTACAGCAACATGACCGTGGCGATTATGATTAGATCGAGGATGAGCATAATGATGATGTCTGTAAAAGGAACCGTGAGAATCGAACCAAACAGATAACTGAAAAGGTCGGGCGCATAACCGGGTGCCAGACCAATAAAGAGTATGCCGAGCGCCATACCTACGGTCCACAATATCCCGATAGCGGCATCTTCACTGATTCTTGTCTTCTTACTGACGACTCCAATGCCGAGTGCGGACATGAGACTAAAGGGTATTGCGGTTAATACAGGATTGATACCAAGCAAGTATCCCAGACCTATTCCTCCAAATGCAGCGTGGCTTATCCCGCCACTTATAAATACTATCCTTTTAATAACAATAAACGTGCCCACAATACCACACGCAATGCTGACCAATACAGCCGCCACAAGTGCGTTTCTCATAAATTCATACTGCAAGGCTTCAATCATCGATGTGCTCCTCAGGTGAATGATGGGACGACCCATGTGTTAACAATTGTACTGGACATTCATACAATTCTGATATCTTGTGCACTCCCTCCTTTTTTGAACCATGATAATACAATTTTCTGTTGAGACATGCAATCTTATCAACATAGGCTGAAATGACACTGATATCATGCGTTACGATTATTACAGCTATTTCTTTATTAAGGTCATGCAATAATTCATAAAAAGACTGCTGCCATTGCGTATCAACACTTGATACAGGTTCGTCCAAGAGAAGCAGCCGTGGCTCGCTCGTCAACGCCCGCGCAATAAGGACCCGCTGTCTTTGACCTCCGGACAAATTCCCAATCTCAGTTTCTCTATAATCCTCCATGCCGACCTGTTGTAAAGCGCGCATACACACATCAATATCTGCTCTCGTGTATCTCTTTCCCATACCCCTCTTGCCCAACCTGCCCATCAGCACAACTTCCATGACACTTATGGGAAAATCGAAATCAAAGGTGAATTGTTGCGGCAAATAGCCGATCAATCTCCGTGCCTGCCTTGGTGTTCTTCCAAACACTCGAATAGTACCCTTATCCGGTTCGAGCAGACCAAGAACAAGTTTGAGAATGGTCGTCTTACCGCCACCATTTGGACCAATAATCGCTAAAAAATCCCTTTCTTTTATGGTAATGTTGACATCTTGTAATACAGGCACCTCATCATATGAGAAATACACATGATTTATTTCTATTATGTCATTGTCTTCCACGCTCACTCCAGTGTTTCTGATAATGCCGCAGCCACTTTTCCAATGGTCGTGCCATAGTCTCTCGCCAGTGGATCAATCATAACAACACGACCTTTTATTTCTCGGGCGATTACCTCTGCGCTCTTGGTGTTGAATTGGGGCGAGACAAAGATGACCTTTATAGCATAGGTTCTCGCCTGCTCTATGATTCTTTGAATATCCTTTGCGGTAGGTTCTTTACCTTCTGCCTCGATGGGAATTTGCTCAAGGTCATAATCCTCGGCAAAATAACTCCACGCTGGATGGTACACCATAAATCTTCTCTCTTTCTTGTCTCTTAACAGCTGTCGGATGAAATGATCGAGACTATCGAGCTCATTGAGGTATATTTCTTTGTTCTGCTTGTAGTATTGACGATTATCAGGGTCAACTGAGATGAGACCATTGTAGATATTCTCCAGCATAACTGCGGCATTTTTTGGCGAAAGCCATACATGTGGGTCGAGACCTTTTTCATGAAGACTCACCCCTCTCAACAATATACCAGACGACGCATCTGTAACAGCTATTTCTCTATTCATTTCGAGTATTTTATCGAGCCACACGAGTTCAAACTCGATAGGTGAACCGACCTTAACATACATCTTTGCCTTACTCACCTCACCCAATTGGCTTGGCGTCGGTTCATAGCTGTGTGGTGATGCACCTGAAGGTACCATCACTGAGACAACAACCTTGTCTCCGCCGATTTTCTCAACAAACTCTGCCAAAGGCGGGATACTCACCACAACGCGCTCCTTCTTTGATGTATCTGTTCTCTGAGAACAGGCAACACAAAATACTAACAACAAAAACAGTAAATCTCTTGGACGCAATGTCTGGTTATTCCCTGTCATGCTCTTTAACTCATCACTCTTGTCTTCTTATCCAAATGACTTTGGCACTCTGGGCATATCCCCTTGAAATAGAGGACATGATCGGTAATCCGGTAATCGTATTTCTCCTGTATCCTTTTTCTGATGCCTCCAGCTACACAGCCACCAAATTTGAGAATTTCATGACATTCTTGACAGATGAGGAAGTGTCCATCTCCTCTCTTACTCGTGAAGTAAAACTTCACGCCAGAAAATGAGACCGAATTGATGAACCTATTCTTCTCGAGAAAATCTAATGCTCGGTATATTGTAGAAACGTTGGGTTGTAATCTTATTCGCTTTTTGAGTATCTTTGCGTTGAGCGGCTTCTCCGCCTCATCGATGATCCTCAAGATCACCTTTCGCAACTCAGTCAATCTCTGCTTCATTGTGCAAATAATTAGTGCAAATTATTTGCACATTATAATGAATACCTATCTCATGTCAAGCGATTCTTAATGTAATGATATTACCAGGCAGAAATGTTAATAGTTATTACTAAGGGGTCTCTTCAGAGCCTGTCTTGAGATTGCTTCGGCTCTCTGTAAGAGCCTCGCAATGACAGGCAAGGAAGAGTTGTTAGGAACGATGAAAGACATGTAATGCGATGTTTTCTCGATATCCTTCTTTGCCTCAGAGATTGCGCAGTCTGTTCAGAGCCTGTCTTGAGATTGCTTCGGCTCTCTGTAAGAGCCTCGCAATGACAGGTGAAGAATCTCGCTCTGCGCAGTGATAAATCAAGATTCCAGAAAAGTGGAACGGACTCAGATACTTACCGAAACAAATAATTACGGCATTTCCTCTGGCACCACTAAAACCTTTATCAATTGTGTGCCGCGGAGCACGGTCATTTCATAAGTCTTCCCAACAGTGTTTTCATCAAGGAAACGATGCAGGTCGTCTATCGTGATGATAGCCGTATCAGCAATACGGAGAATGATGTCCTTTCTGATGAGTTGGGCGTTTTGTGCCGGGCTCGTGCGTGCTACATCGACTACCTCTACACCACTCTCCTGACTGAGGTTGAATCTCCTGACAATAAGACGCTGTAGAGGTATTGACCGCGCAATAATACCTAAGTATCCTCGACTGACTCTGCCATGCGACATGAGCATCCCGATAACCCTCTTCACGGTATTTATGGGAATTGCAAAACAGAGCCCCTGTGCAGGATAGAGAATGGCAGTATTGATACCTATAACCTCGTCCCTCGAGTTGACGAGGGCTCCGCCCGAACTTCCTGGATTGAGTGCGGCATCTGTCTGTATGATGTTTTCGATCAGACGCCCTGTCTGAGAACGCAGCGAGCGGCCCAAGGCACTGACCACTCCTGAGGTCACGGTACATTGAAAACCAAAGGGATTGCCGATTGCCACCACCAATTGTCCTACCTTGAGGCAGGATGAGTCACCAAGCAGAGCCGTGGGAAGATCGGTGGCAAAAATTCCCAAAACCGCAGTGTCTGTTGCCGGATCTGTACCCACTATCTGTACCGCAGAGAGTGTACGTCCATCATTGAGTGTGACTGCTATAGACCGTGCATCGTGAACCACATGTTCACTCGTCACGATATAGCCATCAGGCGTCACAATGAGTCCTGAACCAGTTCCCTGTAATCCTTCTTTCTTGTGTGTTACACTGATGTTAACCACCGCCGGGCTGACCTTTTCAGCAACACCTACGACAACCTGAGAATAGACATCCATTAAGCATTTATCGTCGAGCTGTTCGGTTTTGTTAATTATCTTAAATGCATCAATCGCTGTTCGGTCTCCTTGCATGTCTTATTTTCTCCTTACCCCCTCGCCATTTAGATACTCCGAATCAGATAATCGTTTATTTACTCTGCTCAAGAGAAAGTATTGATTTCCGATATAGTAATAGCTAAAGGCTTGACTTTCACCATATATCACCTATAATAGACAGGGCCAATGGTACAACTGAGACATCTCAAAATCTATTACCACGCGAGATTGCAATCATGCCAATTGCTGGAGAAGAATGCTGTCCTCAGCTCGAAATAGTCCAATGATGAAAATTGAGCAGTTAATCGTAGGTGGCCTTGAGACGAACTGCTACATACTCAAAACAGAGAATATCGGAATCATTATCGATCCTGCTGCCGAGCCCAAAAAGATAATCAAGACAGTGGCAGGGGATGAAATAAAACTGATTCTCGCAACTCATAGACACTATGACCACATTACAGCACTCAAAGAGGTGAAAGAAGCAACCAATGCAAAGGCTGCAATACATCCCCTTGATTGGATGCCGGAATTCGATCTGAAACTCAAGGATGGTCAGAAAATCGAGTTCGCCAAACATCAGATTACGGTTCTCCATACTCCGGGTCACACACCAGGAGGGTGCTGCTTTCTTGTCGGAGACATCCTGTTTTCGGGTGACACCTTGTTTCCGGGCGGCCCAGGAAACACATCCTTTCCCGGTGGCAGTGAACAGGCAATATTAAAGAGTATCAGAGAAAAACTCCTTATTTTGCCTGATGACACAAAGGTCTATCCAGGTCACGGACCGGCAACAACAATCGGCAAGGAAAGGCGCTTATATTGATCAGAACACGATTGAGCTATCCCAAACTATGCGTCTCACGAGAATCACTGAGACTCTACTCTTTCAATCTCAGTGGCACAATACCTGCGATCGAACCCAGGATAGAAGTTGATGTCTCGTTTCACGACCGTCCAATAAAGCTCGATTTTGTGCAGCCAACAATCATCCAACAACGAATCTCTCGAGGAGATAAAATATTTGTTGCCTACCATCAATCAACCCCTGTAGCATATCTCTTTGCGACAACTAAGCATTGCTGGGTAGAGGAGATACAGAATTCATTCGTTGTAACACAAGGAGAAGTATATCTTTATGACACTTTTACGAGCGTTGAGTACCGAAGGAACCGTATCTGTTCTTTCCTTATCTGCAATGCCGTTCAATTCTTTAAAATGCAGGAATTTTCTTATGCCCTTATCTTTTCTCGCGCCTCGAACATCCAGTCAATGAGTGCAATTGAGCGCGTTGGTTTTGAGCGCTACGAGACCATACATTTTTATAATCTTCTTGGCGTAAAAATGTGGAATTTTCTTCCAAGGAGCAATGGTGTCCAATCCCGGTTTAGTAATGAAATTTGAGAAACTCAGTAGGTGTGCAGAGCTCTGGGAACCGATTTTTGAGAAAACGGGAGATGCTTCGCCATTCATAAGTTACGAATGGTATTATGCCCTCTGTAGTAATCTATTAAAGAACGATCCTGAGGTGATACTATTTTCAGATAATTCTCAGACTGTAGGAATCGTACCTGCATGTCTTGATGATGATACATTACGAATGATTGGTGATGAACGAGTAACCGATCTCAATGATGTCATTTGTCTCCCAGGGTATGAGCATAAGATATCTGAAACGATAGCATCGTTTATTGAATCAAACAAATTACATGTTGACCTCTTTCCCTTAGACTCGAACAGCCCACTGATTCGCTACTTGCCTCGATTTCTTGATGCACTCAAGATCGATGAGGCAGACACGTGCCCGATTCTCTTGCTGCCACATTCTTGGGATCAATATCTTCAGTTTCTCAGCAGTAAATCACGCCACGAACTGAGGCGCAAATTGAGGAAGGCAATGGGCACCAACGTGAAAACAATCGAACCAGGACAAATCGACCTGCTCTTTAAGTCCATGAGCATCTCTGATAAAAACAAAGAGGATTTTCTGACACCCGATGTGTGTGGGTTCTTTAAGATGATTGCTGTTTTCTTTCACGAAAAGGGATGGCTCAGATTTCGTGCAGCATTCGTCAATGCTCAACCGATTGCAGCACTCTTTGCCTTCGCTTTTAAGAGACGAATTTATCTCTACAATACTGGTTTTGAGCCGGAATATGGTGATTTATCGCCCGGTATTGTGACAATAGGTCTCGACATAAAGGACGCCATCGATGAGGGTTTTAAAGTATATGATTTCTTACGTGGTGGAGAAGAGTATAAGTTTCGTTTTGGCGCGCAGGAGCGCTATACAATGAGGGTAAAAGGATGAGAATTTGCGTAGTGTCTTATCACTCATCACCGATCGAACCCGCCGGTGCAGGAAGGGCAGGCGGGATGAATGTCTTCACCTCAAGTCTCTATCGTATCCTTGGTCGCTTCTGTGAAATCGATATTTTCAGTTATGGAAATAATGGACTGACGAAGATTGCCCCCAATGTGAATATTATTCATCTCGACAAAAAAGATCTCAACAACTTTGCCGAGGAAATCGTCAGCCATCATACAAGACGGCACTACGACCTTGTACATACACATTATTGGCTTTCAGGTATAGCTGGACTCTTCTTAAAGAGGTCAATAAAGAGACCTTGGGTTCACACCTTTCACACGATAGAAATCTTCAAATGCATTGAGAGAGATCCACTCAGGATCGAGATAGAAGAAGAAATAATGAGACGCAGCGATCTCATAATTTCACCAACACAGAGAGAAGCCTCTGCGATCAGGACTCTCTACCCTGATACACCCGTAATTACCATCCCTCATGGGGTAGATAGTAACAAATTCAAAGCGCACGTTGACGGCAGCTCCAACCTCCTCTATGTAGGGAGGATCGACCCGATAAAGGGGCTTGAGTTCCTTATTGATGCCCTACGAATCTTGAAAGGTGAATTCAGATTGGACATCATAGGTGGTCCGTCAAAAAGACAGGGTAGTTTAGAAAATATCAAGTCCTATGCCAAAGGTCTCAGGGTCAACTTCTTGGGGCGTATCGACCATGATGAGCTCGGCAATTACTACCGAACAGCAGCGATGGTCATCATTCCGTCGTATTATGAATCATTCGGCCTCATAGCACTCGAAGCAATGGCGTCGGCAAGACCGGTTATCGGATTCAAAGATACCGGATTGTTGGAAACGGTGGGTAATGACGCAGGGATCTTGGTCAAAAGGAGTGAACATAATCTCGCTCGCGCAGTCGAGTATCTTCTTAAACACAAAAACCTCCGTCACAAACTCGGGGCCAATGGCAGGAAAAATATCTCAAACTACAGATGGGAAGATATCGTCCGTAATTATTACGACACCTATGAAAACATCATCAAAAATTAGACTCATCATTATGGCACATCCCGATGACCCCGAGTTGGCATGTGGTGGTACTGTTGCCAAGTGGGCAAAAAAAGATACGATCAGCTATATAATCGTCTCGAGCGGTGAAAAAGGAACGCGGTCAAAATATGTGTCTCCTTTTATGATTGCGAAAAAAAGGGAAGACGAGGCGAAGAAATCTGCAAGGTTCTTGGGAGTAAAGAAAATCATATTCCTCAGGCACCCTGATGGTTTGGTCGGCTCGTCCGAAAATTTGGCACTTGAGCTCGCCACACTCATGAGACATATCAAACCCCACACCATTGTAACCCATGACCTCTGGTATCGACAATTCCACCCAGACCATCGAGCAACTGCCGCTGCCGTAATCACTGCAATCATGATCACTCGAGATTGGCATTTCTATCCATTTCTCTCGGAAATTGGGCTCAGACCACATCGTCCAAAACAGCTCCTCATGACGCCGACCGATAAACCGACCTTAGTCAGCGACATAACCGATACGTTTAAAAAGAAGATCGAGGCGATAGCCATTCACAAGAGTCAACTGAAGCAACTACCTAAGTGGAAAAAGCGAATCACACAACGGGCAGAACGCGACGGCAGAATTTCCAATTTCAAATATGGTGAAGGTTTTTATCAAATGCGAATATGATTAAATAATCTGTATTACTGTATGTCTTCGATCGTACCCCCACCCAGCACTACATCCTCTTGATAAAACACAATGGATTGTCCTGGTGTCAATGCCCATTGTGGTTTTTCAAACGTCACTTTTACTCTATTTTTTGTGAATGGCTCAACCATTGCCGGGGACAATGGAGAAATATATCTTGGTTTTGCCCGTACCTGTAATCTTTGAGTGAGCGTGTCAAATGGTATGAAGTTAAGCTCCCGAGCAATGAGCTGTGACCTATATGCATCTTTTCTCTCGCCAACGTGGATTGCATTGTTATCGGCGTCTATTTTTATCACGTAGTATGGGCGTTTATGACTTATTCCAATACCACGACGCTGACCACACGTATAATAAATAATTCCTCTGTGTTGCCCGATCACCTGACCATCTTTATTATAGACTGGCCCGCTTTGCTGGGGTATAATCCTCTGTAAATAAGACATATAGTTACCATCGGGTACAAAACAGACATCCTGACTCTTCTTACGGTGTGCAGTCCGTAATGCCTCCATTCTTGCCAATTTCCGCACCGCTCTCTTTGTATATGAGCCGAGGGGTAGAACAATCCGCGATAGTTGGCTCTGGTCAAGACGATAGAGAAAATAAGACTGCTCGTTCTCATCAATGCCCCTCTTCAAGAGGAAACGTCCATTCTCCTTTTCAATGCGCGCATAATGGCCTGTTGCTATCTTATGAATACCCATCTCTTCTGCCTTACGCATGAAGAGACCGAACTTAATCTGTTTGTTACACAAAACACAGGGATTTGGCGTCTTCCCTCTTTTATACTCTTCTATGAAATCGCCGATTATTATGTCTTCGAATTCTTTTGTAAAATCAAAACAGTGAAACGGTATGCATAACTTCTGACTTACTTCAGAGGCGTGATCAACTGCCTCCTGACTCACCCCGCTAAATACCATTATTGCACCTTCAACATGATATCCATTCTGCTTCAGAACTACTGCTGCTGCAGAGGAATCGACACCACCACTCAATGCCACAAGGATTCGTTCCATGTTCTGTGTATCTTAGGTCTTTTGGTATTCAGACATTTAGGTATTTTACATGCTGTTTCTCACCATCGGAGATATTTTGCGTAACTCGCTCACAACTTTTGGCAACTGCTCATTAGTATAATTGATATCTTCCTCTCTCGTGAGTCGACCAACTGTTAGTCGAAGTGAACCATGAGCATCCTCAGGTGATATACCGATCGATAAAAGGACATGAGAAGGCTCAAGCGAGCCCGAAGAGCACGCTGAGCCTGTAGCAACTGCTATGCCAACGGCATCGAGTTTCAAGAGCATCGATTCACCTTCAACGTATTTTACGATTACGTGACAATTGTTGGGCAGACGTTTCTTTGGATGACCATTCAATCGTGTATCCTCAATAGCATCAAGAACTGACTTGATAAGCATGTCTCTCAAATATAAAGAATGTTTCACCCGTTCATTCTGTTCTGCCATTGCGAGCTGCACTGCCTTACCGAGACCAACGATGCCCGGTACATTGTGAGTCGATGCACGCTTATTCCATTCCTGAGCGCCGCCATGTATGAGTGATGAAATTCTTGTGCCTTTACGGATATAGAGTACACCAACGCCCTTAGGACCATAAAACTTATGAGCAGAAATAGAGAGGAGGTCTACACCGAGTCTATCAACATGTGTATCAAGTGAACCAAATGACTGAACCGCATCGGTGTGTAGATAAACACCTTTCTCTCCACAGATTTTGCTGATTTCTTCAATCGGTTCAATAGTACCTATTTCGTTATTCGCATGCATCACTGAAACCAATATCGTCTTGCCTGTAATAGCTCTCTTCACATCGTCGGGGTCAATGAGCCCATAGCTGTCCACAGGCAAGAAAGTCACTTCAAAACCCTGGAGTTGTAGGAAATGACATGTTTCCAATACTGCATGATGTTCGATCTTTGACGTGATAATATGATTTCCCTTGCTCGCCATGGCATATGCAACACCCTTTATGGCAAAATTATCAGATTCAGTGCCGCCAGAGGTAAAGATGATCTCCTCTGGTTGTGCACCGAGTGCACGTGCCACTCCGCTCCTTGCCTGCTCCATTGCTCGTTTTGCCTCCTGGCCAATGGAATGGAGGCTTGATGGATTACCATATTTTTCAGAAAAAAATACTCCCATAGCCTTGATGACCTCTGGGTGCACTGGTGTCGTTGCTGCATAATCCAAGTATATCTTCTTCATGTCTTCCTCTATTTCAATTATAGACCACAAATATGCACAGTCAAGGCTCTATTTTTAAAGATTATGCACTTGACTTTTTTATTATTTGTGGTAATATAAGCTATGAAATTCCCAAGGGGACGACCGCTGCTTGAGAATGCACGATTGGAGTTCCTCAATTTAGAAAATGTCTTGAGCGCCTCGAAAAGAGAGAGGGCACATCGTATTTCAGGGTACATATCGATCTTCTATCCTGATACAGTAGAATTGATATTCCTAAAAGAGGGAGAGCCATTCAATGCCGCACGGATAAGTCAGACAGAACGCAAGATTGTGCCTATCAATGAAGTTGTTGAAAAGGCAAAAAAAGCAACATCTGGCGTACTCTCCGAATATGCTACTGATGAAATCCTTGTCAATTTAATGATTTCTTCTATTATCCTTAAACCGAGAATGGAAGATGTAGATCTGAGTCGATTACAGCCAAAGATTTTTATTGATAAATTGAAAACCACAAAATTCAATGGTTTCATCTGGGTCAGAGCAGGCATCGAAGAGTCGTTTATTCATTTTGAAGAAGGAGATATAAAAGCTATCTATGTCGCTGGAAGTGTAAAGAAATTGGAGAGCAGTGAGGCCGCCAATTTCTTGATGAAACCGAAAATTAACATTGCCATTTTCGACCATGTTGAGGAATTAACAATTGTACAAGCACCGCCGGCACAGGTGAGCATGTATTGTAAGATTTTCTCTTCGCTCCTGAAAAATTACGCCCTTCCTGTGGGAGAAACAGTCGTCCTCAAGACATTCGAACTCGCAAAATCAACCGTGGAGAGAGAATTTCCTTTTATAGAGCAGTTTAAAATTGAGCCAGATCTCACAATAAGCGGCACCGTAGTTGTTGAACCAAGGTTATGTGCCCAAGGTATGGCGCGATGGTTCGACATCATTTATGAATCATTTTCCACATTTTTAGGAAAAGAGAGTGAGGTAATTGCAAAAAAAGTGCTCAATGACTATCGTTTTGCCTTAAAATCGTTACATTTCTTTGATTACAGCAAATTAAAGATTTAATGCCCCTTTATATTGTTGCAACCCCGATTGGAAACTTGGAAGATATGACACTGAGAGCTATTAAAGTACTACAGAATATTGACTTGATTGCCTGCGAAGATACAAGACGAACCAAAATACTCCTGAAGAAATATGCTATAAATAAAAAGCTCATCTCCTTTCATGAACATAATGAGCATGAAAGGACGGCCAAGCTAATTGCCTCATTGAAGGAAGGAAAGGATATCGCTCTCCTGAGTAGCGCTGGAACACCACTCATATCTGACCCAGGATATCCACTCGTGAGAAAGGCATTGCAACAGGGCATCAGCGTATATTCAATTCCAGGAGCATCTGCAATCACAACCGCCCTCACGCTGTCTAGTTTGCCTGCTCACAGGTTTGTGTTTGAAGGTTTTCTACCAAAAAGACCGGGTCGTCGCAGAAAGGCACTAGAATCATTAAGGACTGAGCAACGGACAGTAGTATTATTTGAATCGCCGAGACGTGTCCAACGGTTATTAAAGGAAATGCTCGATGTATTGGGTGACCGCAGAATCGCTGTGTGCAGAGAATTGACTAAATACTTCGAAGAAATTTATCGAGGTAAAATCACCGAAGTCATAGATGCTGTCAAGAACCTAAAAGGGGAATTCACCATCGTCCTCGAGGGAAGCGATGAATCAGATTAAAAATTTGGGACGTACCATTTTTATTATGCCTATTGTAAGGCTGCTCACAAAATCGGGAATCCATCCTAATGTAATCACACTATCCAGTCTTCTCCTTGCAGTAGTAGCTTTTATACTCTACTGGCAAGGTATTTTCTGGGCTGGTGCGATTTTCCTTCTTTTCTGTGGTATATGCGATACAATTGATGGTGAAATTGCGCGGCGCACAAATCGAGTAACCAAGATCGGTGGTTTCTTAGATTCAACAGTTGATCGTATAAATGAATTTATCGTATATCTCGGCCTATTCTTTTATTACTATGACAAGACACCGTACGTCTTATTCTGGATATTCTTTGCGATGTTTGGATCGATGATGGTGAGCTACACAAGAGCACGGGGAGAGGGTCTTGGTATTTCACCACAGGTGGGTATCTTTGAACGATTCACGCGTTTTGCCCTGCTTATAATAGGTTCTCTCTTAGGCCCACAAATAGTAGTATACATACTTGTTATTCTGACCATCGGGACCATTCAGACAATGATTCAAAGAATTGTTTTCACACGTAAGAAATCGTTGGGAAATTGAAAAGCGATAGCATGTTATCTCAATCGATCGAAGAAAAAATAGAGAAAGTCTTACTCATTGGCGTATCAGATTCCAAAAAAGAACGTTGGCAGATTGTCCAAGCTCTTGAAGAACTTGCCAATCTTACCACAACTGCTGGCGGACAGGTCATTGAAAACTTCATCCAAATCAGAAAACGACTTAACCCGGCAACATTAATTGGCCTAGGCAAGGCAAAAGAATTGGCTGATATCTGCGAAGATTTCAACATTGACCTCATCATCTTCAATACTGAATTGACTGCGGCACAGATCAGAAATATCGAAAAGATTACCGGTGTTCGCATTATCGACAGAACGACGCTCATCCTTGATATATTCGCGAAGCATGCGCGAACCAAAGAGGCAAAATTACAGGTGGAGTTGGCACAACTGGAATATAGACTACCGAGACTCGTCGGTATGGGTGCAGAATTCTCAAGGTTAGGAGGAGGGATTGGAACGAGAGGTCCTGGTGAAAAAAAATTGGAGGTGGATCGGCGTCGAATAAAACAACGTATTGCAACATTAAAAAGGGCGTTGAAGAAGATTGAAAGGACAAAAACGGCTCAACGTAAAGGCAGAAGCGGCATCCCAAAGATAGCTGTTGTTGGCTACACAAATGCAGGAAAATCGTCTCTCGTTAATGCCCTCACCAAGGCCAAATTAGTAACCTCAGAGTATCTGTTCTCAACGTTAGATTCGAATACCTCGGTTCTTTTTGTGCCGCCATCATATAAGATGTTAATAAGCGACACGGTAGGCTTTTTAAAAGATCTTCCTCACGATCTCATAGCATCCTTCCATGCCACATTAGCCGAGGTGGTGGAGGCTGATATTTTAATTCACATTGTTGACTCGACGGTTGAGGATTTAGAATCAAAAATCGCGACGGTCGAGAATGTTCTCGAGGAAATTAGCGCACACAATACACCTCGACTCTTGGTCTTTAATAAGATTGACCGAATATTCGATGAAGAAAAGGAAAGACTTAAGCAGAAATATTCTCACGCCATCTTTGTCGCGGCAAAAGAGGGTATCGGAATGAGCACATTAAAGGAAAAGTTAAAGAATTATTTCTTCAACAAGACTTGACCATTATCGATTTAATGCTATAATAAAGAGTTGTGGATTACCTTGACGAAATTATTGGACAGACAACAGCAAAACGCTTTGTCCGTACCGCACTAAAAACTGGAAATCTCTATAATTTTCTCTTTATTGGACCGAGGGGAGTCGGCAAGAGATACTTCGGCTTCGCCCTTGCCAAGACTTTAAGGTGCCCGCCTCATTCACCAAATTTCATTCTCGTTGCACCGATTCCTTCCAAGATCAAAGACAAAGAAAATAAAATCTATGAGTATACAAAGCAGTACTTGCCTGAAAATCCAGTCGTCGAATTAGAAGATCGAACAGCAATTCTCATTGAACAGATAAGGGATGTAATCAAGAGGCTCATACACATGCCAGATAAAGGCTCAAAGAGGGTAGTGCTCATCCTCGAAGCCGACACAATGACTGATGCAGCGGCAAACTGTTTTCTAAAAACATTGGAGGAACCTCCGTTGGATACGCTGTTTATTCTAACCTCTTCTCGCCCTCAATTTTTATTGCCCACGATACGCTCAAGATGTCGGATTGTGCCGTTTAATTACCTGAGCAACGAACACATCAATAGTGTTATAATCTCTGAGAATGATGAGTTTTATACTGGCAGTCCAGGAGAAATACTCATGCTTCGAGACCGTGATTTGATTAGTAAAACCCATGACATTATTCAAAACTGTCCACTCGATATAGCTTCTGCTGCAAAAATGGCAAGAGAGTATGAAAGAAAAAAAATCGTTGATTTACTCTATCCCCTACTGCTTATGTATCGACTCGCTCTCTATCAAAAACTCAACATAAAAACAGATTCATCTATTGATGATACGGTGATTAAAAAAGCAGAGAAGTTATCCCTCGGTGGGATTATAAGCGCGCTACATCTTCTCAACAACAGTATTAATGTCCTTGAGCAAAATCCCAACCGTCTCTTGCTCCTATTCAGCATTCTGACAAGACTGCCATAGTCCATGGCGAAAAAATTCATCTGTGATGGAATGTTAGGGAAGCTGTGTAAGCTACTGAGAATTTGCGGTATAGATACACTCTATTCAAATAAAGGAATGACAATACTGCTTGAAGCAAGAAAGGAAAATCGTATCGTCCTCACCAGAAACTCTCACCTGCGTGATAAGGAAGATATTTTTTTTATCCGGACATCGAATCCTGCAATACAACTTAAGAACGTTGTGGCACACTATGATTTACAGAATGATATTCAACCGTTCTCTCGCTGTATCATATGTAATTGTGGACTCGAGTCTGTCAGTAAAGAATCGGTAAGAGAAAAAGTTCCTTATTTTACCTATCAAAATTTTGACGAATTCGCACTATGTCCTGACTGCGGGAAGGTCTACTGGAAGGGAAGCCACTATAAGAATATGCTAAAAGAGATGGAAAACATACTCCGCTGAATAGCAAATGCCAAATAACAAATTAGAAATGAATGTCAAATGTTAAATAAAAGAATACATAACGTGAAAAAGTGGTTATGCATACTATTCGCTCTCTCTACCATTTTAGCCAATTGCGTCGCCTATACAAGAAGGGTGAGAAAAGTAAACCTCGTTAGAATTGCGCTCGTCTGTGGTGTAGACCGCGTCAATATCAGTGGCATCAAAGATAAGAAATTCTACGAAAATTATACTGTTTCTTCGAGAGACAAATTTCCTCTCTATTTCAGTTCCCAGAGAGATTTCGTGGTCGTCAATGGGGACAGGTATCGTGGCAATCTCGAGATAAAAAGGATTGGTGAACAGATATGGGTAATAAATGCCGTCGACATCGACGACTATCTAAAAGGGGTGGTGCCCTGCGAAATCGGTGGTGTTTCAAGAGAAACATTCGAAGCCGCAAAGGCGCAGGCAGTTGCTGCAAGGACGTATGCCTATGCACACATCAATCAATACCGAGATTTGGGATTTGATCTCTATGCCACAATTCAAGATCAAGTCTACAGAGGTGTTGCGAGCGAGAGGGAAATGACCAATCTTGCTGTAGAACAGACAGCGAAAGAGATATTGATATATAAGAACAGATCGATTGAGGCAAAATATCACTCCACATGTGGAGGAAGGACTGCAGACTTCAATGATGCATGGTCAGGGAATCCGCCGCCATATCTGAGAAGTGTGAGCTGTCGCTATTGTCAAGATAGCCCTCACTACAAATGGCAAAAGGTCTTAACCAAGAAAACTTTCTTCATGAATATGCGGACGCGCCTTAAAAAGATCGGCAAGACAATCCCTGATGATGCATTAATAAAAAACATAAAACTGGTAAGAAATAGAAGGAGCAAACGTGTTGGCAAACTCATTATCTGCACCCGTGATAACGAGTATACGATCCCCGGTTACAACATAAGAACTGTATTGGGTGACAGTCATGATCCTGGTGGTTCCTTGAAATCAAATTTCATACATATAAGAGTAAAAGGTGACAAGGTCACCATCGAAGGACGAGGCTTTGGTCATGGCGTGGGTATGTGTCAATTCGGTGCACTCGAGATGGCACGAAAAGGTAAGAGCTATCACCAAATTCTCAGACACTACTACCCAGGGGCACGGCTCAAGAAGATACGATAATGTTTAAGAAAAAGGACCTTTTTTAAACAATATCAAATTTCAAATGCAAAATTACAAATGAATGACAAATTCTCAAATATTACATTTGGCATTGGGATTTTGATATGATTTGATATTTGTTATTTGGCTTTTGACATTTAATCTAAATTGCCTCTTGACAAATCAAAAAATATATATAAAATAACTAAAATACGAAAAAAAGGAGGAATGATGAAGAAGTTTCTAGCACTTGTGGTTGTAGCTGGCCTATTTGTAGCTTGTGATTTTGCCTCGGAGTCCACAAAATTAAAGCCTGATGTAGATGTGACCTATGTTAATCCGTTGGGATGGGTTACTGACTATTTCGACACTACATCGTACGCGATGATAGATGAAACACATTTTGTGCCAAGGAACTCAGTCGATTCTCACCTTGAAAGGTTGGTCTGGGCATATTATGACGTGAATGATAATCTCTTTTTTGGTCCTTTTGAGTTAGCACTCTATATGAAGATTCCTGGTCTTACCGGTGATGAGGCTGAACCTGATACAGCTGTACTCTTTAGCGTACCACTGCCCCTTGATACAGTGCGTTCATATGCATTTGGGAATGACATATATGAAATAAAAGCCGAGTTACTCTATATTGTAGAGGATGATTACGGATGGGAGAAGGAAGATACGGCTGAGGCATGGTTCGGGTTTATGATAACACCCTTGGAATAGACATCGAAAATCTTAGAAGGGGCTGCATCTGCAGTCCCTTTTTTTTATCTAATCAACCCGAAAAACCTTTTTTAGTGCCTTCTCAATAATATCAAGACCTATCTCGAGTTCTTTCTCATTAATGATCAGCGGTGGTATCAACCTGAACGTTGACTCACCAGCACCTAAGAGTAGTAGTCCCCGTTTAAAGGATTCATAGACAACGGCATCGCGTCTATCTTTTACCGGTTCTTTGGTTGTCTTATCGGCAACGAGTTCGATACCGATCATCAGACCCTTACCACGAACTTCACCGATGAATTCATACTCGTCTGCCAAGTGTTGAAGCCGCTTCATCGCAATAGTGCCCAGGCGTGCCGCATTCTCAATGAGTCCATGTTCCAAAAGTTCGATCGTTTTGAGGGCAGCTGCGCATGACACAGGGTTCCCCCCGAAGGTCGACGCATGGGCACCTGGCTGCCAGTCCATAATCCCAGGTCGAGTCACACAGGCACCGAGCGGAAGCCCCGAGGCAATACCCTTTGCAACGCAGTATATATCGGCTTTGGTATTAAAATGTTCGATGCAGAACATCCGTCCTGTCCTGCCCATGCCTGATTGGACTTCATCATCGACCAAGAGTATGCCGTATTTATTACACAACTTTCTCAGTGCCGGGATAAATCTGTCAGGAGGAACTATGTAGCCACCTTCACCCTGTATTGGTTCAATGAAGAGCGCGGCAACATCTTCAGGGGGGATTACCTTTTTAAAAATCACATCATCAATATATTGCACGCACGCGAGTTGACAGGACGGGTATTCACAATGGAATGGACAGCGGAAGCAGTAGGCATAAGGAACATGGGTAACTTCTGGGATGAGTGGTGCAAAATATCTTCGTTGCACAGACTTAGATGCAGTGAGTGACAATGCACCAAGTGTCCTGCCATGAAATGCACCGGTGAACGCCATGTATCGCGGTCTTCTTTTATGATAGCGGGCAAGCTTCATCGCGCACTCAACTGCCTCAGTACCGGAATTTCCGAAAAAGACCTTCTTATTTTTCGCACCCGGGATTATTTCGGCAAGTTTCTCAGCGAGCCTGGTCTGGATCGCATAGTAAAAATCAGTGCCAGACATATGAATAAACTTGGACGACTGTTTTTTTATTACACCAATAATTTCTGGATGACAGTGTCCGGATGTAACAACACCTATGCCTGCAGAGAAATCAAGAAAGACATTTCCATCACAATCAGTGACCCATGCACCACTACCCTTTTCTATCACAAACGGGTAAGGACGCGTAGCAGCCGGAGAAACATACTTACTATCTCGCCTCAAGACCTCTTTCGCCTTTGGCCCGGGTAATGTTGTCTTGATAATCGGTTTCTTCACTTTATTTTTGGTGTTTAGGTATTTAGGCATTTTAGATTTTTCTCATTTCCACGTATCGATCTGCGCCTTCTGTAATGAACCGGAATAGTCAATATACACAGACTTGATCTCAGTAAATATCTCATATGCGGTCCAACCGCCCTCTCGATGTCCATTTCCCGTATGCTTCATGCCACCAAAGGGAAGATGACATTCAGCACCAATTGTCGGCGCATTGATATAGACAATGCCTGTTTCGGCTCGCTCAATTGCCTTATGTGCCTTATTGAGATCGTTTGTATATATGCTCGATGAGAGACCATAGACTGTACCGTTCAGTATTTCAAGTGCCTGTTCGAAGTTCTTTGCCTTAATGACCGAGAGGACTGGTCCGAATATCTCTTCCTGGGCTATTCTCATGGTCGGCAATACATCAATAAAGATGCTCGGTCTATAAAACCATCCCTTCGTACACTCGCCTTCACTATATATCTCACCGCCGGTGATTAATTTCGCTCCCTCTTTCTTTCCGATCTCGACATATGAGTGGATAGATTCACGCTGTGATTCGCTGACTGCCGGACCAACATCCACATCCTCATTCAATCCATTTCCGAGCTTCAGTTTCTCTACCTTTGTCTTGAGCATTTCGATAAATTTCTCATAGATTGGTTCCTCTAAGATTAACCGAGAGGTTGCAGTACATCGTTGACCAGTTGTGCCAAAGGCACCCCAGAGTACACCCTCGAGTGCAAGTTCCAGATCAGCATCTTTCAATACGACCTGACCATTCTTGCCACCCAACTCCAAGGAGCATCTCTTCAAGGTCTTTCCGCAGACCTCACCGATTCTCATACCTATATCTGAAGAACCGGTGAATGACACACCAACGATATCTGGATGACTGAGGATTCCCTCGCCAACCTCGCCGCCACCACCATAGATGACATTCAAGACTCCGTCAGGGATACCAGCCTCGTGCAAAATCTGTGCGAGTTCACCGACACAGGCAGGTGTATAGGTCGCCGGTTTTATGACTGCGGTATTGCCACTTAAAAGGCACGGAAATATCTTCCAAGAAGGGATTGCAATCGGAAAGTTCCAGGGAGTAATCAGACCCCAGACGCCGAGCGGATCACGCCTTGTCATACATGATTTATTCGGTAATTCAGAAGGCAAGGTATAACCGAAGAACTTTCTTCCCTCGATCGAGGCGTAGAGCGCAGTATCAATGCCTTCTTGAGTATCACCACGTGTCTCTTTAATCACCTTCCCCATCTCTCGGGTCATCAGTCTCGACAATTCTTCTTTCTTTTCTATCATAATCTCTGCTGCCTTACGCATAATCTCAGAACGCGTTGGCCACGGTACAGTGCGCCATTTTTTATATGCCTTTTTTGCCGCATCTATTGCCATATTGAGATCGTCGATGTTAGATTTAGGAAATATTCCCACGACCTCATCCCAGTCTGCCGGATTACGATTTTCAAACGTCCGACCCGATTTTGAATCCAGTAACTTTCCGCCAATAAAATTCTTATATTTTTTCATCATGCCCCCTTGCTAAAAATAGATAAGTACTGAAATAGCCTTGTTTCAGGGTTTAGTACCGCAACGGATACGAAACTTCAGTCTAATAAAAAAATACGCAACGTAACCGACTGGTTATTATATCCATTTTTTACACTAAGTCAACTATCTCTGAAGAGAGCTCTGAATAAGTATTCATCGCTCTTCAGAAATCTCTTAAGGAGACTGCAGGGCGCTCCCTCCCCCTATTTTCCCTTTAAAGTGACCTTGAGATGCGTCAATTCTTCTCTTGAAAATCCTTTAATTACATAAAATACGAGAATATAGATGAGCATACCCATAACAACGAGAATAATTATGTGCCACACTTGTAATATATACAAAACGAGACTCATAACACATGAAGCAAGAATTGGTTTTATCAGATATTTCATGCTTTCGAATACTACGAATCTTCTGAGTTCTCTGTTCATGAGCATGATACTCATCATTTCACTCACAAAGAGTGCAGCCGCAGCTCCCGCGCCCTTGAAATTGACACCCAAGATTACGATGAGAATGAGATTGACGAATGCGGTAATGGAAATGACCTTAAAGAATCTACGTTCCTGGTTCATTGCAACGAGCCCATAACCAAATATCGTGTTAATGGGTGTTATCGCAAAGTATAAGAGAAGTATACGGAACAGAGAGATCGCACCTCCATAGTCTGCACCAAAGATAAAATAAATTATTGGGGTGGCGAGCACAATTCCTCCGAAGGCAAGAGGAATGGTTATGGCAAAGAGCAATCTTGTTAAGAAGGTGAAACTCTTCGACAATCTTTCTGGTGTCGTAACATACTGCTTTGCAATAATGGGAAAGAATACATAATGGAATACCCTCTCAATGATCAGGAGCATTGTTACAACCTTAAACCCTGCACTAAAATAACCAACCTCTGTCTTTGTATGTACAATACCCAAGACGAGCGGCGGAAGATTTAAAAAGAGCTGGTTGAAGATTGTCGCGAGACCAACTGGTATCGAGATGATTAATAGATTACGCCAAGCATTCCAGGAGAACCGTAATTTTATTGATCTGTATGTCTTGAGAAAAATGACAATCAAAAATACCACTGCGGCACTGTAACCAATGAAGAATGAGAGAGGAATCATAAGAATGTCATGGCGTCCCTTCACGAGAATGAAGAGTAGCATCACGTAGATACCATACTGTATAACACGCGAAGCACCGATATAGCCCATCTCCTCCCTACCCTGAAACACAAATTCGAGAAGCAGAGCAAATGGAAAGAGAGAGAGGAGAAACACAAGAATCACCTTCTTCGTTGCGGGCTGGCCAGGAATGACAAAGAGTCCAACAATAAATAGAATAAAGATGAGGCAGGCAAGAGAGAGTCTGAGACCAAGAATCTCTTCACTCACCCTTTGATTTGTGTGGTCCTTTGCAATCTCACGGGCGCCTATGGTCGTTAATCCCGGGTTCCCCAACAATAGTGCATAGGTGAGAAACGCCATGCCATAGCTCACGAGACCGAATCCTTCTGCAGCGAGTAATCGCGCAACGTAGACTATGGCAATGAAACCGAGGATACGACCTGCCGCATCACTGATAAACAGGGCAATGAAATTCCTTGAGATGCGTTTCATGCGTGTGTCATCAGTATATTTCAAAACTGCAAGAGGTCAAGAGGTAGTGATTTTGTTGCGGTTCACATTAAAAGATGTATATTCCCAACATGGGTATTTTCAATGCCATAATCCTTTGCTATGCTGAGCACCATGTCAACCTGCTTTCTTGATGTTCTCGGCATATCACCGAAATAGAAATGAGGACAAAATCCCAGAAAAGACCAAGGTATGTCTCTGTTTACTGAACTCATAAACTGCGCCATATGTTCAAGTTCATACTCATCGATATAGCCGGGGACGAGGAGGGTGCTGACAATGAGCAGGGGTGGTCTCTTCCGTTTCTCCATCAAACCGGCCACCAGCTTTATATTTTCCTTAGTGTTCTTGTTCGATGTTCCGCACAAAGCCCAGTTCAGTTCCTCTGAGAATGTCTTGAAATCTATTTTTATGCATCCATTGCTCTTCCATGCATAGTCTACCCAACGCCTCATTATCTTCGGTGAGACCGAACCATTGGTCTCCCAGCATATCCTCATCTTCCTCCTCTTTGCCAATGCCTGTCGTGCTACCTCACAGCTGTGCAGGGCAAATGTTGTGGGGTCGCCGCCAAAAAAGCATATGCATCCTGTTGTTGCACCTGCAGCCCGAGTGAGCTCCTCAGTAGATGCCCTTGTCTTACGGTCACGAAAGTGCCAGTTCTGACAGAAGAGGCAGTTGAATGTACATGCCTGATAGAACACAGCCAGATTCGTGTACCCATAATCCTTACTGCCCGCACAGACCCAGTCCGCAACACAATTTGTCGGTAATGGATCATGATACCAGCTTACATAGGCCCAGGTCTTATCAGGACCAGTCATTTTCCCATTCACGTTTGCCCTTACCCCACAATACCCTGATGAACCTTCAGCGATACGGCAGCCATTTACACATAATCGACACTGTCTACTCGAGTCCTCATCAGGAATCACTTCTGGCAGATGATATGGTCTCCTCGTCTGTGTGTGAATATGAACAATCCTTGGATACAATTCCCTAAATTTCTCACGAATGCAGGTCGGACAGTAAGGCATTGACTCTGAAAATGGTCCTTCAGCATGACAAACCTGACAATGCATAAAGGATTATATAGTCAAAGAATCGAGTAGTCAACACCTCTCGAAACGAATAACTGACTCGTGAGAACCAGCCGCAAAGGCTTGACTTTTGGATTGAATCGGGTACTATTAGCCCTTCTCTCAATCTATTAATTTATTGAAATGAACGAGTATTCGCAGCAAAAGGAGTGTTTATGGCAGTTATCCTTGAAGGTGAACGTCTTACCATTGAAAGTCTCGTCAAGATAGCACGACATAACGAAAAGGTAGAGATTCCTCCTCAGGCAATCGAAAGGATGAAGGAATGTCGTGCCATGTTGGAAGACAAGATCAAGGCACAAGAGATCATGTATGGGGTAAACACCGGCATCGGCGAATTTTCTGAGGTGGTACTCAACGACGAACAGGTCAAGCAGTTCCAGAGGTATTTAGTATACAATCATGCAGCAGGGATTGGTGATCCTGCACCCATCGAATACATAAGAGGTGCCATTGCTGGTAGAATAAATGTGCTCGTTAAGGGAAAATCAGGAAACCGACCAGAGATTGCCCTCACCATGGCAGAAATGTTGAACAAAGGGGTGACCCCTGTTGTCTGTCTAAAGGGCTCGGTAGGAGCATCTGGTGATCTGGCTCCCATGTCTCAGATTGCCCTTCTCTTAATGGGTGAGGGAGAGGCTTATCATAATGGTGAGCGAATGTCCGGGAAAATTGCCATGGAACGCGCCGGTATTGCCATTCCCGGATTAGAGGCAAGAGATGGGCTTGCTGCAATAAATGGCTCAAATCTCATTACCTCAATAAGCGCACTCCAGCTCTATGACATCAACCGCTGGCTTAAGCAGGCAGAAATTGCCTGCGCCATGACACTCGAGGCGCTCTACGCCAATATGAAGCCCTATGATGTGAGGTTACATCAGGCACGTGGTTTCCCTGGTGCAGTGAAGGCTGCCCGTGCCATTATGAAGTGCATCGAGGGAAGTGATCTCCTTTCTCGTAAGTTTAAGGTAAAGGTTCAGGATGCCTATTCCATGCGTTCGAGTCCGCAGGTCATTGGTGCTGCCCATGATGCTGCTGCCTTTGCTCAAAGGCAGGTGGAGATCGAACTGAATGGTGTCGGTGATAACCCGATATTCCTGCCAGAATATAAAATCACCCTCACCGGTGCAAATTTTCAAGGAACTCCAGTCTCTTTACCCATGGATATGGTTGGTGCAGCAGTCACCATGGTAAGCGTCCTCTCTGAGAGACGCCTCAATCGCCTGACCAACCCGGCACTCAGTGTAGGATTACCCGCCTTTCTCACCAAAGGTGCCGGTATGATGTCTGGGATGATGCTCAGCCAATACACTGCCGACACATTAATTGTCGAGCAGAGAATCTTATCGGCTCCGGCATCCATCATGTCCATTCCTGCTGCTGCTGATCAGGAGGACTTTGTCTCGATGGGCATGAATACCGCAATCAAGAACGCGCAGATTCTGGACAATGCCTATGGCGTGCTGGGAATAGAGTTTATGGCTGCAGCACAGGCACTCGATTTCCGTGATTTCAATCCAGGAAAAGGGGTCGCTGCGGCAAAAAAGGTAATCAGAAAAAATGTAGACCATCTTGACGAAGACCGCCCGCTCTATGACGATCATACCAGGATGAAAGAATTGGTAAAATCATGTGAAATCCTCTCAGAGGTCGAGAAGATCGTGGGAAGTCTCGATTAAAACGTTCTGACGCCTACAACAAACAGCGTAGTCTGTAGAAAACTGTTTTTAGGTCAACGAGTATTCGATCAACAATCGAACCATAGAGCAGTGTGCGAAACCTGTATGTAGTATGACCATCGGTTATTACACAGAGCAGATTATCATTCCTGGGTGCGTGAATATACTCGTTATCTAATACAAATCTCTTTTCACCATACAAGAGCGTTATCGATTCAGACAAATCGATTATCAACTCACCCACCCTTACCTGCTTCCTATGTAGCCTGTCGGGTGTTTCGTAAAACCCCCTTTTTGGAGAATAGTATCTACTCGGTGCAATGAGGTAGTCTAATTCCTCGATATTCTGATGAGCCAAGAATGGTGCGCTGTATTTCGGTGAACGCCTTGTTGAAATAAATAAATGCTCACCATGAGGCATCGAAACCAATGTGCCAACTACCGAAGTTCTGACTACTATTGAATCAGAGAATGAAGCAAGAGAATAAAAGAATGTCATTGTCAGAATCAAGAGAATCGCTATTTTCCTGAGTCGCTGAGAAGCGAGGAGGTATGAAGAAAGGAGAATCAGTGGCGAAATGTATAATGTGATTGCTGAACATGGTGTCCGTGCGAACAATTTTGCGATGGTTACGAGAGAAGTAAGTAACAGATTGACAGGGATGCTCATAATCTCAGCGAGCATAAAGGAGAAAGTACCGGTGATGATACACAAGAACAACAGAAAAATGACTATGGAGGCGATAGGCACGATGATGAGATTTGAAATGACCGCCAGCGTTGGTAAGCGGTGAAAATAGTATATGAGAAGTGGCGAGACAAAAAGCTGCGCTGAAAATGATACTGCCATCGGTGCTAAAATATATTTATAGAGCCGCCGTTTTACTTTCCTTATAAGGTGATTATTGAGTAATGGGTATAAAAAGAAAATTCCATATACAGCAGCAAAGGATAGCTGTGCACCGACGTCAAAGAGAATCAATGGGTGGATGAGAAGAAATATGATGGCTGTAATGTTTACAATATGTATACCCTCGACATTGCGCTGGAGCATCAAACTCAAGCCAAAAAGAAACGCCATAACCGTAGCCCGGCACACACTCGGTCGAAATCCTGTAATGCCGGCATAGAGAATGAGGATTAACATTATTATGAAAAATTTTATTCTCACCGAAATTGGGGCGAAGAAGAGAAGAGTCCCAACAAATATACACACAAAACCAACGTGGAGCCCTGAGACTGCTAAAATATGGAGTACCCCAGCACGGCTGAAGAGGTCTCTTAAATCTCTCGTTATACGTCCACTACCACCGAGAACAAGACCCATACCCACATCATAGTACTCGTTGTTCAACAGTCTTTTAAGGAGCCGATGAATATAACTTCTCATCAGATTGAGGAGACCCCAAGGACTGCACTCTCGGTCGATCTTGATAACATCGCCCGTAAGAATGTTTGGACGGTTTGGATACTTCGCATGAGTAATCCTCCCCTTTATGAATAGTCGGTTGCCAAGAAAAGTACCCTGTTCTCGTGTGTAGAATTCTACTCGATTCCTATAGTCTATACGTTTATTATCAACCTCTACCCCATCAATTGCCACTAACAACTTTACATAGTGTTCACGAGGTTCCTCACCAATTACTACTCCTGAAAAGACGACATCGCGCTCCACGTCAGAAAATCGCATCGGTGCATGAAGCGAAGTATTTATTGCAGACAACCATGCAATGAGTACATATAAAAACCACCTTTTCCAGAAAGAAAGAATTATTGCTAAACCACAGAGAAGAAGATTATATACAAGTGCCGGATGAAATATTATTTGAAAGAGAATACCTGAAATAATTGCAAAGAGTACTACAATGCAAATTCTTCTCATTCCACCCTCCCAATATGTATGGTGGATATACTAAAGAATTATAAATCAGTGTATATAATTTTATGGATTATCTTACTTGCTTTATTGAGTTCAATCCTCGCTACACCGGGATTTGAACCAGTTGCCTTCAGACAACTATAGATGAAAAAATCTTCACCCACTGGGTGAACTATAAAAAATGAATTCTCTGTAAGCCAGATAAATTCCTTCTCGACACCCAAGTTGAGGCTTTTCCTCACTTCTCTCGAAGCTAACATCATCGAGGAAAGTTCTGCATCATACTCACTCACGTCAAAATCTACCTCTAGACTATGTTGGGCAACGGTGATGCCGTCATACCCAACAAGGCTCACATAACGGCAACCAGGAATTTTCTGTGCCACCTTTCTGATCTCCTCTTGCATGTCTTCAGCCATGAAACCTCCTTACTGTCAGAAAAGTCTTCGTTTTTCGGTTCTCGGTTTTGAAACTCGAATCAATCTTCCTCAACGCAACCGATGCACGAAACCGTTACGCTTTTCGCAACCATTAACCGATCCACGCTTTTCGTATTATTCTTATGCTCTTTCAACGTATTCGCCCGTTTCTGTATTCACCTTGACGAGGTCGCCCCTCTGAACAAAAGGTGGAACCTGACAGGTATGGCCACCTTCAAGTTTAGCTGGTTTAGACTGAGCCTGAGCAGTGGCTTCCTTGATATATGCCTGAGTCTCTATGACCTTGAGCGCCACATACTTCGGGAGGATGATACCAAATGGCTTTCCTTCATAAAACTCAACCTTCACGCGTGTGTTGGGTTTAAGAAATTTTGCCGCATCACCGATAAGGTCAGCACCCAAGGGAATCTGCTCGTAGTTTTCTGAATTCATAAAATAGTATGCGTCATTGGCAAAATAAATGTATTCCATTTCAACTGGCTCAATCTCAGTCTCTTCGAGCCTATCGCTTGAACGAAATCTCTTTTCAGTAGCCAGATTCGTCTGTAAATTCCGTAGGTTACACTGAATAATCCCTCTTTTATTGCCTGGAGTTATGTGTGTTACAGTTAACACCACAAACGGAATGTTATCAAGTTTTATGAGCATCCCTCTTCTAAGCTGTGTTGCCTGTATCATTTTACCTCCAAGCGATATGTGCTCGTACCATCTGATAAATCTTGAGATGTAATATTTCTTTCAGCAAGAAGTTTTCTGATGCGGTCCGCAAATTCATAATTGCCTTCTCTTCTTAGCCTCTGCCTGATACGCAGCAACAGATTAACTATTCCAGGAAAGACATCCTCTATGCTCTTAATATCATCAAACATTCCAGCAGAATCTTTCTCAATCGTAGCGAGTAAATCGTCTTTATGCTGTTCTCTCAATTCATTCTTTACTATTCTCAATGTATCCATCACCTCATCAAACGGATTATCAGGAATATGCTCTTTAAAACCAAGGATAGTCAGGTAATATCTTATACTCTCCGTGGCTTCTTGACTCTCTCTCTCAAAGCCTTTATTGACAAGATCAAATATCACGCCCAGCGCCCCCGGTGTATTCAAATCATCATTCATTGCTTCAGTAAATCCATCGTGCAGCAAGGGCGTTTCCATCTCTGTGAGCTCTTTAAATTCCTTGAGGTATGTTAATATTCTCAGGTACGCAGCGCGTGCCTCATCGAGTCTTTCGCGAGAAAATTCAATCTGATTACGATACTGCGTCTTTATCAGAAACAGCCTAACAACATTTGGCGCGTAGTCCTTGAGTACATCCTCGATAAGGAAATAGTGTCCGGTCGACTTTGCCATTTTTTCACCTCCGAGCAAGACCCACCCGTTATGGAGCCAGAAATGAGCATAGTCTTTACCAGTAGCAGTCCGTGATTGGGCAATCTCATTCTCATGGTGAGGAAAAATCAAATCTTCGCCTCCAGTATGAATATCAAAGGACTCACCGAGGTAGTGCATTGACATTGCCGAGCATTCAATGTGCCAACCGGGTCTGCCCTTTCCCCATGGGCTCTCCCAATATGGTTCACCGGGCTTTACTGCTTTCCAGAGTGCAAAATCGAGTGGGTCGTCCTTTGCCTCAGTCGGCGCAATTCGTGCTCCTGACATCAGTTCATCAATACTCTTGTTTGAGAGTTTACCATAATCAGGAAATTTGCGAACCCTGAAATAGACATCGCCATTCTTTTCATAGGCATATCCTTTATCAACGAGTTTTTTTACGAGTGCAATAATTTCCTCGATGTGCTGCGATGCCCGCGGATAAAACGTAGCTCTCTTTATGTTCAGCTCACCGCAAGCCCACAAATATTTATCGATATGCTCCTCTGCAATTCTGCGCCAATCCTTATTATACTCTTTTTGTTTCTCAATAACCTTGTCATCGATATCAGTGAAATTCTCAATGCTGATTACCTTTTCCTTATAGCCAGAGTGTTCAAGCCACCTCACGAGGATATCGCGGTTGAGTGCAGCGCGGATATGCCCTACATGTGGTGGTCCCTGCACAGTGAGTCCGCAGGTGTAGATACCCACCGTATCTTTCTTTTTGGGAATAAAATCTTCTAATTCCTTGGTCAGTGTATTGTACAATCTCAAGCCCATTATTCACCCTGTAGATATGCCGCGGCAGCTGCAATCTGCACCAGTGGGTTTGGTACATTCATCATCTCTTCAAATAATCGTTGCTGCTCCTTTGCCCCGTATTGAACAAGTGCCTCGATTGCTGCTACAGAAACGTTTGTATATTCATCATGAACTAGATCTTTTAATAATTGTGTAGTTTCTGAAATCTTGTATTTTTTTAGAATATTAACGGCATACTCACGTGCAAAAGGATCATCTGATTGTAATGCCTCTTGTAGCACTAACACGCCATCGTGGTTGTTCATAATCAACAATGCCTCAACAGCAGCAAGCCGCACCTCCCACGGTGCTGAATAGAGACGGCCTCCAATATCATGAATGACCGACGTGTCGCCCATTTCAGCAAGGGCAATAATGCCATGACACCATACGTCGTTCTCCGTACCGTTCAGTTCATTTCGAATAAAATCCTTCAAATCCTGCTCACCCGTGCGACCGAGTGCCTTGGCCGCAGCAATTCTTACCAGAGGATCAATATCCCTCAACCCTCCTCGTAATACATCGTCCTCTTTGAATTTCTCAAGACCAAGATATGAAATCCTCCTTATCTTTGCTATCTTATCATCAGTCCCTTTGATGAGCATATCACGGCACCGCTCATCCTTCATCGATGCGATCAGCTTATATGCCTCGATCCGAATCGATGGATCACCCTCCAATGCATAACTCCAGAGCTCTGGGGAGTATGTGCCCTCGTCCAAGTCGTACAGGGCTCTGAGCGCTGCAGCACAGCCTTCCTGATCGCCGCTCCTGTTGATTTGGTATAGTAAGTCTAATCCCCTGTCCTCGCCTATCTGTCTCAATGCCTTAGCCGCATGAACCCGCACAATAATCGATTCGTCATTGATCCCTTTCTCAAGGATTTCGACCGCCTTCTGTTTTGGAGCAACACCACAGGCTACAAAGAATAGAAACATTGAAAATAAACACCCTTTCATCAATTTCAATTATATATAGTTTTCCCCTTAAGTCAATGAGTCCACTGTTATTGACAAGGTGCTCATTTTGGCATAGAATAAAAAAGAAACATCCAAGATGAATGGTACGAACAGATAATCTGGTCATTTGGTAACGATAACGATGCCCGTATCGTCAGCTGTTCAGGGGAAATAGTATACAAATACCGTAGCCGTAACCGCCTTTACGAAACTGGCTTCGTCACCTTGACCGTTACCATGAGTTGTTCCGAGGAGGTTCAATGAAGAAAACGAAGACAATGAAGAAGGTCGTTTACAAACCTGTGTCAGCACCAAGAGGTACAGTGATCTCGTGTAAGGGTTGGCAACAAGAGGCAGCGCTGAGGATGCTCCAGAACAATCTTGACCCTGATGTCGCTGAACGACCAGAAGAATTGATTGTCTACGGCGGAAGCGGTAAGGCAGCTCGCAATTGGGAATCCTACAATGCAATAGTTGCAGCGTTGAGAAGGTTAGAGAACGATGAAACACTGCTTATCCAATCAGGAAAGCCGGTGGGAATCTTTAGAACGTTCAGTCACGCACCACGAGTTATTATTGCAAATTCACTCCTCGTACCAGCCTGGGCAAACTGGGACTACTTCAGAAAACTCGAGGCCCTCGGCCTCATCATGTATGGCCAGATGACTGCAGGTTCATGGATTTACATTGGCACACAAGGAATAATCCAAGGAACCTATGAAACCTTTGCCGCCTGTGCACGGACGCATTTTGGCGGTTCACTCAAGGGTAAATGGGTGCTTACCGGCGGCATGGGTGGCATGAGTGGTGCACAACCCCTTTCAGTCACCATGAATGAAGGTGTCATCCTCGATATTGAGGTTGACCCAAAACGTATCGAAAGAAGAATAAAACAAGGATTCTGTGATGAAATCGCCCATGACTTGGATGAGGCACTGAGAATGGTCTTTGACGCTGTACAAAAGCAGCGACCGCTCTCGGTTGGTCTAGTTGGTAACACATCAGATATTGAACCTGAGCTGCTGAGGCGCGGGGTAATTCCTGATGTACTCACTGATCAGACATCAGCCCATGATGAATTGAATGGTTATATACCAGGAGGCATGAGTCTAGAAAAGGCGCTTGAATTACGGAGCAGAAACCCAGATGAGTATAGAAAAAAGGCGTTGGAGTCGATCGCTCGGCAGATGGAGGCAATGCTGGAGATGCAAAAGAAGGGTGCTGTTGCATTCGATTATGGCAACAATATTCGAGGTCAGGCAAAGAGGGCGGGCGTAGAGAATCCTTTCTCAATACCAGGATTTGTACCAGAATATATCAGACCTCTCTTCTGTGAGGGTAAAGGACCATTCCGTTGGGCAGCACTTTCTGGTGATAAGAATGATATCCTTCTCACCGATAAGAAGGTCCTGGAGATGTTTGGTAATGACGAATCCATCCAGAGATGGATCGAACTCGCCCAAAAGAAAATTCCCTTTCAAGGTTTACCAGCACGGATTATGTGGCTTGGCTATGGTGAGCGGGACAAACTGGGACTGGAGATCAATCGCATGGTAAAGAAAAAGGCACTCAAGGCACCGATTGTCATCGGACGCGACCATCTTGATACCGGTTCTGTCGCATCGCCCTATCGAGAGACTGAGGGCATGCTCGATGGTTCGGACGCAATTGCAGACTGGCCCATGTTAAATGCGCTCCTTAATACCGCCTCTGGTGCCTCGTGGGTATCAATCCACCATGGTGGTGGCGTGGGTATTGGTTATTCCCTGCATGCTGGTCAGGTCCTTGTCTGTGACGGTACCACTGATATGGATGAAAGAATTGAAAGGGTCCTAACGAATGACCCAGGAATTGGTATTGCCCGCCATGCTGATGCCGGCTACGCGGATGCCATCAGGGTTGCTCTGAAAAAGGGCATAAAGATACCGATGGCACAATGGAAGAGAAAATAGCATTATAATGGAGCACTTTCATTGAGCTCTCTGATTTGGCTCTCGCCACTGTGCGCCAACGCACAGTAGACTGAAAGCGGCAAAGCTATGCAATACAATAGGTTTTGCGCTCAGGCTGTAGAAATACAGACTAAGACTCTTGACTTTTTTACAATCATTTGTATAATACAATTGGAGTGCTGGTGTGGATATAATACTTATATCGCGCAAAGATAATAAAAGACTCAATCTGCATGTAAGAATTGAATTTCTTATCTTAGCTGCGTTGGTTATTACTGTCTTTTTGACCATATTGATATACAACATCACCATTTTTACATCCCACAAGGTCGACCAGAGGAGATTGGTTCAGTTAAATCGAGAGAATAGAATCGTACGTCAAGAAATCAACGAGATAGAAGAGGAATTTTCAGAGCTAACTATGCTCATGGACAGTTTAAAGTACTATGATAAGAGGCTTCGTACGTATGCCTCATTAGAACCGATCAATGATGACGTACGCAATATGGGTATCGGTGGCTACAAAGATGATTATGATGAAGAATTATCGAGCACTGTTCACGAGAACCTTGTACAGCTATCAGAGACATTAGATGAGCTCCTCGCCCGCTCAAGACTGCAGAGAGAGAGTTTCGGCGATCTTCTTGCACACCTCGAGGAAAAAAAATATTTGAGAGCACATACGCCGTCCGTCATTCCTGTCCAGGGATGGTTTATTAGTGGATTCGGGTATCGAATCGACCCCTTCACCGGTCAGGTAAAGATGCACGAAGGTCTAGACATTGCGGCACCAGCGGGAACACCGATTATTGCACCTGCAAATGGCGTGGTCAGGTCAGCACGTAACAACAAGGGCTTCGGCCTGACATTGATAATTGACCACGGCTATGGTTTTACCACATTGTATGCCCATTGTCAAAGAATCAAGGTAGCAAAAGGTACACGAGTAAAACGGGGGGATGTTATTGCCTACGTTGGAAATACGGGAAAGTCTACTGGACCCCATCTTCACTATGAGGTCCACGTAGCACACGTTCCCAGAAATCCAATTAACTACATACTTACCTCACAAGCGATTACCGATTAGACGAGGTAATGAAAACAAGTATCATTGAGAAGATAAATTCACTTAAGAAGAAACGAGAGGCATTACTGCTGGTTCATAATTATCAACTCCCTGAAGTTCAGGATATTGCCGATTACGTGGGTGATTCATTAGAGCTTGCAAAGATTTCGCGCGATGTAAGATGTAAGATTATCCTCTTTTGTGGTGTTCATTTCATGGCAGAAACGGCGAAAATATTCAATCCAGATAAAACAGTGCTCATGCCCGATCTCCATGCAGGATGCCCTATGGCCGATATGATCACTGACGAACAACTACGGAATGAAAGGAAATTGCACCCTCAGGCTGCAGTGGTTACCTACATAAATTCTACTGCCAAGGTCAAGGCACTCTCTGATGTTTGCTGTACCTCGGCAAATGGTGTGAAGGTAGCCAATGCAGTCAAAAATGACGAAATCATATTTACACCTGACAAGTATCTTGGTTCATACGTAGCACGCAATGTGAGGCAAAAAAAATTCTATCTCTGGTCAGGTTACTGTCCGACCCATATGGTCTTCTCAGAACAAGGTCTCATGAAGTTGAAAGAGAAATATCCTGATGCCGAGATCATCGCTCATCCTGAATGTCGTCTTGACGTTCAAGAGATTGCAGATGCGATCTGTTCTACATCGCAGATGATTACTCATGCAAAGCAGAGTAGGGCAAAGAGATTTATTATATGCACTGAGGTTGGCATGCTCTATCGCTTAAAAAAAGAAAATCCAGAAAAAGAATTTATACCAGGAAGTCCCCATGCGGTGTGTCCCAACATGAAACTCACCAATCTGGAAAGAGTCTTGTGGGCATTGGAGGATTTAAAATTTGAAATCGATGTGGAAGAATCTATTCAATCACAGGCACTCAAGGCTATTGAAAGAATGGTGCAGGTCTAATCTATGGCTTATGCCCTCAGAATTTGGGTATTGACAAATTATCAATTTTAGTTATAATAGACTAATCCTTAGCGTTCCACTAAATGAAATGGCGTTGAGTAGCTTTTCGGGAGATAAGCAAAAGGGTTAGTATAAATTAAATTTGTGTGAAATGTAGGAAATGGTACTTACTCCAGACGTAGAAATAGACCTCTTTCCACAATAGAAAGCGCTGTCTGAAATATGCATCCTACATTTCTTGGGATATTAATAATAGCAAACTAATCCACTCTATGCAGTGAAAGATATAGTAGAGCATAACCGATAAAAAAAATAGTGTTAATATAAGGGAAGGTGTTCAATGGAAATAATGGATCTTAAGAAAAAAAGGGTAACCGAGCTTCACGACATAGCAAGGTCGCTGGGCCTCTCCAACTATGCCGAGTTAAAGAAACAAGACCTTATTTACGCAATTATGGAAGCCGAGACTCAAAAGTCTGAACTCGTACCAGTCGAGGGTGTTCTCCAGATTCATGCTGATGGTTATGGTTTTCTCAGGTCACCTAACTACAACTATCTGCAGAGCCAAGATGATATCTATTTATCAATTTCCCAAATCCGCAAGTTTAATCTAATGGTCGGCGACCACATACAGGGACTTGCACGGCCTCCTCGTGAAGGTGAACGATATTTTGCAATGATAAAGATTGAACATATTAACAGCACTCCTCTTTCTGAAATTCGGGGAAGAATACATTTCGATAACCTCACACCACTTTATCCTATCGAGCGAATTCACCTTGAGGTTGAACCTAAGAACGATCTCTCAATGAGAATCGTCGATCTCTTCACACCTATCGGTAAAGGTCAACGCGGCCTCATTGTTTCGCCGCCACGTGCTGGAAAAACAATTCTTCTCCAAAAGATTGCCAATTCAATTATCACCAATCATCCTGAGATAAAGCTTATCGTTCTCTTGATTGACGAGAGACCAGAAGAAGTCACTGACTTCGAACGCTCTGTCGATGCTGAAGTCGTCTCGTCGACATTCGATGAAACACCAGACAGACATACTGAGGTTGGTCAGATAATCTTGGAACGCTCAAAGAGACTGGTCGAGGCAAAAAAGGATGTGGTCATATTGCTCGACAGTCTCACACGACTTGCACGGGCTCACAATGCAATTGTTCCACATTCAGGCAAGACATTGTCTGGCGGCTTGGATTCAACCGCCCTTCAAAAACCGAAGAAATTCTTTGGCTCTGCACGTAAGATAGAAGAGGGCGGTAGTTTGACCATCATTGCGACCGCGTTAATCGATACGGGCTCGAGAATGGATGAGGTCATTTTCGAAGAATTCAAGGGAACCGGAAATCTCGAACTGATTCTTGAGCGGAGACTCTCCGACCGCAGAATCTTCCCTGCCCTTGACCTCTATAAATCTGGCACGAGAAAAGAAGAGTTGATCCTCGACGAGTCTGAGCTTAACCGACTGTGGATTCTGCGCAAGCTCTTGTCCGAGATGACGGTCATAGAACAGATGGAGTTTCTCAGCGAAAAGATGAAACGTACCAAAACAAACAAAGAGTTTCTTGATTCGATGAGTGCAGCATAATAAGGAGGTTGTTGTGAAAAAGAAAATCCATCCAAAGTATGTACCGTGTGTTATCACCTGTGCCTGTGGCAACAAAACCGAAACGAGGTCTACTGTAGCAAAAATCTCTGTCGACCTCTGTTCTCATTGTCATCCATTCTTTACTGGAAAACAGAAGATCGTAGATTCTGCAGGGAGAGTAGAAAAATTTGTGAAGAAATATGCCAAGAAAAGAGTTCCTAAATCGAGAACAAAGAAGAAGAAAGAGTAAACTATGAAGAAAGCAGTAAACGCAAAAAGTCTTAATGTCGAAGAAATAAAAAATCTGAAAACACAATATCAGAACCTCAAGGAGCATCTTTGACCTCACAAAGATTGAACAGGACATAAAAAAACTCCAGAAAAAAACTACCTCGTCAGGCTTCTGGAATGACCGAGCCAAGGCCCAGAAAATTATGTCAGAAATCAATCAGAAACAATTCTGGCTTGACGAAACGCAACGCATCGAGAAAGATATTGACCTGCTCTCTGGACTGGTTTCTCTGCCCAAACTGGATGAAAGAATGGTAGAAGAGGCAGTCGTTGAAATTCAGAAAATATCTCAAAAAATCAAGGAACTGGATGCAAAACTCCTCTTGGGCAAGGAAGACGACGTCAAGAACTGCATCCTCACGATCCATCCTGGCGCCGGTGGAACTGAATCCTGCGATTGGGCAGAGATGCTCTTTAGAATGTATATGCGGTGGCTCCAGCTGAAAAATTTTTCTTCTCGAATACTCAATCTTCTGCCTGGCGATGTCGCCGGTATCAAGGATGCTACTATCGAGGTCGTAGGACAGTATGCCTATGGTCTCTTAAAGGCCGAAGTCGGCATTCACCGATTGGTTCGTATTTCTCCATTCGATACCAATGCACGTCGCCACACCTCATTTGCCTCAGTTTTTGCATATCCAGAGATAGAGGAGATCAGTTTTAAAATCAACGAGGATGATTTAAGGATTGATACATTCAGGGCTGGTGGTCACGGTGGTCAGAATGTGAATAAGGTTTCCTCAGCGGTTCGCATCGTCCACATTCCCACAGGCATTACGGTTCAGTGCCAGAACGAACGCTCACAATTCCAGAACAAGGTAAATGCAATGAAAATCCTCCGTTCCAGGTTATACGACCATTATCGAAAAAAGGAGGAAGAAAAACTGAATAAACTCGAGGCACAGAAGACAGACATTGCCTGGGGGCATCAGATCCGCTCATATGTCTTCCATCCATACAAACTCGTCAAGGACCATAGGACAGATTACGAAACAGCTCAGATTGAGAGAGTAATGGACGGCGAATTGGATGATTTCATCTATGCCTACCTCAGCATAAAGGCCAAGGAAGCATCAGCACAGAAATAATCTACTCACATAATTCCTGTTTTGTTATCTAATAATTGAAACAAAAAGGAGACCACATATTACGGCAACAATTGCAATGAGTGCAAAAGAATAGTACTTTTGTTTTTTTGCACGAAACCGCTCTATCGTAATAAATGCAGTTAATGATTCATTCATCTTCTGCTCTGTCAGATTCATCTCTTCGGTAATCTTCAGGAGCGAAAAATTACAGTCTTTTGCCTCGCTAAACATACGACACATCTCGTCAGTTGCCTCTTTATACGTGCCTAATATATCCTTGATCTGTTTAAGAGCTTCTTTTGTCGTAACATTGATACGGGCAGTCACCTTCTCAAGACTTTCATTCATCTTTTGCGCAGATGCTGCCTGGTCTTTGCTCAGACCTGCCAAGGTTTTATCCAAGTTTTTGAGCAACGTTTCTAAATCCTTTGTGTTCTTTTCTGAACCCTCACGAAGACTCTTAACAGATTTCTGCAGGGTATCAAGGTTAAGATGTAACGATTTCTGTAAAAATCCAATTGCCTTTTTCTGCTCACTCGAGAGTGTGGTGAGTGATTGATCCAGAGCAACAACCACCTCATCAAGCCGCATTGCCTTGCGCAATTCGGCAATGGCAGTCTCAATGTCCTTCACGGCAGTGTCGAGATGTGTTACAGTAGCATCAAATCGTCTCGCCCGCCCATCGAAATCAGCTCTCTGTGGTCTGGGTTTCTGCTCATCTTTATCGGCAACTGTGGTCTCTGTTTTCTGAGCTGACATCTGAGGAGTTTTTGCCTCCTCTATTGCCGCCTCTTCCTTAACCTCCGCCTCGAATTTTTCAGTCAGGTCATCTCTGCCGAGTGCTTCGTACACTTCGTTTATCCTTTTGGATAATGTTGCGTCAGGTGACCCAAGTCCTCGAACATCCTCAAGTGTCTTTATGACCTCATCCACATTGTTCTGTGCACGTTGTTTTTCGATATATTCAAAAAAATAGTGCACGGCGTCACTCTTTTCGTCGAGTTCAACCAGTAATTCTGCTATTGTTTTATAAGTTTCAATATTGTCTGGATCATATCTCAATATTTTTTTGCACACGGCAATTGCGTTCCTTGAGAACGTATCATTCCTGTACGCATCAATGCCCTTTTTATAGGCATCAATCGATTCTTTTACTCTATTATCTCTTATGTAAAGATCACCAAGGCGATTATAATAATTTCCATCATTTGGATTGAGCTGTATTGCCTTGTCGAGTTCTTTTATTGCCTCTTCAAGCTTACCTTTTGCTTCATATTTATTCACACGCTGCAAAATGGTGCTCAAATCATCAACTTTACCTCTTATAAACATCTATGCACTCCTCTTTCCTTTACACTAATGGAGAGAAATGTCTTTCTGAACAACCCCCCAGACGAAAAGGGGGTCAGGCAAAGGCCTGACCCCGCATCACTATTTGATCAGTATGAGTTTGTTGATCGCTGCATGTGTTTCCGTCTCAATTCTGCCAAGGTATACACCAGCAGCAAGGCGTCTGCCATGATCATCTCTGCCATCCCATATGATTGAGAAACTTCCCGGCTCGTGGATTCTATCAATTAATGTCCGCACCTTCTTACCACAGACATCGTGAATGGTAAAATGAATGTTCTGGGGATAGCTCACCGCGTAATCAATGCGCACAGCATTTCTAAATGGATTCGGTAGTGCAGAGAGCAGGTTGATATGTCCTGTTGGATTGATCGCCTCATCCTCTGGGACACCAATGGTCGCCATGATGAGGGTAACGGGTACCCTCTCTGGATTGTCTCTGAGCAAAGAATTTGACCAGACAAGCAGTGTATCGTAGTATGTCTGACCCCAGACAAGTCCTTGTCCTGTCGTGTCAACGGTCACGATCACTTCCTGTGAGTCATTAACAGGAACTGAAAATGTTGCTGGGGCTACCGAGGTAATCCATGATGAACCCTGTGCCTTGGTGATGTCGGTGACACTCAATAGACCGGTTGCGGTCGGCTGATTGATGACCCACAGTTGTGCCCACCGTGCAGTCCCTGAGATCGCATTCACTGCCTGCAATGCATCGATTCTGCCTTCACCGGAGAGCGTATCTCTTCCTGCTGTCTCGATATCAACTGCAGTAGTCTGAATGAGACTATCGATCTGTCTTGGTGTCAAAGCAGGATTCCGTGAGAGCATGAGGGCTACGGTACCTGCAAGATGCGGCTGTGCGAAAGAAGTTCCATTAATACCGTTATCATACTGGTTATTCGTGCTATGGTCGAGTGACTTGCAGTTGACTCCTGGTGCTGCTACATCGGGTTTGAGCAATCCAGGTGGATAGGGGTAATCAGTGTAGGCACCTGTGTTCCAGTGCGTTGGACCATAACTTGAGAATGACGCAACATTGTCGGACAAATCGGTTGCGGCAACGGCAATAGATGCACCGCTACCACCATTCGGTGCGTAGTATGGTCCAGGGCAGTCGGCTGGTGAGATAATGTCCTGTGGTACAGCGTAGTGACCGCCCATGTTATTACCATTACCTGCCGAATTACACCAGACAATACCAGCAGCGTACACGGTATTTGACTGACCGCGACACCAGTTCTTGATGCTGTTACTTGGATTCAACCAACCAATAGAACAGCTGAGTAGATCTGCACCATTGTCGAGGGCAAACTGGATTGCCAGCCCCATCTCTGTATTAGTTCCTGGATATATCTTGAGTGCCATGATCTCGGCATCTGGAGCAACACCAGTATTGGAACCGCACGTGCCATCACCGGCAACAATACCTGCGGTCTGGGTACCATGTCCATTATCATCCATTGGGTTGTTATCGTCATTTGCAAAGTCGTAGCCATGATTCGGATACCCAGCACCGCTGCCGTCCCACATATGATCGGCAAGGTCAAGATGATTGTAATTCACCCCTGAGTCCATATGTCCAACGAGAACGCCAGCGCCGGTATAACCGAGCAGCCAGACATCATCTGCATTGATCTTGGAAACGCCCCAGCAGATCTCGCGACCATTGTCTGGTGAGAATTCAATCTTCTTATATGTTGGTTTCTCAACACGCCTACCAATCATCTGAACTGGCTCTCTATACCCGATTTCCCACACATCGCTCCTCACTGCAACCTGCCTGATCACATCAGACTGAGCATCACAACTTATCGTATTGGTACTCCACAATGAAGTAATTTCACAAACTTGACCGTCACGCTCCTTTGTCCTGAGATATGAAAGGAGTTCCCTCTGACTCGACTGAGCGAGTGTCTTACACTCATGAACCACATACTGTCTTCGTTCGGGTTTGCTCATCTGTTCAGCACTGGAAACTAAATATTCAGAATTCAATTGTTTCCTCAGCATAATGAAGATGGGTATGAATTCGTCCTTATGAGTGCTCGCAATGACCTCTGAAAGCCTCTGACCGATTGGCTGTACTGAATGTCTCAGGACGTACTTCTCCCGAGGAGCGCCATACACAAGGAGATTGTTATAATTGAACTCGAGGTCAGCAGGTCGATGGGTAATATCGCCTGTCCCTTGAATTCTTCTGGAGGCATAGAGTTCCAGACCATCAGTACCAGCATTCCTGGAATCTTCCCACGCTGCCTGCCAGTATGAAGAGTTATAGAGCAGACTGGCTGAATGATAATTGCCATTTGCTGAGGTATTATCGGTTACCGTCTCAGGCGTACTGAGCCACACTTGACCGTTGTCTACAGAATAATTAAACCTGACACTATTACCAGCATAGATATATGCTGCACCGATTGCTGTACCATCTCCCTGGAGTCTTGGATAGGTCTCATCAGCTGCATCATTTGTCAGATTCACCATCGAACCAAGCCAGTTTACTCCATAGTCTGTGGAATAATTAAAGAGTACGTCGTTGTTACTACTACCGACGTCTGCCTGATAGCCGATATATGCATACCCTTGAGAACAGAAGACCGAAGGATAGCGGTCAGCATTAGGGTTGCTCGTACCCCAACCAGAGAGTCCTGAACCAGTATCCAGTGTATCAATCATACACATGACGTTCCAATCACCACCCTGGTTCTCTTCCCAACCGTGCACAGCAATGTAATTTGCACCATCGTAATCTGCACCAATCGATGTCATGCCATCGGGTTCTGTATCAGAGCTCAAAGAATAGACATTCCAGGATCCTCCAGTACCACCATCAGTAGCATAGATCCATGAGACAACATTCTCTGTGCCATTATCATACGTCCAGGTACTGATTACGAGCTGCGAACTATTACCCCATGTCACTACCTCTGGATAGGTCCGGTGGTCAACAACGCCAAGGGTGAACCAGAAGAATCCTTCAAGACCATCAGGGTCATTAAATGAACCATCAGCAGATTTTAGCCAGTAGACATCGTCATTGCTCGTCGGTGTCTGGCGCGTCCCATATATCCAGATCTTGCCGTCGCTTGAGATGGCGATCTCAGGAAAACGACAACTCCTCGGTGAACTCGTATAGTAGACACGATTGTCCCATGTTGAACCATTGTCTGTACTCGTTGCCAGACCCCAGCCATAACGGCTCGCATCGATCATCGTCTCATAGCAGACATAGATGCGACCCAAGGCATCAATTGCCATTGAGGTGAGTTGATCATCTACATTGTAGACATCATCGATGTGGACATTCGGGTTTTCCCAAGGAGCATCTCTGCCTGTCGACCAGGGTGGGTAATGGGTCACTCCCGCATATATGCACTGAACCTGGTCTGCTCGTTCTTCATGAACCACTTCCCTTGTAATCATTGATTGAGGAATGGTCAGTGGCTTGAAATCAGCGGCAAACGAAAAAAGCACACAACAGAGTATCACAACAATAACTGTCTTCATATGACCTCCTTTGTTCAGATGAGCACGATTTTCTCATAATGACTCTGCCGAGCACACGTCTCTCTTAGAAATAACTCACAAAACTCGTTAATGAACACCTCCCTTAATTCTCACGAACCGCCTCTACATTTTATTTTATACTAGGCTTGAGTCTAAAGAGCCAACATAAGAACCATACTCGTTACTATAATTATAGAGATTATTTCTTTATTGTCAAGACTTAAGTCTA
>Ga0209427_10000080_pt1 | contig 81792 bp, 64 predicted proteins | sample DeeMarSWOR136_30_FD_187465 | JGI IMG/M metagenome (GOLD analysis project Ga0209427, IMG submission 187465) | Marine sediment microbial communities from White Oak River estuary, North Carolina - WOR-1-36_30 (SPAdes) (version 2) | ecosystem: Environmental > Aquatic > Marine > Intertidal zone >... | reverse complement strand
CCCGCCTCGCCTGAGCGGCTCGCGATGGCGGGCGGGGCTGCTCAGCAACAGATATCAGGGACAGGGGGCCGTTCCAAAGGCATGGGAGGTATGGTTGCGGGCTGGACGACCGCCTCCTGACGGCCCCGGGAAAACCTAATTTTCACCACTCCCTCTTTGTCAATTATGAAAGGAATTTCTGAGACGCGACACTGCTTGGCGCGCCATAGCCTGTAAGAGCGACGGCGGGTTCCGTGCAGACGTGTCCATGCCAAGAATTGGCTTTCTCCGGGAACGCCACCGATCGGTCAAAAGACTCTGATGGATTAGCGGGCTCCTCGCTTCGAGGCCTTGAGGGGGTTAATTTTCCCTTGCGCCGTATTATTTCCGGCCTTGCTCAGGTGGGTGGCCATGTTGCAGTTTCCTGATCGCCACTTGATGGCAGGATCAGGGAATATGAGGCAGTAGGTGCCTGCAGGGAATTCCTTGGCTTTCTGGCAACCGTTGCACTGCTCAACGACAGGATGGCAGCTCCCGCCGTTAAACTGGCAGCCGTTTTTGTTCATGAAAAAGCACTCCACACCCGGTTTAATCGTTGCACAAACCATGGTTATCACGTCCTTTCTTTCTGGAATGTCAAAAAAAAAGAAGAGGGCTTTATGCCTCAACTTTTTTTCCATGTCAAGATAAAATTGCAAAGCAATTTTATGCAGCGCGGCTACGCCGCTTTGCAATATTAGTCATTTTTCGCGTTTTGTCAATAAAAAGAAAATCGGAATCGGAACTTATTAGGACCTCATTTTGGCGGTTAGAATGATAGGTATTCAAGCAGTTACGGCTCCATGAGGGCGGGGATAACCCCCCCGTCGGGCTTGTCCCTGTCGTAGGGGCGGGCTTTAGGCCCGCCCGCGGGAGTGATGTTGGAAGCGTAACCTTCTATTCATCTTCAGAAAGGGGCAGGGGAAGCTGATCATGTTGATCGAGGAGCCGTAGCCCCAATTCGGTGAGCTGCCTGGAGTCAACCTTGGACGGGGCATCGGTAAGGGGACAGGTGGCGCTTGCCGTCTTCGGGAAGGCAATGATCTCCCTGATGGATTCGACACCTGCCAGGATGGCGACGAGACGGTCGAAACCGAGAGCGATTCCCGCGTGAGGGGGTGCGCCGTATTTCAAGGCTTCCAGGAAAAAACCGAACTTGAGATCCGCCTCTGTCCTTGAAATCCCCAAAAGCGAGAACATTTCCTCCTGGAGCGCCAGGTCGTGGATTCGCACACTTCCGCCTCCGATTTCGCTTCCGTTTAAGACAATGTCATAGGATCTGGCCCGGACCTTGTGAGGGTCGTGGTGGAGCATAGGGAGGTCTTCTTCAAGGGGCGCCGTGAAAGGATGGTGCACCGCTTCCAGTCTGCCTTCCTCCTCATTGTATTCAAGAAGGGGAAACTTGCTAACCCACACCAGGGCATAGTCTTCGGGTTTTATGAGTTCGAGTCTGCGGGCAACCTCCATCCGGAGCGCCCCAAGAGCACGGCTCGCAGTGCCCGGTTCGTCGGCTACAATCAGCAGCAGGTCATTGGGGCTCGCACCCAGCCTCTCGTTGACGGCCTGCTTATTTTCGTCATGAAGGAACTTGCTCAGGGAAGACTGCCAGCCTTCCCCATCCACTTTAGCCCAAAGCAGACCCTTGGTTCCGGCCTCAGTCACCACCTGGGAAAGCTCATCGAGGGTTTTCCTGGAAAAGGCTTGGGCACCGCCTTCCACCTTGATGGCCTTGACTGCGCCGCCGGTTTGTATGACCCTCTGCAGGACCTGGAAACCCGTGTCCTGAACAAGATCCGTTATTTCGCTGACTTCCATTCCAAAGCGGAGGTCCGGTCGGTCGGTGCCGTAGCGGTCCATGGCATCCCTGTACTCGAGACGCGGAATGGGAAGGGCGATGCTTCTATCCATCACGTTCTGAAAGAGTTCCGCCATCATCCCCTCAACAATCGCCATCACGCCCTCTTCATTGGTAAAAGCCATTTCCAGGTCCACTTGCGTGAATTCGGGCTGACGGTCTGCCCGCAAGTCCTCATCCCGAAAGCACCGCACGATCTGGTAATAGCGGTCAAATCCCGCGATCATGAGGAGCTGTTTGAAAAGCTGAGGCGACTGAGGCAACGCGTAAAAAAGCCCCTTGTTGACTCGACTGGGAACCAGGTAGTCCCTGGCGCCTTCAGGCGTGCTCTTGGTGAGAAAAGGGGTCTCCACCTCGATGAAACCGTTCCTGTCCAAATATTCTCTTACGCAGGAAGTCATACGATGGCGGAGGCGAAAATTTTCAAAAATTCTTCTTCGCCGAAGTTCCAGGTAGCGGTACTTCAGCCTCAACGTTTCAGAGGCATCCACCGTCCCATCCACCTGAAAGGGCGGGGTTTCAGTTCGATTCAATATTTTGAGCGCTTTGGCCCTGAGCTCAACGGCCCCTGTGGGAAGCTTCGGGTTTTCTTGCCCTTTCAGTCTGGCGGAGACCTCGCCTCTCACGGCCAAGACCCATTCGTTCCGAAGACCATGGGCCCGGGTGTGGTTCTTCTCGTCGATCTGAGGATCAAAGACGACCTGTGTGATTCCTTCGCGGTCCCTCAGATCGATGAAAATGAGGTTGCCCAGATCCCGCCGGCTGTTCACCCATCCCATGAGCACCGCCTCCTGGCCGATGTGCTCGGGCCTGAGGCTTCCGCAATCGTGGGTTCTTTTCCAGTCGCCGAGGCTGTCTATTGGGGAACGCGCCGTCTTTTGCAAATCTTTTCTTTGAGAGGTCATAACCGTTTTTTCAGATGCGTGACCGGGTCGTCCAGGTTCACGTCTTCCTGAACTTTCGTGTTCATGTCCCTTAGAACGGCCCTACCAGTGTCAAGTTCGTCGTCTCCCACAATCAGCACTTTCTTGGCCCCAAGACGATCCGCCTTTTTCATCTGAGCTTTGAGCCCTTTGGAAGCATATTCCGTCTCGACCCACAGCCCCGATCTGCGCAAATCATTGGCCCATTTGAATACTTTTTTTTCAGCCTCTTCCCCGAGACCGACAAGGAAAAGATCAGGCGAAAGCGCTTCTTGTGGACTGGGGTTTTCCAGCAGGGAAACCAGCCTTTCAACGCCCAATGCGAAACCAATGGCCGGGTGATCAGGCCCACCGAGCTGTTTTGATAGTTCGTCGTATCTTCCGCCGCCGACCACTGCGTTTTGGGCGCCGAGCCTGTCCGTTTGAATCTCGAAGGTGGTGCGGGTGTAGTAGTCCAGGCCCCTGACGAGCATGTGGTTCACGGTAAAGGGCGTTTCCAGAATGCCCAAGTACTCTTGAAGGACCCTGAAATGATGCTGACACTCTTGGCAGATGAACTGGAGGATAGAAGGAGCCTGGGATACCACCTCCCGGCACCCCTGCACCTTGCAATCAAACACCCTGAGGGGATTGGTCGCGGCCCGCCGGCGACAATCCTTGCACAAAGCATCCTTCTTTTCAGCCAGATAGTTCTTCAGTTCCTCTCTGAAAGGGCCTCTGCATTGCGGGCATCCCAGAGAATTGATCTCGAGGGAAAGGTCCGTCAGTCCAAGAGACTCCACCAGAGCGATAGCCAACACAATGATGTCTGCATCGGATTTGGGGCCGGGGTCTCCAATGATTTCGGCGTCGATCTGGTAGAACTGCCTGAATCTTCCCTTTTGAGGCCTCTCGTGTCGGAACATAGGACCGATGATGAACAGTTTCTGGATCGGGTTCTTTTGGTAGAGCCTGTGCTGGATGTAAGCTCTGACAACGGATGCCGTCGCCTCCGGACGCAGAGAAAAGCTTTTGCCCTTGCTGTCTGTGAAAGAATACATCTCTTTGGAGACGATGTCCGTGTCTTCGCCAATGCTACGGCTGAAGAGTTCCGTCACTTCCAGGAGGGGCGGTTTGATCTCCTGGAATCCGAAGGCTCGGAAGATTCTCCTGGTCTCCAACTCCACGTGCCGCCACGTACCGATCTCTGCAGGTAGAATGTCTTTGAACCCTTTGATGGTCGAGAATTCCAAGAAACGCTTCTCTCCTCTGTTCGATTTCAGGGTTTTGTAGCAGAGGCCGTCCTATTTCGTCAATGCCTTTGCAATCAGGAGGACATGCCGATGCGTGCTGACGCGGTCGGTCGAAATCGCCTAACGACCGTGGAAGCGCTTCCAGGCCGGGGCTGAAGCCTGTTGTCACGCTTCAGCAAGAATCATGGTCGAAGGTAAATCTCGAGCTGCCCCTATAAAATTCTGAGAGAATTTTATTCCACCTGGATCTTTGTCGCTTTCTTGCCTTTCTTGTCGTGTCCCCTTTTTTCCAGATCCTCAATTCTCTCATCGACGAGAGATCGGATCGCTTTTAGAAATTCAACACGAGACTGATAGAGGTGGTGCATGAATTTTGATTGCTTTTTGGAGACCCGCTCGAGATCCATGAAAAACTTGCCGACAGGACACACGACCATTTCATTTTCGTTTCTTTTCTTTCCCATGGTTCTCTCCTTTGAAATAAAGACACAAATGCTGGCCTTCCAGTTTGGCTTTCACAGACGTGGAGGCGGCTACCTGTCTGGGAAGCAACATGTGTCTTTTGAAACTGCCTATCCGGATGATGAGCTCATCCGATATTTTGTGGAGTTCCACGTTCTCCTTGGTCAGGAAAGGCAACTTCATCCTGACGTGATACTCACCGTCTCTCTTCACCAGTTCGTAGGGTTCCCCTTCGAAAAAAAGATCCAGGGGGTTTCGTTCCCCATACACCTGCTCGGCCAAAGCTTTGAGGCGATTGTACCCAAGGACTTCTCCCTTGAAAAGCTTGACGGTGAAAATGGGGACCGGGCTGAAATAGGCTTCCGCTTTCTCCAGGTACTCCCGCTGGCTTTCCCGCCAGTGCTCGAAGTAGCTATCGTTCACATCGTCCGGGAGTATGCGGTTCATGATGATTCCATCGATGTTGATTTTATAGAGGCAGAAATACATGAAGGCTCGCTGGGTCTCTTTCAAGACGATCTTTTCAGGATTTGTGACGAGCCGGACAGTGGTCATTTTGGGATCCGCCAAAATCTGATCCACCCCGCTCAGGCGTTCGAAGAGATATTCGATGGCATCGAAGTACTCGTCTCCAGGGATAGGCACATCGTAAACCCTCTTGGCCACAGGGCCCACATATTTGGCGAGAGCCCGCTCCATCTTGAAAAACTTCTTCATGTACCAGTCCAGGGCCGTGGGAATGCTGATAAATCGAATGGACTCCCCGGTCGGCGCACAGTCCAGGATGATCACGTCATAGGCTTGCTGTCGAACATATCGGTTAATGTAAAGGAGCAGGCTGACTTCTTCCATACCGGGCAAGATGGCCAGCTCTTCGGCAAGAATTTCATCCAGGCCCGTGGTGTTGAGAAGGGTAGAAAGGTATTTGTGGATCTCTTTCCAGTTTTTCTCAATCTCCTCCTGGATATCCAGTTCTTGAATCCAGAGATTTTGCCCCACCTTGATCGGGAGGCCTTTGTTTTGATCCAGCAGGGTTTTGTCCAGATCAAAAATATCGGCGAGGCTGTGGGCCACGTCCAGAGACATGACCACGGTCCGGTGACCCATTTCAGAGACTTTTATGCCTGTGGCGGCGGCAACACTGGTTTTGCCCACACCGCCTTTTCCTGCAAAAAAGATGATTCGCACGGAACACTCCCGGAAAATCGGTCTACGGTGAGGAAAATACGCGCGCCATGCGTCACTCGCCTTTGCCGCCGATACCTTTATACTATCCTAACATGAATCGGGCCGTTTTGAAAATCCTGCCTGTGTATATCCAGGGAGAGCGGGGGAGGGCGCGACGGGCGTGCTTCGAGGGGAAAGGAAAGTCAGTGTTTCTCCCGGGCGTTTGTGGAGGAATCGTGTGAACCATGGGCTTCCTTTCTAATATCTGTGAGGATCTCCAGGATCTCGTCATGATAGGGCTTGGGTGCACTGACATATCCCCACCCTTTTTGCGTTTGGTAAAGGCCGTCATAAGCCGTATCATAATAGGATCTCATCATGTGGGGGATGTCCCGCTCTGTGAGAATAGAATGTAGAAGCTGCGCCTCGATGTCGTTGTCCAGAGATGCGACTTTCACATATTCGTCCATGCTTTCTTTCCTTTTTGAGAAGAGGCATCCGCTGCCATGGTCGCGCTGAAGGCCACAGGTCGGGGGCTGCGATCATAAGGCCTTGGATTCTCATCCAAGATCGGCCCCAAATGACAATATAACATACTGAAAACGAGAAACAAAATCGAATTGCTTGGACTGACAAACTTGGGGTGATGGCAAAGTCGGCCACGCCAGTAGGCCCACATAGGAAAAGCATCAGAGGGGTCTTCGTTCTTGAGGAAGTTGCGCTTCGGGGAGCATGGAGATTTGAGACCCGGCAGGGTGCCCCTGCCGGGGTAGGCAAGATTGCTTTTCCCATTTCTTTGTGATGTAATAGCCACGGTTCTTTTTTCGGTCTTTGTCACCAACGGGGTGTATGAAAGAAGAAAGGAGGAAAAAATGGCGGTCAAAATTATCATTAAAAGAAGGGTTCCCAAGAACAAGGAAGCTCAGCTGCTGCCTCTCCTTCTAGAACTCAGGTCAAAGGCAACCACCCAGCCTGGCTATATCTCCGGTGAAACCCTGAGGAACATGGATGACCCGGAGGACTTCGTTGTGATCAGCACGTGGCAGTCCGCAGAAAACTGGAAGGCCTGGGACGCCAGCAAAGGAAAGGCCGAGATTCAAGAGAAAATCGACGGCTTGCTGGGTGAAAGAACCACTTATGGCTTGTACTATTACGGGTAAGACGAGGGAGGTGGCTCTTTTTCAGCACCAAAGACCGACAAATGTCAGAGGCGGTGATGAGGGGCTTTGCTGTTTTTGAAAAGAGCCCCCCATGGCCAACACCCGCGGAATTTTCATACGGCTAAAGTGTTACCGAAAATCAAAGGCTTCGGGTGGAAACCCATCTCAGAAGGCATGTGGGAAAATGCGGCTTGCCAGATGGAGCGCCGCGGTCCTCCAGTCCATTTTCCCTCCCTGCGAGCAGGAATCCCCCTCCGATCGACCTTGCCATAGCCCCCCAAATTCACTATTTTGACCTTACGGCGCAAGCTCTGAGTCTGCCGAAGGGGCCAGCCCGGTCCCCATCCAGAGCGAAACCCGGAACGACTTTGTCGGACAAGCGCGTTGGGGCATTTTGTCATGATCGGTAGCGTAGACCAGCTAAACAGCTTGAAGAAATGGATTGAGGAAGGCATCCCGGATGCGCGCGTTGTGGGCTTCTCCGGAGCGGCGAGGGCCTACCTCTTGGCGTCCCTCTTGGTGGATCTGGAACGGCCATGCCTCATCCTTCTATCGAAAGCGAAAGAGGCGAGCAAACTGTATGCGGAGCTTGAGTTCTTTCTGCCTCAGCCCCTTGCCCTTGGCGAGCCGGAGGAGAGAAGGCTCTACGATCTCCCCGCCTATGATATTTCTCCCCTCAGAGGCGTGAACCCGCACCGGGACCTTATTGCACGACGCCTTCAGGGGCTGTACAGCCTCAGCTCCGGGAGAAAGCCTGTCGTCATCACCTCTCTGGAGACATGTTTGCTGAGGGTTTTGCCGAAAAAGTCCCTGATGAACGCTCTGGAATATTTGGAGGTTGATGGCGAGGTGGATAGGGAAGCCCTGATTCGGCGTTTGGAAGAGAACGGCTATTTCAGGACTTCCTTGGTGGAGGAGAAGGGAGATTACGCTGTCCGTGGCGGGGTGATCGACCTTTTTCCGCCTCTCTATCACGACCCGGTGCGACTGGAATTCTGGGGGGACCAGTTGGAATCCATTCGCCACTTCGAATCCCACAGCCAGAGGTCCACCAGCGATCTGAAAGAGGTCGCCATACTACCGGCCAATGAAATTATCATGAACCGGGAAAATATCCTCAGAGCGAGATCCATGGGCCGGATTCCGGCACCCATTAACGATGCCGGGTCCTTCCCAGGTCAAGAGGCCTGGCTGAACCACTACTACGCACGCTGTGATACAGTCTTTGATTATCTCCCGGAACAGGGCTTTCTCATCCTCATGGATGGTGCCCATAGGGAAAAGGAAGCTGAAGCCTTCATCCAAAGGTTCCAGAAAGACGTGGAAAAGTGCCGTGAAGAGGCGGAGGAACGGAAGAGCCCTTTTCCGGACCTTGAAGGCATTCTTTTGACCCAGGAAGAGATGCTCGATCGTCTGCAAAGATGCCAGCGCGTTCGGTTGAGTGAACTGGCGATTGACACGGAAGCGGCGCCAACCCTCCACATGAGAGGGAACTTTACAGTTCTTGAGGGTTTTGATCTCAGCTTCGCCGGTAAAGGCAGGGTTTCCATGGCGCCGCTCGCGGAAAAGGTTTCCAAATGGAAGGCTTCCGGTGCCAGGGTGGTGCTGGTTTGCCGCACTGAGCAGCAGGCCCAACGCCTCGCAGAGATACTCGCCAATTACCAGGTCAAAGTGGACGAGTTTGTGCCCCACTGGTCGGAGGTTTCGCCTGGCAAAGGCCTGAGTCTGTGCCTAGGCCGTCTCAGCAAAGGTTTTGCCTGGCCTGAGGCGGGCATTTATGTGATCAGTGAGGATGAAATATTCGGGCCGAAGAGGTCCTTCGCCAGAATTCCAGGCAGGGTGGAAGGTAAGACGCTCGACTGGACCGCCTTTAGCCAGCTCAAGGTCGGCGATCTGGTTGTGCACCAAGATCACGGCATAGGACGGTACGGTGGTCTCTGCAAGATGGAAGTAGAGGAAAAAATCAATGATTTCGTTATCATAGAATATGTAGACCAAGACCGACTCTACGTTCCTGCAGACCGCATCAGCATCCTTCAGAAGTATATCGGCGCCGATGAACAGGATCATAAATTGGATCGCTTGGGTGGCCGCTCGTGGGATGTTGCCAAGAAAAAAGCCAAAAAATCGATTCGAGAGATTGCGAAGCAGCTCGTAGAGATTTCCGCTCTCAGAAAATACCGCAGGGGATTTGCCTTCTCGAGATCAGACAATTATTTCAGGGAATTCGAAACCGGTTTCGAACACGAAGAGACCCCCGATCAAATCCGGGCAATCGAAGAGGTGTTGAATGATATGGAGTCCGACCAGCCCATGGATCGGCTCGTATGTGGGGATGTGGGTTTTGGAAAGACAGAGGTGGCCATCAGAGCCAGCTTTAAGGCGGTGATGGACGCCAAGCAGGTGGCCATTCTTGTCCCCACGACGGTTCTGGCGGAACAGCACTGCGAGACCTTTGCAAAACGGATGGCCCCCTATCCGATAAGCGTGGCGGTTCTCAGCCGCTTTAAATCGAGGGCGGAACAGAAAGACGTTGTGGCCAAGGTGAGGTCAGGAAAGATTGATATCCTCATCGGGACACATCGGATTTTGCAAAAGGACGTGAGCTTCAGGGATCTGGGTCTTTTGATCATTGACGAGGAGCAGCGCTTTGGTGTGAAGCAGAAGGAAGCCGTCAAGAAGTACCGCGCCCTGGTGGATGTTTTGGCTCTCACGGCCACGCCGATCCCGAGAACATTGCACATGGCCCTGATGGGTATTCGGGATTTGAGTCTCATAGAAACGCCGCCCGAGGACAGGCTGGCCATTCAGACCTATCTCTCCCCTTACGACGAGACGCTGGTGGTGCGAGGTATCGAAAATGAGCTACAACGGGGAGGCCAGGTGTTTTTTGTGCACAATCGGGTGCAGACCATAGAACAAGTGGCCCAGCGGCTGAAGCAGTTGATACCGAAGGCACGAATCGCCATTGCCCATGGCCAGATGAGAGAGCGGCAGCTGGAAGAGACCATGATTCGTTTTGTCCGCAAGGAAATCGACGTCCTGGTCTGCACCACGATCATCGAGTCAGGTCTCGATATTCCCTCCGTGAACACCATTATCGTCAACGAGGTGGATCGCTTCGGCCTGGCGCAGATCTATCAGCTCAGAGGGAGGGTGGGCCGGTCGGATGAAACGGCCTACGCTTACCTTCTTCTCTCGAGCGATGCCCTGCTCACGCAGGATGCCGAGAAAAGGCTGCGGGCGCTCATGGATTTTTCCCAACTCGGGGCTGGCCTTCACCTTGCCATGCATGATCTCAAGATTAGGGGGGGAGGAAATATTCTCGGCTTTTCTCAGTCAGGACATATTTCAGCCATTGGTTACGAGCTCTATCTGAAGCTCATCGAACAGAGCGTGGCGGAGCTCAAGGGAGAGGAATGGCAAGAAGAGATCAATCCTGAGATTAACGTGAACCTTCCTGCCTATCTTCCGAGCGATTATGTCCATGACACAGACGTGAGATTGAACCTGTACCGCCGGTTATCGAATCTTAGGGAAGAGCCGGAACTGGCGGAAATGGTGGAGGAGATGCATGATCGCTTCGGACCGCCTCCGGCGGAAGTGTCCAATCTTGTTCAGGTGGTTTCTGTGAGATTGCTACTGAAGAAGATGGGCATCCACAAACTGGACATCTCTCAAGGCGCTTTTGCATTCACTTTTTCACCGCAAACCCCAATGGATCCCCAAAGACTGGTCCAATCCGTGGAAAAGGCGCCCAATAAATTCCGCTTCCTCTCCGCCAATAAGCTGGCGGTCAAGATTGACGGACTCCGGCCTCTCGAAGCCCTTCTTGAAGCCCGACGTGTGATCAAGGCTTTTGATTTTCCTGTTTGAAAAGTGGTCCTGCTGACCAGACCGGGAGCCCGGGTAGGAGAGAAAAGATGCCATCACCGCCTGGACACGGGGCTCATAGAATCACAACTTTGCTTGGGGATCAAGTGGCTGCATTCATCCCCGACCAAAGGTCGAGGCATCCCGCAGAACTTTCGCAAATTTTCTCTGGAGGATCACCCGACCTTGCGCCTTAGATGCGCTTCATGGACCCGCTTCCAAGAGCAGAGAGCGCTTCAGTGGTGGCCAAAAAAGATCTTTATGGCAGTAGTTTCCGTTGCTTACGCCCACATGGTGGGGAAAGATTATGCTTGCAATTTCCCATGGTCCTGGTAGTGTAAAAGTTTGGCGAATTAAATCGTGCTGCGATTTCATATCATGTTAAGATCTTTGCCTATGAAGAGAGTTGGTGCTTTTGGTGGTTTCCATCACAGAGTGGTCTATGTTCTCTTCGCTTTTGCGGTGCTTGTTTCTTCATGTGATTCTTTTAGGCAAACGGAGGAAAAGGTCGTTCTCACTGTGGGGAGCACCGAAATCACGGTGGAGCAACTGAAAAAAGAGATTAAGAGAATGACGTACGAGATGGAGACGAGAGGTAAGTTGGCTGAGGACGTGCTTGAGCCTTTGGTGAACAGGATCACTGAACGTTACTTGATCTTGGAATACGGCAAAGATGAGGGGATTGTCATTTCAGAGGGAGAACTGGATGCGGCGGTGAAGGAGATCCGAAAGGCTTACTCCGAGAAAGATTTTCAGGAGATGTTGCTCCAGGGATATATTGACTTCGATGACTGGAAAGAGGGCATCCGAGAGAGGCTTCTCATGAAGAAAATAATGGAGGATGTTTCAGGGGATATGACAGCCGTATCCTTTCAGGAGATCAAGGCCTATTATGATGCCCACCCGGAAGAGTTCAACCGACCGGCCCAGGTTAAATTCAGGCAAACTGTCACTGGCACTAAGGCGGAGGCGGTGGAAATTCTCAGGAGGCTGAATGACGGGGAAGACATGGGCGAACTCATCATGGAATCTTCTAAGAAACCGGGCATGGAAAACGTGGGCCAGCCGACTTGGATTGACAGAGACAGTTTGGAGTTAGCCATGGGTAAAGTGCTTTTCTCCCTGGATGTGGGTGAAATCAGCGGGGTTGTGGAAACGCCTTACGGCTTCCACGTCTTTCAGGTTCTGGAAAAGCAGCCTGAAGGCACCAAAACCTTGCCTGAGGCTGTGGCCGAAATTGAATCGAAGCTCTCCTGTCAGAGGAAGGAGGCTTTCTTCAGTACATGGCTCCAGGACTTAAGGGATACCATTCCGATTAAGATCAATCGCGAAGTGTTGAATACTCTGGAGTTGGGATAATGCGCGGAAAGCATGTCTTCGGGACATTGTTTGTCTTCTCCTTTGTGATCACCCTGCTATGGTGGCGGCCTCTCTCTGCAGAAGTGTGTAATCGGGTGGTCGCCATTGTCAACGATGAGGTGATCACCCTTCATGAGTTGAATAAGAAGATCAAAGAGATGACAGGTTTCGCGCCTGCCGATCTTGAGACTCGCAACAGAGACGAGTATCTGGCTGTGCGACGTGGGGTGCTGGATTTGTTGATCAATGAAAGGATTACTCAGGAAAAAATCAAGGAACTGGGCATTCAGGTTCAGGAAAAGGAAGTGGAAGCGGCCATTGAGCAGATAAAAAGAGACAACCAGTTGACCCATGAGGACCTTCTCGCCGGCCTTGAAAAACAGGGGATGACCTACGAGAAATACAAAGAGAGAATGAAAGGAGAGCTTGAACGTATTAAGCTCATTGAATTCGAAGTCAAATCAAAGATCATCATTCGAGAGGAGGCGATCACAGAGTACTACGAGACGCACAAAGAACAGTTCAGCACCAATGAAAAAGTCCGACTTGCGAACATTTTTTTGATGCGCAAGGAACCTGAAAACAAAGCAGAGATAGATGGTCTCTATCAGAAAGCTCAGGACATTCTGGCCAGAGTGAAGGCCGGTGAAGACTTTGCTGAACTGGCGAGGAAATTTTCCCAAGGTCCAGGAGCGGATGACGGGGGGGACTTGGGCACATTTCGCATAGATCAACTTGAACCCAATTTGAGGCAGATGTTTGAAGCTATGCCCGTTGGAACGGTCAGCGAGCCGATCGTCAGGCCCAATGGCATCCAGCTCATAAAAATCGTCGAGAGAGAGAAAGGCAAGGGCAAGTCCCTTGAAGAAGTGAGGAACGCCATCTATGCCATCCTCTATCGCCAAGAGGTGAACCGGAGATACACCGCTTGGATCGAGGAACTGCGGGAAACTTGTTACACCAAGATTATTTTCTGAACCGCCGGCACAGACTTCCTCACGGTTGGGCATGTGGGATATTCAAATGACGGAGATCAATCAAAAAGAAAGTCAAGTTCATGAAGGCGCCGCGGTGGAGACGAAGTCTCCTGAGACCGAAGGGCCCGGCGTTTTTCTAAGGAAAGAGCGAGAAAAAAAGGGCCTCTCTCAAGATCAGATTGCTGAGATGACGAAGCTGAGGCGACACATGGTGGACGCTCTCGAAAGAGAGGACTGGGACAAGCTGCCGCCGCCTGTTTTCGTAAAAGGCTTCATACGGTCCTATGCCAAGGCTCTGGGGTTGGATGAGATAGAGGTGCTGGATCTCTACGAAGAGGCGGCGACCCTTGAATCGGAGAAGCCGGAGCCTCTCCTAGAACCTCGCAAAACCGGCAAAAGGCCTTATGGGCTTTTCCTTTTCATCGCCGTTGTTTTGGCGGGTGTTTTGCTCGTTCTTTGGAAAGACTTCGGGCCGGAAGAAAAGGCGGCGTCCACCCCGGCGTCCACCCAAGAGGAGGAGACCGTGGCAGTACCCATCCGGCCTGCGGAACCGCCCGTTCTAGAGGAACCGGCGAAGGAAATGCCGATGGAAGAAACAAGACCTGATGGACAGAGCGTTAACCCACCCCCTTTTGTTGCATCGGTCGAGAAGGAACCCGGGGAAGCGCGGCCCGCCGAGAGGTCGCAGGGAGAGGAGGAGAGTCCTGCGCAGGAGGTGACCTCGATCGACGCTGTCACGGGGCCTGCCGAGGCCATCAAGTGGCATGTGCTGAAAGGGATTGTAGAGGGTCGGACTTGGATGAGCGTCCGCATCGACGATCAAGAAGCCAAAGAATACATCTTTCAACCGGGAAGCCGCCCCCAATGGAAGGCAAGAAAAGGGTTTCATATCGTGGTTGGAAATGCTGCGGGAATTGAATTTGAATTCGATGGCCAAAAGATAGGGGATTTGGGAGAGCTTGGTCAGGTCGTCCGCTTGAAGCTTCCTGAAGGCTACGAGAGTCCAGAGGGAGAGGATTGAGTTGGAAAACGTGTACGCCACTTTGGAGGAACGGGGTTTCGTTGAACAGGTCAGCGATCGGGAGCAGGTTCGCAAGCTTCTTGAAAAGCCGATCACCTGTTACATCGGGTTTGATCCCACGGCCAGCAGCCTGCATCTGGGAAGCCTTCTGCCCATCATGTCTTTGGCCCACATGCAGCGGGCGGGACATAGGCCTATTGCTCTCATGGGCGGGGGTACTACACTGGTCGGTGATCCCAGCGGCAAGACGGAAATGCGTCAACTCATGAGCCGGGAAGAGATCGAGCAAAATGCGAAGGGGATTAAGGAACAACTCTCGAGATTCCTCGACTTCAGCGGCGGAAAGGCCCTGTTACTCAACAATGCCGACTGGCTGGTGGACCTGAATTACATCGCCTTCCTTCGGGATATCGGTCGGCATTTCAGTGTGAACAGAATGCTCGCCGCCGAAAGTTACAAAGTCAGACTGGAAACAGGGCTCAGTTTTATAGAATTTAACTACATGCTCCTCCAGGCTTACGACTTCTGGCATCTTTTTAAGCACTACGATTGCCGCCTCCAGATGGGCGGCAACGACCAGTGGGGCAATATTCTGGCTGGTGCAGATCTCACAAGACGTTTAGAAGGAGAGACGATTTATGCCCTGACATTCCCTCTGATTACGACCTCCTCCGGCATCAAGATGGGCAAAACCCACAAAGGGACTGTCTGGCTTGATTCCAGCCTCACCTCTCCCTACGAGTACTACCAGTATTGGATCAATCAAGACGATCGGGATATCGAGCGTTTCTTGGGTTTCTTCACCTTCCTACCCATGGACGAAGTCAGGCGACTGGGCGCCGTTGAGGGAGAGGAGATCAGGGCTGCAAAAGAGGTGCTTGCCTATGAGGCGACCGCCCTGTGTCATGGCAAGGATGAGGCAGAAAAAGCCCGGGCAGCCTCTCGCCAACTCTTTGGACAGGCGGTGTCTTCATATTCTGATTCCGTTCCGACTTTGGTGATCAGATCTGAGGAACTCGAGCAGGGTATCCCTGCTTATCTGCTTTTCGAAAAGGGGAGACTTTGCAAAACTCGGGGGGAGGCACGTCGTCTCATATCGCAGGGAGGAGCGTACATCAACGATCACCGGATTGAAACCTTTGATCAACTTATTGACTTTAATCATGTTAAGCAGGGATCCATTGTGTTGAGGGCGGGCAAAAAAAAGTATTTGCGAGTTGTGGCCGGCTCGAGCGATTAGCCGGATGAAATGAATTCCCGGTGCTGAAAGCCGCACAGTACACAGGATTATGGCGAAAAAAAGGAAAACAGGCCTGAAAAAAGCGACACCGGTCGAGGAAGTGAATCAGAACGACATCACTTCAAGGTTTGATCTAAGGCCAGTTGTTCAGCCGGAGGAGAGGGCCCTTATTCCCTACGATCCGCTGCAGCTGTACCTGCTCGAGATCAAGAATTACAGGCTGCTGACCCGGGAGGAGGAATATGAGTTGGCCGTCCGGGTCATAGAAAAGAACGACCAGAAGGCGGCTTATATTTTGGTGACGTCAAACCTGAGACTGGTCGTGAAGATTGCTATGGATTTTCATCGATACTGGACAAAAAGCCTCTTGGATCTCATTCAGGAAGGGAATGTCGGCCTGATTCAGGCTGTCCGGAAGTTTGATCCCTATCGGGGGATCAAATTTTCCTATTATGCCTCCTTTTGGATCAAGGCCTATATTTTGAAGTTCATCATGGAAAATTGGAAGCTTGTGAAAATCGGAACGACACAGACCCAGCGAAAGCTCTTTTTTAACCTTGCCAAAGAGAGAGACCGGCTGATTGCCCAAGGTTTCGATCCTGAACCAAGACTCTTGGCTGAGCGTTTGGATGTGAAAGAAAAAGAGATCGAGGAGATGAGCCTGCGACTCGGAGGCGGTGAGATCTCGCTCAATGCCCCGGTGGGGGACAATGGGAAGGAAATGTACGGTGCCTTTTTGCCCGACCCCACGGAGGGAGTCGATGAACAGCTATTTGAAAAGCAGAACAGAGAACTGCTTCTCAGAAAGCTGGCAGAATACCGAGAGAAACTCACCGGAAAGGAACTGGACATCTTCGATAACCGAATTATGGCTGAAAGCCCGGTGACCCTTCAGGAACTTGGGGACAAATACAGTATCTCCCGCGAAAGGGTTCGTCAAATACAGGAGAGAATTATCAAGAATATCAAGAAATGGCTCATAGCAGAAATTCCCAACTTTGAAGAGAATTATTCCAACTTCATCAAATAGAAACCGGTTCTCCTGCCAGCCTCCAAAACCGACTGCACTCCCGAACCCTGGTGCACAAGCAATTGAAGGTTCTGGCGCAGCTGTGATAGAATAAAACCATGGATTCCATCAATGTCCGCTCTATAGACTCCTGTAGGCTCATCCCTTGGTTGGGTCTTTTGTTTTGCCTGACCATAACCTGCGGCTGCATGCTGCTCCCACCGGAGGCACCCACAGCCGAGCCCGGCGAGGTCACCCCTGGGGAGCGGGTCGCCCATGAAAAGGACACGCTGCAGGAGGCCTATTCAGATTTTGCTATAGCTTCGTACCATGAAGCCAACGGTCGGTTTGAAGAGGCGCGGGATTATCTGCTCAAAGCGATTCAAAAAGACCCGAATGAATCCTACCTCTACAAAAAGATGGCCCTTTTATTGCGAAGGTTGAAAGATTATGAAGAGGCGAGGGTCTACGCCCAAAAAGCCGTGGCCCTCTCGCCGGCGACTATCGAGTACCGGATTCTGCTCGCTGAACTCTATGCCTTGTCCAAACAGGACGATGCCGCCATCGAAGAGTACAGGAAGATCCTCGATCTCGACCCGAAGCAAGAGCGGGTAAGGCTGATATTGGTCACTTTTTTGATCAAGAAGAAGGAATATGACGCCGCGCAATCCTATCTCGATCAGCTCGTCGAAGAAAGCCCGGATCTTGTCATTGCCCATTACTACAGGGGGCGGATTAATCTGGAATTGAAGAACTATGAAGAGGCTAAGAAGGCTTATCTTCGTGCTCTGGCGTTGAACAAACGAATGGAGGCGGCTCTTTTTGATTTGGGCAGCTTGTATCAGATCACGAAAGAATATGAGAAGGCAGCGGAGATTTATGAAAGGCTGCTCGGCTTCTACCCCGCCAACGTGGTTGTGCAAGAGAGGCTGATTGATGTGTACTTTAAGCTCGGGCTGGAAGAAAAAGCTGAAAAACAGTTGGAGGTGATCAAGAAGAAGACGAAGCCCGGAGATCCAGGCCGTCAAACCCTGGGGCTCATATATCTTCGTCATGGCAGGCTTGATGAATCTATCGAAGAGCTGAAGATGATTCTTGCTGCGTGGCCTGATGACCACAAGTCGAGGTACTATTTGGCAACAGCCTATGAAGAAAAGGAAGAATTGGAAAATGCGATAGAGAACTTTGGGATGATTGCAGAGGATTCGGATTATTACATCAGCGCCCAAATCCACATCGCCTTTATTCTCGAAAGCCAGGAAGCCTATGATGAAGCGATCGACGTTCTCAAGAAGGCACTGAATCAAGAGAAAGACAAGCCTGAAATCTACTTGATGCTGGCGTCCGTCTACGAGGCCAAGAAAGAATACGAGAAAGCCAAGGCCGTGATTGAAGAAGGGCTCAAAGTGGACGAAAGAAATATAGAACTCCTTTTTCGGCTAGGTGTCGTGCTGGATAAGATGGGGGATAAAGAACAGTGTCTCGAGCAGATGAAAAAAATACTCGAGATCGATTCAGACCATGCCGATGCCCTCAACTACATCGGCTACACCTATGCTGAACAAGGAATCCGGTTGGATGAGGCGATGGATCTCATTCAGAGGGCCCTGAAACTCAAGCCCGACAGCGGGTATATCATAGACAGCCTCGGTTGGGTTTACTACCAGCGAGGCTTGTATGACGAAGCCCTGAGGTACCTTGAGAAGGCGGCTTCACAGGTCCCCAACGATCCCACCATTAACGAACATCTCGGTGATGTGTATTTCAAGAAGAAGATGTACGAAAAATCCCTTGAAATGTACGAAAAGGCGCTCTCCCTGAACCATCCCGACGCTGAGAAAGTGAAGGCGAGGATAGATGAGGTTAAGAAATTCATAGAGGAATGAGAAAGCACGGCATCCCATTTCTTCCAACCTTTTTGGTCATCGTTTTTCTTGCAGGTTGTGCCTCCATTTCGCCGTCCATCCTTCAGAAACCCTTTAGTGACAAGCAGCTTGAAAACATCCTGTCCCGTATCCAGGAACAGGACGACAGGGTCTTCTCCTTTTACAGAATGGGTCGCCTGATCGCCAAAGACACGCTCTGGGAGCAAGAAGCCCATATCCTCATTGCCGGGACCAAACAGCCTTTTAGAATAAAGATCGAATTGACGCACCCCTGGGGTCAACCCATCGCGCACATCTTGGTTCTTCGCGAGAGGCTGGAGGTCCTCTCCTATGCTGAAAAGAAGATATACGTCAGCCCCTTTCCCACGCAAGCGTTGTCACGCTTTTTCCCCGGGGAACTGGACGACCAGCTCCTCTGGGCGGCTTTCAGAGGTTACCCCGCGCTTCGCGCTTATGAGCGCGTCGCTTCTCTGAAGGCCTATCAGATTAGTATCCTTGATGATAAGGAGAAGGTGATAGAAACCATACACTTCCATTCCGAAAGCCTACAACCCGAAAAGGTCTCTTTGCCGGATGCGGGGGTCAGTCTCGTCTTCTCGGATTTTCAGGAGGAGAAGGGGATTCGATATGCTCAAATGGTGAGAGTGAGTGAGGGCAGGTTTGGGAAAAAACTGACTTTGAGCAAGGGAAAAGTCGTTTTCAACAAAACCATCCCCGATCAACTTTTTGTTCTGGAACGACCGCCGGGATTTGAAACCGTTTATCTCGATTAAGGCGGGCTTTTCTTCTCCGGGGATGGTGGAAACCCCTCGCCTTTCTTGGCCCCGCCCGCACCGGACCGGGACGGTTCCCGCGAGTGGGATCTCTGCCTGAGGCAGACAAGTTCGCTTGGCTGCGACAGGCGAAGCACGGTTTGCCGCGGTCGCTGAAAGCGACAAGTTCCCGGAATCGTGCTCGTGCTCAGCGTAGCGGTGCTCGTAATCGTACTCGAAAAATACCACGCCCTTCAGTTTCTTGACAGGTCGATTACGATCACGCGCACGCGCACGAGCACGACTCCCCTGCAGCCCGTTAAGCGCTCACCCTCCGATGCTGGACATCTGGCGGACGCATTTCCGAGGTCCAGTCTTGTGAAAGGCGTGTCCTTTGGGCTTGCTGTCAATGGCCAGTTTGAGCCGTTCAACAAGATAGGCGTCGGGTTTTCCCTCTCTGAGCGGGGCCTTCATATCGATTTCCCGGTCGGAAAAGAGGCACGCCCTGAGATGGCCTTCCGCAGTGAGGCGGAGTCGGTTACAGCGATCACAGAAGTGACTGCTGAGAGCACCGATCAAACCGATCTCGCCTTCAGCCCCTTCAAGCTTGTACCTTTCAGCGGGGCCATCCATGGGGTTGTGCTGGATGGGCTTCAGGGTTCCCAGTGTTTGGACTGTATCGAAAACGTCCTTCGTGGAGAAGAACCGGTCCGTGGTCCAACTGTTGTGTTCGCCTACGGGCATGAACTCTATAAACCGGATGTGATAAGGTTTTTCCAGGGTCAGGCGGGCAAAATCCAGGATCTCGTCGTCGTTAATCCCCCTCATGGCCACCACATTGATTTTGATGGGGTTGAATCCCAGGCGCTCGGCTTCCTGTATGCCTTCATAGACCCGATCAAAGCAATCCCGTCGCGTGATACGAAAAAACCTGTCCGCCTTGAGGGAATCCAAGCTGATGTTGATGCGGCAAATACCGCAGTTTCTAATCGAAGCAGCGAACTCCTTGAGTAAAACCCCGTTCGTGGTTAGGGTGATCTCTTCGAGGGCCTCGATGGTGGAAAGGCTTTCCAAAAGGTGAAGGAAGCCCTTGCGAACCAAAGGCTCCCCACCGGTCAATCTCACTTTGCGTATGCCTGCCTGGGTGGCGATTCTTACGAGACGGAGCATCTCTTCATAGGAGAGGACCTCGCTGTGGGGTACAAAGTCGATCCCTTCTTCAGGCATGCAATAGAGACATCGCAAATTGCACCGGTCTGTCACGGAAAGCCGCAAGTAGTTGATGGTACGCTTATTTTTCAGGGTGGGTGCTTCAGCATTCATGATTCAATCCGGAATGAACAGGCATTCGGGCCCGTGTCATTCTTCCTTTCCCTTCAGTTTCATGTCACGGCTGTGATATGGCCTGCAGAGCCAAGTCAAAGCCTTACCTTATTCATTTTTGACATATAACATATATCTTTCAAAGATAAAATCAAACCCTCAGCTTTTTTCTTTTTCCTCTTCCCTATTTTTGGACCGGCTGAATCTTTTGCTGAGCCATAAGACGAGAAGGAAGACCGCCAATCCAATGAGGATTCCATTCCTGTATTTCGTCATGAGCGACGACATCCTCTCTTCTACCACATCCCAATGGCTTCCCAAGGTGCGGCCCAGAAAGAGCCAAATCAGATTCCATACGGCACAGCTCAACAAAGCCAAGATGCTGACCCACCGCAACCGAAATCTGGATAGCCCCGCTGCAATGGAGATCGCGGAGCGAACGCCGGGCAGGAAGCGGTTCAAGGCAATGAGAAGGTATCCGTAGCTCTCGAACCAGGCCTCCGCTTTCATGATCTTTTCTGCCTTAAGGAAGGAAAAGTCCTTTTCAATGAAGAACCGGCGCCCCAAGAAACCGGCAAGCCAGAACAGAGTAAGAAAGCCCAGCAGGCTGCCTATGGTGGTTGACAAATAGACCCCCATGAAAGTGAGCTTACCCACACCCACCAGGAAAGCCCCAAAGGCGGTAATGGTATCCCCGGGGACGGGTGGAAAGAGGTTCTCCACAAAGGCGCTGAGGCCCAGAAGCATATAGACGAGAGCGTCGGGGAGTGAATTGAGGGCATTCAAGAATTTTTCCGTATAGGCCATAGCGGGATCCCGGTCATCCTTGCGAAGCATTTGGCGGTCTTCTTGGGGAGAGGTTTCCTTCTCTTATGAAATCGCACAGCGATTTTATAACTTGATTCAGCACGCTTCTCAAATTAAAAACGCTCTGCTTTTTGCCTTGACGGAGGTGAAGGCTTTTGTTAAACAAGTGGGCCACTTGACGACACAGGACTGAGTTTCCATGGCAAAACAGAAGGTCACCCGCAAAGAGCTCTTGAAGAAGCCCGACGAGTTTTTGTCTTTTTCCGCCAGGGCAGCCGTATTTGTTCGCGAACACCAAAAACAGTTTTCCTATGTGGGTATTGTCGTGCTGGCTGCCGTCGTCGTCTATCTGGGGATCAATACCTACCTGAATTACATCAATAAAAAGGGACAGGGCGCATACAATACGGCTTACTACGACCTCATGGCGCGCATGAGTGAGAAAGGCGAGGCAGAGGACTTGAAAGAGCCGGAAGAGCTCTTCCAAAAGGTCATGGCCGAGTACGGCCGTTCAAAGGTGAGCCGTTTGGCGCCACCGCAGGTGGCTTTTCTCAAATACCGGGATAAGAAATACGATGAGGCCATAGCGCTGTACCTTCGATTTATCGAGGACGTCCCCCAGAATTCTCCGTATCGGTCATTGGCTAGCGTGGCTCTGGCCGCCTGTTACGAGGAAAAGGGGGAGCTGGAAAAGGCGATCGAGGGCCTGAAGGCGGTCATTTCCGGCCCGGACGACTTCTTCAAGGAGCAGGCCATGCTCAGTCTGGCGAGGGTGTACACGCTTTCGAATCAAACGGAGAAGGCCAGGGAGGTTCTGGAAGACTTCGTGAACACCTACACCACGTCTCCTTTCCTGCCCATAGCCAAGGCCCGCCTGGGTAACTGAAGCCTTGAGCTAATCCTTTGTTATTACTTCTGAAAGTATTTCCAAAGGCCCCTCCATTTTTGCTTGACATCATTTTCTGTGTTGGCTAACGTATAATCATTTTGTAGCTAAAATATAGCTTCCTTGGGAGGATCTTTATGATCATCGGGGAAATACTGGCCAGGAATGCCAGGATGTATGGGGATGAGATCGCCCTTATCGAAAGGGAGCCTGCAAGAAATCTGAGAAGGGCCATCACGTGGAAAGAGTTCGATGAGATGGCCAACAGAATCGCCAATGCGCTCATGGCCAAGGGCGTCAAAAAGGGAGACAAGGTCATTCATCTTATGATGAACTGCCTGGAATGGCTTCCTGTCTATTTCGGAATTCTGAGAACCGGGGCGTGGGCTGTGCCCTTGAATTTCCGCTTCACTGCAGAGGACATCGGTTACTGCGCCGATATTGCGGAAGGCAAAGCGATGGTCTTCGGCGAGGAGTTTGTTGAGCGGATCAATGAGATAAAAGATGACCTCAAAGATATCAAGGATTTCATCTTTCTCGGCCCGGCGGACCGAAGGCCCGGTTATGCCGAACCCTTTGAGGATTTTCTCAAGACAGGCACCGCCCAAGAACCGAAAGTTCCCGTCAGTCTTCTGGATGAGGCGGGCCTTTACTTTACCTCCGGCACAACGGGCACGCCAAAGCCGATCCTGCTGACGCAGAGAAACCTCGAGTTCGCCTGTATTGTGGAAAACCGCCATCACAACCAAACCCATCATGACAACTTCCTTTGCATTCCACCTCTCTACCATACCGGGGCCAAGATGCACTGGTTCGGGAACTTCATCGTGGGAGCCAAGGCGGTCATCCTCAAGGGGGTCAAGCCGGAATGGATCATCCAGGCTGTTTCTGAAGAGCAGTGCACCATTGTCTGGCTTCTGGTTCCGTGGGCTCAGGATATTCTGGTGGCCATTGAGAATGGGCAGATCAAATTGGAGGGTCGCAAACTCGACCAGTGGCGTTTGATGCACATCGGCGCCCAGCCTGTGCCGCCCAGCCTGATCAAGAACTGGAAAAAAGTCTTTCCCCATCATGACTATGATACGAACTATGGCCTGAGTGAATCCACAGGGCCGGGCTGTGTTCACCTCGGGATTGAAAATCTCCACAAAGTCGGGGCGATCGGCGTACCCGGTTTTGACTGGGAATGCCGGGTCGTTGATGACCAACTCGGGGATGTCCCGAAGGGCCAGCCCGGGGAACTGGCTGTCAAAGGGCCTGGGGTCATGAGGGAGTACTACAAGAACCCTGAAGCGACCAGGAACACCCTCGTCGACGGATGGCTTTTGACCGGCGATATGGCCCGCTTCGATGAAGACGGGTTCATCTGGCTTGTGGACAGAAAAAAGGATGTGATCATTACCGGTGGGGAAAACATCTTCCCTGTGGAAATCGAAGACTTCCTTATGGAAAATGACAAAATCCAAGATGCGGCCGTGATCGGCATACCTGACGAGCGGCTGGGAGAGATCGTGGCTGCCATCGTTAAGGTCAAGCCCGGCAAAGAGATGACCGAGGAAGCGTTTTTTGCGTTTTGCGAAAGTCTGCCGAGGTACAAGAGGCCGAAGAAGGTTTTCTTTGATGATGTGCCACGGAACCCGACAGGCAAAATTGAGAAACCGAAGCTCAGGAAAAAGTATGCTGGTATGGCTGAGAGCTTCAAGGTATAAAATTGCTCCGCAATTTTATAATTGAAAACGAGAGAGGGGGTATATATGCACAAATTACTGACTGATTCTCCTGGAAAGGAAATGCTTCTTCTTGGCAATGAGGCCATTGCGCGAGGTGCCCTTGAAGCAGGTGTGGCTTTTGCAACCTGCTATCCGGGGACACCCTCTTCAGAAATCCCTGAACAGTTTTTTGCTATCAGCCGAGAAACAGACCTCTACTTTGAGTATTCAACCAATGAGAAAGTCGCGATGGAAGTCGGGGCAGGGGCCGCCATCAGTGGTCTCAGGACCATGGTGACCATGAAACATGTGGGGCTGAACGTGGCGGCGGACCCGTTGATGACCCTGGCATACACGGGGGTTGAGGGTGGCATGGTGATCGTGAACGCTGATGACCCCTTTCTCTTCTCAAGCCAGAATGAGCAGGACAATCGCTACTACGCCAGGCTGTCGAGCCTGCCCATGCTGGAGCCGACCAACACACAGGAAATGAAGGATTGGACGGTCGCGGCGTTCGACCTGTCCGAGGCGTTGAAACTTCCCGTCATCCTGAGGACCACAACCCGGCTGGCCCATATTCGAGGTGGGGTTAAATTCGGCAAGCTGCCCACGAGGAAAACCAAGACCACGTTCAAGAAGGATCCCTTCCACTATGTGTGCGTGCCGGCTGTGTCTCGGAACCTGCATAAGCTTCTCTTGGAAAAATACGACAGCGCTCTGGAGCGGGCGGAGAAATCGTCTTTCAATGAAATCATCGGCAGCGGCAAGTGGGGCATTGTGGCCAACGGCGCCAGCGTGAATTATGTGAGCGATGCGGTTTCGGATCTGGGCATTGAGGGCAAAGTGAGCATCCTCAAGTTGGGTTTCTCATATCCCGTGCCCAAAGACCTTTGCACCCGTTTCATGAAGCAGGTGGACAAGGTTCTCGTGGTCGAAGAACTGGAACCGGTTATGGAACATGACCTCAAGGGCCTCGCTCAGGAGCAGGGGATAAACATCCCCATCAAGGGAAAGGGGGTGGGCGCACTTTCTCGGCTCTTTGAATATGATCCGGGGATGGTCAGAAAAGCGGTGGCGGAATATTTCGACATCGACTATCAGGCGCCTGCGCCCGTGGATACTTCTGATCTGCCCACACTTCCAGGAAGACCCCCAAACCTGTGTGCCGGTTGCCCCCACAGGGCTACCCTTTACGCGGTTAAGCAGGTCTACGGCACGGATGCCATTCACCCCACCGATATCGGGTGTTATACCCTGGGGCTTTTGCCGCCCCTTTCCATGGGTGATCTGGTGATCTGCATGGGCTCTTCTGTAAGCTCTTCCTGCGGGTTCTCCCGCGCCACGGATCAGAAGGTCGCCTCATTCATCGGAGATTCCACCTTTTTCCATTCCGGAATCACCGGACTGATCAACGCCGTGCACAACAACCACAAGTTCACCTTGGTCATTCTGGACAACGGCACAACGGCCATGACCGGGCACCAACCCCACCCAGGCGTGGATACAGAACCCATGGGCGTTCATCGAACCCAGATCTCTGTAGAGGATGTGGTTCGGGGGTGTGGCGTCAAAGACGTGCACGTGGTGAAACCCTTCAACGTGAAAAAGACTATTGAGGCGCTTCGGGCATCTTTTGAGTACGACGGCATATCGGTTGTCATCTCAAAGGAATATTGCCCCCTCTTTGCAAAAGGGATCGGCAAAGCCAGGAAGGCAAGACCCTTTTACGTCAACCTGGAAAAATGTAAGAACCACCGAGACTGCATCAATCTGCTCGCTTGCCCCGCCATGTACTTGGAGGGGGAGGCCGTGCGTATCAACAAGAATCAATGTATTGGCTGCTCGGTTTGCGCACAAATCTGTCCTGAAAACGCCATTATGCCATTGAAAGGATAAAAAGGAGGTGACCATGGAAACAAAGAGATGCGTATTCGTCGGCGTCGGCGGGCAAGGAAACCTTTTGGCCTCCAATCTTCTAGGGCAAGCTGCGCTTTCCATGGGGATCCCCGTGGTTGTGAGCGAAATTCACGGTATGGCCCAACGGGGCGGTGTGGTCGAGTCCGCCGTGTTGATGGGCGAGGTGAAAAGTCCCATTGTGTCCAATGGGGAGGCTCATGTTCTGGTGAGCTTCGAACCCCTGGAGACCATGCGGATTCTACCGAAATGCGGCAAAAAAACACTGATCATCACCAATGCCCAACCGCTCCCGCCGTTTACTGTGTCGGTAGGACAGGGTGTCTATCCTCCGGTTGATGAAATCTTGGACAAGGTTCAAAAGAAAGTGGACAATGTCATTGCCCTGCATGGAAACGACCTTGCAGAGGAAGCGGGAAACCCACTTTCCCTCAACATGGTCATGCTCGGTGCCCTGATCGGGTCGGGGGCTGTTCCTGTGACGGAAGCGGTGATGAAGGAGACCATTTCCAAGTCCACCAAGAAGGCCTTTTTGGAATCCAACCTGAAGGCCTTTGATCTCGGGATGGGCGTGTCCAAGAAACTGGCCAAGAGCATGAAACCTTAAACCAGTGTTAATCCAATGGTAGTACCGGTGAGAATTTGAAAGGTTCTACGGATTTAGATTTTTTCATAAAGAGCCAAGATGCCTTCCAAAGCCGTTTCCGTCAGGAGGCGGAAGCCGTCTAAGCCGGGGAGGATCTTTTCTAGGCCGTAAACCATGAAGACCGAGCCCGGCTTGGCCCTTTGCGCTATGAGCGCAGCAAACTCCTCCTGCATCGTGAGATAGGTATAGAAGAGGTCATATTCTTCGAAACGCACCCCTGCCTGGTCATAAACCCTTTCATGGAGAGACGGATCCAAGGTATCACCGTGAAAAAGGCAGATGTTCTCTGGAGGTAGGAGAAGCTGGTTGCTTTCAAGGGTCGCCTCCAAACCCACCCGCAGCGGCGCGTATTCTTCCAGCGTCCACTCATCCACTTCGATGCCGACTGATTTTTTCACCAGATAACTGAGAAGCACGTTGACCCTGCCGTCCGCACATCCCATGTCCAGGAACAAGGATTCCTGGGGAACCAAAAGGCACCGCTCGATCATGGTCAAGAGACAGGTTGCCAGTTTGCGCAGATCCGTGGATCTTCTGAAACCGAGAAAACCCACATCGCCCACCTTCCTTTGGTCGTAAAAGTGGGCGACCTTCATGAGGGTTTCTTTGGTTATCTCATCCACCAGATCAGGCATAACGGGTCAACTCTCCGGGAGGTGTGCCAACACTTTTTTGAGCCGCTCCTTTAACAAAAAGAGATGTTCGAGTTCAACGCCTTCTCTTTCACGAAGCGCCTTGATTTTGTGCGGGTCAATCTGGTCTGTAATTTTCTTGCAGAGATAATTGATGCAGATGACATGGCGGGCGAGGAGTTGACAGCCTTCCTTCCCAAGAAAAAAGCAACTTGCGGGATCATAGCGTTCTTTTGGGAGGCTGACGCCCAGCAGGAGATTGATGAGAAGGAGCAGGCCACTGTAATGATTCTCCAGGCCGGCCCCACAGCAAGATCCCCCTTGCCTTTCTTCGCAGTCTTTGCAGGCATCCCCGATGCCGGTCTGCGCCATTTCACTATGGGAATCCTGGATGGCACTGCGGACCTCCTCCAGGAGATGGTTGAGTGCCTCATCCTGAAGCAGGTCGTGTCTTAGACGGCGGTGAAGGTCCTCTGCCCAGGCGATCTTATCCCCTATGGCGCTTTGGAGGGAAATCGCTTTGATGCCCATGGGTCTTTGTTTCTTTTTGCCCTTTCGTGAGAGTTTTGCTCTTTGAAAAATTGCAAGTCTCTTTCCGTGCCTATTCGGTCAGGGCCAGATCCCCCGAGTGGATTAAGCCCAGCTCTCAGTCAACTTCAGGAAGCGGTCCCCCTCTTTTTCTGAAAGGGCATATCCCAAAAAAGAATCCACGGGAGTTTGCCGTGGTCTGATCTTTAAGGGGTTACGCCCATAAAGCCCTAGCAGAATATCCGGTTCCGACATCCACCTGAGTTTCTCAAACCCTCAAAGATCAGACCACCTTCACTGGAGATAATGGATATGCCCTTGAAGAAAGAGAGGGGGACCGCGATGATTCGCATCACAGAAGGCGGCAAAACTTTTTTCAAAGAGCTAAGTGGAGGGACCTTTTTTCCGTTTGCCATTTTGTTTTTTGGGTTCCTTTTTCTCCTCCTCTTCCCCGAACTTCTTGAGTCCTTCAGCCAGAGATTTGAGTTTCTCGTTTACCAGGTAGTTGATGCTCCCTTTCGGGTATGTGCCGTCGGGTTTGAGTTCACCAGCAGGCATACCGGTGAGAATCTCAATCCCTTCATCAATCGTTTTCACAGCATAAATGTGGAACTTCTTCTCTTTAACGGCGTCCACAACATCTTTGCGGAGCATGAGGTCTTTCACATTGCTTTCCGGGATCATCACACCCTGGTCTCCGGTGATGCCTTTGTGGCGACAGCAGTCATAGAAACCTTCGATCTTGTAATTGACCCCACCGATAGCCTGCACCTCACCTTTCTGGTTTACCGATCCGGTCACGGCTATGGATTGTTTGATGGGAGCGCCGGAGAGGCTGGAAAGGAGCCCGTAGATTTCCGTGGAGGAAGCGCTGTCGCCGTCGACACCCGAGTACGATTGCTCAAAGGCAATGCTGGCACTCATGGTCAAAGGCTTCTCTTGGGCGTATTTCTTTCGCAAGTAGCCACTGAGGATCAGAATGCCTTTGTTGTGGGTGCTCCCGGAGAGGTCCGCCTCCCTCTCGATATTGATGATCCCGGCGCGGCCCATGGACGTGGATGCTGTAATCCGGGAAGGCTTTCCGAACATGAAATCTCCCAGATTGTAAACGGCAAGGCCGTTGAGCTGGCCGACCACATCCCCCTCCGTATCGATCATCAAGGTGCCACGGTCGATCATCTCCTGAATGTGCTCTTCGATCATGTTGGATCTGTAAATTCTCGATTCGATGGCTTTGTCCACGTGCTTATCCTGCACCTTGGACTGCTTGTCCTCGCCTGCCCAGTAGTCCGCTTCCCGGATGATGTCGGTGATGATAGGAAAGCTCGTGGAAATCTTTTCCTGTCGTCCCGTCATCCGAACGGCCTGTTCCACGAGAGCGGCTATTGCTGTTCGATCAAAGGGTTTCAGTTTGTCTTCGTCTGCCTTCATCTTGACGAATTCAGCGAACTGACGAACCGATTCAACGTTTTTATCCATGGCGGTGTCGAAGTCCGCCCTGACCTTGAATATCTTCTTCACGTCTTCGTCGTAGGCCAGGAGGAGGTGGTAGAGATATTCATCGGAGATGACCACCACCTTGATGTCCATCTCGATGGGCTCGGGTTTCAGCCCCGTGGTGGTGAAGAGATAGAAAGGGTCATAGGTTTCGATTTCCATCTTCTTGGTCTTCAGGGCTCTTTTCAAAGCCGGCCAAACGCCGGGTTCCACGATGGCCTCCAGCAGGTTGAGTACCAGGTAACCGCCGTTGGCTTTTACAAGAGATCCTGCCTTGATCTTGCTGAAATCCGTTCGCCACACCCCGCTTCGATCCACAATTCTCTCGATACTTCCAAAAAGGTTGCGGTAGGTGGGGTGGGTTTCGACGAGCACGGGAGGCCCCTTTTGATCGGCGTTGTCCACCAGAAGATTCACTTGATAAGGCTGAAAACGATCGGCCTCGGGCATGATAAAGGGCATGCCCGGTATGATCTGCTGAGGCTGGGTAGCAAAAATTTGGAGGTTTTCCGCCATGTCCTCGAGCATGTCGCTCAAGTATGTGTCAATGTCCTTGCCCTTGTACTTCTGCCGGATGGGGGCGGCCAGTTCGGTGGCCACTTTCATGAACATGAGCCGATCCATCTTTTCGACGGTCTCCTGCACCTCCTTCTGAAGATCCCGCAGTTCGAGGAAAATCTGATCGATCTCCTCACGCAACTTGGCTTGCTTTTCTCTTAAAGCCTCGAATTCTTCTTTGGGGAACCTCCCCTTCTCCACCATGTCCTCAAGCTGGTCGATGTGCGTTGGGTTCCCGTCGATCAGGGGCATCACCTCCGGTCGCTTGATCTGGCCAACCTGTATGTCCACGAGGGCGAAACCATCCTCCCTCACCTTCTTGTCCAGGTCCTTAAAAAAGCTTTTCCCCTTCTTTTCGTACTCCTCCATGATTCCCTTTTTGCGGTTCAAGTACTCTTGACTTTCGAAGAGTTGGGGAACCTGTTTTTTTAAGGTTTCCAAGAAATCCCGAACGTCCTTCTTGAGCCCTTGGCCCATGCCCGCCGGCAGCCGGAGAAGAATAGGGGCTTCTGTGTTCTTGAAGTTGTTCACGTAACAAAGATCGTCCGGAACTTTGCCCTCTTGGCTGGACATTCCCTCGAGCAGTTTTCGCACCGTGGACATTCTCCCTGTGCCCGGTGTCCCGGTGACGAAGACGTTGTAACCTGTTTTATTCATTCCCATACCGAACTTGAAGGCGTCTACGCCCCTTTTCTGGCCGATAATCTCCTTCAGGGGCTTAAGGTCGTCAATGGATTCGAAAGGCAAAGTGGCAGGATCGAGTCTCCATCGGAGCTTCTCAACGGGCACCTCTTTGTCTGATTTCTTCTTGGGCATTGATAGAACCTCCTCAATAGTGGTTGGATAGGCTTATGCGAGCAATCGAGGGGAAACCATCGGTCAGGTGACCCTGATTTTCACTTCCCGGGCCTCGGCTTTGCATTTAGGCATGACAATATTCAAAATACCGTCTTTGTAGGTGGCATCCACATCGTCCATGAGGACCCTGCAAGGAAGCTGAATGGTGCGGGAGAAATAACCATATCGTCTTTTCCTCTTTTGATAACCCTCACTTTCGTCTATCTGATCCTCTTTGACGTCTCCTTGAATGGTGAGCATGTCCTCACGAATGGATATATCGATATCCTCCGGGTTAACACCTGGGATTTCAGCCTTGAAGATCAATGCATTTTCCGTCTCGGAAAGGGCCATGGAAGGGACCCTCCCTGCGATGCGCAGAGGGGCAGGCACACGGAAGTCGTCCCAGAGTCTGTCGAAGAGACGATCTATATCTCTTCTCAGTCTGTCGATCTCCTGATTTTTCCATAGAATCAACCCTGGCATGATGAAACCTCCTGGTTTTTGGGGGAAATCTTCATGTGACGTCTTTCCTGCGAAATTTAAATATATGGGCTGGGTTAGGAGTATGCAAGCACTTTTTCCGGAGGGTGGTCGGCTATGGCCGGCTTTACAAAGCAGGTCCTGCGGGAGTATGGTGATGGGTAAATCCGAGTCAGGGTTACGGCCTATGAGGTATCGAGGCTTTCGAAAAACGAATCACCCGGCCATCATAGGGTTCCTCATCCCCTTTGTGGTGGCGGCCCTCGCCTCCACCTATGTTCTCTACCATAGCGGCGATCTCATTTCATTCGGATTCTGGGTTTGCTTCCTTGTGATCATTCCCCTGATGCTCCTTTTGGGTCTTTTCCTGTCCCTCAAGTCGATCCCGCTGATCAAGGATCGGGGGGACAAGGATTACGCTTATTCCGGTCTGGTCCTTAATATCTTCTTCATTCTCCTCTATCTCGCCTCTTTGATTTATCTGTAGATGGGGTCAAACCTTGAATTGTGAATTAATCCCCCGATATTTTTCGCGCAACTCTTTACTCGCACTCAGCTTTGACTGCACTTCCTTTACAGCGTGACTTACAGAAGAGTAGGTCAGACCGAATATCCTCCCGATCCTCTCATTTGTCAGAACACCGGTATTCCAGAGAAAGTAAATGAGGAGATCCCTATTCTCCTTATCCGATCCCCGGATCCTCGTGAGTTTCTTGAGTCTATGGAAATCCCAGCCAATCGCTGCAGCCGCCTGACTCAGCGCTACCTCAACATCAAATCCTCCAGCAACCTTCCTTTGCTGAGGGAGTTCTATTCCCGGCTTTTCCGGCAGATATTTGGCGCGGATCTTTTCAACAAAATCCTTGGAACCGACTATAAACCCGTGCTGAAGCTCTTCCACCAGTTTTCGCTCTTCACCCGCATACTGCTGGACTTTTTCCCGATAGGCCTTGTGTGGATTGGGGCCCTTGAACTGAGCTAATATGACTTTTGTTGTCAGCCATTCCGGAGCCCTCTTTCCGTAAGCATAGATGGGATAACTGCTCCAGGGGTAGTCAACCAGACGTTTCACCAGTCCTGACTTAAGGGGATTTCGATGAATGTAACAAGAGAGCTGAAGCATGTAAGCATCGTTTTCTACAATGATGCTCTTGAAGCGGCCCTGAAAGAGGTGCCCCGACCGGGAATGTCGCTTGTTGAAGCGTCCGGTAAAGGTGGTGCCCAGCCAGTGCATGGCCTTTGACAGATTCCCGAGGTTGGTCTTCAGCAAGAGGTGGTAGTGATTTGGCATCAGAACATAGGCGAAAATGTCCACATCAAAACGCTCCCAAAACGCTTCGATCACGTTGAGGAAGGTCCGCCGGTCTTTGTCATCCAGAAAGACCGCCTTCTGGTCATTGCCCCGGGACATGACATGGTAAAGTGCCCCTTCATATTCGATGCGCCATGCTCTGCCCATAATAGAAGACTCCTTCAACCTGCTAATTCACAATTCAAGGTTTGACCCCATTCTTTCACAAAATGTTGTGGTAGGGACACTGTCCAACGCCAGATCTTGCATCACATGAGGGCGTCAACAAAGTGGGGAAACGCCAGTAATACCTTCTTATTACTTCATTATTTTCTTGACAAGGAGACGCCTTTCAACGTAAAGTGTCACAAAGTGCAATAAAGTGGAACAAAGTGTCAGCTTAGACTATGTTCAGGGGACGATCAAAACACACACTCGATGAAAAAGGCCGGCTGGCTATTCCAGCCCGGTTCAAGGAGGTGCTGAAGGGCAAACAGAACAACTGCCTGGTGCTGACAAACCACGATAAGTGCCTGTGGGCCTTTGCCCAGGAGGACTGGCGCCGCATCGAGGACAGAGCAGCCAATATGCCCAAACTGGATCCCATGGTCAACGCCTTTCTTCGGTATTTCATCTCCGGGGCCCAGGAGTGCACCATCAAGCAAGGCCGAATTACCATACCCCCGGATTTGAGAGAAGTTTCCGGCCTGAAGAAAGAAGTGGTGCTCGTGGGCGGTTTAAGGCTCTTTGAAATATGGGACAAGGACAAATGGGACGAGGAGTTTGAGCGGGCAAAGGAGAGTTTTCCACAGGTCAGTCAGAACCTTCTGGATATTGGCATCTAAAGGGGAGGGGCAAGCTTGGATTACCCCCACCGTCCCGTTCTGGTGAACCAGGTCGTCAAAGCCCTGGTGACCACGCCTGACGGCTTCTACGTGGATGGTACGGTGGGAAGCGGCGGACACAGCGAAGCCATTGGCAAGGAATTAGGCGCGGAAGGGCGCCTCCTTTGTCTGGATCGGGATTCAGAGGCGATCAGAATAAGCCGGGAAAGGCTGTCTTTTCTCGGTGAACAGGTCACCGTGATCAAAGGGAACTACGCTGCCATGGATGATACCATCCGGAATCTGGGTCTTGAAAAAGTCCAGGGCATCTTCCTGGACCTAGGCATGTCCGCTTATCAACTCGAACATTCGGGCAGGGGATTCAGCTTCAGCCGCGATGAGCCGCTCGATATGAGAATGGACACGCAAAGCGCGACAACCGCCCAGCAACTGATCAACAGCAGCTCTCCCAGGGAGCTTGAAAAGATACTCCGCGAATACGGGGAGGAAAAGAGGGCAAAACGCATTGCAAAAGCGATCGCGGAAAAAAGACCCATCTCTTCTTCTCTTCAGCTCGCTGATTTGATTCAGGCGGTGGTACCGAAGTCCCGCAGCAGAGGAAAACATCCGGCAACACGAACGTTTCAGGCCTTGAGGATCGCCGTTAATAAGGAATTGGAGCACCTGAGGGTATTTCTGGATAGGGTCCCGTCCTTGCTCGTCCGAGGGGGACGCCTGGTGGTCTTATCCTATCACTCTCTGGAAGATCGGATGGTGAAACAAACCATGGCGGATTGGGAAAGGGGATGCCAGTGTCCCCCGAATCTGCCCGAATGCAGGTGCGGCAAGACCCCGCTTTTCAAGCGGTTGCACAAAAGGGGGATTAAGCCGGACCGCCGGGAAATCGAGGAGAATCCCAGAGCACGCAGTGCGATTCTAAGATTCGCTGAGAGGATTTAAAATATGGTCAGACCTATAAGGACAAGAGAGGCTGAGGGAAAGCGGAACGCAAAAACAGGCATTCGCGTCAACAAGGTGAGAAAAAAGAAAGGGGGATTCCATCTCACCAATCGCCAGATTTTCATCATAGCGGTCATGCTTCTTATTTTTATGGGAAGCGGCATCGGTTATGTTTGGTCCAATTATGAAGGGACCCAGATTGGTTATGATCTGAGTCGCCTCAAGCAGGAGGAACTGAAACTCAAAGAGCTCAATCAGAAACTCAGGCTCGAGCTGGCGACCCTAAAATCGCCCCAGTATCTGGAAGAAGCCAGCCGCTATCTCGGCCTCAAAGCGGCGTCAGCGGAACAGATTGTTGTGCTGCCATGAAGGTGAGGGAAAAAAAGTGGATTCGCTTTCGCATCTACTTGGTCTCACTTTTTTTTCTAGGGGGACTGGGGCTGATTTTGGCAAGGGCCTACCAGTTACAGGTTTTGGAAAAGGATCGGTTAGCCTCCATTGCCCTTTCCGGTTACAAGGACGTGGTGAAACTCCCCCCCAAGAGGGGGACCATATATGATCGGGAAGGACATGAACTGGCCGTTACCGTTGAAGTGGAATCGATTTATGCTCACCCCAAACTTGTAAAGGAAAAAAGGTCTACAGCGAGAGCGCTATCCAAAATTCTCCAGACGAAGGAGAGCAAGATTCTCAGTAACCTCAAGAGTAAAAGCCCTTTCGTTTGGATTGATAGAAGAACGACCCCCGAAAAGACAGCGAAGGTGAAGGCGTTGGCGTTGGCCGGCATAGGCTTCACCAAGGAATCAGGCCGCTATTATCCTGGAAGGGAGATCGCCTCCCATCTGCTGGGTTTCGCCGGCACCGATAACCAGGGTTTGGAAGGATTGGAAAAAGCCTATGACCACGTCCTCCGGGGGCCAGAGTGTACCCTCACCCAAATGCGGGACGCCCTGGGACGGCCTTTCTATGTGAGCAGACCCATGGCCGACGGCCACGAAATGCATGACCTGGTGCTGACCATCGACAAAGACGTTCAGTACAAGGCCCAGCAAGCGCTCCAGGCCGTGGTGAAGGAAACAAAGGCAAAGAGCGGCCAGTGCGTCATCGTCGATCCAATGACTGGAGAAATCCTGGCTCTGGCGGTGTGTCCAAACTTCAACCCGAACGTTTTCTGGAAACATCAGCCTTCCCAGTGGAGAAACCGCGCCGTCACGGACTGCTATGAACCGGGTTCCACGATCAAGGCTTTTCTTCTGGCGGCGGCTTTCGACAAAGGGGTCGTGTCTCCTCAGATGACGTTTTTTTGTGAGGAGGGGAAATACCGTGTGGGCAATCATACCATTCATGATCACGATGCCGAGGGGCACGGCCTGCTCACGGTTTCTGAAATCATCACCTTTTCGAGCAATATCGGCGCTGTGAAGATCGGTGAGAGGCTGGGCTACAAAAGGTTCTATGAGTATTTGAGGAGATTCGGGTTCGGTGAGAAAACCGGGATAGATCTCGTCGGAGAGAGACAGGGATTTGTCAGGCCGGAGAAAGAGGCGAAAGAAATTGACAAGGCCAACCTCTATTTCGGCCAGGGCATGGCCGCAAGCTCCATCCAATTGGTTATGGCCATGGCGGCTATCGCGAACGGTGGCAAGCTCATGCGCCCCTTTGTGGTAAAGGCGATCAAGAATCAAGGGGGGCAGGTGGTCCGGGAGACCCGTCCCAAAGTTGTGCGAAGGGTGGTTTCTCCAGAAACGGCGAGAAGGACGGCTCGGATTCTCGAAAAGGTGGCCGGTGAGGATGGCACCGGTTTTCTGGCGGCCATTGAGGGCCACAGGGTAGCGGGAAAAACGGGGACATCGCAGAAAGTTGACCCTCGCACCAAGACCTATTCCAAAGAGCACTACGTCAGCCTTTTTGTCGGGTTTGTGCCTGTGGGTCATCCCAAATTGACCATGCTCATCATGGTGGATGAGCCACAGGAAAAAAAGTACGGCGGATTGGTAGCCGCCCCCGTTTTCAAGGAGGTGGGGGCCTGGTCCTTGAGTCACTACCAGGTCACACCACAGCTCATTCTGGTAAAAAGGGGAGAAAAGGGTGAGCGCCATGTAACCAAGAATGCGAGACGGGCCCTCGAACCCGAAGTGAGGGAGGTCAATCCCGATATTCTGCCGGACTTCAAGGGCCAAACCATGAGGGAGGCGCTAACAGAAGCACGTGCGCTGGGTGTAAAGGTCGTTCTAGAAGGGACCGGTCTGGCTGTAAAGCAGACTCCCAAGCCCGGCTGTGCTCTAAGTCAGGTCGAGATAGTCAAGATCAGTTTCAGGCCCCCGATGTGAAGGGCTCAACGTGCATGGCGCCGGCAGATCGGTTATCGGCCGGAAGGGAGGCATTTATCCATGCAGGTGCTGCACCTTGGAGCGCTACGAAAACTGTACACCAAGGTCAGAGCCTTGGCCTACGCAAAGTCGAGTGGAAAACACAGACCATTTGTTTTGAGGCAGAATGAAAAGGTATGAAACTCGGAGAGATTCTCGAGGGAATGAGGGATTACGATTTTGAAGGAGACCGGGAGTTGGACATTCTGGGCATCACCTATGATTCGCGCCAGGTTCGGCCCGGGCACCTCTTTGTGGCCATAAGGGGGAACAGCGCAGACGGTCACGATTATCTCGGGAGCGCTGTCGAAAGCGGGGCTATCGCACTGGTGGCGGAGGACTTCGGAAACTTTAAGGGGAGAGCGTCCAAGATCAGGGTCTCCAATTCCCGACTCGCCCTGTCGAAGCTCGCGGTTCAATTTTACGGTCGCCCCTGCGAACGCCTGAACCTGATCGGCGTTACGGGCACAAACGGCAAAACCACGACCAGCTATATCTTGGAATCCATACTCACGGTCTCAGGGGCCAAGCCCGGGGTCGTGGGCACGGTCAACTACCGGTTTGGCGGGAAAGATCGCCCTGCCCCGGTCACAACCCCGGAGTCCCTTGATCTCATGCGTTTGCTAAAGGAGATGGCGGACGAAGGGGCCACAGACGTGATTTTGGAAGTCTCATCCCACGCACTGGATCAAAAAAGAACAGTGGATTGTCCCTTCAGGGTTGCCATATTTACCAACCTTTCGAGGGACCATCTGGATTATCACAAAACCATGGAGGCCTATTTTGAGGCCAAGAGTCAGCTCTTCCGGGGCCTTGGGAAAGGGCGGCCCGGAGGAGGGCCCTTCGCCGTGATCAACTTGGACGAGCCCAAGGGCAAGTTTCTCACCACCATGACCGATGCGGTCGTCTTAACTTACGGCCTTAATGCGGCATGCCAAGTTCGGGCGGATTCAATTCTCACCGACAAGACGGGCATCAGAGCTACATTGATAACGCCCGCAGGACGAAGGGCCATTCATTCTTCTCTCATTGGAGAGCACAACGTTCACAATATTTTGGCTGCTGCCGCCGCCGCCTTGTCTCTGAACATCCACCTCGATGCGGTGGTTGAAGGGATAGAACGGCTGAAGGTCGTCCCGGGCCGACTCGAACTGGTGCAGAACTCCCGGGCGCTCACATTGGTGGTGGACTATTCGCACACGCCTGACGCCCTGCTGAAAGCACTGGAAGCTTTGAGGCCCTGTGCAGAAGGCCGGCTCATTACCGTCTTCGGCTGCGGCGGGGACCGCGACAAAGGGAAAAGACACGAGATGGGCCTGGTGGCGGGGGCGCACAGCGACTTGGTTTTTATAACGTCCGACAATCCGCGCACTGAGGATCCTCAGTCTATTGTGACGGAGATTGAAAAAGGGACACAACAATCCGGCTTGAAGCGAATGGTATGGCCCATCAACGGGGACGGGGGGGTGTCGGGCTACATTTTGGAGGTCGATCGCAGGAAGGCGATCCGCATGGCAGTGGCAGCGGCAGGTGAGAAGGATGTTGTCCTCATCGCAGGCAAGGGCCACGAAGACTACCAGATCATCGGCACCGAGAAACGGCATTTGGACGACCGGGAAGAAGCTGCGCTGGCTGCCCGTGAGGGGATGTGAATGGCTGCCAAATGGGGCCGCATCACCGCAGGAGACATTGCGACCGCCATTCAAGGAACGGTGGTCGGCGGCTCGCCGAACACGGTTTTTTCAGGGCTTAGCACCGACTCGAGACAGATTGAACCAGGGTGTCTTTTCTGGGCTCTCAAAGGTGAGAAATACGACGGCCAGGATTTTGCTGAACCAGCGGTGAGAGAGGGCGCCGCCGGGGTTGTGATACGGGATGATGGGGGGACCCAAGGGCCCAGGCCTGAAGGCATTGCACTGATCGCCGTGTCGGACACCCTCAAGGCGCTTGGGGATTTGGCTCGGTGGTGGAGAAGCCACTACCCCATCCCACTGGCGGCCATCACCGGAAGTGCGGGAAAGACGACCACCAAGGAAATGACCGCCACCATTCTTGCTCTGAAAGGGGAGACGCTCAAGAATGAAGGCAACTTGAATAACCTGATCGGCTTGCCCATAACCCTGTTGGGCCTGGAGGAGAAACACCTTGCAGCGGTCGTCGAGATGGGCATGAACCGGCCGGGTGAGATCGGCCGTCTCACAGAGATTGCGGACCCGGACATCGGCCTCATCACCAACGTGGCGAGAGCCCACATCGAGGGGCTCGGCAGCCTCGAGGCTGTGGCCAAAGCAAAGGTGGAGCTCGTAGGGAAAATGTCTTCACGCGGTCAGGTGATTCTCAATGGAGACGATGCCCTCTTGGTAGATACGGCTTCAGCTTTCAGACGAAAGGTGATGACCTTCGGCCTCGGCCCCGGCAACGATTTCAGGGCGCATCATGTCCGAACCCTGGGTCGCGAAGGGCTCTTCTTTGAACTGCGGCACGGGCAAGACAGGGTGCCTGTGAAATTGCAGGTTCCCGGTCTCCAGAATGTGGTGAATGCCATGGCTGCATCAGCCATCGCACTTTGTATGGGCGCAAAGCCTGAGCAGATTGCTGAAGGTTTGTCCCGCTTTGCCGGGATCCAGGGGCGCTTCATGATACGGCGTCTGCCAGGGGGAGCGAGCTTGGTGGATGATACCTACAATGCCAATCCCTTTTCCCTGAAGTTTGCCCTGGACTCTTTGAAAGGGTTGGCGGTGAACGGGGGAAGGGTCATCGTCGGCCTGGGCGAAATGCTGGAACTCGGGGAGGAGACAATCCCTGCCCATTTGGAAGCCGGAGCCATGGTCGCAGAATTGGGAGCCCACTACTTTGTGGTCATGGGCGAACATGCCCGAGAGATGATCCAGGGTGCTTTAGAGAAAGGGTTTCCTTCTGAACAAGCCGCGGTGGCAGGCTCCCACGAGGAAATGGCAAAGAGAATAAAGGACGTGATGAAAAAAGACGATCTCGTTCTTTTAAAGGGCTCAAGACGGTCAGGTCTTGAGGAAGTGGCCCGCATACTGATGGGAGAAGAGTAATTGGCAATGCAAAAGACCAGAGGGTGCGTAGATGCTCTATAAGCTCATCTACTTCTTTCATGTGGATATTTCATGGCTGAATGTTTTTCGGTACATCACATTCAGGACCATTGTCTCTACCCTCTCGGCCCTCATTCTCCTTATGTTTTTCGGTACATGGATGATCCAGAGGTTGAGAGCCATGCAGATAGGGCAGCCCATAAGAGAAGACGGGCCGCCCAACCACAAGAACAAGGCCGGGACACCCACCATGGGCGGCTGTCTGATCCTTCCTGTCGTCATTCTGTCAACCTTCCTGTGGGCGGACATCGCGAATGTGTTTGTGTGGCTCGTTCTCTTCGTGATCGTGTGCTTCGGGCTCATCGGCTTTGTGGACGACTATTTGAAAACGGTTCGAAAGAGCAGCCGGGGCCTCAGCATCAAGGCCAAGTTCGGCTTACAGGCGCTCGTTGCTCTCATTGTGGCGGTGATCCTGTATCAGTATCCCGGCTTTGACACGCGCCTGAGTTTTCCTTTCTTCAAACAAGTCACCCCGGATCTGGGGCTGGGGTACATTCCCCTGGCGATCTTTATTATCGTCGGGGCTTCGAATGCGGTCAACCTCACGGATGGGTTGGATGGTCTGGCCATAGGGCCGATCATCATTGCCTTCACCAGTTATGTTGTTTTCGCCTATTTGGCGGGGCACGTGAGGATAGCCAACTACCTTCAGATTCCTTACGTGGCGGGAACCGGCGAGCTTTCTGTGCTCTGCGGTGCTGTGGTGGGCGCCGGTTTGGGTTTTCTCTGGTACAACGCCTTTCCTGCGGATGTCTTCATGGGTGATGTGGGTTCATTGCCCCTCGGCGCTGTGCTCGGCACGGTGGCTGTGATCACCAAGCAGGAAATCGTTCTCGTCCTCGTAGGCGGTCTCTTTGTCGTCGAGACCCTATCGGTCATTTTTCAGGTCGCCTATTTTAGAATGACCGGAGGGCGACGGATTTTTCGAATGGCGCCGCTCCATCACCACTTTGAACTGAAAGGATGGCCTGAGTCCAAGGTAACCGTGCGTTTCTGGATTATCGCCATCATTTTGGCCCTTTTGTCCATAAGTACCCTGAAGTTGAGGTGACGCCTGTATAAAATCGCTTCGCGATTTTATCTCTGGCTCATAGGGTGCATAACACGATGGATGTCTTGGATCAGAGCATTTTGGTAGTAGGCCTGGGCCGATCCGGCATGTCGGTTGCACGGTGGCTCGCCAAAGAAGGGGGGCGGGTCACGTTGAGCGAGGTCAAAGCCGAGACAGAGATAGACAAGGCGTCGGTGGAGGATATGCGAAGGCTGGACGTTACATTGGAAACAGGAGGACACAGAGAGGAGACCTTCCTGAGCGCAGACCTTATCATCCTCAGTCCAGGCGTCCCTCTGGACATGCCGCTACTTCGGGCCGCCAAAGAAAAGGGCATCCCCATTTTGGGAGAAATGGAGTTGGCGGCACAGCAGGTGACCGCGCCCATCGTTGCGGTCACCGGCACGAACGGCAAATCAACGGCAACCGCCTTTCTGGGCGCTATGGTCGAAAAGGCAGGTCTGAAGGGTTTCGTGGGCGGGAATATCGGAACCCCTCTGAGTGATTTTGTGGCCTCGAGGGAGCAGACAGACGTGGTCGTTGTTGAGGTGAGCAGCTTCCAACTGGATACGATGGAGAACTTCAGCCCGTCCATTGCTCTTGTTCTGAACGTTTCTCCCGACCACCTGGACCGGTATCCCAGTTATGAAGCCTACGTCCAGTCCAAGTTGAGGATTTTTAGGAACCAGGGCCGAGGCGATGTGGCCATAATCAACGATGATGATGTGGTGCTTTCCGATTTCGTGCCTTCAGGAGAGGCCTTAGTGCTTCGGTACGGTGTGGAAAAGCGAAAAAACCGCCATGCTTTTATAGAAGGGAAAAGAATCATTGCGGCTTTGCCCGGCGGGGGCACCCAGCCCTTTGACTTGGAAAGATGTGCGCTTCCTGGGAGGCACAACTGGGAAAACCTCATGGGTGCCGTCCTCGCCGGCCTTGCCCTGAAGGTGGAACCCTCCGTCATACAGGAGACAATGGATGGATTCCGGGGACTCCCTCATCGGCTCGAGCTGGTGGCTCGCATCGAGGGGGTAGACTTCTACAATGATTCCAAAGCAACCAATGTGGAGGCGGCGGCAAGATCGGTGGCCAGCTTTGATCGACCGGTGGTACTCATCGCGGGGGGCCGGCACAAGGGCGCGGATTATGCGCCTCTTGTAAAGGTCGCAAAGGGCCGTGTGAAAAAGGCGGTACTCCTGGGTGAGTCCAAGCATCTTTTGGCACAAGCCTTTGAAAAAACCATCCCCTTCTGCATGGCGGATACCATGGCGGAGGCCGTACCTCAGGCCTTTGCGGCAGCGCGGCCCGAGGAGGTGGTCCTTCTGGCGCCGGCCTGCTCAAGCTTTGACATGTTTTTGGACTACGCCGAAAGAGGCGTTGCTTTTCGAGAGGCTGTAAAAGGACTAGGTCATGAAAGGTAGCGCAAAAGAACACGCAGGGTATGATTACGTCCTTCTTATTCCAACCCTTCTGCTCTTGGGTTTCGGACTGGTGGCCATTTACAGTGCCAGCTCCTTTCTTGCTGAACACAAGATGGGGGATCCTTACTACTACCTCAAGAGGCAGGGCATGTTTTGTCTTTTCGGCCTTTGTCTCATGATATTCGCAAAAAACATTCCCAGCTGGGCATATCGAAAGCTTGTCTACCCACTTCTGTTTGTCAGCATCGGTCTGCTGGGTTTGCTTCTCGTGCCTGGTTTCGGCGTCAAAGTGGGCGGTGCCTGCCGGTGGCTGCGTTTTGCAGGCTACTCGTTTCAGCCTTCTGAATTTGCAAAGTTGGCCCTCGCCATCTACGTCGCTTATTCCCTTGCCAAGAAAGGCCCCAATATGGCCTTTTTCTCCAGGGGGATCGTCCCCCACCTCATGGTGGCGGGTGTCGTCATTACTCTGATCTTGCTTCAACCTGATCTGGGCACGTCCATTATCATTGGTTGCTGGCTTTTGTTGCTTCTCTTTGTGGGCGGGGTGAAACTTTTCCATCTCATGGGCGTTGTGCTCTTGTTCATGCCTGTTGTCCTCTGGCTCGTGTGGAGAGCCGACTATCGGCTGAAGCGTTGGTGGGCTTTCTTGAACCCCTGGGATGATCCTCAGGGACTCGGGTTTCAAATTATACACTCCTTTCTGGCTTTCGGATCGGGCGGCATTTTTGGGGTGGGTCTGGGGAACAGCAAACAAAAGCTGTTCTATCTGCCGGAACCCCACACGGACTTCATTCTCTCCGTGGTGGCGGAAGAACTCGGTTTGGTGGGGCTTGCTATTCTGGTGACGCTCTTCGGGGTTCTGATTATGCGGGGAATCAAGATAGCCCTGGATGCGCCGGATATGTACAGCAGTTACCTGGCCCTGGGCATCAGCAGTCTGCTGGGGCTTCAGGTGCTGATCAACATGGGTGTGGTTATGGGTCTCCTTCCCACAAAAGGACTGACCCTTCCACTGATCAGCTACGGAGGTTCGTCCTTGGTGATCAGCCTCTTGAGCATTGGGATACTTCTCAACATCTCCTCGAGACGATGAAGGAGAAAAAGAAAAGGATGCCGCGGGTGCTCATTGCCGGCGGCGGTACAGGCGGTCATCTCTTTCCGGGTGTGGCCGTTGCGAAGGAAATATGCAGGCGGTGCGAGGAGGCTGAAATCCTTTTTGTCACAGGGCGGCGGAAAATGGCATCCGACATACTCCAAGAGGCGGGATTTCTTCATGATGCCATCGCTGTGGAAGGAATCAAAGGCCGGGGATGGAAGAAGGGGGCCATAGTGATCTTGAAACTGCCGTGGAGTCTTTTTCAAGCCATGATGCTTATGCGAAGGTTTTCTCCCCATCTTGTTTTCGGTGTAGGCGGGTATTCCGCGGGGCCCGTCTGTCTGGCCGCCAAGATGATGGGACTTCCTTCCGCGATTCACGAACAGAACTCCTTCCCGGGATTGACCAATCGGCTCCTGTGCAGAATCGTGGACAGGGTTTTCATCGCCTTTGAGGAGAGCAGAGAGCATTTTACGGGAGGGTCTCTTTTCCTGACCGGGAATCCCATCCGAGAGGAGCTTCTCCATGAAAAGGAGCCCAAATCCTCAACAGGTCAGCCCTTTACCGTTTTGGTGATGGGGGGGAGTCAAGGGGCCCGCGCCATCAATGAAGGTTTTGTGGAAGCCCTTGCGATTTTGCAAGACAAAGGGCGAAATCCTTTGGTCATTCATCAGACCGGAGAGGTGGATTACCCTCGGGTCGTGGAAGCGTATCAGCAGCGAGGGCTCCGAGGGGATGTGAAGCCCTTTATCTTGAATATGGCGGCGGCTTATAACCAGGCGAATGTGGTTGTGAGCAGAGCAGGTGCCAGCACGGTGTCGGAGTTGGCGGCCTTGGGCAAGCCTTCCATCTTGATTCCCTACCCGTACGCTGCGAACAGGCACCAAGAGACGAATGCGGGGATCCTTGTGAAAGCGGGCGGGGCAGAGATGCTGCTGCAAAAAGATTTGACGGGAGAACAGCTGGCCGGGTTTTTGATGAAATACATGGATGAACCGGCTGTTCTTGAACACATGGGCGCATCGGCAAGGCGTGTTGGAAGACCCGATGCAACGCGAATCATTACAGACCTCTTGCTGGGCATGGTCAACCATGAGGACCTTCGGTAAGGCGAAGCATATCCATTTTGTGGGAGTCGGCGGTATCGGCATGAGCGGAATCGCTGAACTGCTTCTCAACCTCGGCTACGAGGTGAGCGGTTCGGACCTGAGGGAGTCTTCAGTGACCAAACGTTTGTCTGACCTGGGCGGAAAGATCTTCTCCGGCCACCGCAAGGAGAACATCGAAGGCGCGGATGTCGTGGTTTACTCCTCGGCGGTGCCCCATGACAATGCCGAGCTCCTTGAGGCCCGGGAGAGATACATTCCCGTTATACCCAGGGCGGAAATGCTGGCTGAATTAATGCGGTTGAAATACGGCATTGCTGTGGCGGGGGCCCACGGAAAAACCACGACCACATCCATGATCGCCTCCATTCTCATGAGCGGAAACCTGGATCCCACGGTGGTCATTGGCGGTAGACTGGACATCTGGGGTGGGTCCAATGCCAAGCTGGGCCAGGGCGAGTTCCTGGTGGCCGAATCTGACGAAAGCGACGGCTCTTTCATGGTCCTCTCTCCCACCGTCGGTGTGGTGACCAACATCGACCAAGAGCACATGGACCATTACGGCGATATGGAAACGCTACGAAAAGCTTTTATTGAGTTTATCAACAAGATTCCCTTTTACGGCTTGGCGGTTCTGTGTTTGGACAATGAAGAGATTCAAGGCATTATCCCCCATCTGAAGAAGAGATATGTCACGTACGGGATGAGTTCTCAAGCGGATCTCAGGGGGAAGGATGTCGAAAGGAGTGCATTCCGTACCACTTTTGAAGTGGTCTATGAGAACCGCTCATTGGGCCGGGTTGTCGTGGGGATGCCTGGAACGCACAATGTCCTGAACGCCCTTGCTGCGATCGGCGTGGGACTTGAGCTGGAAATCGCCATGGAGGACATCAGAAAGGGTCTCAAAGATCTTGGGGGCTTGGGAAGACGCTTTCAGATCAAGGGTGAAAAGGAAGGCGTCCTCGTTCTCGACGACTACGGCCATCACCCCACAGAGATATCCGCCACGCTGGAAACAGCCAGGGAATGCTGGCCTGAAAGGCGTCTTGTGGTCGTGTTCCAGCCCCATCGATATACGCGAACTCAGTTGCTCTATGAGCGTTTCGTCCTCTGCTTCAACCACGCGGATGTGCTGATTGTGGCACCTCTTTATTCAGCGGGTGAGCCTCCCATCGAAGGCGTGGACGCAGCTTGGCTTTGCAAAGGCATCAGGGAGCACGGGCACAAAGAGGTCATCCAGGGGGGCGATCAGGAGGATATCCTAGAGGCCCTGACAGGCCTTGTCAGGCCAGGGGATGTGGTTTTCACGCTCGGGGCAGGTGACATTCATTATGTGGCGGACCATCTGCTGGAGCGGCTAGGATCAACAATCCCTGATGGATGAAAAGCAGCGACAAAAACTGGCCGAGATCACGGGGAAGGGCATCGTGTTTGATTGCCCAATGGCCAGATACACCACCTTCCGGGTGGGCGGAAAAGCGGACGTTCTTTGTCATATCGAGACCCGAGATCAGCTTCAGGCGGTCATGACCTTTCTCAGGGAAGAAAGGATTGTCCATTTGGTACTCGGTCGAGGCAGCAACCTTCTGGTCAAGGATGGGGGCTTTGAAGGGGTTGTGATCGTCCTCAAGGGCAGCCTGGCGAACATTGAGGAGCGCCTTTTGGGGGATCAGATTCTTGTTGCGGGCGGCGGCCTGGGTATTGCTGAACTGCTTCATTATTGTCAGACCGAAGGCTTGGGAGGTCTGGAGTTCCTTGCAGGGATTCCCGGAACTGTGGGCGGAGCCGTGGCCATGAATGCGGGCGCCTGGGGAAAAGACATGGGGGGCCGGGTCGAACATGTTGAGCTGGTGATGCCTGCGGGAGATGTGGTGACCATGAAGCGAGGAGAACTGTATTTTTCATACAGACAATCGTCCATATCCCATGGCGCCGTGATCGTTAGAGTGGGACTTGCTTTGGAACAGGATCGACCTGAGGTCGTGGAAGCGAAGGTGGCATTCTACTTGAAGGAGCGAAAGGAGAAACAGCCCTTGGAGTACCCGAGTGCCGGATCTATTTTCAAGAACCCCTCTCACGAGTATGCGGGCCGACTGATTGAAAGGGCTGGTTTGAAGGGGAAGAAGATCGGCGGGGCCATGATTTCGCTCAAACACGCCAACTGGATTGTGAACACGGGTGAGGCGAAAACGGAAGACATATTGGCCCTGATGCAACTCGCCCAGCAGAAGGTGAAAGAACAGACAGGAATTAACCTCGAACCGGAAATTAGGGTGGTAGGGAAGTAGGCATCAGTAGTGATACTGGATGCTGGATGAGTCAAAGAAAGAATCTCTGTACGTTATGTAGGAAGAAAATCGTGCTCGTGCTCAGCGACTGAAGGGAGCGGTGCTCGTCATCGTAATCGGAATTGATGCCCAAAGTGTTTGACCATGAGCGATCAGGGTTGCGCGCACGAGCACGAAAGAACACAGCCTAGAAAACGTTCAGGCCGTTGGGATGTCATGAGAAAAAGAAAACCCGCTTTAAAAAGCCAGGCTGTGAAAAGAAAAAAGCGCGGTAAGGTCCAGAGGGTGCGGCATGCCTTTCACCTGATTGGATCAGGGTTCGCGAGGATCTTCCTCGTCATCCTCGGTTGCGTGGTTGTGAGCCTGATGTTTTTGTATGTTTACGGCTACTTGCTCACCTCCCCCTACATTCGGCTGGAAAAAGTGGTCTTTCAGGGGGTGGATGGTGAGTTGAAGGATAAACTTCTTGAAATGGCCAATCTTGATTTTGATTTAAGTCTGTTGGCGATTAACCTGGATGAAATCAAGGGGAAACTGCAAGGCCATCCATGGATCAGGTCTGTGGATTTGGAAAAGCGGTTTCCTCATACGCTCTATATTCGCGCAGAAAAAGAAGAACCCTTGGCGCTCGTCATGCTGGACAACCTTTATTACATGAATCGGTGGGGAAAGGTCTTCAAAGAGACAGATGATATGGACAGCCTTGACTGTCCTGTCGTGACGGGCATGTCCACGAAAAGCGATGAGAGGGGGCGACAACTTCAGACTGCGCTGCAGGTCTTGCGAACCATTGAAGCAGAGCAGGCGCCGTGGTGCCTGGGGAATCTCTCTGAGGTCCATGTGCGAAAGGACGGAAACGTTTCCCTCTACTTCACCTTTTTACGCGCAGAGATTCAGCTAAGGGGAAGTGACTTGGCCAACAGGATGGACGATCTGAAACGGCTTGTAGAACACCTGAACGATGAAGGGCGCATCCAAATGGTGCGGAGTATTAATTTCAATTACGGGGATGCTGCTGCTGTCTCCTTCAGGAAAGGGTAGAAGGAGGCCTGCCCGACAATGGCGTGCCGGGTCCCTAAAGCACGGTAAAAGAAAGCGTCTATCCTGAAGGCGATGTAAGGCGAGGAAGAGAAAAGGGACCGGCTTAAGGGGTTGCCAGATACGCTTCAATAGAGCGTTTGGAGAAGGATCAGGGTATGGCTGGAGAGATCGTCGTCGGTTTGGATATCGGAACCACCAAGATCTGTGCGGTGGTGGGTGAAGTGCGGCCGGATGCCATAGAGATCATCGGTATCGGGAGTCATCCCTCCGAGGGTTTAAGAAAAGGCGTTGTCATCAACATTGAAAAAACGGTGAACTCCATCAAAGAGGCGGTCGAAGAGGCTGAGACCATGGCGGGTTGTGAGATCAGCTCTGTATATGCCGGCATTGCCGGTGGCCACATCAAAGGGTTTAACAGCCATGGTGTGATCGCCTTGAAGGAAAAGGAGGTGAGCAAGAAGGATGTTGAGCGGGTCATAGAAGCAGCCAGCGCAGTGGCCATCCCTATGGACCGGGAGGTTATCCATGTCTTGACGCAGGAGTTCATCGTAGATGAGCAGGATGGGATTATTGACCCGCTGGGCATGTCGGGAGTCCGATTGGAAGCGAAGATCCACATCGTTACCGGTGCTGTCACTTCAGCGCAGAACATTATCAAATGCGCCAATCGGGCCGGCCTGGATGTCTGTGATATCGTCCTTCAGTCTCTGGCCTCCAGCGAAGCGGTTCTCACCGATGAAGAGCGCAACCTTGGTGTGGCCCTGCTGGATTTCGGGGGCGGCACAACCGACCTTGCCGTGTTTTCCCGAGGGACCATCAAGCACACCTCGGTTTTGGCCTTGGGCGGGGACAACGTGACCTATGACATATCCATCGGTCTGAGAACGCCCATGGCCGAGGCGGAGAAAATCAAAATCAAGTATGGCTGCGCCCTGTCTTCCATGATTGGAAAAGACGAGACTATCGAAGTGCCGGGCGTGGGCGGAAGAAAATCCAGAATTTTGTCCAGGCAGATATTGGGCGAAGTGATTGAACCAAGAGTGGAGGAGATCCTTAACCTGATCCATAACGAACTGGTGCGTTCGGGGTATGACGATATGATGAACTCGGGCGTGGTCGTCACTGGCGGCTCCGCCGAGCTCATGGGTGTTCCCGAGATGGCGGAGCAAATATTCAATGCCCCTTCGCGAACCGGGTTTCCCCAGGCGGTCAGCGGCTTGGTGGAGGTTGTGAACAAGCCGATGTACGCAACTGCTGTAGGGCTGGTTCTTTATGGGGCAAAAAGGATTAAGGAGGGGAAGAAATTCAGAATCAGGGATACGAACATTTTTGGGCGCGTCATGGAAAGAATGAAAAGATGGTTCAAGGACGTGATTTAACAGCCTTTCATAGGCTGAAAAAAGAGGAGGGACACGTATGAAATTCAAATTTGTGGAAGAAAAGGCAAAGGAAAAGGACAGGTACTTCGCCAAGATCAGAGTCATTGGTGTTGGCGGGGCCGGCGGCAATGCGATCAACAACATGATCGCCTCCAAGCTGAAGGGCGTTGAATTCATCGCGGCCAATACCGACAGCCAGGATCTGGAAAGGTCCATATGTCCGAACAAGATCCAGCTCGGTGTATCGGTCACAAAAGGCCTTGGCGCGGGATCCGATCCGGAGATTGGCCGTCAATCTGCCGAGGAAAGCATCAATGAAGTCAAGGATGCCGTGATGGGGTCCGACATGATCTTCATCACCGCAGGTATGGGCGGCGGCACAGGAACAGGTGGCTGCCCTGTTGTTGCCCGGGAGTGCCGCGAAAGCGGAGCGCTCACTGTGGGGGTCGTAACCAAGCCTTTCCAATTCGAGGGCGATAAGAGAATGAAAAGGGCTCTGGAGGGTATCGAGGAACTGAAGAAAGAGGTGGATACCCTGATTACCATCCCCAACGAGCGGCTGAAATGCATCGGGGACAAGAACAGCACCTTCAAAGAACTGATTGTGCGGGCCGACGAAGTGCTGATTCATGCGGTGAAGGGCATTTCCGACCTGATCATGAGCAGCGGGTTCATCAATTTGGATTTCGCGGATGTCAAGAAAGTGATGGAGCAGATGGGCACCGCCATCATGGGAACCGGTCGGGCAAGCGGCGAGGACAGGGCTTCCGAGGCTGCCAGGCAGGCCATCAACAGCCCGCTCCTGGAGGACATATCCATTAGCGGCGCCAAGGGTCTTTTGCTGAACATCACCGGCCCCACCAGCATGACCATGGAAGAGATCGATGCGGCATCCAATTATGTTAAAGAAGAGGTTGATGCCAACGCCGACATTTTCTGGGGTGTTGTCTTCGATGACAATATGGGAGAGGAAGTTCAGATCACGGTCATCGCTACAGGAATTGACAAAGAAAGCCACAGGAAGGTGGTAAGATTGCGGGATGTGACCCCTGAAGAGGCGGGAGATGGCTGGACTGTGAGAGACATGAATGGGGAAAGCCTGGACGTCCCAACATTTCAGCGAATGTCCGAGCCCTCATATGATACCTTCCATCGGGAAGAGACGGTCAGTCAAAGTCAGGTCAAGAAGGGCTTGTTCAAGCGGGGGCTCTTCAAAGAAAACCTGGACTATCCCACTTTTCTCAGGGCAAAGGCGGATTGATTGAGATTTAGAAGGTGTTGAAAGCGTGTCAGATAAGCTCATTTCCCTTTACCGGGCAAGGCTTGCCAGGGAAAAAGGGACTATACGAAAGGATTGGGGTGGACGTCTGTCCGTTGCCCTCGTCTATCCCAACGTGTACGGCATCGGCATGTCCAACCTGGGTTACCAGGTTCTTTACCACCTTCTGAATCGGAGAGAAGATGTTGTTGCCGAGCGCGTTTTTCTTCCAGAAAATAGAGACGTGTCCCTCTCTATTGAGGCGGCGAAGGGGCTCCTCTCCATGGAGTCCCTTTCCCCGCTTCAAAGGTTTGATCTTGTCGCTTTTTCTCTGTCCTTTGAGAACGATTATCCCAATATCCTCACTATTCTCCAACTGGGCCGAATCCCTTTCCTCTCGGAAGCCAGAGACGACAACCATCCCGTGGTCATGGCCGGCGGGATAACCACATTTCTCAATCCGGAACCATTGGCCGCCTTTTTTGATTTCTTTCTCTTGGGGGAGGCCGAGTCTGTTCTGGATCCATTTTTGGATCTGTTTGGTGATATCAAGAGAGCACATGACAAAAAAGGCGTGCTTCTCAGGACCCTTGCACAAAATCTTCCCGCCATCTACATGCCGTCCCTGTATCGTGTTGAATACCACAAGGACGGCACCATCAAATCCAGAGAACCCACAGAAGAGGGCCTTCCTGAAACCATAAAGGCGCCCTACCAGTCACTGGAAACCGGGCCGGTCACCACCTCCAAAATACTGGCCCCTGACACGGAGTTTGCAGACAGAATTCTCGTTGAACTGGGCAGAGGTTGCGGTCGCTCATGCCGCTTTTGTGCCGCAGGGTTTGTGTACCGGCCACCCCGGCTGCGGGGAGAAGAAGCGTTGCGTCTGTGTATCCAAAAGACCCTTGAGGAGGTGGACCGTTTGGGTCTGCTGAGCGCATGTGTCTCGGATACGCCGGGCATCGAAAACATCACCCGCTTTGTCGCGGAAAAAGGGGCCACCTTCTCCGTTTCCTCCTTGAGGGCGGATTCATTGACCCAACCCTTGGTGGAGCACTTAAGGGATGTGGGCCAGAAAAGCATTGCCATTGCTCCCGAAGCAGGCTCTGATCGATTGCGAAGGGTTGTGAACAAACATCTGAACCGGGATCAAATCATTGACGCCGTCCGCCTGATTGCAAGTACAGGGGATTTCAGCCTCAGACTCTATTTCCTCATCGGCCTTCCCACAGAGACCAGAGCGGATGTATCGGAGATTCTTGAGCTCCTCAAACTCATCAAACACCACCTGGTCAAGGAGTCACGAACCCGAGGGAAGATCGGGCAGATCAAACTGAGCGTTAATTGTTTCGTGCCCAAGCCGTTTACCCCCTTTCAGTGGTTTCCCATGGAAAATGTAACGGGCCTGAAGGAGAAACAGAAGTGGCTGAGGAAGGCTTTGGGTCGCGAGGGCGGGGTAAAGGCCAATTTTGATGTCCCCAAATGGGCCTATGTTCAGACGTTGCTGTCTGTGGGGGACAGAAGGGTGTCCGCCATACTCAGGTTGGCCCATGAACGAAACGGAGACTGGGCCAAGGCCTTTCGATTCAGTGACGTGAATCCCGACTTTTTCGTCTATAGACCAAAAGGACGGGATGAAGCCCTTCCATGGGACTTCATCGATCATGGTCTGTCCAAATCGCATCTCACCCAGGAGTACGAACTGGCGCTCAAAGGGGTGGAGTCTGATATCTGCCGGGTGGGTGAGTGTCGTCGCTGTGGGGTATGTGAAGTCTGAAGCCGACGTGACCCGACCCGGATTTCTACGCCCTGCCTCTAAAAATACGGTCTTCTTTGTTGGAAAATACGGGGTTTACCCCATTTGTTTCTTAGCACATATGGATAAAATGAGCACAGTGTGAGGGCCTCGTTGGACAGTTAACCATCAACGCAACCCTTATGCCCCAAGCAGGGCCTTACGGCCCTGCTTTTTTTTCGCATCAAAGAGCACGGTTAGGCCGGTGAAGGCGATGAGGACACAGAAAACCTCTGATCTCGTCAGGGTTTCTCTGAAAATGAGGAAAGTACGATACACCATGGCGGGAGATTGCTCAAGACGTGTTTCGACCTGATTGCCAAGCCTGTATTCTTTGTAGCCATTACAAAAGCGGTTGGCTCGGGGAATCATGGACCCCAGAGATGCCCACTCTGGCTATTTACACAACTTCTAGCGTTATGGGAAGAAAAAAAATACAACATGTTGTATCTTTATTCTTGAAATCTGCTTTCTTTTTTGATATACCGGCGGTCCATGTGATCAAGAATGAACTTGTCAGCTAAACTTCAAAAAAAAGGAGGGGCTTCATGAGAGTTATCGCCAGCGCGAATCAAAAAGGCGGATGCGGGAAAACCACGACAGCGATCAATTTATCGTCTTCCTTGGCCAGAAGGGACCATAAGGTGCTGCTCATTGACTTTGATCCTCAGGCGCATGCCACCATGGGGCTGAACGTCAATCCGGCCGACCTGGAAAAAAGCATGTACGATGTGATCAGCCCGGCGGCGAATTCTGTTTCACAGATCGAGGATATTGTTACGCCGATTGGTGAGAATTTTGACCTTGCGCCTTCAAATGCAAAACTGACGGCCCTTGAGCAGGAACTGGCCGGGGTAGACGGTCGCGAAGGCCGCCTTCGCCATGCCGTAGAGCTGGTCAAGAAGCCCTATGAATTCGTCGTGATTGACTGCCCCCCGAGCATCGGGCACCTCTGCTTCAATGCTCTCCGGGCTTGTGAAGAGGTGATCATACCCATAGATCTGAGCCTGTTTTCCCTTCGCGGGGTCTCCAAACTCATGGAAATCGTCATGATGCTTAAAGAGAAGCTGGATCATAACATCAAATCCAAGGCTCTGATTACCATGTATGATTTTAGGACCCGGTACGCGAAGCATGTGATGGAGAAAGTGAAAGAGGAATTTGGGGAGAATGTCTTCAACACGGTTATCCGTTACAACATTCGTTTGAGGGAAACCGTGGATCACGGCCTGCCCATCGGTGAATATGATAAGCGCGCCATAGGCCACAAAGATTATGAGGAATTGGCGGAGGAAATTCTTGGGCAAAGCGCTGCGCAGGGATATCATGAGCCGAACACAGCGAAGCCCTTTCCGGAGACAACAGAAGAGTATCCAGACATAGCGGAAAGCGCATCCGTCGTTGAGCAGGGGATGTCTGCGTAGAACGGCGTGGGTTATCCAGAATCGGGTCCGGGGTGCGCGGATCCGGGCATACTGTGCCCCCCCCTTAACGTTGGCGGTTTAGAGGGCAAGACGGAGCCTTCAGGACTCTCATAACTCAAGGAGCCTATAAAGCATGGCAAAGAAGAGCAGCGCCCGGGAGATGGAAAACATTGCCGATTTCTTCATATCCTCGAATGATAAAGAAGAAGCCCCTATCCAGACCCTAACCGAGGTGGCCGAGGACTCGGGTCAGGCGGAGGAAGAATTCGAAGTCGAAGAAGCGGTGAATGTTCGGAAAAGAATCGCTTATCCGGATACGGAAAACGCCCAAGAGAACATTAAGCGGTGTCTCCTGAAGCACCTTGAAGAGAAGTACAGAATCCACCGGATCGAGTTGAAGAAAAACAGTGCTCTTGAAATGCCCAGAAGCAAGAAGACGACGAAGGAAGAAGTCCTTATCCTTCTCAAGGAGTCCCCGCAAGGCTAAAAAAAGACAATCGGTATTCACCACCCCAGTAGAGCGTCTCCTAAGACCTTTGGCCATACTGTCATTTCGACCCCCGCGAAACCTGTCCTCGAGAAATCGGGGAGCGGGGGGAGAAATCTTGAGACACGAGCCACTTACAGCTTCAAGATTCCTCGGCTATCGCCTCGGAATGACATTGTGACAGAGCCTTAAGCGGAGGGGAGTTGTAAAATTCATAATTCCCCGATTCCCCAATTCAGATCAGAACACGTGAATTGCCTCCGGGGGGCAGAGGACCTTCACCGGATCCCCCACGGTCAGTCCTCTCTCCTTAAGGCTTTGCTTGGGCAGGAGTACATACAGAGGAATCCCGATATTGACGACAGCCCGCACAAGACCCTGTTCCTCAGAAAGCTGCGTCAGCCTTCCATCAAAAATGTTCTCTTTTCCCTCGGCCTCTTGAGGCCTGAGCAACGTAACCTTCAAGGGGTCTATGGTCAATCTTACCGGTCCTGCTTTTTCTGTGTCCAGGGAAAGGCCGATCTCGTCCCTAATCAAACACAGCCTTCGGCCGGCTTGATCCTCCACGATTCTGCCGGCAAATATGTTTTCGTAAGTTGAGTGAACCTGCCTGCCATCAAAGAGGGAAATGACATCGTGAGATAGTCTCGAGGCTTGCGTGAGGTTATGGGTGGTAAAAATGACGGAGATTTTTTTCTGTACGTTGATGTCTTGAATGATCCGCTCTATAACGATCTGGTTTTCCACATCCACGTTGGAGGTGGGTTCGTCAAAAAACATGACTCGGGGGGAGCAGGCAAGGGCACGAGCGATGGCCACCCTTTGTGTTTCGCCCCCGGAGAGCCTATGGGCTTGGGCATTGCTAAATTCCCGCATCCCAACCAGGTCCAGGGATTCCTGGACAATTTTCTGCCTTTCCATTCTGGGGATGCCCCTGATTTTTAGCCCGAACTCCAGATTCTTGTACACCGTGGTGGTGAAAAGCACCGGATTCTGCTGAACCATCACGATCTCCCGGCGAAGGGGCGTCAAATCCGTATTGCCGAAGTCGATTTTCTTGTTGTTGTAGAGGATGGTTCCTGTGCTGGGGGGAAGGAGCAAACTCATGATCTCTAAAAGGGTGGTCTTTCCCGATCCGTTGGGTCCCTGAAGGGCGTAGATAATCTCCTTTTCGAAGACCAGGTCCGGCAGATTCAACACAGTTCTGTTGCCGTACACCTTGGTCAGTTTTTTGATGGCGAAAAGCATTATGCCCCGGTTTTCCCCTGTACGGTGTTGAAGAAGATGTTCATGGTGAAGCTGATCAAAAGGAGAACCATGCCCAGGGCCACGCCCAGAACAAACTCCCCTTTGTCGTATTCAAGGGCCATGGCCGTGGTCATGGTTCTTGTATAGCCTTTGGCGTTCCCGCCGAGCATCATGCTTATGCCGACCTCTGCAATGACTCTCCCGAAGGCGGCAATAACGGCTGCGATGACCGCGAAGCGAGCCTCTCGAAAGACGACAAGGGCCGTTTGAAAGGGCGTGGCTCCTAAGGTCATGGCCGTCCTTCTGTAGCGGTCGTCAATTCGGCTGATGGCTGCAATGGTCAGGCAGGCCACAACGGGGAAGATGAGAATGACCTGGCCGATCACCATGGCGGTCTGGGTATAGAGGAGATCGAGGATCCCGAGAATGCCCCTTCTGGAGATAAAGGCATAGACGACCAAGCCCACAACCACGGTGGGTAGCGCGAGAAATGTATTGAGAACGGTGATGAGAAAGCGCTTGGCGCGAAACTCCTTGAAGGCGATCAAGAAGCCGGCCGGCACGCCCAACAAGCTTGCAATCAGGGTCGAACTGAAGCTCACCTTGAGCGAGACGTAGATGACAAAGTACAACTCAGGGTCAAAAGACCAGAGAAGCAAAAGGGCTGACAAAAAACTGTCTACCAAAAAGCTCATAATGTGAACTGTGTTCCTTTGTGTCTCCGGGAAATGGGGATTCCATGTTTTTACAACATTTTTAGCACGAAAAACAAACCGTATTTATCGGCACATCCCTCTTCCCCAACAGCGTGTGTCGCGACAGCTTCCAAAGATCATTGCGGACAAGTCCGCCGGAGGTTTACCCGCCGCTGGAGGGCCGACGAGCCCAGCAATCCAGACGTGTCCTTGCAAAAGCGGGGAACCAGAGGCACTCTCTGGATCCCCCGGCCCGAGGCACGCGCCGGGGGATGAGAGATTGTGGCACCACCTCGAAAGGGGGTAGGGCGTCTATCGCGTGGGACCGTTACTTTGCATCCGGGATAGCATCCGGAAAAAAGGCCTGTTTCCCCTCGATTTTATAATTGGCGATCATGGCCTGGGCCTTTGGTGAGACCAGCCACTTGGCAAAGGTCTCAGCCCATTCATATTTCACGTGAGGATGCTTCTTGGGGTTGACAGGAATGACCCCATAAGGATTGAAAAGGGCGGGGTCGCCTTCACACAGAATTTCGAGATCCAGGCCCTGCTCTCTCCCGAACTTGTACTTCAAGTAAGTACCCCGATCCGAGAGGGTATAGGCCTGCTTCTCCTCCGCATAGGTGAGGACTTTGCCCATGCCCTGGCCGATGGAAAGGTACCACTCCCCAAGGCCTCCGGGATGCTGGAAAGACAGGGTGGCCTTTTTACCGCCTCTGACAATTTCTTTACTCTCCGTGGTTAGAGGCAGCCCCGTCCCTTTCCACAGGGCCTGTTCTTTGGTGTGGGTGCCGCTGTCGTCGCCTCGAGAGACGAACTCCGCTTTGGCCTCAGCGATTTTTCTGAGCGCCAAGGCTGCGTCTGTCGTGCCCTTAATGCCTGCGGGATCTTTTTCAGGACCGACAATGACGAAGTCGTTGTGCATGACTGCATAGCGTTTTGTTCCATAACCTTCAGCGACGAATTCTTCCTCCCGCGCCTTGGCGTGGACAAAGATGACATCCACGTTGCCGTCCACGCCGTCGCGGATGGATGCCCCCGTCCCTTTGGCGAAGACTTTCACCTCGATTCCTGTATCCTTTGTGAATTCAGGAAGCAGGACATCCAGGAGTCCGGAGTTCTCCGTGCTTGTTGTGGTGGACATTTTCAAAATTTTCTCTTCGCCCATGGAAGGTCCGGCAACCATGAGCATAAGGAAAATCAGAACAAATACGCACAAACCCTTTTTCTTCATTGTTTACACTCCTTTCTTTCTTAAAAGCATGTGCCCCGACGAGCCAGATTCCGCTAGAGCGGGATCCCATGCAGGACACGTTTTATTCAGGACCTGCCATTGTGAAGGCCTCCATGTCTCGAGGCGAACAAATGGCCCTAGATGGTCGTGCTCAGAATGTCCGGGGAAGGAGCTTGCTTTCTTGAGGCTCGGCCATGGGGCTGCTCAGGTTCTCCGGGTAGGAGAGTTCTTGTGAAGTCTTGAGCATGCTCACACCGGGGAAAACTTTAATGGTCACCGTTTCATTGAAGTTGATCAACATCCCAAGGGGTTTTTTGGCCAAACGCAGACAGGTCAAAAGGGGCGTCGCGTGAGCATCCTGAACGCTCTCGACCGCTTTCACTGCAACAATGACCTTGTCTTCGACAAGGAGATCCATCCGAAATGCTTCACCGGAGACTTCTTGCCCTCGATAATAGACCGGAAGACGGAGCCCGGGCCTAGCCGTAACGCCCACACTTGTCAATTCGATAAGCACGCAGGAGCGGTAAAGAGACGGCCCCAGTCCGGGTCCGAGCTCCCGGTGGACGCGAATGGCCGCCTGGCTGATCCGCCTTGAAATCTGGTTGAGATCCATCACTTTTTCCTCCCCGCTCTTTTTGGCCCCAACTCAGCCCAAAAAACATTTTAAATATCGCTTTTGATATATGTCTATTTAGACATAAGACTGCACTATAAGCGACCTCCGAAAGCCTGTCAAGGGGAAAAAATTAAACCGGTCAGCGGCGTTTACACGTCTTCCCCAGGAAGCCACGGGGCTTGTCGCGGCCAAGGCTGGTGACCCATCAGAGGCGGATAAAGGTGGTGTTGAACAAGACTTTGATCTACAGCCACTGCAGTTTTCCTGATTACCAGCAAGGTGTTCTTTGCAAGCCGAAAATCCCGTGCCCGCAGGGAGATGATGCCCGGATGGTGGACCAAGGTTGGCTTTGGCTATTGACCGGCTTTCTCACCGGTGCTATAAGCGGCACCACACGTTGCATGAGGTCTTCTGGTGGATATCAATTCAGTAAAGGGTTACGGCTGCACGATGCTGGCGGCCGTCATGTGGGCGGTATCCGGAACGGCCGCCAAAGCGCTGTTCTTGGGCGGGATAACAGCCTTTGAACTGGTCCAGATTCGGGTGATCCTCTCTTCGGTGCTCATGGCTGCAGCATTCGGCATTTTTTCCAAATCCCTTCTGCGCATTCGTCTCAAGGACCTTCCTTATTTCTTCTTCTTGGGATGTATAGGTATGGCTTTTGCTCAGGGCACCTATCTCTATGCCATCAGCAAAATCCAGGTGGCCGCAGCCATTCTCCTCCAGTACATGGCGCCGAGTCTTGTGGCCATTTTCTCCATCCTTTTCTGGAAGGAGCGGCCCACCCTCCTTAAAATCGGAGCCCTCGTTCTGGCCTTTTGCGGTTGCTATCTTGTGGTAGGGGGGTATAACCTCCAGCTCCTTCAAATGAATCGCTTGGGCATCATGAGCGGCCTTGCGTCCGCCGTAGCTTTTGCCATCTATAGCCTGATGGGAGAGCGAGGCATGCACCGTTATTCGCCATGGACCGTCCTTTTTTATGCCATGTCTTTTGCATCCCTCACTTGGCACATTCTTTATTCGCCGTTCCATTATGTCACCGCAGGATACAGTGGGACCCAATGGGCATGGATTTTTTACATCGCCGTTGCCGGAACGATCCTTCCTTTTGGTTTGTACCTCACGGGGATAAACTATATCCGCTCCACCCGTGCCAGCATTACAGCAACATTGGAGCCCATCTCAGCAGGCTTTATCGCTCTCTTTGTCTTGGGAGAAGCCATGGAGCCATTGCAGATGTTCGGGGGTGCCTTGGTGATCGGCGCCGTTGCGATGCTCCAGTTGCAGCAGGAGAAGGATGAAATGGCGCCGGCATTGATCCGAGCGCGCGTCAGGTAGGAGAGGCCGCCTCATTGACTTTTCAAGCTTCGTGCTAAAATTTTGTAGGGGAAGAAAAGCGGGATTGAGATTTGATTGAACGCGCGGAATGCCACGAAAGAATGATGATTTGCCGGTACGGCCAGAACAGATGATCAACAGGAGGTTTGTCAGTCGCCGCGATTTCATGAAGTGCGGGTTCTATTGGAGCCTGGGGGTTGGTTTATCAAGCTTTTTCCCTGCCTGCTTCAGACAGCATTCCACCATGGACCATCAAGAAAAAAGGCAGAAATTTGCCCAGCGCAGCTTGAGAGAGCTGGCTGAAGCAAAAGCGCATCACCAAGGGAACGGGCGATTTCTGAATCCCTTCAGCACGGAGAAGCAAGGAAATCTCTGGCGAGTCCTGTACTGGAAGTTGTTCGACAAGAATGATTTCAAATCCTTCTATGCTGAAGAGCCGATCAGACCTGTAAAGGTTGACTGGGGACCCATAGAGCAGCATCACGGGTGTGTGATCACGTACCTCAAACATGGGTGCGTGATGATCAAAGATGGCCACACCACCATGCTCGTGGACCCTGTTTTGGATCGCCTCATGTGGTTCAAGGATTTCAGCCCCTTTGTCTTCCCTCTGGAAAAAATGCCAAAACCCGATCATGTTCTCATAACCCATGGTCATTTTGACCACCTGGACACCCATTCCCTGTCCCTTTTCGAAAAGCACACCCATGTGATTACGCCTCTGGGCTACGACAACATTTTCGAAGATCTGGAGATGACCAACAGGAGCCAACTCGATTGGTTTGAGAATTATTCGGAGCAGGATCGGGAGATCATCTTGCTTCCCTGCAACCACTGGACCATGCGGAACCCTCTGAAAGGGCCGAACGATTCCCTGTGGGGCTCTTTTCTGATAAGAACGGCGAGCGGGGTCACCATTTATGTCAGTGGGGACACGGCCTACTTCGATCGTTTCAGGGAACTGGGGAGAGAATACCCCATTGATCTTGCCATCTTCAACCTAGGTGCTTACGAACCGAGGTGGTTCATGGCCGGCTCACACATCAACCCTGAAGAGACGGCAAAAGCGTTTGCAGAACTCAATGCCCGACATCTTCTTGTGGTGCACTGGGGAAGTTTCCGGTTGGGGGATGAGCCGGTTCATTTTCCGCCCAGGGACATTCGCAGGGAAATGGAGAAGCGAGGCATTGTGGATCGGCTCATTCACCTTGACCATGGCCAGAGCCTTTTCTATGATGAGTCCAAGCAGATTCAGGTTATTTAGGATTGGAGTGTTGGAGTATTAAAGTACTGGAGTATTGGGGTAGCGGGTCTTTACAGTAATGAAATCGTCAATAGTCAATAGTCAATCATCAATCGCCAATCGTCAATCGTCAATATCCCCGGGTGTGTCATGACGCTTCATGACTTCAAAGATATAGAGCTTGGAGATAAACATGTCTTTGATCGCTTTCTTCGTGAGGACCCGCCCCAGTGTTCTGAATTCACCTTCACCAACCTTTTCATGTGGCGACATCAGCATCACCCCGTTTGGCTTCAATGGGACCAGTGTCTTTTGGTCATCCTTCAGGCCCAGGACGGTCCGCCCTTTGGTTTGCCCCCTGTCGGACCTGGAGATAAAACAATGGCCCTTGACGTCCTGACTGAGGAGCTCGAAAGGCTTGGCGCCGAGGTGTTGGTCTGTCGCGTCGGTGAGGCGTTTGTCAAGAATTTTTTGGACCTTGATCGGTATGTGGCGGAACCTGATCCTGACAACAGTGATTATGTGTACCTGGCTGAAGATCTCATCCATCTTCCGGGCCGGAAATACCATCGGAAGAAAAACCATGTCAATCAGTTTTTGAAAAACGTGGCATTTGAATATCGCCCTTTGGATAGGGAAATGGTGGAATGTTGCCTTGAAATGCAGGAAGCGTGGTGCCAGATGAAGGCGTGCGTAGAGAAACCGGATTTGCTCGCCGAAGATCGTGCCGTGTATGAAGCCCTTACCTGTTTTGAGGACCTGGAATATGAGGGCGGGGCGATTGTGATCAACGACAAGGTAGAGGCCTTCTCAATGGGAGAAATGTTGAATCAGGACACGGCCGTGATTCACGTGGAGAAGGCGAATCCGGACATCCCGGGCCTGTATGCGGCCATAAACCAGCGCTTTTGCCAGAGCGCCTGGTCCGATGTAACCTATATTAACCGGGAGCAAGATAAGGGCATAGCGGGGTTGAGAAAAGCCAAAGAATCTTACCACCCCCACCACATGGTGAATAAATACACGCTAAGACCAAAATAGGGGGAAAATTGGAGCAGAGGATAGGTTATGGCGCAAAGAAGCGTATCTCCGGATTATACAGAGAGTATGAAGGATAGAATCAGAGGCTGGGGCGCAGACCTTGTGGGTGTGGCTGATGTGGAGCCGTTGAGAGAACTCCGAGTGGACCCTCCGAATCTGCTGGAGCCTTTTTCTACAGCGGTTTCAGTCGCTTTGGCACTCCCTTTGGCGGTCTTTGAAGGTATACGAGACCGCCCTACGCCCATTTACTTGTCCGTGTACCAGACTGCAAACCGTATGCTGGATGAGATCGCTTTCAGGACAGCGCTGGCCTTGCAGAAAGACGGGTTCTACAGCCTTCCCATTCCTGCGTCCCAGGTTCTGGATGAGAAAGAATGGTACGGTGCCATCAGCCACAAAGCCGCGGCTCGAATGGCCGGACTGGGATGGCAGGGAAAGAACCTGCTTCTTGTTACCCCTCAATATGGCGCCAGGGTTCGGCTCGCAACGATCCTCACAGCAGCCCCTCTTGATATAGATGAACCCCAGAAGAACCGCTGCGGTGCCTGCACAGAATGCCGGGACGCTTGCCCAGCCGGAGCAATCAGAGGGGTGAACACCACGAGTCACTATAAGGACAGAGACGAGGCCATGGAATTCGCGAGGTGTGCAGAAAAGGTGGCTGGAGAATTTGCAAGTCTGCCGGAAATCGGGACCCCGATTTGTGGTGTGTGCATCAAAGTCTGCCCTTATGGCCGGAAAGTGGGGAGCACCTGGTCGTGAGGTGAAGAATTGGGACGCTGATTTTCGCGGACGAGCGCAGCAAATTGAGAAATTGTGAATTCCTCAATTCCTAAATACCTAAATTATCAAGTTGCGTTTATACGTGTCCCAACCGGTTTGGCACGCTGGGTAAACCTTGGATGAGCCCAATTAGGTGGAGAGTATGAACGAGAAGCATCTTAGCAAGATCGCTGAAGAGCTCAAAATTAAAGTCGAGCAAGTCAAAGCCACTTCCGCCCTGCTCGCTGACGGCGGAACCGTGCCCTTCATTGCGCGCTATCGCAAGGAGGCGACCGGGTCTCTCAACGAGGTCGCCATTACGACCATCCGGGATCGGATGGCCCAACTCGAGGACTTGGACAAGCGGCGGGAGAGCATTCTCAAATCCCTCGAGGAGAGGGAGTTGCTCACGGAGGAACTCCAGGAAAAGATCTCTGAAGCGGAAACAATGGGTGTCCTAGAAGACCTGTACTTGCCATACAGGCCTAAAAGAAGGACCCGGGCAACCTTGGCCAGGGAAAAAGGTCTTGAGCCCTTGGCTGAAATCCTCTTCAAACAAGAAGACAGTGCAGACCCTCTTACAGAGGCGGCCCTATTTGTGGATCCCGAGAAAGGGCTCGAAAGGTCGGAAGATGCCTTGGCTGGAGCCAGGGATATTATTGCCGAGTGGGTTAACGAAAACCAGGAAGCCCGCGCAAAAATGCGTGCCCTCTATGGCGAAAAAGGCGTTTTAAGGGCAAAGGTGATTCCCGGCAAAGAGGAGGAAGGGGCCAAGTACAGGGATTACTACGATTGGGAAGAACCGGCGGAGAGTGCCCCATCCCACAGGGTGCTGGCCGTGTTTCGCGGAGAAAAAGAAGGCTTTCTGAGTGCCCGATTGAACCCTCCAGAAGAGGATGCCTTGGCCGTGCTTGAGGCCATGTTCGTTAAAGGTGACAGTGCAGCATCACAACAGGTGAAGGCAGCCGTTCACGACAGCTACAAACGCCTTCTGGCAGGTTCCATGGATACGGAGATGCGGATGGCCTGCAAGGAACGGGCTGACACCGAAGCGATCAAGATCTTTGCTCACAACCTCCGTGAGCTCCTTCTTGCACCGCCTCTAGGGCAGAAGAATGTTATGGCCATAGACCCGGGCATCCGCACAGGCTGCAAGGTGGCCTGCTTGGATCGGCAAGGAAGGCTGCTCCATACAGAGACCATTCACCCCTTCGAATCAGAGCAGAGACGCTCCGCAGCTGGAGCAACGCTGCTCAAGTTGTGTGGAACCTACAAGGCCGAAGCCATCGCAGTGGGAAACGGCACTGGAGGTCGGGAGACGGTCACTCTGGTGCGGTCTTTGGATTTGCCCCGAAAGATCCCTGCCGTCCTGGTCAATGAAAGCGGTGCGTCGGTATATTCAGCTTCCGAGTTGGCCAGGAAGGAATTCCCGGACCTGGATGTGAGCTACCGCGGCGCCGTCTCCATCGGCAGGCGGCTTATGGATCCCCTGGCCGAGTTGGTCAAGATCGATCCCAAATCCATCGGGGTGGGGCAGTACCAGCATGATGTGAACCAACAGGCTTTGAAAAGGAGCCTGGATGATGTGGTGACGAGCTGCGTCAATGCCGTGGGTGTGGAGGTGAATACCGCCAGCGAACAGCTCCTCACCTATGTTTCAGGTCTTGGTCCTCAGTTGGCAACGAACATTGTCGCTTACAGGAATGAGCACGGCCCCCTCTCTTGCAGAGAGGATCTCAAAAGGGTCCCCCGCCTGGGTCCCAAGGCTTTTGAGCAGGCAGCAGGTTTTCTGCGTATCCGGAATGGGAAGAATCCATTGGATGCCAGCGCCGTTCATCCAGAGTCTTATCCCCTTGTGGAGGCAATGGCCAGAGACATGGCCTGCACGGTGCAAGACTTGCTGGCCTATGACGTTTTGAGGCGGCGGATAGATCCTGCCAAGTACCTAAGCGAGAATGTGGGCATGCCCACCCTGAAGGACATTCTGACAGAACTTGCCAAACCGGGCCGGGATCCACGCGAGCATTTTGACACGGTGGACTTTGCCGAAGGAATTGAGAAGATAGAGGATCTCCAGCCCGGCATGAAGCTTCCGGGGGTGGTTACGAATGTCACCGCTTTTGGGGCTTTTGTGGACATCGGGGTTCACCAGGACGGGCTGGTTCATGTGAGCCAGCTTTCGAATCGCTTTGTGAAAGATCCCCGCAAGGTGGTGAAAGTGAATCAACGGGTCACCGTCACCGTCTTGGATGTTGATCTGAAAAGGAAGCGGATTGGCCTCTCCATGAAAGGCTCAGGGGATGAAGGGGAGAAAAGCCGTCGAAAAGCGGAGCCGTGAACATTTCAGCTCAACAATCCCTTCTGCAGAGCTTTCAGGCTGTATGCGCTTGACTTGCTCGCGCCCTGGATCTTGAATCCGCAAACAAAACAAGCCGCGTAAGGTGCCCTGGAGCCTTTATTTTTTACAATTGAAATGTGGCTACAATATAGTTACACTGAGGCCCGCTTTGGCGTGAAGATGGTCTTCCAAGAAGACGTTTTCTCAATAAAGGAGACAACTTATGTCTAACAGGGTGAATGGATCCGTTTTGGTCGTGGGGGGCGGCATCGCCGGGATGCAATCCGCCCTGGACTTGGCCGATTCCGGGTACTATGTCTACCTTTTGGAAAAAAGCCCTTCCATAGGCGGGGTGATGGCACAGCTGGACAAGACCTTTCCCACCAACGACTGTGCCATGTGAATTGTCTCTCCCAAACTGGTCGAGGTCGACCGGCACCTGAACATCGAACTTCTCACACTCTCCGAAGTCATCGGCCTGGCCGGGGAGCCGGGGAACTTTGACGTTGAAGTCCTTAAGCACCCCCGCTTCGTGGACATGGAAAAATGTATTGCTTGTGGCACCTGCGCAGAGAAATGTCCCAAGAAGGTGGACGATCCCTATAATCAGAATTTGGGCAAGCGCAGGGCGGCTTATGTAGAGTATGCCCAAGCGGTACCCCTGAAATATGCTATCGACAAGGAAAACTGCATCTACTTCCAGAAGGGGAAATGCCGGGCCTGCGAAAAGTTCTGCCCCACCAACGCCATCAACTTCGATGAGAAGGAGGAAAGGCTGAACCTCAAGGTCGGCGCGATCATTCTAGCTCCGGGATTCAAACCCTACGATCCGAGTAAGGATGACACCTTCAAGCATTCCAAGCTTCGCAATGTTGTAACAAGCATGGAGTTCGAGCGGATCCTGAGTGCTACGGGCCCGTATCAAGGCCATCTTCAGAGGCCCTCGGACAAAGGGGAACCGAAAAAAATAGCATGGCTCCAGTGTGTCGGATCCAGAGATGTGCACCGCGCTGCACACGGTTACTGTTCCTCCGTTTGTTGTATGTATGCCATCAAGGAGGCGGTCATTGCCAAGGAGCATGCCCGCGGGGACTTGGACTGTGCCATTTTCTATATTGACATGCGGACCCACGGCAAGGATTTCGAGAGATATTACAATGATGCTGAAGAAAAGCACGGCATCCGTTTCATTCGTTGTCGGGTGCCGACCATTGAGTCGATCGAGGGCACCGACGACCTCATGTTTCCCTACTTCAATGAAGCGGGTGAGGTCGTTGAGGAGCGCTTTGATATGGTCGTCCTTTCTGTGGGCATGGAAACATCTCCTGAAATCATCGAACTGGCCAATAAGCTCCACATTGATTTGAGCGAGGGCCGCTTCTGCCAGACCGGCACCTTTGAACCGGTTCAAACGTCCCGAGAAGGTGTCTTTGTGTGCGGTGCTTTTCAGGGCACAAAGGATATCCCCCAGTCCGTCATTGAAGCCAGTGCAGCGGCCGCGGCAGCAGGCGCTCTCTTGGGTGAAGCGAGGAACACCCTGACCAAACAAAAGGAGGTTCCCAAGGAGATAAGGGGTGCCAAAAGACCCCGTATCGGCGTTTTCGTGTGCCACTGCGGGATTAATATCGGCGGTGTCATTGATGTGGCGGCTGTGAGAGACTATGCCGCCACCCTTCCTTATGTGGAATACGTGACCGACAATCTTTTCACCTGCTCCACGGATACCCAGGATACGATTACCCAGGTGATTAAGGAAAAGGATCTGAACCGCATCGTGGTGGCGGCATGCACGCCCAAAACCCATGAACCGCTTTTTCAAGAGACCCTGGTCAATGCAGGCCTCAACAAATACCTCTTTGAAATGACCAATATCCGCAACCAGGATTCGTGGGTTCACAAGGACGATCCAGAGAAAGCCACAGAAAAAGCCAAGGACCTGGTTCGTATGGCCGTTGCCAAGGTCGCCCTCATGACCCCTCTCAAAGAAGTTGAAGTGGACATGAACCAGAGGGCCCTGGTCGTGGGAGGCGGCCTGTCGGGTATGGCGGCGGCAAAAGCCCTCTCAGGACAGGGCTACAACGTAAGCCTGGTGGAGCGGGATTCCGCTTTGGGCGGTCAGGCACGCTGTCTTTACAGAACCTGGCGGGGAGAGGATATTCAGAAGAAGGTGGCTGAAATGGCCCAATCGGTGAAATCCGATCCGCGCATTGACCTACACCTCAATACAGAACTGAGCCACGTGGAGGGCTTTGTGGGGAACTTCAAGTCCACCTTGGAGGCAAACGGCAAGGAACAGGACATCGAGCATGGCGTGGCGGTGCTTGCCACAGGAGCCCGGGAATTCAAAACGGACGAGTATCTGTACGGCAAAGATCCCCGGGTGTTGACCCATCTGGATCTGGATCAAAGGTTCATGGACAATGCCCCGTTCCTGAAAGAGATCAGGACAGCCGTATTCATTCAGTGTGTGGGTTCCAGGGAACCGGAAAGGCCCTATTGCTCCAGGGTTTGTTGCACCCATGCGATAGAAAGTGCCCTTCACCTCAAGGAACTCAACCCGGATATGCACATCTTTGTGCTGAACAGAGACATCAGAACCTATGGTGAGCGGGAGTACCTTTACAGGGATGCGCGCCTGGCCGGTATCCTATTTGTTCAATTTACCCTAGACCGGAAACCAAAGGTCTTTTTGGAAGAGGGCGACCTGAAGGTGGAGGTGCTGGATCCCGCCCTGGGTCAGACTGTGGAGATGAAGGCGGATCTCCTGGCTCTGGCCACAGCCATTGTGCCTTACAGGGATGAAAGGTTGGCGCAGTTTTTCAAGGTGCCGATGAACGAAGACGGGTTCTTTGTAGAGGCCCATGCAAAACTGGGACCCTCGGAGTTCGCATCAGACGGCGTGTTCCTCTGCGGTATGGCACACTATCCGAAACCGATTGATGAGTCGGTAGCCCAGGGCCAGGCTGCGGCATCCAGGGCCGCGACTTTACTCGCTCGAGAAAAGGTTCGGGTGAGCGGGACAGTCGCATACGTGAACCCCGTCTTTTGCAGCAGTTGCGGCGTCTGTGTGAGTATTTGCCCCTATGGTGCACCATACTTTCAGTCAGAGGGACCGGGAGCCGGGAAAGCGGAAATCAATCCGGTGCTTTGCAAGGGATGCGGACTCTGCGTGGCATCTTGCCGATCCGGCGCACTGAATTTGAAGGGATTTGAGGAAGGACAGATCATGGCCATGATCAATGAGATGTAAGAAGAAGGCGTAAGGGACAAGGCGCAAGGTGCAAGGCATCCTCTTCGCCCCCCTTTTGGAAAGGGGACTGGGGGGATTTAAGAGGCCGGCTCGCTGGGTGCACGATGGCAGCGTAAAAACATCTGGCGCCTTCGCATGAAAACCTGTTCTGTTATGTTCCAAAAGCAGTTCCTTTAGAGTGTCATTTCGACCTTAGGAAGAAATCTTGAGTACAGTGGAAGATTCTTTTTGGGAGTGATCATGACTGACTGGGAGCCGAAAATAACCGCCTTTCTCTGCAACTGGTGCAGTTACGGTGCAGCAGACCTGGCCGGTGTAAGCCGTCTCCAGTACCCGCCCCACTTCAGAGTCATCCGGGTACCCTGTTCCGCCCGGGTGAGTCCCAAATTCATCCTCGCCGCTTTTCGACGGGGGGCGGATGGGGTCTGGGTCTCGGGGTGACACCCCGGTGAGTGCCATTACCTGGAAGGTAATTACTATGCGAGAAGGAAATTCGCGCTTCTGAAAGGGCTCTTGGAACACGTGGGCATCGAAGCGGGCAGGCTTCATTTTTCGTGGATTTCATCGGCAGAGGCCACCAAATTCGTAGAGGTGGCGCAATCGGTTGCCAAAGACGTGGAGGCTTTGGGGCCTGCCACACGTTTGATTAAGGGAAGGGCTGAGTTAGCCTAGTGCAAGAGTACACAGAGAAGATCAAGGAAGTGGCCGGGAGATTGCTCCGTGAAGGCAAGGTGGATGTTTTCATCGGGTACAGAAAGGGGTCTGTTCCCATGATGAACGAGCCGGTCCTCATCAGCGATGCGGCTAAAGCGGATCGTCTTTATTGGGACAGCAACTGCGGCCTCAACCTGTGTCATTATTTGACCGGGAGAACCGACCGGATCGGTATCGTTGCCAACGGATGCAATTCCAGGAACATGGTCACCCACATCATTGAAAACCAGGTAAAAAGAGAACAGCTTTACATTGTGGGAATTCCTTGTACGGGCATGATCGACCACCGTGCCGTGGCGAGGGCTGTCAATCACAAAGAGATTCTGGATGTTCAGGATAAAGGGGAATCCTTCCTCGTCAAAGGCAAGGATTTTGAAGAGACCTTTCAGAAGGAGGCGTTCCTTCAGCGAAATTGCGCGATCTGCCGGCACCACAATCCTGTGGTCTATGATGAGATGATTGCAGCGCCTGTGGAAGAGCATCAGGACGTGAAGTTCTACCATGATGTGGAACAGCTCGAAAAGAAGAGCCCTGAAGAGAAGTGGGCCTTTTTCCGCCAACTCATTTCCAAGTGTATCCGCTGCTATGCTTGCCGGGACGTTTGTCCCTTGTGCTATTGCCCGACGTGCTTTGTTGATGAGTCGCGGCCGCAGTGGGTGGGGAAGAGCACAGACCCGACGGATACCATGACCTTTCATATCCTGAGGGCTTATCACTGCGCCGGCCGGTGCACGGACTGCGGGGCATGCGAACGGGTTTGTCCGGTTGGCATATCCATGAGGCAGTTCACGAAGAAGCTGAACAAGGATGCAGAAGAGTTCTATGCATGGGAGGCCGGCCTCAGCCTGGAACGAAGACCTCCCCTGGATGTGTATAGACCGGATGACTACAATGATTTTATAAGATAGAGACCGTGAGGAATTTAGGAATTGAGGGATTGAGGAATTGGGGAATTGAAGGGACGCAGATAAGCGCAGATTGTCAGGATAAGAGGGAGACTTTTGAATGGAGACCGTAGGGTTCGGCGTCTCTGCCGAAACGATCGGCTCATGGCGAAACCCATGCTGTTGAGTTATGCACGATAAACGGTAGCCTAACGTGATGAATAGTCAAAGCACAGGGAGGGACACTTTTGATTTGCCGGCATTTCCCGGCAAATCAAAAAAGCTGGTCTTCTCCGTGTTCTCCGAGCCTCTGTGGTGAAACAAAGGTATTCTTAGAAAGCAAAAGAGTATGACAGCGAAGACGTTCACCAAAGAAGAGTGGATCAAAGCTCTGGAAGGTTTGCGACAGACTTACAGGATTTTTGTGCCTGTAAAAGAAGGGGACTTTCATGATTTCAAAGTCATGGAGGAAGGGAACAAGCCCGATTTCAGCTATCAGAACACGAGGCTCTCCCCCAAGTCCGTGATCTACCCCCAGTCGGAGCGGATGCTCGAAGCCACGGTGGATGAAAGTGAGGCGCGCGAGAATATCTATAAAGAAACCCACAAGGAGTTTCCTCCTCAGGCGATTGTGGGCATCAGGCCCTGCGATGCCCATGGCTTTCAGATCATAAAGGTCAATTTTGACACCCCGGAATACCGGGATCCCTGGTGGGTGAAGCGTTTTGAGTCAACCACCCTCGTCGGGTTGGGCTGTAACGAACCCTGCTCTACATGCTTTTGTACCTCTGTGGGAGGGGGGCCTTTCAGCGAAAAGGGGCTGGACGTGCTGCTCCATGATGTCCGTGAGGTCTTTGTTGCCAAGGCGATCACCGAAAAAGGCGAAGCGCTGCTCGAAAAAATGGAGGGCGGCAAGGGCGCAGAGGAATCTGAAATTGAGGAAGCAGGGAACTTGGCCTCTTTAGCCGAAGAGAAGTTCACAAGCACGGTTCCGACGGAACAATTGAAGGACAAGGTGATCACAGAGCTCTTCGATGCCCCTTTCTGGGAGGAGGTTGCTTTTGCATGCATCAATTGCGGCACCTGTACCTATCTTTGCCCGACCTGCTGGTGTTTTGATATCCAGGACGAGGTGATGGGTGAGGTTTCCGATCGCATCAGGTGTTGGGATTCGTGTATGTTTCCGCTGTTTACGCTTCACGGGTCAGGGCATAATCCCAGGGAGAAGAAATTTCAGCGTGTGCGCCAGCGTTTCATGCACAAACTCAAGTACTATGTGGACAAGTACAAAGACGGCGTCCAGTGCTCCGGGTGCGGCCGATGTGTCCGCTACTGCCCGGTCAATATCGATATTCGAGAAGTAGCAAGGCTGATGAATGACTACTAAAAGATTGGAGTGATGGAGTACTGGATTACTGGAGTATTGGAGTGCTGGAAGATTGGAATAATGAAATTTTGGAATGATGGGATGAAAGAAAGCGATCAGGGGAAATGCCAAATGCCAAAACTCAAATGTCCAATGAAATCCAAATGCCCCAAGGTCAAAACGCACGAATTGGTATCTGCTCTGGCGATGGTGGAAGCCTCTTGCCCTTAGGCAAAGCACGGTTTCTCACGGTCGCAGAAGGCGACAAGGTTCCGGAGTCGAGCTCGTGCTCGGCGCAACGGTGCTCGTAATCGTTCTCGAGAACTCTCACGCCCCTGAGTTTCTTAACAGCTCCATGACGATTACGCGCACGAGCACGACTCCCATACAGTCCAATCCTATTCAACAGTGGTAAAGCCCTGGACTTGAAGTGGAGGTTCGTTCACTGAATTTGGCATTTGGCCGATATTCTGAGAAACAAGGAATCCTGGTCAAGCCCATTGGATTTTGTAGGAGTTGGGTGATCGATGTCGCATGAGAATCCTTACTTACCTTATCCCGTTCGTATCGAAAAGGTCATTACGGAGACCGAAGATGAGAGCCTCAAGACGTTCAAGCTGGTGTTTCTGAACCCGGAGGATGAGGAAAGGTTCCCCTACATCCCCGGCCAGTTTGCCGAGCTTTCCGTCACGGGCAAGGGAGAGGTGCCCATTGGCATCGCTTCTTCCCCAACGGAGAAAGGGTTTCTTTCCTTCACCGTCAATGAGGTAGGCTTCGTCACCAGCCATCTTCACAGGATGGGGGAAGGGGAGGTTATGGGTGTCCGAGGGCCTTTGGGTAATTGGTATCCCTGGGAGGAGATGGAAGGGAGAAATGTGGTTATCATCGGGGGCGGTTTCGCTTTCACCACGCTGAGGTCCAGCATCGTGTACATGCTCGATCCGGACAACCGAGGCAAGTTCAAGGACATCACCGTGGTTTACGGTGCGAGATCTCCAGGCATGCTGCTTTATAAGGACGAGCTCGCAGCATGGGAGGAGCGGGAGGACATCAACATGCACATCACTGTGGATGCCACGGATGATCCTGACTGGAAATACAACATCGGCTTTGTCCCGAGCGTGACAAAGGAAAAAATCACGACTTCGGACGAGGCTATCGCCATTGTATGCGGGCCGCCTATCATGATCCGTTACACCCAACCGGTACTGGAAGAACTGGGGTTTTCTCCGGATCGGATTATCCTGTCTCTGGAGATGCGGATGAAATGCGGTATAGGCATGTGCGGCCGGTGCAACATCGGCGACAAATACGTGTGCAAAGACGGCCCTGTGTTCTCACTGGCTCAGCTCAAAGCGCTGCCGCCGGAATACTAAAAGGCGGAATATTGGAAGAATGGAGAAATGGGGAAGGGGTATTTGTTTTTTGGCCACCAGGAGTGATAAAGGCTTTAAAGAGACAAAGACTGCAAAAGCAATGGAGGAGGTTCAGCAGCACAGGGATCCAGTCGCCCGAAGGGCAGTGATGTTTTCCGCTTTCCGCTGTCTCAGGGGAAAGCGGAAAGGGATCGGTACTCTGCGAACTCTGTGGCTCCGTGGTGAATAAACTGAAGACAGTAGAGGCTCTCCATGGCTGACATTGATCTATCCAAAGCGGATTCGGGTTTCAGGAAGGAACTGGCTTCACAACCGGGCAGTGAGAAGCTTGCAGCCTGTTTTACATGCCGCACTTGTATGGCAAGCTGTCCGATCGGGGTTGTGAACAGCAGGTTCAATCCCTTTCGGATCATCCGTATGGCCCTGTATGGTCTCAAAGAGGAGGTCCTCGCCAGTGAATTCATTTGGCTCTGCTCGAGCTGTTATGCGTGTCAGGAGCGATGCCCCCAGGGGGTGTGCATTACAGATTTTATGACCGTGCTGAAGAATATGGCCCTCAAGGAAGGTCATGCGCCCACGGGCATCAGGGCTCAACTCGATCTGGTCAAGGGCCAGGGCCGTATCTATCCTCTGGACGACTTCGACAACAAAAAGAGGAACAAGATTGGCCTGCCGTCTTTACCCACTTCCTGTGAGATCATCAAAGAACTTTTTCCTGAACGATGAGGTAATGGAAGATGAAGTATGCGCTCTTTCTCGGGTGCACCATTCCAGCACGATCCAGAAACTACGAGCTTTCCGCCAGAAAAGTAGCCAATGAACTGGGCATCGAATTGGTTGATGTGGAAAGCTTTCTTTGCTGCGGATTTCCAATTAAAGCATCCGACATGAAGGCCGCCATGCTGATGGGGGCTTACAATTTGGCCCTTGCTGAAGAAAGCGATTTGGATATTTGCGCCCTTTGCAGTTCGTGTACATCCGCCCTGACCGAGGTGGCCCATCAACTGGCCCACGACGAGGCCATGAAGAATGAGATCAATGCGGAACTCGCGCGGGCGAATCTCGAATATAAGAAGGGCGTGAAGGTGAGGCACTTTGCCCGCATTCTTTACGAGGAGGTAGGTGCCGAAGAACTGAAAAAGCATTTCACTAAAAGCCTCGAGGGACTGCGTGTCGCAAGTCACTATGGGTGCCACTATATCAAGCCTTCAGAAATCTATGAGAACTTCGATCAGGTTGAAGATCCCCACACCCTTGATGAATTGATTTCAATAACAGGTGCAACCGTTGTGAACTATGCCAACAGCAAAAGGTGCTGCGGCGGCCCGGTTCTGCCTGTGGATGAAAAGCTGGCCATGGCGGTTGCCAAAGAGAAGCTGGATGATGTTCTTGCGGCCGGTGCGGATGCAATAAATCTTGTGTGCCCCTTTTGCTCGGTGATGTACGACAGCAACCAAAAGGGGATTGAGGCGGCCTTTGAGAAGACTTACAGCATTCCGGTCCTCTACTTGCCCCAGATTTTGGGCATTGCCATGGGATTCGATCGGAAGGAACTGGGTCTCAACCTAAACATTGTGAAAACCAAAGAACTCCTGTCCAAATACTATGAACCAGAAGAGTGATTAAAATCGACACCGGAGATGTGGCAAATACGGGACATCCCCCACGTCCGATTGATTGCTTATCGTAATCTATTGTCTAGGCCGCGCCTCAAACGAGCGATTAGCAAGTGTAAGCTTGAGAAGGCGGGTATTAAACCATCATAGCAGAAACATCAAATAGCGTTCGTTTTCACGAAACACAATGGCCTTGATTGGGTGAGAGGGTGACTGCGTCCAGAGGCAAACGCTGATTTTAGTGAGAGGTTAACTGTCCGGCAACGCGGCCAATTCCTCTCTGATCTTGTTCGGTTCTACCAGTGTGTCCAGCCGCTCGAAAATCTCCAGGGCCTTCGTTAGATACTCCCGCGCCTGGGCGAACTGACCCTGCTGCTTTTGGAGCCGCCCATAGCCTGCGTAGGCCAACGCCAACTCATTATCGGCATTGATGTCTTGAAGCACGGCAATGCTTTTCTCAAAGTGGGAGACTGCCCGGACCGGATCGGTTTTCAAAGCGATCTCGCCCAAGAAGCGGTGGGACCACCCAACATAATACCTCGCCCCACAGCGGTCTGCAATTTCCAGGGCCTCTTCGAGCGTCTGGCTCGCTTTGTCTTCCTCCCCGGCCAGCCAATAGCCTGCACCCAGGGTACACGTGGAGGGAATTATCCCCGCCATCCGCTGCCCAGTTTGAAAGTTTTGCAGCCCAGCAGCCAGAAGCTCGACTCCTCTATTTGCCTCTCCAGCTCGGCACAAGGCCCATCCAAGACCTCTCTGCGCCCACGCCTTGTCTCCAGGCATTACAGCTTTCTTCAATGCCAGTTCCCCATATTCAACACCTCGACCCAGGTCGCCTCTCCAGGTAAACGCCATCGACAGAGTCCAGGTCGCGAAGATGACATAGCTGTTGTCTGTGGATTGTTCAGCAACCTTCAGCGCTTTTTCGGCTTCTTCCACCGCCTCGTTCCATAGGCCTAGACACATGTAAGCCCTCGAGGCAGCGCACAGCCCTCTTACGTACCAGCGGGGGTTGAATTGTTGATTCATCATCCTGAGAAGCTCTTCTTTCACGGCGAGCACTCGGTCGTAGTGACCCCTGTACAAATGGTTCCACCCCAGCCAGGCATATGCATACCCGGCATCTTCAGCGTTCCCCGCAGCCTCACAGAGTTCGGCCGCTTTGGTCAACGTTTTGATGCCCTGATCAAAGTGGCCGAACTCAAAATCACAGTTCCCCATGCGGCTGTAAAGTGCTCCTAACAGCGCCTGATTTCCCAACTCGATCGCCATCGGCTCGTAGCGGGTCAGTAGCTCGTAATACTCGGGGTTCTTAAGAAGTAGCAAGAACGCGTCCGCCTGGTTCACCAACAAAGAGATTCGCCGCTGTCGGCTTTCCCCGGTCTCAGGCAGGGTATCCAAGAGCTCCATCGCCTCATCAAAATAGGCCTTGGCCTCCTCCATGGCATTGAGCCTGATCGCCTTCTGGTTGGCCAGATCTAGATACTCTACCGCCTTGTCCGTGTTGGCACTACGCCCATAATGATAGGCGAGCAGCTCGTAGTACTCTTCAAGGCGGTCCAGGTAGAGGGACTCTATGGCCTTTCCTACATCTTCGTGAATCTCCTTTCTTCTTTTGAGGAGTAAGCTGTAATAGGCGACCTCTTGGGTGAGCGCATGCTTGAAGATATAGGTTGATTGGGGATATATCCCCCTCTCATAGAGAAGCTCCGAGTCCTTTAGAACCGATAGACGGAGCAATAATTCCTGTTCCGCAAGCTCCGTCACCCTCTTAATTAAATCATATCCGGACTCCCTCCCGACGACTGAAACGGTCTGAAGGAGCCCCTTCATTCCCTCTGGGAGGGAATCCACCCTGGCCATAATCACATCCTGAACCGTGGCCGGGATGCTCACTTCCCTGATTTCTTTTGTTATGCGATACTTGTTGTCTTCTCTCTCTATGATCTTCAAGTCTTTCAGGGATTTTGTTAGCTCCTCTATGAAAAAGGGAACCCCTTCTGTCTTCTCAAGGATGAACTCCTCAAGCACCTTATCAAGCTCCTTCGTTCCCAAAAGATGAGATACCATGGTGAGGCTCTCCCGATTTGAAAGCCTGTTTAACATCACCTGACTGTGATAAGACTTGGCGCCCCAGGTGAGCACAAACTCGGGCCGGTAGGTGAATATCAATAGGATTCTCGCCCCCGGTATGCTTTCTAAAACATATTTCAATACGTCCTCCGAACTCTTATCCACCCAGTGGAGGTCCTCGTACGCCAGAATCAGGGTTCGTATCTCCGAACCATTCAGGGTAATTCGGTTTATTGCGTCAATGATTCGACCTTTTCTCGCCTCAGGGCTGAGTGAGATCTTATCGATACCGCTTTCCTTCACTGAAAAAAGCTCCAGAAGATAAGGTAAAGTCGAAGCTTGATCTGTCCCGAGTTTTTTCAGACCTCTTTTGATCTTTTCCGTGATCTCTGAATCCCCATCACCCTCGCGGATATCGAAGTTTGCCTTCAAGCTGTCTATGACCGGATGATAAGCCACCCCTTTGCTGTAAGAAAGGCACCTTCCCTCCAGAAAGGTCACATCCTCGCCAGCCACAGCCTTTCTGAACTCGTACAGAAGCCTGGATTTACCAATGCCTGCTTCAGATACGATGGAGACTGCCTGGCCCCGGTTTGCTTTGACCCACTCCAAACTATCAAACAAAAGCTCAAGCTCACGTTCCCTCCCCACAAAAGGCGTAAGGCCTCGCTCGGCACTGACGTCGAACCGTGTCCTGCTCGTGCTGGCAGCGATTACACGGTAAACTTTGACCGGCTCTTCCCTTCCCTTAACCTTCTTTTCCCCCAGGGCCTCATACCGAAAAAGCCCCTCGGTCAGCCTGAACGTGTCAGTGGTCACATAGGTGGTTCCCGGTTCAGCCAGTCCTTCCATCCTGGAGGCAAGATTTACCGTATCTCCCACCGCCTTGAACTCTACCTTAAGGTCATTACCAAGAGTGCCAACAACCACAGGACCTGTATGAATACCCACACGCATTTTGAGTGGTGGTATACCCTCTCTTTCTTCCTTCACCTTATCGCTGAACCTGGCCATCTCGCGGTGAATGGCCACGGCAGCCCGGATCGCCCGCTGAGGAGCGTCCTCCAACGCGATGGGAGCCCCAAAAAGAGCCATGATCCCGTCACCGGTCATCTCATTGACCGTGCCTTCATAATCGTGCACCTTGTGAATGAGAATCTCATAGACTTGATCCATGATATCGTAGGCTTCCTCAGGACCAAGCTCCTTAGAGAGCTGACTATAACCCTCCATATCGCAAAACATGACCGTGACCAGTTTACGCTCACCCTCTATCTTGTCTCTTTGGGAGAGGATTTTCTCAGTAAGGCCCTTGGGAAGATAACGTTGAATCTTCTCTAATTTTTCATCAAAAGAGAGGTCTTTGGGGGTCCGCTCAATGGGAGGCGCTTCTTTGGGTTTTCTTAAATCATAGGCGCACTCCTTGCAAAATTTCCCCGAAGCAGGCGTTATCGCACCGCAATTGGGACAATGGAATTCCATCGGGCATGCACATTCTATGCAAAACTTGGCATCATCAGGGTTCTCGTGGTGGCATCTTGGGCACTTCATCTCTGGATGCCTCTCAAATGCATTTACTTGAGAAAAAGGGGAATTCAGTCCAGGGGTTGAACTTCATGCTCCTAACAGAACAACCACGTTCCGTTAGGAGATTGGCGGGCACATTTTGAGAGCTTTCTCCATGGGGAACCTCCTGAGTGGAGGCTAAAGGTTGGGGAAGAAACAACACTTTCAGAATAGGTAAAAGGGGTTAAATGTCAAGGAAAACCGATTGGATCGGTCTGCTAAAAGTAGATCGTCTGCCAGATTGTTGCAGGCCAAATCCGGAAGATCTTGGGGTCCCCAGAGAATCATCTGAAAGTTCCGACTAGCAGGACAATACTCAAAAATTGGTCGATTTAACACTACCCAAACCTAAGATTCGGCCCGCCTTCAAAACTCCGGCTTTCATTCATCCTGCCTGACGCTCACATTCTTATCGAAGTGGAAAGTATGGGTCGGTCCCTCTGGCGCGTGCTTACCAGCTCAAACCTTAAATCCGCTGCTATATCAGTCACATAAAAAAACTGGACATTTCTCCAAAATCGTCTATCCTGGTTTTATTCCAAAACAATTCAGTTTTCCGGTAAACTTTCAGCCCAACCCTAACCTTCCGGAGATGGCCATGAAAGCAAGCCATCCGAAGGTTTTGAAAGTGAAGCCTCCAAGGGATTTATATGCCCTTTTGGAGGCTTTTGTATTTGCCCGCAACTCCACATGCGCATGCAAAGGTCAGCCTGCAATGATTCGGCAAGTTGCAGAGGAGCTTACAGTTCGAGGCTCAACAAAAGAGGTGGGAAAAAATGAGACTCTATGCGGTACTGCCAGCGGTGATCGCGTTACTCCAGCGCGAGGGAAGAGTCACTTATTTGGCGCTCAAACAAGAGTTCGACTTTGACGATGCCTTCTTGGAACTCGTGCGGGAGGAGCTCATTTTTAAAGGGATGGCCCGGGACGAGAAGGGCCGGGGGCTCATATGGATCGACCATGGACCCTTAGATATTGCTCCTGCCAGGGCTACACCCTACCAGCAAGCCGCCCCTGAGCCCACGGTGGCAATCCCACCGCACCTTGGAGGCCTGGGGCCCCCTTCTGCCCAGTCGGTGGCCAGCGGACCCTCTGAGCCCGTCGCGCCTCTTTATACGGAACCTCTGACATCATTGGAACAGGGTGTCGTCGATCTACCCTCTTCAGACGATGACAAACCCGCATACTCAGCCCGCAGAACCCCCGAGGCCCAACGGCGGCAGCTGACGGTGATGTTCTGCGACTTGGTCGGATCCACGGACCTGTCGGGTCGGCTCGACCCCGAAGACTTGCGCGATGTCATACGTGCCTATCAAGAAAGCGCCGCCGAGGTGATCCACACTTACGAGGGGCATATCGCGCAGTATCTTGGCGACGGTCTGCTCACCTACTTTGGCTTCCCCGTATCCCATGAAGACGATGCACAGCGTGCTCTCTATGCAGGCTTGGGCATTGTCGATGCCATGGGTGTGCTCAATACCCGTTTGGCGACCGACTATGATGTGCAGCTAGCTGTACGCGTGGGCATCCACACGGGTCCTGTGGTGGTTGGTGAGATGGGTGGTGGAGACCGGCACGAAAACTTGGCGTTGGGCGAAACCCCCAATGTTGCTGCACGCGTTATGGCGCTCGCCCCGTCTAATACCGTCGTGATCAGTAACGTCACAGCGCGCCTCGTGCAAGACACGTTTGTTCTCAACTCCATGGGTGAGCAGGAACTTAAGGGGGTAAACGAACCCATAGAGGTGTGGCAAGTCCAGGGGATGCGAGACCTGGAGAGCTTGGAAGAGCTTGTTGAAGACAACGGCAGCTCCCCTTTGGTCGGGCGGGATGAGGAAATTGGCTTGCTCTTGCGACGCTGGGCACAAAGCAAAGAGGGCGTGGGCCAGATTGTGCTCATCATGGGTGAGGCAGGAATTGGGAAATCGTCTCTGGTCAGAGTGATTCGACGGCACGTGATGAAGGAAGGTCTCCCGCGAATCTCCTTTCGCTGCTCCCAATATCATCAAAACAGTGCCCTGTACCCCATTATTGAGCATCTGCAACGATTGCTCGGGTTCAAAAGCAATGAATCAACGGAGACAAAGTTGACCAAGTTGGAACAGGCCCTCCAACCCTATCATATTCCCCTCGACGAAGTCGTACCTCTCTTTGCAGAGTTGCTCTCCATAGAGATCCCCAATGGCCGCTATCAGGCTGTAACCTTGACCCCGCAACAGCAACGCCAGCAGATGCTGGACGCGTTGAACGCCTGGTTGCTCGAAGAGAGCGAGCGCCAGCCGATCCTCGTGCTTTGGGAAGCCCTCCAATGGGCCGATCCCACCACCCTCGAACTCCTCGGGTCGCTAATTGATCAGGTGCCAACAGCCGCGATGCTCAATGTGCTCACATTTCGTCCGGAGTTTGTGCCACCCTGGCCCATGCGGTCCCATATGACATCCCTGACACTGAACCGCCTGGAGCGACCACAGGTAGAGGTCATGGTGACCAGGCTGGCCGGGGGGAAACGGCTGCCGGCCGAGGTGGTCGCCTATATCGTCAACAAGACGGATGGCGTTCCTCTTTTCGTCGAAGAATTGACCAAGGCGTTTCTGGAGGCCGATATCCTCCAGGAAGAGCCGGATCACTATCGCCTTCGCGGCCCGCTCACGGAGGTGGCTGTCCCCGCCACTTTGAAAGATTCGCTCATGGCCCGGTTGGATCGGTTGCCCATGGTACGGGAAGTCGCCCAACTGGCAGCGGTGTTAGGCCGAGAGTTTGCTTACGAGAAGCTCCAAGCGCTAACCGGGGTCGAGGAGAAAATCCTGCAAGACGGGCTGGCCCAGTTGGTGGACACGGAACTCTTGTACCGACGGGGGCGAGCATCACAGGCCACCTACAGCTTTAGACACGCCCTCGTGCAGGATGTGGCTTACCATTCGCTTCTGCGGCGCACACGTGAACAGTATCATCAGCAGGTGGCACAGCTGTTGACCACCCGGTATCCCGATGTCATAGAGAACGAACCCGAAGTGGTGGCCCACCACTATACCGAAGCCGGAAACCATGAACAAGCCGTCGTTTACTGGGAAAAGGCCGGGCAGCGTGCGAGCCAACTTTCAGCCAATCTCGAAGCGGTTGCGCACTTTTCAAAGGGATTAGAGGTTCTCCAAAACCTGCCCGACACACCGGAGCGCAGACAGCGCGAGTTGGATATGCAGGTCGCATTAGGACCGGTGTTGATCGCCGCGAAGGGTTACGCTAATCAGCAGGTGGAAGCTGTATACGTTCGCGCGCGTGAGCTTTGTGAGCAGTTGGAGGCGTCTTCTGCGCACTTTGTGGTCTTGCGGGGACTCGAGGTGCATTACCTCGTACGGGGGGAATTGCAAAAGGCGCGAGGACTTGGGAAGCAACTGCTGGAGATGGCCCAGTGGGAGGGCGACGCTGCGCTTCTGGTGGGGGCGAATCACGCGCTGGGGCAAAGCCTTTATTATCTGGGTGAGTTGACGGCTGCGCGCACCCACGTCGAACAAGGAATGGCACTCTACCAGCCGCGGACGCATCACTTCCCAACCTGGCCTGGAGGGCATCCGGGAGAGCAATGTTTCCTCTATGGGGCCTGGATCCTTTGGCTGCTAGGCTATCCAGATCAGGCCTTGCAGAAAAGTCAGGAAGCGCTCACCTTGATCCAGGAGCTGTCGCATCCCTTTAGTCTCGCCTCTGCCTTGGACTTTACAGCCCTGCTGCATCAGTTTTGCCGCGAGGCGCGTAAGGCGCAAGAGCTATGCGAGACCGCGATGGCGCTCTGTACAGAGCAACGGATAACCGTTTATCTGGAAATGGGACGGATCATAAGGGGTTGGGCACTCGCCGCACAGGGGCAGGGGGAAGAGGGTACGGCCCAGATGAACCAAGGTGTGGCTGCCTTTCGAGCCACGGGAGCAGCACTCTGGTGTCCGAATTTCCTGGCCATGCTCGCCGAGGCATACGGGAAAGAGGGGCGGGTGGAAGAAGGGCTCGAGGCCCTAGACGCGGCCTTTGGTATCGTAGATAAAACGCAGGAGCGCTATTATGAAGCGGAGCTGCATCGGCTCAAAGGGGAATTGTTCCTGCAACAGTCCGTCTCGGACGCGCTTCAAGCAGAAACCTGTTTCCAGCAGGCCCTCGGCATTGCCAGAGACCAGCAGGCCAAGTCCTGGGAGCTTCGGGGTGCGTTGAGTTTGAGTCGTCTGTGGCATGCCCAAGCCAAGAAGGAAGAGGCTCGAAATCTACTATCAGAAATATATGGATGGTTCACAGAAGGATTTGATAGTGCTGATCTGAAAGATGCCAAAGCATTGCTTGAGAAACTCTCTTAGGCCATTCAAGCTTCCTATTTGTTTTGGAGAATCCTAAACTGAACGGGAAAACTCGGCTTTGGTGACGACCTGACATATCTTGGCATGACTCCTTCTGCAAAGACCTCATGGGAGCCCGAATTCGACACCCTTTCCCCCTATCCGAAGATGTCACGGCTGTTCCAGGCAGCATGATCGTCAATAGGCATTTAAATGGCAGAGATTTTGGAAAGATGGGAGTCACTAAGGAAGGCACTGTCCTTTATCAGCCGCAGGGCATGAAGAGGGCACCCACAACACCCCTGAGGCTATGACTTCCTGACGAAACCTATCGAAAAGGCAAATGTAAGGTTACCCAAGAGACTGTCGAAAAAGGGAAATTGATACAGCTATATTCTCTGGGACCTTCGCTTTTCTAACCTCTTCGTTGGCAAAAAGTGGTTTCTGGTC